>Ga0134125_10005696_pt1 | contig 14121 bp, 8 predicted proteins | sample KB31751_FD_96464 | JGI IMG/M metagenome (GOLD analysis project Ga0134125, IMG submission 96464) | Terrestrial soil microbial communities with excess Nitrogen fertilizer from Kellogg Biological Station, Michigan, USA - KB3-175-1 | ecosystem: Environmental > Terrestrial > Soil > Unclassified ... | reverse complement strand
CCTGCGGTTTTTTTTAGACTGGACGAATGCCAAGCTAAGAGATTGCACCTAATGGACTTAGATAAAGGTTGGTCGCGGTTTGTCGATTTCAATCCAAGGATTAGAAATGTCTCACAAATGTCTTTTCATCTCAGATTGCGACGGTCCGCCCTTCATGCGCACATTGCCACTTTGACCACCTGCCTGCTCCAATTTCCTTGACTCAAAATGAGATTGAGGGCTACTTTGTCTTGTGTATTCAATCGTTTGGACTTCGGGAGCGAGACTCCTCTGAGCTTTCATTTTCATCCGACAGTGTCACAACAATCCCCGAGCGGCGAGGAGAGTTTCCAGCAACTTCTATTGCAGTTCTCGGTGGCAGGGGCGGGTTTCTCAGGTACGACTCGCAACGCCCTTATCTCGCACTTCTGCCGCGCGACCAGGGAATTTTTTAAAGTGGATGGGAGTTATTACTGGCAAGCGCTGTCGGCGGATGAACTAATAGGCGCCGAAGGCGACGGCTGGATGGCGGATCAGTTTCTTGGGCGGCATATAAAGGCGCAGGAGAGCGCCGTGGTCATACACGCCATCCGGGAGCGTCGCGCGGTTTTCTTTAATCATCTGGAAACAGAGCGATTTCCCTTAGCGGCGGAATTCCACGCACGGGCGCTGATGGCTGTGCCACTGGTAGTTTCCGGTGAAGTCATTGGTGCGGCCGCGTTTTTGCATACGACTTCTCCCGGGCATTTCGACGACGACATGGCAGCGAAGGCCACCATTTTTGCCGCCCAGCTGGGTAGTCTGCTGGAAGCGGGACGTTTGACACTTAACTCACGAGAAGAGCAGAGGCGCAGTGAAATTCTGGCCGACGTTTCTCGCGCGTTGCATTCCGTTCCTGATGCCGCCGCAGCCACCGATGAACTTGCCGAACGGCTGCGCATTCTGCTGAATGCCTCGCTGGTATGCGTGCTTTTGCGCGAGGAGCAAAGCTTTGCGGTCTCCGCAGTGGCCTCCAATGCGCCGTCGGTTGCCGCGCTGGCGCGAACTCGGTTAGAGGGCAAAGCTTTGCGGTTTGCATCGGACCTGGCGGCGCGGGCAATCGCCGCCCGCGAAGTTATTGCAGTTGCTTTCGATGCATCCACTCACGGCCTTGGCGACCTTGTAGCCACTGGCACGCTGATGGTTGCGCCTTTGCGCACCTCGCGGACCAGCGGCGCAATCATCATCTATCCTCGCGGGGCAACGCCATTTTCTCCCGTGGAAAAATCGCTGGTCGCTGCCATTGCCGGCTCCGCTGCGGTCGCCATTGCCAACGCCGAGCTGTATGCGATTGCCAAGGACCAGGCGCAGGAGTTGCAGCAACTCCTCGAAATCTCCTCGGAGCTGGGGTCCATCGGCAGCCTTGACAGCTTTATGCAGCGCTTCGTGGTGCGGGCCGCCGAGTTCCTGGAGTTTGGCCGCTCTTTCGTGGCTTTGCTCGAAGAGGGGCAGTTCCGTATACGGTGGGGTTCGACCCGCGGCACTCCGACCTCGGTGAATGATATTTTCCCGGCGGGGGTCGCGACTGAGGCTCTGTTGAACAAACGACCCTTCTGGAGCGATGACATCACGAAGACTCCCGGTGTGCAGTTGGAGACACTGCGGCAGTTCAACCTAAAACAACTGTTGATTGTTCCGTTGGTGGGAACCGATGGCGAAGTCCTCGGCCTTGTCGGGGTTGCGGACCGGTCAGAGGAATTGCGAATCACGAACGAAGATGTCCGTCGCGCCCAGGCCCTAGCATCGCAAATGGCGGTGGGACTTGAAGCGACCCGGAACCTGCATCTTGCCGAACAGCACCGCTGCCGCGCCGATTCCTTAGTACAGTTGGCCCTGAAACTGAATTCCTTCCAACGCCTGCCGGAGTTCGCCAATGAACTGGTGGCGCGCGCGAAGGAAATGACTCGCGCTGCTGCCGCAGTGCTCCTGGTACAACAGGGTGTAGTACTCGAAGTGGCGGCTTGCTCCAGCCCCATAAAGCAGTCAGGCACCGGCATGATGCGCCAAATGGGCGCGGCCATTTCACAGGCGTTGAAGCTCCACCCGGAAGCGATTGTTTCTGTTGCTGCTGGAGAAATTTTTGGCGAGCAGGGCGCGGCGGAACTTTCGTTTGGAACCTGCGTTTTATTGCGGTTGCAGGGCACGTCCGAAGAATTGGCCGGCGTTCTTCTGTTGGCCGATTGCGCCGAAGGGCCCGCGTTAGAGAAGACCCAGATGTTGCAGGCCATCGCCGGCCACGGCTCCATCGCCCTGGAAAATGCGCAACTCTTCAACCGGATGGAGCGCGCGAACCGCCATTGGATCGAGATTTTTGACGCGATCTCCGACTTTATCGTGGTCCACGACAATCTGGGCAACGTTTTGCGCGTAAATCGCTCTCTGGCTGATTTTATTGGGCTGGGGCCCAAGCAGATTATCGGGCTGAACATACGCGCAGTGTTGTCCATGGGCAAAGAAGCGCAAACGAATTTCTGTCCTTTCTGCCTTACCACCGGCAGCGCACCGGATGAATACATACATCCCGTGCTGGATCGCACGTATCTGGTATCCACCTCGAACGTGCACGGGGCTATCGGGGAATCACTGCAGACGATCCACGTGATGAAGGACGTGACCGATCGGCGCGAGGCGGAGCGCCGCTACCGCGAACTCTTCGACAACGTGCAGGAAGGCGTGTTCTTCTCCACTCCTGACGGTGCGTTTATTGAAGTTAACGACGCCATGGTCAGGATGCTCGGATACATGAGCCGGGAAGAGTTATTGGGCGTGGACCTGCGCACTCAGATCTATTCGGTCCCCGACCGGCAGCGGGAATTCGCAGCGCAAATGGCCCAGAATGGGTTGATTCGCAACTACGAAGCTTCGCTGCGTCGCCGTGACGGTTCGCTCGTCCACGTACTGATCAATGCATTTGCGGTGCGCGACCGCGACGGCCGAATCTTTCAGCATCGCGGGCTGATGCTCGACATCAGCGGGCTCAAGAATTCACAGTTCGAATTGCAGCGTGAGCGCGACTTCTCAGGCAAGATCCTGAACAATACGCAAAGCCTTATTCTGGTTGCCGATACGGCTGGCCTTATCAGTTATGCCAACCGGCGCTGGTTTGACCTGGGCTACGAACAAGGAAATCTGTTGGGGCGGCCGCTGCATGAACTGGTGGCGCCGGCGCGCCAGTCCACGTTTATCGAAGCCTTCCAGTCGGTCCTGCAAGGTCAGCAAGTGGACAATCTCGACCTGCAAATTTTGCAGGAAGATGGCCAGGTGGGCCACTTTTCGGTGAACCTGAGTCCCATGCGCGATGAGGTGGGAATCGTAACCAGTCTCGTGGTGGTTATGACTGACGTTACCGATGCCGCCGTTTTGCAGGCCAAGCTGATGCACGCTGAAAAGATGGCGGCCGTAGGGCAACTGGTTTCCGGCGTCGCCCATGAAGTGAACAATCCGCTTACCGCAATTCTCGGGTTTACCGATCTCCTGATGGAAAGCCCCAACATTCCCGACGACGCGCGCCGCGACCTGCGGGTGATTTTGCAGGAGGCGCAGCGCACCAAGCAGATTGTCCAGAACCTGCTGAGCTTCGCGCGCCAGATGCCGCCGCAACGAAAGCCGGTGCAGATCAACGGCGTTCTGCGGCGGACCCTGCAATTGCGCGCATACGACCTGCAAAACCGCGGAGTAGAAGTAGTGGAGCAGTTCGACCAGCACCTTCCGCCGGTGGTTGGCGATCCCCATCAGTTGCAGCAGGTATTCTTGAATATTTTGAACAATGCATACGACGCGATGAGGGAAAGTACGCACGCACGGATTGAAATTATGAGCGCGCGAGTAGGGAACTTTGTGGAGGTTTCGTTCCGCGATAACGGGCACGGAATTACGCAAAAGGAACGTATTTTTGATCCATTTTTTACGACCAAGGAAATCGGCAAGGGGACAGGATTGGGGTTAAGCATCTGTTATGGAATTGTGCACGAGCATGGCGGAGAAATTCTCTGCCATAACAACGCAGGAGCAGAAGGCGCCACGTTCGTTGTGCGGCTTCCGGCGGCGCCGGAAGCCACCTCCGTGGGAGCCGCTGCCGGAGTGATACAGCGATGAATCTATCAGCCATAAAATCAGCCGTGCTGCCGGTTTTGTTGATCGAGGACGAACCCGCCGTCATGGCCTACGTGCAAGCCTGTCTGGAGCGGAACGGCTATGAAGTCGTTTGCGCGGATTCCGGCGTTGAGGGTTTGCGCCTGCTGGAATCGGGCAATTTTCAGGGAGTGGTCTCCGACATGCGCACCCCAGGCGGCGTGGATGGCGGCGATGTTTACGCCTGGCTCACCGAGCACCGCCCCAAGCTGGTCTCACGGATCGTGTTCATCACCGGAGACCTGGCCAACGAGGAAACCGTCGCGACGCTGAACAAGACCGGCGCTCCGTGCGTGGAAAAGCCCTTTCGGGTGCAGCAATTTTTGGAAGTAGTGGAAAAAACCATCGGGAAGGCCAGTGAATAGGGAACGCCTGTAAGTGGGGAAAGCCTGGTGAATGAAGATTTGCAAGTTCGATTGCTGATTGTGGATGACGAAGAAAGCATCCGGCGCTTGTGCGTGACTGTAGGCGAGGCGCTCGGATTCGCGTGCTCGGAGGCGGAAAATGGCGAAGCCGCCCTGCTGCTGCTCGAAGACCTGCCCGTCCACATGATCCTTACTGACATGGTGATGCCGAAGATGTCGGGCATTGAATTTCTGGAGCGAGTGAAGAAAGCCCATCCTCGCACTGAAGTCGCTGTTATGACCGGGCATGGATCCGTGGAAACCGCGGTGCAGGCCATGAAGCTGGGCGCTTACGATTACATCAGCAAGCCGTTCTCTCCGCTGGAAGAGCTGAGGTTATTTTTGCGGCGCATGGCGGAGAAGGTGAAGCTGGTGGAAGAGAACCAGTTTCTTCGCGAGCGGATGGAAGCGGAAACGAACCTACACGGCATTGTGGGCGCGTCGCCCAAGATTCAGGATGTTCTTCGGATGATTTCGCGTTTGAAAGACACGCGAACTCCAGTTCTGATCACGGGCGAAAGCGGCACGGGAAAAGAGCTGGTGGCAAGGGCCATCCATTTTCGCGGTTCCATGGCTAACAGTCCTTTTGTTGCAGTGGACTGCGGCGCGCTCGTGCCTACGCTGATTGAAAGCGAACTTTTTGGCTACGAAAAAGGTGCCTTCACCGGCGCTCTGCGCTCCCGCCACGGCTTGTTTCAGGCAGCAAATGGCGGGACCATTTTCCTTGACGAAATTGGTGAACTGCCCCTGGAAATGCAAGCCAAGCTGCTGCGCGTTTTGCAGGAAAAAGAAGTACGCCCAGTGGGCAGCAATCATTCCGTGAAGGTCAACGTGCGGGTGATCGCAGCGACGAATAGGGATTTGGAAGCGGAATATCAGAAGGGCACCTTCCGCAAAGACCTTTATTTCCGCCTGAATGTCGTCACCGTGCATTTACCCTCTCTGCGCGACCGCCGTTCGGATATTCCTTTGCTGGTCAACTGGTTCCTTGATCGGGCTGATCCGTCGTCATCGCTGCAAGTGACCCATGCAGCCATGAAATGCCTGCTGCACTACGAATGGCCGGGGAATGTGCGCGAGTTGGAAAATTGTATGGAACGGGCGATTGCGCTTGGCGATCACAAGATGATTGACATTGCCGACCTGCCTCCAAATGTTTCGGCAGCGCCGGCTCCTGCGGATGGCAAGAGCACTTCTGGGACTCCCGGACTTTCCACCACCGACCTGGAAGACATTGAACGCGCAACGATCGAACGCGTCTTCGAGCAGGTGAATGGCGACAAAGTACTGGCGGGAAGAATGCTTGGCATCAGCCGCGCTACGCTCTACCGCAAGTTGAAGCGCTACAACATCGGGGGCATGCACGAAGTTTCCCGTACCCTCCAATAACGGGCAGAGTGAGACTCGATCTCATACTGAGACGAGAGCGATCTGTTTTTTATTGCTTTTCTTAGATTGGGAATCTCGACATACCACCCTTTTATTCAATCACTTAGACCGTTTATTCCTTTTGCGTCAATTTGGCCGTGGCCGTGCAACTTCTCACTGTAGGCGGTCTGGCTTTTGCATGGATTTCCCGCTAACCGGCGGTGCCCGGCAGCCAGACCGCATATTTCTCAATCGAGGCCTTTTGAGTTGTCAAGAGCTGGCACGGCTGTCGCGGCTGAAAGTTCCACCGCCAAACTGGCGCGGTTCTTTCCCACCGCTACGCCCGTCCGCATTCCGGTCCGCCTTAGCCGAATCGAGGGCCCGCAGGAAAGCAAGTGCGAGCATACGGTCATCGAATACGGGACGTCGCAAGAAGTCCTGTTCGCTTCCAAACTGCGTTTGGAATTTGCCGATCTGCTGCAACTCCAGAATTCTGACGGCACCCTGAACGCTCAGGCATGCGTGGTGGCGGTGCAGTACAACGCGGGGCATACGGCGGTGGCGGCGCGCTTCACTCAGCAGGTACCCAATTGGATCGTGAAATCATGAATGCAGGCATCAAAAAAATGGATGCGTCCGAGGAATGGCGCTCGGCGCGACTTTTATACCCGTTATATTCCGCATTGGCCCGTGAATTTGTACTTGAGATTCAGCCCAGCGGCGAACTCGAGACCGGTGCAGAAATCCCCTCCAAAGAAGGTCTGGAACAGGCGCGCAGTTGGCTGCTCGAGATGGATGAACGCATCCAAGTCCACCAGTTGCGGCAATTTCTGCAGACCACGACATTAAGCAATACCGAGTGTCTCCGCGCCATGCTGCAGCACCATTTGCAGAAGGAAAAGTATTCTGACTCCGACCGCGACAAGATTGATTTCCTGCTGGTGCAGTATTTTTCCGATTGCGCTCCGTCGCGCCTGGATGACGCCGAATTGACGGTTGAGTATGTGGCCAAAGCGCTGCAAACCGTGCTTGGGCCTGTGGATGTGAAAATTCCCGATTGGCTCGACCTGCTGGAAGATTTGGTGCAAAGCGCAAAGGCATCCGCAAGTCTTAAAAGTCTTTTGCAGAGCGGCGTTCTCGATAAAGGCAGGAAGCTTAAGGTCAGCTGCGGGGAAAAATATTTCTTGCCCGTGGCCATGGTTTCGTTCACCCGATTCAGCTTTATCATGCGGCGAGTGTTTTTCCGGCTCATGCATCAGGACCTGAATGCCATTCTGGACGGGCTGCGCGAACTTGAAAGCCGGGGAGTGGCCACGCTGGATTGCAGCGCCGCTCAATTTTCCGCAGAAGAGCCGACGGTGCGCCTGCGCATGATCTGCCAGTCCTGGAAAGTTATGTTTCACGCGGAATATTCTTCCGGCCAGCCACTGCGCATGTTAGTTGACCTCCACGCCATCGTGGACGACGCTCTGGCAGCAAGCGGCGGCATGGCTAAAAAGACTTCGCCAGCTCCTGCTGATTCGCGCGCCAAGGCAACAACGGCTGGAGCAGGATTTAACACCAGCAAGTCCGAGGCGCCGGAGTTTGAAATTTCCGGCCAGCCATCATCCTGGAACCCCGATGGTTCGGTTTAACCCTTCTGAGTTTTAACAGCGGAGATACAAGGCGTGAAGCAGCCCACGGTTCTAATAATTTCCGACAACGCGGCTTTCTCCAGCGCCGTCACCGCACGCTGGAAGCAGGAACGCAGCCTGCCCGCTTTCACGCTGATGGGCAGCGACGTTTGCCACGAACTTGATCCCGGCGCTTTTGATTTGGCGATTGTCGGAGGAGTAAATTCCCACGCGCTCTCACGTTTGGAAAAGCCTCTGGCGGCGGCCAAAAAACCCGCCATCTTGATCATCGCGAAAGATGAGACAATGCACTCGCAAATGGGGCCGTGGACTAGGGTTCTGGGTCAGGAAAAAGCAGCGGGGAAGAATACTAACAAGAATGACCATAACGAAGCCTGGCTTGATGTGCTCATCCCTGTCGCAGCCGAGATGCTGTTGCACGCGAAAACTGCTAGTACCGCACGTCGATTGGAACAGCAAAATACGGTTCTCGAGCGGCAGGCTGCGCTCGGTCATTACATGCTCGAAGTCCGCCACAACTTGAATAATGCACTCACTTCAATTTTAGGAAACTCTGAACTCATACTGCTGGACGGAGACCAATTTCCCGGAAGCATCCCGTCGCAAGTAGAGACCATCCGCAACATGGCCATCCGCATCAACGAGATACTGCAACGGTTTTCTTCGCTGGAAAAAGAACTTCGGATTACCGAGAAATACGGTGAAAGCAAAACGGGTGTTAAAGCGCGCAGTTTTTCTGCAGGCGTTTGACTGGGGGCGGAACGCAGCAGGCTACTCTCGAACCAGCTTTACATTACCCTTTTCGCAGGCTTTGACTAAAGAATCGTCCAGAGTCGCCAATGGCAATCTTTGCTCAATCGCGAGATCAAGATATGCAGCGTCGTAAGCAGTCAGGGCGTGTGTCCGGCTTAAAGCTTGAACTCTCGTAAATACATTTGAAGACGTAACCTGCTCGAGCTCAATCGGAAGCGCTGCCAGATCACTTAAAAAAGTTTGTACGAGCGCGGCGGAAATACGCTTGCGCTTTTCGCCAGCCAACAACGCGTTAAGAACCTCATGTGGCCAGAAAGAGGGAACCATTGCTGTGTTGCCCAGTTGGAAAAGTTCCGCAACATAGCGGGCAAGCCCAGAGTCTTCATCAGGAAAGCACCAAGTCAGGACAATTGAGGCGTCCAGAACGAAGCGACTCACCTGCGGCCTTCGTTAATCAGGTCCTTTACTCTGATGCCGCCAAGAGACAACTTATGGCGCTTTCCGAAATTTCCCAGTCGCCCGGCGGCTTCCGTCACGGAACGCGCTGCTGATTCGTTTTCACTCACCATAAGTTCTTTTAGCAGGGCGCCCAGCAGACGAGAAACACTGGTGTCCTGTCGGGCTGCTTCAATTCGCGCCCATTGGGCCACGTCTTCTTCGAGGGTTACAGTTACATTTCGTAAATGCGTTGACACGAAAACAGTGTAACACCGATACACTAGATAATCAATAATTTGTCTATTTTGTCTATAATGGAAATATGAAGTCTATTTCCGCCACTGAAGCCAAGCAGCATCTCGCAGCCGTGCTTGATGCTGCTCAGCGCGAGCCCATCATGATTCGGCGCCAGAATCGCGATGCGGCCGTCATTATGTCCATCGCGGAATACAAAAGAATATGTGGTTTCGATGCGCAAGAGACTCCGTTGCAAAATTATGATCGCATTGGGAATAAAAAGAGAACTCAAGAAATCAAAGAGATCGTAGCAAAACAGAATTCGCACTTGTTCTTTGGGAAGCCATTCCCCCAGAAAAGGTTCGCTATCTTTAGGGTTTACGGCCCGGAGCCGCCTACGCAATACCACGAGAAATTTTGGGCCGTGGATGACGAGGGACTTGCCAAGGATCTTTGCCGTTTCCTGGTCACGAGCAAACTGGGGGCATATGTTTTCGATACGACGACGCAAGAAGTTCTACTTGAACTAAAAGCGAAACATTAGCCGAAGAATGTTCTGTACGAAGCCTAAAACTCATTGGGATTTGTCTCGGAAGAAAGTTGTTTAGTTCATTGCTCAAATCTAGGACACTGCAATTCCTAGTAACACTAAAAACGCCAGACGGCCGAATAAGATCGTCTCGGGATGATATTGCCGTAGGCCTCCGACAGCTTATGAATAGTCAAAACTTTCAGTCTCCAATCGGAGAATCTTTAATCCCTGGCTTCAGCGATTTCGAAGGCTATAAATGCCTGAATGTTAAATCTTTCGAACCAGAAGACGCACCAAAATTGATGCCACGGATTATTGGGGAAATTCCTGCACCTTCCTTGTCCGTGAATGCTTCCGTTTATTCTCGACGAGGTCTCGACGTTTGGAAGATTGCCTAGAAATCTGCATCGTTCGTTTTAGTCATACTCATGACAGTGATAGTTGAGCATCTCGGCATCCCGATGCTTCATTGGATTTTCGCAATGTTGGCGAATTATGTGAAGTGACTCATCCACCCCAACCTAAGCGAACAAAAATTCCTTCGTCCGTAACTCCTTGATCGTGTCTCTTAGCTTCGCTGCCTTTTCGAACTCAAATTTCTTCGCGGCCTCGCGCATGTCGCTTTCCAGTTTCGCAATGTATTCATCGAGGTCCTCCTGTGACTTGAATTCGGGAATACCCTCTGCTTCTGATCCGGTCAGGTCGGCGTAGTCGGCTTCCATGATTTTTGCCAAAGTCATATCGAGGGGCCGAATAATGGATTGCGGCGTAATTCCATTGGCTTCGTTATATGCCTGCTGAATGGCCCGGCGGCGGTCGGTTTCGCCAATGGCCTTCTTCATGGAATCGGTCATGCGGTCGGCGTAGAGAACGGCGCGTCCGTTTAGGTTACGGGCGCACCGGCCGATCGTTTGGATCAGGGAGCCGCTGGACCGAAGAAATCCTTCTTTGTCCGCATCGAGAATGGCCACCAGCGAAACCTCCGGCAGATCCAAACCTTCGCGCAGAAGATTGATCCCTATGAGCACATCGAATTCGCCTTTGCGCAGATCGCGAAGAATCTTCACCCGCTCCAGCGTTTCGATTTCCGAGTGCATGTATCGGCACTTTACGCCGACTTCGCTGTAGTATTCCGCAAGGTCTTCGGCCATGCGCTTGGTAAGCGTTGTGACCAGCACTCGCTCGCCGCGTGAAACACGGTCGCGAATCTCGTGCAGCAGGTCGTCAATCTGCCCTTTCACTGGGCGTATCTCGACCGGCGGATCGATCAGCCCTGTCGGCCGGATGATCTGCTCCACCACGACTCCCGCGGATTTGGTCAGTTCATAGGGCCCGGGCGTTGCGGAAACATAGACCATCTGGTTCATGCGATGCTCAAATTCCTCAAACGTCAGCGGACGATTGTCCAGCGCCGAGGGCATGCGAAAGCCGTATTCTACGAGTGTTTGTTTGCGCGAGCGGTCACCGTGGTACATTCCGTGCAATTGCGGGACTGTCTGGTGCGATTCATCAATGAACATGATGTAATCGCGCGGAAAATAATCCAGCAGCGTCGGCGGAGGCTCGCCGGGCAGGCGTCCCGTAAAGTGCCGCGAATAATTTTCAATGCCGTGGCAAAATCCCATGGCCTTGATCATTTCCAGATCGAACATGGTCCGCTGGTGAATGCGCTGCGACTCGACCAGCCGGCCCTGCTTTTCCAGTTCCGCTTCCCACCAGGCAAGCTCTTCTTTAATGGACTGCACAGCGCTGGCCCGCGTTTCTTCCTTCATCACGTAGTGCGTTTTCGGATAAATCGGCAAGCGCACATACTTCTGTTTCACCGTGCCGAAGAGGGGATCAATCTGGGAGAGTCCTTCGATCTCGTCTCCCCACAACTCAATGCGGTAGGCCATGTCATCGTAGGTGGGAAAGACTTCAATTACGTCGCCACGCACGCGAAATGTCCCGCGACGGAATTCGCCATCGGTGCGCTCGTAGAGAATGTCCACCAGTTTACGCGTGATGTCCTGCCGCTTGATCTTCTGTCCTTTTTCCAGGAAGAGCAGCATTCCGTAATAGGCTTCCGGCGAGCCGAGGCCGTAGATGCAACTGACGGATGCGACGATCAGGCAGTCACGCCGCTCGAACAAGGATCGCGTAGCGGAGAGGCGCAGCTTGTCCAGTTCATCGTTAATCGTGGATTCTTTTTCAATGTACAGGTCGGCGGCGGGAACGTAGGCTTCCGGCTGATAGTAGTCGTAATAGGAAACGAAATATTCGACCGCGTTGTGCGGGAAGAAACTTTTAAACTCGTGGTAAAGTTGCGCCGCCAGCGTTTTGTTGTGCGCCATCACCAGCGCAGGGCGATTGACCTGTTCAATGACTTTGGCCATGGTGTAGGTCTTGCCCGATCCGGTGACGCCGAGCAAAACCTGGTGCTGCTCGCGGTCCTGCAATCCCCGTAAAAGTGAACTGATCGCATGACCCTGGTCGCCTTGCGGTTTGTAGCTGCTGACAAGCTTGAAATCCATGTTTGAAATCCGCGGTTCAAATGCACGACAAGGCCTACAGAAGCAAATTTCAGCGAGTAGGCATCTTTTTATTATAAAACGAAGCGCCCGTATCGGTTGGAAGGGCAAGAGTGCATCGCGGAAAAATTGGTGGAAATAAAAAAGGCGTGAAGAAATTCTCCACGCCGGGAATTGATATGTTAAGAAAACTAGCCGGGCAGCTTGAATTCCACACTGATCTGCGTTTGGATCTCCACCGGACGCCCATCCAGCATATAAGGTTTGTATTTCCATTGCCGGACGGCAGTCTCAGCCGCGCGTCCCAAAGTCTGGTCGCCGCTCACCTGTTTTACGTTGGTGACTTCGCCGGTCTTGGAGATGGTGGCCGCGATTTCTACTGTGCCCTGGGTCCGCATACGGAGTGCGTTTGCCGGATACACTGGCTGGACTTTCTTCACCAGTCTTCCCTGCAAAACTCCCTGGGAAATCCGCAAGGATTGCTGAACGGGCCTTGCGACATCCGCGCCTGAGGCTGCGATGGCTGCAATGTCTTTTCCGCCGCTGCCTGCAGATGCCACCAGCGGATCTGGAGCGACTGGCGTGGCAATCGGGCCCTGCGCAGTCTTTGCCCCGCCGCCCTTGATGATCAGCGGTTGGCGCGCCGCGGGCTCTTCGGATGTTACGGTATCGGAGGCTTCGTCATTCTCTTTCGCACTCGCGGAAGGCGTTTTCGAAGTTTTCTTTTCCGCTTCGGTCTGCGGTTTTGAATTCTCTGCAATCGCTTCGGGATGCGTCGTCTGCGTTTCCGAAACTCCAGCGCTGGGCTTGGGCGTTACCGGTTGAGTCGCGGCAGGCGCAACCTGCGAAGGAGTGGCGGGCTTCTCGACGCTCTGCTGCACTGAAGCAACTGTGGCAGCGCTGTGCATCTTGCTCCAGCCAAAATATCCGGCGGCTCCAAGGACGATAACAACGACTGCTGCGATCAACGCGATGTTGTTTCCCGATTTATTCTCCGCGGGAGCTGCGTGCGCAGAGGCAAAAGCGGGAACGTGCGCGGGTTCTTCGGCGACAGGAGCGCTGATCACCAACTTACTTGGCGCGTGAGCTGATTTCGTTTCAGTATGCGCAACCGGTGCGGGCGCTTTCGGGGCGGCGACAGCCGGCTTCGATCTCGCTACGGCTTTTACAGCGACCTTTTGTTTGGCCGGAGCCGGCGCGCTGGCTGCACCGCTGGGAGCAGCCGGGGCCGAGAATGAAAGCGCGGCTGGCGCGGGCGATGTATGCTCAGCGGGCAACTCTTCGGCGAACTCTTCTGCCTCTGGCGCGTCCGTGATTTCTTCGATCTCTGTCGGCACTTCCTCTTCTGCCGCGGCCTGCTGGAACGCGGTTGCCATCGGGCCTGCAGGTTTCGAGACTGGCTGCCAGGCATATTCCTTCGCGGCCGGGCGCACAACCGTGGATTTTGCGGCGGGCGCAAGGTCCGGCGGAAGATCAAGCACCGCTGACTCGTGCACTTCCTGCGGCGCAGCCGCAGCGTGCGCGGCGGGCGCAAAATGCGGCGGAGCTGGGGTTGGTATTGCTGCCGGACGGGACGGGGCTGGTGTAAAAGCCGGTTTCTGTGCGGCTGGTTCAGGTCTTGCTGCTGGGGCACTCGGTGCAACTCGGGGTTGTGTTGCCGCTGGAGTTGCTGGCTGTGCGGCCGGCGCAGGCGTCGCAGTGCTCGCTGCCGGAGCTTTAGTATCGGTCTTGCGCAGAAGTCCGCGGGCCACGCGCAAAGTTCCTTTTGCCTGGTCCACGTTGATCGGCTTCGTTAAAACCAAATTTGCGCCGATTCGAAATGCTTTCGCTACTCCCGCTTGCCCTTCCACCACTGCCACTGCCAGCGAAGATTGATTAGAAGCTGAGTTCCGCGCGCTCTTGAACAACAGCGTTGCATTCTGCTCGTTGTCACAATCCACCACGACCGCGTCGAAATGCTGCGCCATGAGCCGCTTGACGGCGGTAAATGGTTCATTCGAGGCCTCAACGCTGAAGTCCAATTCGCTCAGGACTTGCGTGACTAGACGGGCCGTTTTCTCATCCGGGCAGAAGAGCAGGGCTTGGTAACTCATAAT
>Ga0134125_10005695_pt1 | contig 14121 bp, 12 predicted proteins | sample KB31751_FD_96464 | JGI IMG/M metagenome (GOLD analysis project Ga0134125, IMG submission 96464) | Terrestrial soil microbial communities with excess Nitrogen fertilizer from Kellogg Biological Station, Michigan, USA - KB3-175-1 | ecosystem: Environmental > Terrestrial > Soil > Unclassified ... | reverse complement strand
TGGTGGGCATGGCCGCCCACGGCGGGCTGCGACCCTTCGGCGCCACCTTTTTCTGCTTCTCCGACTACCTGCGCCCCACCCTGCGCCTGTCAGCGATCATGCAGCTGCCGTGTGTGTGGGTGTTCACCCACGACTCCATCGGGCTGGGCGAGGACGGCACCACCCACCAGCCGATCGAGCAGCTAGCCAGCCTGCGGGCGATGCCCGGGCTCACCGTGATCCGCCCCGCCGACGCCAACGAGGCGGCACAGGCCTGGGCGGCGGCCCTACACCACAGCGGCCCCACGGTGCTGGTGCTCTCCCGGCAAACACTGCCCGTGCTGGACCCGGACACCGTCGACGTGCGCGGCGCGATCGTCGCCCCCGGGGATCACGTGGCCCTCATCGCCACCGGCTCAGAAGTCGAGGTGGCCCTGGCCGCCCGGGACATCCTCACCAGTGAGGGAATCAGCGCCCGGGTCGTGTCGCTGCCGTGCTGGGAGCTGTTTTTCCCCCGCCCCCCGGCTGAGCGTGATGCGATCCCGTCGCGGTGGAGGCGGCCAGCCCGTTCGGCTGGTCGGTGTTGACCGACCAGATGGTGGGCATGACCACCTTCGGCGCCTCCGGCAAGGGGCCCGACCTGTACCGGTATTTCGGGATCACCCCCGAGGCGGTCGCAGCGGCCGCACACCAAGCCCTGCGTCAGTGAGCAATCAGCGTGCCGGTTACCACAGAGGAGGACCGATGAACCCCGCCCAACAGCTCCATCAGGCCGGGCAAAGCCTGTGGTTGGACTCCATTAGCCGCCAGCTGCTGACCAGCGGGACCTTAGCCCGCTACATCACAGAACTGGCGGTGACCGGGCTGACCTCCAACCCCACCATCCTCGGCCACGCCATGGCCGCCAGCAGCGACTACGACGAGTCGCTGCGCCGCCACATCGCCGCCGGGGTGACCAATCCCCAGGACCTCGTGTACGCCGTCGCGATGGAGGACCTGACCGCGGCCGCCGACCTGTTCCGCCCCATCTGGGAGGAAACCAGCGGCGCCGACGGGTACGTCTCGGTGGAAGTCCCACCCGGGCTGGCCTACAACGCCGAACAGAGTGTGCAGGTTGCTCGCCGGCTGCACCACCAGGCCAACCGGCCCAACCTGCTGGTCAAGATCCCCGGCACCCCACCCGGGCTGACCGCCATGGAGCAACTGATCAGCGAGGGCATCGGGATCAACGTCACCCTGCTGTTTTCTAACAGCCACTACCTGCGCACGGCCGATGCCTACCTGCGGGCGCTGCAGCAGCGGGCCGCCGATGGATTGTCCCTGGAGGTGCCCTCGGTGGCCTCGGTGTTCGTCTCCCGCTGGGACAAAGCCGCCGACCCGCTGCTGCCCGCACCGCGGCACGGCCAACTCGGCCTGGCCATCACCCAAAAGGTCTATGCCTCCTACCGGTCACTGTTGCAGGATCAGCGCTGGACGGTGCTCGCCCAGGCCGGAGCCCGCCCGCAGCGGGTGCTGTGGGCCTCCACCTCCACCAAGGACCCCACCTTCCCCGACACCTACTACCTGGGCCGACTCGCCGCCCCGGACACCATCAACACCATGCCGGAAAAACACTGCTGGCCTTCGCCAACCACGGCGGGCCCGTGGAGCTGATGCAGCCCGACTACGCCGCAGCAGAACACTGCATCGCCCAGGTGGCCGCCCACGGCATCGACATAGATGGGTTAGGGGAGTTGCTGCAACGCCAGGGGGCTCGCGCCTTCGAAGCCGACTGGGCCACCCTGCTGGAGGCCATCTCCACCAAAATCACCCAACTCTCGGCCGAGGCACCGACAGATCAACCGGCCACCGTCACGGAGCCCACACCATGAGCACACCCGCCTCGGCAGATGGCCGGCGTCGACCGTGCGTCGTCATCCTCGGCGCCGGTTTCGCCGGGCTCCACGCCGCGCACGCCCTACGACACGTCGACGCGGACATCACGCTGCTGGACAAAAACAACTACCACACCTTTCAACCGTTGCTCTACCAAGTCGGCACCGGCTACCTGGCGCCCGAAGAGGTTGGTGTCGCGCTGCGCGCGGTGTTTCGTCGGCAACCCAATCTCACCGTCCGGGTGGGCGAAGTCGTCTCGGTGAACTGGGCCGATCGCAGCCTCCGGTGCCGGGATGGCTCCACCCTGGGCTTCGATTACCTCATCCTGGCCGCGGGTGCCCACACCAACTTCTTCGGTATCCCCGGGATGCCCGAGCACAGCTGGCCGCTCTACACCCTCACCGACGCCATCCGACTCCGCCACCACCTGCTCAGCACCCTGGAACAGGCGGCGAACACCGCCGGCCCCGACGGTGCCCAGATCACCACGGTGGTCGTCGGCGGCGGACCCACCGGGGTGGAAACCGCCGGGGCGCTGACCTCGATGGCCCACGAGGTCGTCGGACCCGTGGCCACCCTCGCGGTGACGCTCATCGAAGCCGGACCCCGACTGCTGGGCGCCTTCACCAAACGCTGCTCCCAACTCGCGCTGACCGACCTGCGTCGCCGCGGCGTCGACGTTCGCCTCGGCCAGAGCGTCACCGCCGCCCACCCCCACGGAGTCACCCTCGCCAGCGGCGAACACATCCCCACCGACACGATCATCTGGGCCGCCGGGGTACAAGCCAATCACCTCAGCCGGGCCCTGGGAGTCACGTTGACCCGCCACGGCCAGATTCCGGTCGACCCGCAGCTGCGGGTGCCCGATCATCCCGGCGTGTTCGCCGCGGGGGACCTGGCCGCCATCACCCCACCCGGAGACCAGCGACCCCTACCCATGCTCGCCCCCGTGGCCATCGAAACCGGACGCCACGCCGGCGAACAAGTCGCCCGACTCATCCACCACACACCACTGACAGCGTTTCGCTACCACGACAACGGACTCATGGCCGTCCTCGGCCGCGGCGACGCCGTCGCCGAACTACCCCTCTTCCCCGGCGCACCCAACCACTACCGGCTCCAATTCGGAGGACGAGCAGCGTGGCTGCTCTGGCTCGGTGTGCACATCGTCTACCTCATCGGCTTCCGCAACCGCCTCCAAGTCCTCATCGACTGGGCCTGGAGCTATCTCACCTCCCGCGGCGCCGGAGCAATCCTGCTCACCCCACCCAACACACCAACCGCGCCCTCCCCCACCCCAACCCGATCCATCCCCGACTAGAAAACGAGAAACAGAAAGCGCCGGCCACGGAGTTTTAGTCGGACAAGCCATCATGCTCATCGATCCGCATCTGGACCTACCAACGCTTGTTCGCGATCATTTCCCCCTCCCCGTGGGACCACCATCGGACTGGCCCTCTTTCCACAACCTGTCACCGGGCGCCCAACGTCGTCGTAACCGGCTTAACCGATCCCACCTGAAGATCTGCAGAGACGGGTCGCCGCCTAGCGATCACGCCGTCCCGCGGGTAGCGCGGACCTCGGCGACGGGATGGTGCAGCAGGGCATGGCTCACCGAACTGAGGATCAGGCCAGCGAAACTGCCGCGCCCTCGTGACGCAGGCAGCGAGGTCCGTAGCAACCGGGCTCGGCGTCGTGGTGCGGCACGGCGTGGTCCGCGATCCAAAGCAGGCGCCGCCCGCGAGGATCACCAAGAGCGGAGCGCGTCGGTCAACCGCCCTCCGACCAGGTAGTAGAGCACTTCAGCTAGCACGAAACCACACGAAACCGACAATGTGCCCCCAACACCGCATAGCAGCGGCGGCGTGACCTCAGCTGCTCACCGAAGGGCGGGGTGGCGATGTCAACCCTGCGTGGCCCCGGCGTGACGGGGCCAGCCAACGCTGTCACAGCCAATCGGCCAACAGTTTCAGCCCGCGGTCGGCGAGCAGCTTGCCGGCCAACGCCAGCGGAGGCGTCGGTTGCCCGATCGGCATCACGGTAGTGATCCAGTTCCTGATCGTCCCGAGCGCAGAGGTATCACCGAGCTCGCGAAGCTCCAATGTCCAAAACATTCCCACCGAGCGGGTGCAGCACTACCCAGCCCTGAGCATTTGTGTCGTGATTGTCGACGGTGAATTCGATGTGCTGACCGCTCCCTGCGGCAACCCCAACATCGGGGAGCGCGACAGCGCATGGCGGACCATCCCGGCCAACGCTGGCGCATCATCAACGGCCGCACTCCCGGGTGCTGCCGATCCGCCTCGCTGACCAGGAACTCGTCCAGGTCGCGCACGACGGGACCGTCCTGCCCGCCCCGATATCCCGGGATCGCGTCACGAACCCCAGCCCTTGGCGCACCCGTTCCATCTTCATGTGTGGCCGTTCACCGTCCTGGCCGCTAGCGACGCCACCGCAATCACCACAATCCTGGCACTCCTGCGCTGACCCACCCGCCGCCACCGCAGCAAAAACGAGTAAGGGAGCTGAGAATGGCAACGATAGTCGTCGGAGTTGATGGCTCCCAGAGCGCGCAGGAAGCGCTGCGCGTCGCGGTTGACGAGGCGAGGTTAAGAGGTGCGGTGCTGCGGGCAGTCATGGCCTGGGATGTGTCGACGATGGCCTACGGAGGAATGAGCGGATTCGGCCCTGACATCGATCCGACCGTGGTCGAGGAGGGTGCGCGCGCGGCGTTGGATTCGGCAGTCGACGCGCTCGGGGAACAGGCAACCGGTGTCGAGGTCGAACGAGTGATGCGCATGGGTCGGCCCGCGCAGGTACTCGTAGAGGAGGCTCGCGGCGCCGACTTGCTGGTCGTCGGCTCGCGCGGACACGGCGGCTTCGCCGGGCTCCTGCTCGGCTCAGTCAGCCATCAGTGCGCCCTGCACGCACCCTGTCCGGTCCTTATCGTGCATGAGCCCAATAGAACCGGGTGAACTGTAGTTCCGGCTGAGCCCTCGTGGCTCCAGCCGGCTACATCGTTTGCTCTCGATCCCGATGACGCAGTCCCGAGACTTACACTCACAATGGACCAGGAGCGGCAGTGGACGTCTTCCCATCTGGCAAACAGCTCGAGATCATCTGGAGAGATCAGCGCGCCACCGTCGTCGAGGTGGGCGGCGGGATCCGCCAGTACGAGGTTGGGGATCGGCCTGTCCTGGATCCTTACCCGATCGAGGCCATGCGCGACGGGGCGCACGGCGTGCCGCTGATCCCTTGGCCCAACCGCCTCGCCGACGGTCGCTACCGCTTCGACGGGGTCGACTACCAGGTGGCGCTGACCGAGCCGGAGAAACACAACGCCAGGGTGGGCGCCTGCCCCTATGGGGAGACCGTTCGAATCCGGGGGAGGTCAACCGCCCGAGCGCCCGGTGATCTTTCGGCGGCGCCAGCTGCGGATCTCCGCGTCGGCGGTGGTGTCGTGTTGGTCGACGTAGCGAAGCACTGTTTGGGCGTTGGTGTCCGAGGCGGCGCCGGATGGTCTCCAGGGACACCCCAGCGTTGACCAGCTCGGTGGCGTGGACGTGGCGCAGCTGATGAATCGTGGCCGTGACCTGGGCTTTCGCGCGGTATTTGGCCCAGAGCTGGTGGACGGAGGCATACCGCAGCGGGCCTCCCGCGTAGTTTTTTTCGGTATGTAAAAACGATCTTCCTTGGGGTCGCTGGTCTAGGGCGTCGTGGTCCGCTCCCCGACCGGGCGCCCACCCCACACGCCACCGGCCACGATCAGCCCCAGTGAGCTCGGCGGTACGCAGCGCCCGGTGCGTCGGTGGACGTCGAAGCCGACCTCGTCATCGAGGGTGGCGTGGCACACCGGGCAATGCGCCCGGACCGTCCCCCGCCACGACGCCTCGCAGCTCGGGCAGGTGGCGAGGTTGGTAGCGGGATCATCGCGCGACATCGAGTCAGTAAAGCAGCGCCGAGGCCTCGCCACGGGGACCGACACGACCAGAGCTCGTGTCGCAGGGCGCCCAGCGGACGTGAGGTGTTGTGCTGCCTCGGCGCCGGCGCGCGGTCAGTGCAGCGCAAGTGTCTGTCGCTGAGGACTGGAGCGCGCCTACAGCAGGTCGAGGTCCAGATCTGGGGCGATCCGGTGGAGCCTGCCGGGATCAGCGGTCAGCGTGGGCCAGCCCCTAGCCCGGGCAATGTAGATGATGTGCCCGGCGCACCCGTCGAAGACATCAGCCTCCATCAGCAACTGATCTACCTGGCCCGCGCCCACGGCATCGAGCTCCCCGAGCACCACGGAGGGATGACCCACCACCTCGGCGAGCTGCGGACCGGAATCGGGCCGGACCGCGCGCACCTCGGCCAAGGCGAGCGTGGGCAGATACAGCGGAAGGGACATGGCTCGTGCGGTAGCAAACCACGCCGCAGCGGACACGCGGCCACGGACGAGTGCGGCCAACGCGGAGGCGTCGAGAACTTTCCCGCCGATCACGCCGCGGTGTCGGGTGCGACGATGTGCCGACGGCGGATCTCCTCATCACCGGGCCACTCGGCGCCGAACCCGGCGTAGGCGCGGCGATAGTCATCGAGCGACGGGGCACCATGGCGGGCTACCATCCGGGCCTCGATCGCTCGGCCACGCTCATCATCGCTGGCCTCGGGGGGCGCCAGAGGTGGCAGACCCTCAGCGTCAAGCTCCTGTTGCTTTATCACAGCGCGCCACGGTAGTCCGAATGCGGAGACAGCACAAAGCACCCGCCTCGACAAGCCCGACCGAGATCGGTACCGGGCAGCCAGCTGTGGCGCTGAGAGGATCCGTGATTATGGCCACGTCTGGTGCTGGCTGACCGGGGGCGTTCGGTATTCACCGAGGTCTGGCCCGAGACCTGGGTGTTCGCCCATGGGCCTGCTCCATCAATACCTGCCAGCACGACCGCGAGGAACTGCCCCCCGCCCGGACCTGCCGCTGACCGGCGTGATCGCTGCTGGCTGGAGTAGACGCAGCCGCCGTCGAGGCTGACGGGCCGCGGGACCAGTCGCGCTGCAACACGCGCTGCTCGGCTCGGCGGTGCAGCAATTCCCGATCATCGGTCCGCAACTGCAGCAGATCGTCAGCTCGATCCACGGTAGCCGCCTGGGCGTGACCCTGGGCGGCCTTGGCACGCTCTACGGGCGCCTGGGTGCCTCGGGGGTAGGTTCGGTTCCTCCGGGCGCGCGTCCAGGTCTGAAACAGGTGACCAGGTGCCTTCTGGTTCCTGGTGCCCCACCCCTGCGGCAAGATCACGAGGATGCCTCGGGAACTCTGGAGTTTCATCATCCTCGCTGGACGGCCGACTGCTTCTTTGCTGCGGTGATCAGGGACAACGCGGTGACTGCGCGAGACGCTGGCGAGGCGAAACCTACGGGGTAACCCACAAATGCATTCGGCCGCGGGCGTCGCTGCTCGCGACCTGATCCGCGGCGCACCAGCCGATCGAAGCGAGCTCGCTGCGCCGTTGGTCGGATGAGCGCGACCGCGCTCGTCGAGGCCGAGGTTTGCCCGCGTTCGCGCTGCCGGAAGCGGTGGTGGCATCCAACGGCGGCTCGCTCGGCTTCTCCGAGCCCAGCCTGTGCACGTCGGACCGTTCGCGGAGTTCTGTGTGCACGCGTCGCTGGATTTCACCAAGGGTTTGCCGCGTCTGCAGCCCGGTCAGCGCGCGCACCGCTGATACGGTTACCGGGTGGTCGAGCTGCGCGGGGGCACGCTGCTGGCGCTCGGCTTGATGGGCACCAGGCGGCCCGCTTGGTCACGGCGCTCGGGATGCGAACGCTCGTGATCAACTGCTGCGGGGCGAGGGACTCACCGCAGGTCGACGAGGCCTATCCGCCGCGGGGGCCTGCACGACCTGCTCCCTCGGGCCGTTGAACTCCAGGAGATCTGGTATGGCTAGTGAGCGCATCGCGATCCTGTTTGATATCGACGGCACGCTGCTGATCACCGGCGGTGCGGGGGCCGCGTCGTGGCGGCTGGCGTTTGAGGAGCTCTACGGAGTCCCGGCTGATATCGGGAAGTTCACCGACACGGGCATGACTGATCCCGATGTCGGGCGTCGGACCTTCGAGGCGGTGCTGCACCGCAAGCCTGAACGCCAAGAGTTCACCCGGCTGCTTGAGCGGCGGCTGCACTATCTGCACAAGACGGTCGCGGAGTCCAAGCACTACCGGGTGTTGGCGGGTGTGGAGCAGCTCCTGCCAAAGTTGATCGAGGATGGTTATCTGTTGGGTTTGGTCACTGGAAACCTGGAGGCCGCCGCGCATATCAAGTTGCACCGCGCGCAGCTGAACCGTTTCTTTTCCTTCGGTGGCTATGGATCCGATTCCACCGACCGGGGTGAGTTGACCAAGATTGCGCTCAAGCGTGCCGCGCTGGTCTACGGTGAACCGGTGAGCGCCGATCAAGCGATCGTGGTCGGTGACACGCCGCACGACGTGGCGGGGGCACACGCCGCCGGGATCGCCTGTGTTGGGGTGGGCAGCCACCACTTCACCGTGGAGCAGCTGCGGGAGGCGGGCGCCGACTACGCGATCGCCTCGCTGGTCGAGGGGCTCCCGCTGTGACCGGCGGGGGCGGCGAGCCGCTGACCGCGACCACCGCGCCACCATCCTCGGTTCCCGATGACCATCTGCTGATCGTTTTTGGTGCGACGGGTGATCTGGCCAGGCGCAAGCTGCTGCCTGGTCTGTTTCACCTTGCCGTTGCGGGGATGATGCCGGCGCGTTACCGGATCGTGGGCTCTGGGCGCCCGGAGGGCGCCCCGAACGTCGACGGGTTCCGGTCCCACGTGCGTGCGGCGCTCGCCGAGTTCGGGCGGCGCGAGCTCACCGACGCCAACTGGGAGCCCTTTGCTGGCAAGCTGTCCTTCGCGCCCGCTTCCACCGCGGCGCCCGATGCGCTGGTGGAGGTGGTCGCGCAGGCTGAGCGGGAGCTTGGCGTCGGTGTTCGGCGGCTGATCTACCTCGCCGTGCCGCCGGATGCGTTCGCGCCGATGGTGTCGATGCTCGGTGCCTGCGGCCTCGCCGAGGGCGCGAGGTTGATCATCGAGAAGCCGTTCGGGAGCGACTTGGCCTCCGCGCGGGCGCTGAACAAGACGCTGCACAGTGTGTTCGAGGAATCGCAGATCTTTCGTATCGATCATTTCTTGGGTAAGGAGGCGGTGCAGAACATTCTCGCGTTTCGGTTCGGCAACGGTTTGTTCGAGTCGGTCTGGAACCGTGAGCACGTCGAGTATGTGCAGATCGATGTGCCTGAGCAGTTGACGATCGAGGGCCGGGCGGGGTTCTACGAGCAGACCGGTGCCTTCCGGGACATGGTCGTCACCCACCTGTTCCACGTGTTGGGGTTCGTCGCGATGGAAGCGCCGGCGCGCCTGGACGCCCGGTCGCTGCGCGACGAGAACGAGCGGGTGTTCCAGGCGCTCAAGCCGCTCGACCCGACCCGGGTGGTGTTCGGCCAGTATGAGGGCTACCGCCGAGAGCCCGGCGTGGCGCCCGACTCGACCGTTGAGACGTTCGCCGCGTTGGAGGTCGAGGTCGACAACCGCCGCTGGGCTGGGGTGCCCTTCTATTTGCGCACCGGCAAAGCACTGGCCCAGAGCCGTCATACCGTCACGCTGGGCTTCAAGGCGGCCCCGCGGCAGCTGTTCGCGCTGGCCGCTGATGCCACCGACCCGTTGGGCTCCAACGAACTCGCTTTCGAGCTGTCCGATCCCGGTGCGATCTCGATCTGTTTTCTGGCCAAGGAGCCCGGCGCGACGCTCGACCTCGCCGGCGCCTCGCTGCGCTTTCGCTACGCTGACTCGTTCACCGTCGCCAACGAGCTCGAGGCCTACGAGCGGCTGATCCACGACGCGATGCTCGGTGATCACACGTTGTTCACCCGCGCGGACGGGATCGAACGGCTCTGGGAGGTCTCCGCGCCGCTGCTGACATACCCACCCCAGCCGCTGCCCTACGCACCCGGATCCTGGGGACCAGAGGCCATCGACCGGCTCGTCGCCCCGGGCCGCTGGCGCCTGCCCGACACCAACACCAGCTAGTAATGGCAGGCGTCGTGGACCCGGGCGAGCCCACCAGCTTCCCCGCCAGCGAGGCCGAGCTGCAGGACGAGTTCCTGGCCGAGAAATTGCTCAGTGAGCAGGGTGCCCATCCGCGGATGCGTCTGACCCGGGTGCATATTCGTCTCGGGCGCAGGTTTTTCTCGGTGTGGTGGCTGCTGGGGATCGCGGGCGCCTCGGGGATCGTCGTGGTGGTCGCCGCGAAGCTTTATGCCGCCAGTGGAGCCGGTCGCGGGTTTCTGGCTCGGCACGCCTGCATCCCGGTGTCCGGGCCGGTGGCCGCGGGGATGCCCGCCTTCGTCCGCTGGACGCATCTGTTGACGTTCTTTTTCCTGGTCGTCATTGTCCGCTCGGGGCTGCAGGTACTGGCTGATCATCCGCGGCTGTACACCAGGGTGGACTGCACACCGGGCCGGGAGTGGCTGCGTTTCCGCGGGCCGGTGCCCACCGACCGGATCTGGACGGCCAAGGAGGACACGATCACGCTGAGCCCGCTGGTCGGGCTGCCCGGCGGCCGGCACACGATCGGGGTCGCCCGGCACTGGCATTTCCTGTTCGACATCCTGTTCGTGCTCACCGGCGGCGTCTACGCCGCGTTTTTGTTTTCCACGCCGTGGTTGCACCGGCTGCTGCCCACCCACGCGTCGCTCGTCCCCGAAGCGGTGTCCTGCGCCGTGACCTATGCCAGCCTGCATTTCCCCATCGGCGCGAGCGGCTTTTTCCGCTACGACGCGCTGCAGCAGCTCACCTACTTCTCGGTCATCTTCATCCTCGCGCCGCTGGCGATCCTCACCGGGCTGGCGATGTCCCCCGCCCTGGACAACCGCTTCCGCTGGTACGCGCGCCTGTTCGGCAACCGCCAGATCGCGCGGTCGATCCATTTCCTGGTGATGGTCTCCTTCGTCGCCTTCTTCCTTGGCCACATGACCCTGGTCGCCCTCACCGGCTTCGCAGCCAACCTCAACGACATCACCCTGGGCAACAACCACCACAACCTCAACGGATTCGCGATCTGGCTGCTGGTGATCGCGATCGTGATCGCCTTCAACGTCTGGGCGGTACGTTTCTCGTGGACGCACACCCGTGTCCTGCAACGGGTCTCGAATGTCACCGTCGGTCGTGTCATGGACCTGCTTTTCGACCACTACGCCCCCCGAGTGGAATACCGCCGTCAGGACATCAGCCCCTACCTGTGGCCCAACCACGCGCGAATGCCCGACAGCCCGCAGTGGTGCGCCCTGCGCGACGACGACTTCCGCGGCTACCGGCTCAAGGTCCATGGCCTCGTCGAGAACCCCGTCGAGCTCTCCCTCGATCAGATCAAGGCGCTGGGCAAGCAGGAACAGATCACCCTGCACCACTGCATCCAGGGCTGGTCGGGTATCGCCGAGTGGGGCGGTCTGCCCTTCAGCGAGCTGATCGAACTGGTACGCCCCACCCCCGAGGCCCAGTGGGTGATGTTCTACTCCTTCGCCGCCGGCGGACCAGAAGGCGGCCGCTACTACGACTCCCACTCACTCCGCGACCTACGCCACCCCCAAAGCCTGCTCGCCTACGAGATGAACTCACAACGGTTGCCCATCCTGCACGGCCGACCACTGCGGCTGCGAGTCGAAAACCAGCTCGGCTTCAAACACGTCAAATGGATCAGCGAGATCGAGTTCGTCCACCACTTCAGCGAACGCCACGCCGGACAAGGTGGCTACAACGAAGACCATGAATTCTTCGGCTACCGCGACGAGATCTAATCACTAAGCCTGTCAAGGAACAACGGGCGGGGGAGGGCGCCGACGATGGCATCGATCGTAGTCGGAATTGATGGCTCACAGAGCGCGCAAGACGCGCTGCGCTTCGCGGTTCACGAAGCGACGATAAGAGGTGTGGGGCTGCGGGTGGTCACGGCCTGGCATATACCGATGATTACCTACGGAGGGGCGGGATTGGTTCCTGACATTGATCCGACTGGGTTCGTAAAGAACGCGAGCGCGGTGGTAGAGACGGCCCTCGCCGCGCTCGGTGAACAGGCGAACGATGTCGAGATCGAGCGAGTGGTGCGGATGGGTCAGCCCGCGCAGGTGTTCGTCGAGCAGGCTCGCGACGCCGCCTTGCTGGTCGTCGGGTCGCGTGGACACGGCGGCTTCGCCGGTCTCCTGCTCGGCTCGGTCAGCCATCAGTGCGCCCTGCACGCGTCCTGCCCGGTCGTCATCGTGCGTCAGCCACACAGCACCGCCTAGCGTCTCACACCGATGTCGAGCGGGCGACGAGCAGCGTTCGCACTGTCTGGGCGATCTGGGTGCGGTCGATGCCGGCTTGGCCGAGCAACTCGGCTGGTGTCCCCGAGGTGGGCATCACCCGCACGGCGAGGGTGCCGATCCGTGGCCGGGAGCTGGTGTCGGCGAACACTTCGAGCACCGCGTCGCCGATCCCGCCCTCGGGGTGGTGGTCCTCGACGGTGACGATCACGCCGGTCGCCTCGGCTGCGTCGATCAAGGTCTGTTTGTCGATCGGTTTGATCGAGTAGAGGTCGACCACGCGCGCGGTCACTCCCTGGTCGGCCAGCTCGTCGGCGGCGGCCAGCGCCTCGTGAAGGGTGATTCCGGCCGCGACGAGGGTGACGTCATCGCGGCCGGAGCAGCGGACGACCCGCGAGCCGCCGATCGGGAACTCCTCATCCGCCGGGTAGAGCACCGGCGTCGCCGCCCGCGTCGTCCGCAGATAGGAAACCCCGGGCCGGTCGACCATCGCCGCCACGAGTTTCGCGGTCTGGTTCGCACACGACGGGTACAACACCGTGCTGCCGTGCACCGCCCGCAGCGCCGCGATGTCTTCCAAGCCCATCTGCGAGGGCCCGTCCTGGCCGATCGAGACGCCGCAGTGCGAGCCGACCAGCCGGATGTCGGCGCGACTGACTGCCGCCATCCGGATAAAGTCGTACGCGCGGGACATAAACGCCGCGAACGTGGCGGCGAAGGGCACCCAGCCGCGCACCTGGAACCCGACGGCCGTGGCAACCAGCTGCTGCTCGGCGATGTACATCTCGAAGTACCGCTGCGGGTGCGCGTCGGCGAACAGCTCGGTGTAGGTCGAGTTACCGACCTCCCCGTCGAGCGCGACGATCCGCCCGTCGGCGGCGGCCAGCGCGGCCAACGCCGCACCGAACGCCCGGCGGGTGGCCACCTTGTCGCCTACCTCCCAGCTCGCCGCGGGCGCCTTGGCGGTCGCGAACCGATGCGGCGCCGCGCCGTGGGTGGGGGCGCTCGGGCGCACGGTCAGGTCACGGCGACCACCGAGCTCGCGGATCGCCGCCTCCGGATCGGCCAGCGGCTTGCCGTGAAAACCGTTGCGGTTTTCCACCGCACTGACACCCTTGCCCTTGACCGTGCGGGCGATGATCGCGACCGGCCGGCCATCGCCGGCCAGCGCCTGCTCATAGGCGCGGTCGATCTCCTCGACATCGTGGCCGTCGATCTCCACCGCCCGCCAGCCAAACGCCTGCGCCCGCCGCACGTAGGCGGCGGTGTCCCAGCCCAGCATCGTCTCACCCCGCTGACCCAGGCGGTTCACGTCGATGATCGCGACCAGGTTGTCCAACCCCTCATGGCTGGCGTGGTCGAAGGCCTCCCAGATCGACCCCTCCGCCATCTCGCTATCCCCACACAGCACCCAGACCCGGAAGGGCACCCGATCCAGGCGCTTGCCCGCCAGCGCGACCCCGACGGCGCAGGGCAGCCCCTGACCCAGTGACCCGGTGGCCACGTCGACCCAGGGAATCTCCGGTGTCGGATGACCCTCCAGGCGGCTCCCGAGTTTCCGGAACGACACCAGCTCATCGTCTGACACCGCACCCGCGGCCTTATACAGCGCGTACAGCAGCGGCGACGCGTGACCCTTGGAGAAGATCAGATGGTCGTTGCCCGGCTTTGTCGCCGCTGCGTCCGCAGCCCGGATCGAGTCGACCCGCAACTGCTGACCAAGCTCACGCCACCACTGCTGCTCACTCACCGCACCGTCTCCTTCACCACACGAACTCCCAAACCCACGACTGTCCTTACCCCACTACGGGCAAGGCCTCGATGCGGGCGCTGGCGCGCCTCCCACATTCCGGACAGGGGACCTTATAAGGTCCGCTTCCGAAATGGAGGGGGATGAATGCCAGAACGGCGCAAGAAATACACGCCTGAATTCA
>Ga0134125_10005694_pt1 | contig 14123 bp, 13 predicted proteins | sample KB31751_FD_96464 | JGI IMG/M metagenome (GOLD analysis project Ga0134125, IMG submission 96464) | Terrestrial soil microbial communities with excess Nitrogen fertilizer from Kellogg Biological Station, Michigan, USA - KB3-175-1 | ecosystem: Environmental > Terrestrial > Soil > Unclassified ... | reverse complement strand
GGGCCCTGTCACCGTGGCGACGATCGTCCCCGCCACCACCGGGCCGACGATCGTGTTCGTCGTCCCGAGCAGCCAGCCGAGCACTCCGAGAAGCAGCAGGAAGCCGAGCAGCAGCCACGACATCCGCCCGAGGTCGCGCAGCCAGCGCGGCGGGGCGAAGATCGTGGCGAGCTCGCCGGCCTCGGCCGGCCCGAGCTCGAACCGCGGCGGCATCGGAGCGGGCTTCTTGCGCAGGCGCTTGGGGACGTGCACGGGTACCGGTGATGTTCTCGCACGGCCCGGCCGGAGCATCACCCGGAGGGGGTGATGTCCCCGGCCGGACCGGCATTTCACCCACTCCGCATGAGGACGGCGGGCCGGCGGCGCGAGAGACTGCGCGGCGGAAGGACGTGAGCGGGATCTCCGACCCTCAAGTGGAACGGATCGACGCGCTGTTCGTGCAGAGCGCGACGGCGTTCTCCAGCGCGCCGGGTTCGATCACGCTCCACGGGATCGCCGACTCGACGGTCTACTTCGCCGACCGTCCCCGGCGGGAGATCGGCCACATCCCCTCGCAGCGGTTCGTCGAGCTCTGGAAAGAGGGCGCGAGCAACTTCTCCGTCGACCCGCCGAACGCCGTGCTCTCGTTCCTCGAACAGGACGGCGGGGCACCGCCCGACGTCGTCGTCCTCCTGGCCGAGCCGCGCCTCGAAGGGAACGAGCTGTCCTACAGCGTCGAGATCCTCGACGGCACGCTGCCGGCGCGCTGCGGGCCTTGCTCGCTCTTCATCGACGTCTTCGGCCGCCCGCTGATCCCGATCGCCACGCCCGGCTCGCAGGCCGGCAAGGTCGCCTAGCCGCCTTCGGGCTCGAGCTCGGCATGGCGACGATGGCGCCGCCAGGTCGCCGCGGCGGTCGCCCCGAGCACGAGCGTCGGAACGATCGTCAGGAAGCGGTAGACGAGCACCGCGGCCACGACGCCGGCACGGTTGCCGCCGAAGCCCACGAGCACCGTCGTCAGGCCGAGCTCGACGAGGCCGAGCCCGCCGGGCGTGATCGGGATCGAGCCCAGCACGCGCGCCAGCGACCAGCCGGCGAACGCCTCGATCACGCTCACCTCGTCCACCCCGACGCCGAGCGCGCGGAGACTGGCGAGCAGGACGAGGAAGACGGTGAGCTGGCCGGCGATCGTGGCAAGGGTGAGCACGTGCCATCGGCGCCGCAGCAGGCCGATCGCCCGGCTGCGGAAGCGGGCGAGGCTCTCGCCGTCCCAGCCGACGGGCCCGCGCCGCACGATCCGCAGCGTCCGGTTGACCAGCCGCGCCGCGAGGCCGCCGACCCGCCGGGCCATTCCCGCGCTCGAGAGCGCGAGCGCGAACCCCCCGGCGACGACGACGAACACGACCAGGCCGATCGTGGCGATCGACTGGAGCGCGGTCCGGTCCCCGTGGGTGAGCGTCAGGAGCGCGAGCGCGACCGTCGGGAAGCCGAGGATCGCGAGCTGGTTCCAGATGCCGGTCAGCGTGACCGCGAGGGCCACCTCGTCGGCACGGAAGCCCCAGGCGAAGAGCATCGCCGCCGAGATGCCGATCCCGACCGCCGGCCCGCCCGGCGCGAGGTAGGTCGAAGCCGTCGACGCCTGCGTCACCGTCTCCGCCGACCAGAAGCCGAGTCCCGGGAGCGCGGCCATCCAGGGCGGCGCGAACGTGATCATGTTCAGGACGACGGAGCCGATCAGGATCAGGATCCACTCCCACGACAGCGTCTTGACCTGCGCCCAGACCTCGCCGTAGTTGGCGAACTGCGGCAGGACGAACACGTACGTGCCGACGATCACGGCCATGCCGAGGCCGCCGGCCACGCCGCGCTTCACCCAGCGTTTGCGGTCCTGCTTGGGCGCCTGCTCGGGCTCGACGGTCAGCGGGTCACCTCGAAGGCGAGTGTCTCCCCGATCGCCAGCACACGAACATCGACCTCGGGCGCCACCTCGGCGGCGGCAGCAGCGAACTCGCGCGCCGGCCGGTCGTCGGGAGGCGCGGCGAACGGCGTCCTGAACGTGCCGTAGTGCACCGGCACGGCCAGCTTCGGCCGCAGCAGCCGGAGGGTCTCGGCCGCGCCTCGCGGGTCGAGGTGCCCGGCCGGAAGCCGTGACCCCCAGCCGGAGACCGGGAGGATCGCGACGTCGAGCGGCGCGAGCTCTGCCATGCCGTCGAACAGGTCGGTGTCGCCCGCGAAGTAGATGCGGGTCGAGCCGTCCACGACGTACCCGAGCGAGGGCGCCCTCGCCGACATCGGGCCGCGGCTCGACTCGTGCTCGGCGTGGGTCACCCTGACCGCCAGCCCGGCGACATCGACCTCCTCCCCCACGTCGAGCTCGTGAACGCGCGAGAAGCCGCTGCGCCGCACCAGCTCGCCGGCCCCTCTCGGCACGACGACCGGCAGGGACAGGTCGAGCCGGCGCAGCGACGGCCGGTCGAGGTGGTCGAAGTGCGTGTGCGAGATGAGGATCCCGTCGACCGGCCCGACGTCGATCGCGGACTCACGACGAAGGTGCCAGACCCGCCGCCGGAGCACCGGGTCGGTGAGGAGGCGCGTGCCGTCGACGTCGATCACGACCGTGCTGTGCCCCCACCAGGTGAGCCCGCTCAAACCACGTCCTCTCTGATCGAATACCGCGCCGCGGCCAGCTTCATCACCCCCTTCGGATGAGGCCTGGCCCAGGCTCTCACGAAACAATCGTCGAGAACGCCGGTGAGCAGCAGCCGCGAACAGTCCAACGACGCGACGAGCTGGCGGCCGAGCCGGCCGAAGTTCAGGCCGCTGCGCCTGCTCGTCGCCTGGGTCGTGGCGGCCGCGGCGCTGCTCGTCGCCGCGTGGATCGTTCCCGGCGCGGCGGTCAACGGTTTCCTCGGCGCGCTCGCGGCGGCCGCCGTCATCGCCGCGCTGAACGCGGTCATCCCGCCGCTGCTGGCGGCGCTGCGCCTGCCCTTGATGCTGCTCACGGGCCTCGTGCTGATCCTGATCGCCGACGCCTTGATGCTGCTCGCGGCCGACCGGATCACCGACCACGACCTGCAGATCGACTCGTTCTGGTCGGCCCTCGGCGTCGCGCTCGTCGCCGCCGCGGTGACCGTCGTGCTCGACATCGTCCTGGGCACCAACGACGACGACACCTACACGATCCGGGTGAGCCAGCGGATCGCGCGGCGCTCGGGCGAGCGGACTGTCACCGACGCCCCGGGGGTTGTCTTCCTCGAGATCGACGGTCTGGCGCTGCCGGTCCTCCGGCGCGCGCTGCGGGACGGCAACGCCCCGAACATGGCGCGCTGGCTCGAGGAGGGCACGCACCGGCTTTCGGAGTGGGAGACCGACCTCTCCTCGCAGACGGGCGCGAGCCAGGCCGGCATCCTGCTCGGGTCGAACGAGAACATCCCGGCCTTCCGCTGGGTCGAGAAGGAGAACGCTGTGCTCGTCGCGTGCTCCGGCCCGCCCGACTGCGCCGAGATCGAGCGGCGGCACTCGACGGGCCAGGGCCTGCTCGCCGACGGCGGCGCGAGCCGCGGGAACCTGCTGTCCGGCGAGGCCGACCACGTGATCCTGACCGTCAGCCGGATGGACGCCGAGAAGCGCGCGAACCCCGGCTACCGGGCGTTCTTCGCCAACGGCTTCAACGTGGTCACGGTGCTCGTGCTGTTCTTCTGGGAGGTAGTGCTCGAGTGGTCGGCCGCCGGCCGGGCGAAGCGCCGCGACGTGCGCCCGCGCGGCCATCGCGGCGGCATCTACCCGTTCCTGCGCGCGACGCTCTGCGTGGTCGTCCGCGACCTGATCGTCTACAGCGTCCTCACGGACATGATGAAGGGGCGGCCCGCGATCTACGCGACGTTCTCGAGCTACGACGAGGTGGCGCACCACTCCGGGCTCGAGCGAGCGGACACGCTCGAGGCGCTGCGCAAGCTCGACATGCAGTTCGGGCGCATCGAGCGGGCGAGGGCCTACGCCGCGCGGCCGTACGAGCTGGTCGTCCTCTCAGACCACGGGCAGACCCAGGGCGCGACCTTCAAGCAGCGCAACGGCTACGGGCTCGACGAGCTCGTCGCGAGGTCGCTCGAGCGCCAGGCCGACGTCGCGACGCTCGCCGACGGCGACGAGAACCACGCGAGCGTCGGGAACGCGATCGGCGAGGCGACGGGCAGCACGCAGAAGCGCAAGCGGCCGAAGAACGACGTCTCGGACCGCGACGTGGTCGTGCTCGGCTCGGGCAACCTCGGGCTCGTCTACCTGATGGAGGAGCGGCGCCGCCTTACCCGTGAGGAGATCGACGAGCGTCACCCGCGCCTGCTGCCCGCGTTGCGTGAGCACCCCCACGTCGGCTGGCTGCTCGTGCGCTCGGAGCGCGACGGGCCGGTCGCGCTCGGCCCGCGCGGCACGCACTACCTCGCCGACGGGCGCATCGAGGGCGAGGACCCGCTGGCGCACTTCTCGCCGACCGCGCCGCAGCACCTCCTGCGCACGGACGGCTTCGAGCACGTCGCCGACATCATGGTCGGCAGCTTCTACGACCCGGCGCTCGACGAGGGCTGCGCCTTCGAGGAGCTGATCTCGTTCCACGGCGGGATCGGCGGCGCCCAGACCCAGCCGTTCCTGCTCGCGCCGGTCGAGCTGCCGCTGCCCGAGGAGCCGATCGTCGGCGCGGCGGCCGTGCACGGCGTTCTCTCGGTCTGGCGCCGGCGGCTGAACGGCTCCGCAGCGCCGGAAGCGAGGCCGCTCGAGACGGCCGCCTCGTGATCGCCTCGTCGGAGATCCGGACACGGCGCGTCGACCGCTATCGCGCCGCGCACAGCTACGGGCTCGTCCTCGGGCTGATCCTCGTCGTCTTCGTCTTCACGTCGGTCGCGCCGAACAGCCCCTGGGCCGACAGCACCCTCGTCCTCCTCGAGAGCCTCACGCTCGTGGTCGCCCTCTGGACGTCGGGCCTCGCGCAGACCAACTCGAAGCTCAGCATGAGCCTGGTGTTGCTCGCGACCACCTCGGCTGTCGCCCTCCTGGTCTTCGGGGGCACGGTCTTCGAGACGCTCGTGCTGTCCCTGGCGGGCCTGCTCACGATGGCCACGATCGCCGCGGTCGCGCTGGGCGTCGTCGACCAGGGTGAGGCGAACGTGAAGGCCGTCACCGGCGCGGTCTGCGTCTACGTCCTGATCGGCCTGCTGTTCGTCTACGTCTACGGCCTGATCGCCGTGATCGGGTCGGGCGACTTCTTCGCCCAGGGAACGGACGGCACGCGCTCGCTGCGCCTCTACTTCAGCTTCGTCACCCTCGCGACGCTCGGCTATGGCGACTACACGCCTGCCCACGAGCTCGGACGGACGCTCTCAGTCGTCGAGGCGCTGTTCGGCCAGCTGTACCTCGTGACGGTGGTGGCGGTGCTCGTCTCGCGGATGCGCGGGGGAGCGCCGGCGCGGCCCTAGCCGGTCAGGCTCTTACAGGCGGGCGCGTCCTTGAAGCCCTTCTCGAGCTCGCCCTTGGCGTCCAGCGACTGGAGCTGCGAGGAGGCGGTGCCGATCTGCGTGCCCATCTTCGAGAGCGTGGAGGCGATGGTGGACGCGGCTGCGACGGCGCCGCCCGCGCCGGAGCCGGCGTTGTCGACCGCCTTCTGCATCTCCTCGACGTCGCCGTCGATCTCCTGGGAGAGCTTGTCCATCGCATTCTTGGCGTCCTGGCCGGCGTCCGTGTCCGGCTTGCCCAGGCCCTTGAGGTCGTCGGCCAGCTGCTGGGTGGCGCTCTTGATGTCGCCGGTGGTCTCCTTCAGCGAATCCTTGGAGACCTTGCCGCTTTGCAGCGCCTGGCCCGACTTCTGCACCGACTGCGACCAGGTCGTGATCGCGCTGCAGAGGTTGTTGGCCCAGTCCTTGGGCGAGGGCGAGGAGTCGCTGCTCGAGGAGCCGCCGCCACCGCAGCCTGCGGCGATGACGACCGCGATCGCGACAACGGGGACGAGCGTCAGCTTCACGCGACCTACCTTCGCAGCTTCCGCAGCGGGCTGCATCACCCTCTGCGGACGAAGCTAGCCGGTGAGGCCCGCGATCCCGTTGCGTAGCAGCGAGAGGGCCAGCAGCACCACCAGCGCGGCCGCGACGTTGCGGGCGTTCCGCTCCAGCCACGCGCGCACCTTGCCGAGCGCTCGCTTCGTCCAGCCGGGTACGAGCGCCAGGAGCAGGAGCGCCGTCGCCAGCGGCAGGAGCGAGACGAGCGAGAAGAAGACCCAGTCGACCACGTACTCGGTCGCGCTTGGGTCGAGCTCCGAGATGTCCTTCAACGCGATCGGGATGAACGCGCCCGGGTTGGCGAGAGCGGCGCCCGCGCCGAGGATCGCCACCACCGGCGAGGAGGCCACCTTCTGCATCTGCGCGAGCATGCTCTCGGTCCGCTTCGTGTTCGGGGGTCGCCGCAGGACCACCACGACCAGCACGAGCAGTGCGAGCGCGAGCACGAGGTCCAGCACCGCCACCCACGTCTTGGGCGTGCTCGGCGTGCTCGAGGCCGCGGCGTCCCCGAGCACGAAGGCGGCCACGACGCCGATCCCGAGGGTCGCGCCGAGCGCGCCGAGGTAGAACCAGAGCCCGGTGCGCAAGGGCCGGTCGCCGAGAACGAGCACGAGCACCGAGAAGGTCAGCGTCGTCGGCGACAGCATCGCGGCCAGCGCGGTCAGCGCCAGCTCGGCGTCGATCCAGCCCACTAGGCGCTAGGCCTGCTTCGCAGCACGCTTGGCCTCTTTCCGCTCTGCGCGCGAGGCCTTCTGCTCCGCTGCCTTGTCCTTCGCGTCATCGTAAGACGTGCGAACGAGCTGCTTGCCGCCGCTCCAGCCGAAGACCCAGACCACCAGCAGGATCGCGAAGACGATGTTCCAGGCGGTCGTCACGAGCTGCTGCGCGACCGAGTAGGCCGTGGCCGTCGTGGCGTCGGTGATCCCGTTCAGCGAGGCGACGTTGAACGCCTGATTGACCCCGGCGCCGCCCGGGGTGACCGACGTGACGTTGGCGATCGAGTTGCCGCCGGCGATCCGCATCAGGGTGTCGAAGCTGACCGGGATGTCGTAGGCGGCGAGGAAGACCGCCATCACGCCGAGGCTGGCGATCCAGCCGAGCAGCGAGGGGGTGAAGACCCGGATGAGGTACTTCCGCGGCTCCGCGAGGATCGCGCCGCCCTCCTTCGCGTCCTCCCACCACTGGGAGATCTTCGGCCAGAAGGCGCGGATCAGCAGGTAGATCAGGAGAATCCCGCCGAGCACCAGGATCGCCGTCGCCCACGGGCGCTCGTGGACGAACGCGAACTTCCTGTCGAACGACCCCGAGACCGACAGGAAGAGATACAGGTACGTGAAGGCGCCGATGACCGTGAAGAAGATCTTCTCGACCACGTAGGCGCCGAGCACACCCGAGAACGTCGCGCCGGCGATGATCGTCGTGAACATCAGCAGCATCACGAAGGTGCCGATGTTCGCCGGCAGGAACCCGTTGAGCGCCACCGAGGTCGCGTAGCAGGCGAGGACGACCCTGAAGCTCGTCGTCGGGTAGGCGTAGCGGAGGATCGCGTACCAGGCGTACGCCGTCAGCGTCGTCTGGACGGTCTTGAGCGCGACAGCCGCCACGAGGTAGGCCGCCGAGATCTCGGTGATCGTGTCCCAGAGGTTCGAGAACCAGCTGCGCATGTCCCAGCCGAGCAGGTTTGCGGCGGCCGCGATCACGACGATCACGACCGCCCAGATCAGCAGGCGCCCAAGGTTCGGGCGCCTGCTGGGCGCTTCTGCTGCGACTGCCGTGTGCGAGGCGTTCATCCGCCGGCGTCAGCGACTCAGGTGGGGCTGCGCGTCATCACCGACTTGTCTTCGGGCGGGCGCACGACCATGTAGGCGAGCACGCCGATCAGCGGCAGGAAGATGACGAGCAGCGTCCAGCCCGCCTTCGACCAGCCGGAGTGGTCGCGACGCGCGAAGTTGTCAGCCAGGACCATGATCAGCAGCCAGATCCAGATGACCCAGGCGAAGAAGATGAACATCGTCCACATGATGTCGAGGAACGGGTAGTCGGTCTTGGCGAGAATCGCGAGCACTGAGCTACTCCTGACTCGGGGTCATTTGCTGCGTGCAACCTCTCGCGCGACCTGTTTCGCGGCATCGTCCGAACAGGATGAGGTCACGGCTTTCCCGCACGGCGACGATGGCCGCATCTGTCGCTGGCTCGCATATTCCGGGTCGCCGGTGCTGCTCGAGGAGCTGCTCTACAACCGGCAGAACTCGCTGATCGTCCAGAGCCTCCACTCGCGGCTCGGCGCCGAGGAGACGAACGGCGACGGGTTCGGGGTCGGCTGGTACGGCGAGCAGGAGACGCCCGCCGTCTTTCACAGCATCGAGCCGGCCTGGAACGAGCGCAACCTCCGCGAGCTCGCGGGGCACATCGTCTCGCCGCTCGTCTTCGCGCACATCCGGGCCTCGACGGGGTCGCCGGTGCAGCAGACGAACTGCCACCCGTTCCGCCACGGCCGCTGGCTCTTCATGCACAACGGGTTCGTCGACGGGTTCCACGAGATCAAGCGCGACCTTGCCTTCGCCGTCGACCCGTCGCTGTACGCGGAGATGGAGGGCACGACGGACACCGAGCTCATGTTCTTCCTCGCGCTGACCTTCGGCCTGATGGACAACCCGCCGGAGGCGGTCGCGCGCATGGTCGGGCTCGTCGAAGCCACGGGCCGTGAGCACGGGGTGAAGTTCCCGTTCCAGGGCACGATCGCCACCACCGACGGCGAGTGCATCTGGGCGTTCCGCTACTCGAGCGAGGGCAAGTCGCGGTCGCTCTTCTTCAGCACCGACCTGCGTGCCCTGCGCGAGCTCTACCCGGACAACGAGCAGCTGCGCGACCTCGACGACGAGTCCAGGCTCGTCGTGTCGGAGCCGCTCGGCGACCTGCCGGGCGCCTGGAACGAGGTGCCGGAGTCCTCGTACGGCGTGATCCAGCCCGGCCAGGACGAGCTGCACCACTTCGAGCCGGCCCTTCCCTCCCGGGTCTAGGCGCTGTCCTCGGCACGGTAGGCGGCGAGCAGCCGCTCTTCCTCCTCGCGCCGGGGGAACCCGAAGAAGACGATCGCGGCCCCGAGCAGGATCGCGACGATCCCTGCCGTGTAGGCCCACTGGTCGCCCTGCAGGAACGCGGTCTTGGCGCCGGCCGTGATCTGGTCCGCGTACTGCGGATGCTGCTTCGCGATCTCCTCGGCGCCTGCGAACGACTTGGTCAGCTGGTTCTGGACGCTGTCGGAGATCGACTTGCCCGAGGCGGCGATGGCGGCGCCGGCGGCGGCGGCGTAGCCCGCGGTCAGAAGGGCGCCGAGGATCGACTGCATGATCGCGCCGCCCAGGTCGCGCTGCAGGTCGGCGGTGCCCGAGGCCATGCCGGCGCGCCGCACCGGCACCGAGCCGGTCAGCGAGTGGGAGGCCGGCGTCCCGGCCAGCCCGACCCCGATCCCGATCAGCGCGTAGCCGAGCGCGACTTTCCAGTACGCGATCCCGTCCTTCCAGAGCAGCAGCATCGTGAGGAAGCCGAGCAGGCAGAAGACGTAGCCCGAAAGCAGGGTGAAGCGCGCCCCGTGCGACTCGACGAGCTTGGCCGAGCGCGGCGCGACCACGACCATCAACAGCGCCGCCGGGAGGATGGAGAGCCCCGCGTCGAGCGTCGAGTAGCCGAGCACGTTCTGCAGGAACTGCTGCCCGACGAACATGGCCGCCATCAGCGAGCCGAAGACGATGATCCCGGCGAGCGCCGCGACCCAGAAGATCCGGCGCGATGCGACGTGGAGGTCGTAGAGCGGGTTGGCCGCGCGTTTCTGGCGCAGGTAGAAGCCGAGCGCCGCCACCAGCGTGATCCCCGCGAGGACGAGCACGAGCGTCGTCCTGTTCGGGACGGGCGCGAAGTTGATCGCCAGCACGAGGGCGCCGACGAGCAGCACGGAGAGGACCCCGCCGAGGTTGTCGACGGACTCGGTCGTCTCGTTGACGTGGCTCGGCACCAGCTTGACCGCCATCGCGAGCGCGACCACGGCGAGCGGGAGCGTGATCAGGAACACCGAGCCCCACCAGAAGTGCTCGAGCGCGAGGCCCGACAGCAGCGGCCCGAGCGCGGCTATCGCGCCGCCTCCGGCCGACCAGAGCGCGATCGACTTCGTCCGCGGCGGGCCCGCCCAGAGCGCGGTGATCAACGCGAGCGTCGTCGGGTAGGCCATGCCCGCCGCGAGCCCGCCGAAGATCCGGGCGAGCACCAGCACCTCCACGCTCGGCGCCCACGCAGCGAGCAGGCACGCCGGAACGGAGAGCGTGACCCCGAGGACCAGCAGCATCTTCCGCCCGTAGCGGTCGCCCAGGGCCCCGAGGTAGAGCACGGAGGCCGCCAGCCCAAGCGAGTAGCCGACCGCCACCAGGTCGAGCTGGGTCTGCGAGGCGCCGAAGTGGAGGCCGATGTCCGGCAGCGCGACGTTGGCGACCGCCAGGTTCAGGTTCGCCACTGCGGCGACCAGGATCAGCGAGAGCAGGACCAGCTGCGCGCGCTCCGGGACGACCGACTCCTCCACAGCGTCGGGCGGGATGCTGACTGCTGGTTGCGCGGCTTCGGCCATCTCGACTCGGCCCGACGAGCGTCCGGGCGCGAGGCCGCCGTCGCATCGTCCGCTTGGGGTGATCCAGCGGGGCGCCGAGCAAGCGATCGGCTTCTTGCTCCATGGGACCGGCGGGGGCACGACAAGGCGGCGGCGCTCTTCCTGCCGCGCTTCCGGCCGAGTACCGCGTCGCATTCGACGCGTACGCGTATCCCGTGGCTTGACCCGGATCATCCTTCTGGGGTGATCGGCGGCCGCGAGGCGTGCCTAGCCTGGTTTGCTCGATGGGCGACACCCCCCGCGTCCTCGTTCTCGGTGGCGGCTTTGCCGGCATCGGAGCCGCGCAGAAACTGAGGAAGAGCGACGCCGAGGTCGTGGTGGTCGACAAGCACGACTACCACACCTTTCAGCCGCTGCTCTACCAGGTTGCGACCGGCCTGCTCGAGCAGCCCGCCGTGGGGCATCCGATCCGCGACCTCTTCCACAAGCAGGACAACGTGCGCGTCCACCAGGACGAGGTGACCGCGATCGACCTGGAGTCGCGTCGGGTGGAGTTCGCCGAGCTCGACCCGCTTGCCTACGACTACCTCGTTCTCGGCCTAGGCGCGGAGGTCAACTTCTTCGGCGTCGCGGGCGCGGCCGAGCACGCGTTCCCGCTCTACACGCTGCCCGACGCGGTGCGGCTCAAGGACCACGTGCTCGAGACGTGGGAGAGAGCCGACCGCAGGCGCGAGCTCGTCGACGACGGCGCGCTGAACGTCGTGGTCGTCGGCGGCGGGCCGACGGGTGTCGAGACAGCCGGCGCGCTCGCCGAGCTCTACAACGGCGTCTTCACCAAGGACTACCCCGACGTCCCCGAAGGGGCGGCGACGATCACGCTCGTCGAGGCCGGCCCGGAGATCTTCCCGATGTTCAAGCCGGACATCCGGGAGTACACGGTCGACGCGCTCGAGAAGCGCGGCGTCGAGGTCAAGACCGGCGACGTGGTCGAGTCGATCGCGCCGACGCGGGTCAAGCTCAAGTCCGGCACGGAGCTCAAGGCGCACACGCTCGTCTGGGGCGCCGGCCTGCAGGGAAACGCGCTCGTCCAGTCGCTCGGGCTGGAGCTGGAGCGCGGCAACCGGATCGGCGTCGACGGTGAGCTGCGGATCCCGTCGCATCCCGAGGTCTACGGGGTCGGCGACGTCGCGGCGATCACCGATGGGAAGACGCAGCAGGTGCTGCCGCAGCTGGGCTCGGTCGCGCTGCAGTCCGGCGAGCACGCGGGCAAGACGATCGCGAGCCGGATCGCCGGCAAGGAGACGAAGCCGTTCAAGTACCACGACAAGGGCACGATGGCGGCGATCGGCCGGGGCTCGGCCGTCGTGCAGATGCTGGGCGGGAAGACGATGAAGGGCAAGACGGCGTCACTGGCCTGGGGCACGGTGCATCTCGCGCTGCTGCCGACGAACGAGGACCGGGCCAAGGCCGTCGTGGACTGGGCGGGAGCCGGGCTGACGCATCAGCGCGCGGCCCGGATCACGGTCGAGACCTGACCGACGAGAGGAGAGCAGCATGACGACCACCGAGGCGTCCCCCAAGGCCGACCGGGGCACGGCAGGCGGCGGGCCGAAGCCGGCCGACGTCTTCGTCGCGTTCGGGATCACCGGCGACCTCGCGAAGGTGATGACGTTTCGTTCGCTCTACCGGCTCGAGAAGCGCGGCCTGCTCGACTGCCCGATCCTCGGGGTCGCGGTCGACGACTGGTCGCTCGACCAGCTGAAGCAGCGGGCCCGCGACTCGATCGTGGGTACCGGCGAAGAGCTCGACGAGCAGGTCTTCCAGCGGCTGGCCGACCGGCTCTCCTACCTCGCCGGCGACTTCTCCGACGCGGCGACCTACGAAGCCGTCGCCGAGGCGATCGACGGCGCCGAGAGCCCGGTCTTCTACCTCGAGATCCCGCCGTTCCTGTTCGGCACGGTGGTCAAGGGCCTCGCGGACGCGGGCCTCGCCGAGAACGCGCGGGTCGTCGTGGAGAAGCCGTTCGGCCACGACCTCGCCTCCGCGCGCGAGCTCGCCGGCGAGCTGCACCAGTACCTCGACGAGTCGCAGATCTACCGGATCGACCACTTCCTCGGGAAGATGGGCCTCGAGGAGATCCTCTACCTCCGGTTCGCCAACACGATGCTCGAGCCGATCTGGAACCGGAACTACGTCGAGTCGGTGCAGATCACGATGGCGGAGGACTTCGGCGTCGAGGACCGCGGCCACTTCTACGACCCGGTCGGGGCGCTGCGGGACGTGGTCGTCAACCACCTGATGCAAGTCGTCGCGGCGGCCGCGATGGAATCGCCCGTCGGCCACGACGAGGAGACGCTCAAGAACGCCCAGGTAGCCGTCTTCCGGGCGGTGGCGGCGGCCGACCCGGCGCACTACATCCGGGGCCAGTACGACGGCTACCTCCAGATCGACGGCGTCGCCCCCGATTCGACCACCGAGACGTACGCCGCGCTCCGCCTCGACATCGCGAACTGGCGCTGGGACGGCGTGCCGTTCTTCATCCGCACCGGCAAGCGGCTGACGGCGACGCAGACGGAGCTGCGGCTCGTGCTGAAGAGCCCGCCGCGGCTCGGCTTCAAGCACGGGAGCAAGATGCCCGAGCCGAACCAGATCGTGGTCAAGCTCGACCCGACGACGGGGGTCCGCGTAAGCGTCGATGCGCATCGCGGAGACCAGATGGGCGCCGGCCGCATCGATCTCGATGCCGAGTTCGCCGAGCAGGGAGGCGAGGGCGCGACGCCCTACGAGGTGCTCCTCGAGGCCGCCATGCGCGGCGACGGGATGCGCTTCACGCGCCAGGACGGGGTCGAGGAGCAGTGGCGGATCATGCAGCCGCTGCTCGACAACCCGCCACCCGTGCATCCCTATGCCCCCGGGTCGTGGGGGCCGGAAGCGGGCGACGAGCTCGTCTCGGGTCACGGGCGCTGGCACGGCCCGTGGGTGACGCCGTGACCGCCGTCGAGCCGGCCGCGGAACCGCGCGCGCAAAGCGCAGCCGCGCCGTCGCCGTTCCCGCCGATCGCATCGTACGCGTTCCTCTCGAACTGCCACACGGGCGCGCTGGTGGCACCGGACGGGGCGATCGACTGGTTGTGCATCCCCCGCTTCGACTCGCCGAGCGTGTTCGGCAGCCTGCTCGACCGCGAGGCGGGATTCTTCCGCCTTGCGCCGTTCGGGATCAACCATCCGACGGCGATGATCTACGAGCCGGGGACGAACGTCCTGGAGACGACCTGGAAGACGCCGAACGGCTGGATCGTCGTCCGCGACGCGCTGACGATGGGGCCCCGCGACCACGAGGACTCGGTCACGCCGCACACCCGGCCACCGGTCGACGACGACGGCGAGCACCTGCTGGTTCGCACCGTCCTCTGCGTCAGCGGGACGGTGGAGATCGAGCTGATCTGTGAGCCGGTCTTCGACTACGGGCGCACGCCCGCGGAGTGGTCGCTGATCGATCGGCATACGGCC
>Ga0134125_10005693_pt1 | contig 14131 bp, 17 predicted proteins | sample KB31751_FD_96464 | JGI IMG/M metagenome (GOLD analysis project Ga0134125, IMG submission 96464) | Terrestrial soil microbial communities with excess Nitrogen fertilizer from Kellogg Biological Station, Michigan, USA - KB3-175-1 | ecosystem: Environmental > Terrestrial > Soil > Unclassified ... | reverse complement strand
GGCGGCCCTCGGAATGCCGATCGTCTGCACGCCCAGGGCGCTCAGCGGCACGCTCGGGAATCCGCCGATGCGAGTGGCGAAGCGGCCGGGGGATTGGCTCGCGGCACTCGGTGAGTTCTGGGACAACCCGAAGGCCCGAGCCGGGGGGGGCGCCGCAGCCCGGCAATGGGTTATCGACAATCACGCCTGGGCCGCCGCCGCTTCGAAAGCCGTCCTCGGTTGAACACTATCGAACCGCTTCGGCAAAGCGTCCCAACGATGTCATCGTTTCGGATTCGAGTTGCTTCGATTCGCGATGCAGGCGCGGAATGTACAGGTCGCGCCACGAATAGTACATGGCGGCGATGGCCAGGCACGCGACGTCGCAAACGATGATGTGCATCATGGAGTTCTCCCTCGGCGTCAACGATGTGTACGAGTCTGCCACGAGGGGGAACGTAGCGACTGAACGATAGGCCAGAACGGATTCGGGTCAAACGAATGAACGCGATTGCAGGTTCTCCCGATAGGCCGGCTGTCGGATTTTCAGGCAGGCGATCAGAAATGCTTCCCCTTTTCGCGGCTGGCGCTGCGCTTGCGCCGGGCGTTGTCGGCGGCGTTCCGCTGCAAGGCGCCCAGAGCCCGCTGAATCTCGCCGAGGATGCCGCGACACTCCTGGTAAACCGCGTTGCCCTGGGCGAACAGCACTTGCCGCTCCTTTTGCAAATGCTCCAGTTGCTCGCGAACGCTTTGGGCGGAGATCGCCCGATCGCGCGGCTCGCCGTCGTTCTTGAAAACATCCTCGAGTTTCTTGCGCTCCGGCTGCGCCAACGCCCAGGTCGCCCGATGGACGAATTCGCGCACCTTGGGCAGCGCGTGGTGAACGCGCGTCTTGGACTTGTTCCACTGCACTACGTCGGATTGCAGGGCGTTCAGTTTCTCTTCCACCGACATGGATCGTTTGAATGCGGTTTCCATCTCGGCGCGGAGGCCGTCCATGCCGAGGCGTGAGGAATCGATGCTCGCCTCCAGGCCGAGGATGGTTTTCCACATCACCTCGAGCGCTTGCCACTGTTGCAGGGATGCTTCTTGCTCACCGGGAACTTCAGGCCGAGGCAACTTCATGCGAACGTGGATGGTGAGATACTTCGCACCCGGCGGCAAGCTCGAAAGATGCTCGATCAGGTCGATATCGGTTCCGGAGGCATCGCCGACCTGCCACGATTCGACTTCGTCGCTGGCGACCGCCGCCGCAGTCAGAAGATTCTCGCACGTCAATCGCCGGCGCTGTTCGGCATCTTGGAAATGATCGCAGCGGATGCGGAAGATCAGCGTCGTCTGTTCGCCTTCGTTCTCGAACCACGCCTCGGCCAGTTCCTCGCCCTGGAACTTTAGAAACGCCCGCTCGTCCGGAACGTCATCGGCAGCGCTCACCCCGCACCTCCCCTTCATCGTTTTTGATTGTACTCGCCGCAGAGTTGACGCCGGGCATCGGGCTGGGTTTCAATGCATCCGATTGCCGCTCTTGTTTTTCCCCTTGCAACGCCGCGGGCATTGCTCATCATGAGTTTCGGTAGATTTCACCGATTCCGGAGCCGATCGATGCACTCGCTTTCCCGCCGTTCGTTCCTGGCTGCTTCAGCGGCCCTGCTTGCCCCCTCCGCCGCGAGCGCCGCGCCGCTGGCGAAGTTCAAGCTCGGGCTCGTCACTTACAATGTTCCCGCGACCTGGGATTTGCCGACGATTCTCAAAGTGTGTCAGGAAGTCGGCATCGCCGCGGTGGAATGCCGCACCACCCACAAGCACGGCGTTGAGCCGAAGCTGACTGCGGGCGAACGCCAGGACGTGAAGAAGCGGTTCGCCGATTCCGGCGTGGTGTTCTGGGGATGCGGCAGTACCTGCGAATTCCACGCCGCCGACCCGGCCATCGTTCGCAAGAACATCGAGACGTGCAAGCAGTTCGTCGGCCTCGTTCACGACATCGGCGGCAAGGGGGTCAAAGTACGGCCCAATGGCGTGCCCAAGGGGGCCGACCCGCAAAAGACCTTCGAACAGATCGGCAAAGCGCTCGTCGAATGCGGCGACGCGGCCAAGGATGCCGGCCTCGAGATTTGGGTCGAGGTGCACGGCGCCGTCACGGCCGTGCCGAAGAACATCCGGGCCATCATGGATGCTTGCCGCCATCCATCCGTCGGCCTGACGTGGAACTCGAACGCCACCGATCTCGATGGCAAGAAGTCGCTCGAACCGGCCTTCGAGCTGCTCAAACCGTTCATCCGCTCTTGCCACATCAACGACCTGGGCAACGACAAAAAGGGAACTTACCCGTACCGCGATTTGTTCGCGCGGTTCAAGGCAATGGACTACGACCGCTACACGTTGTGCGAAGTCGGCAAGTCGTACGACGTGGCCGAGGGCACCAAGTTCCTCAAGGAATACAAGAGGCATTGGGATGAGTTGGTCGCCTCAGCTTAGCCGCGAGGCGGAGCCGGGCGCGACTTGGTTAGCCGCGAGGCGGAGCCGAGCGCGCGGCCTTCAGCGCTTGAGCGCCCATTCGAAGAAATCGCAAAGGCGGGCGTTCGATTCGTCCGTCGGGTCGTGGGCGGGGCGGGTCGTCATGCCGACGCGGCGGTCGTAGCCGAGCAACTTGTTCACTGCCACGGCGTGATTCAAAGCCTTCCACCGCTCGGCCTTGTCCTCGGAACCGCCGGAGACGAACAACGGCCGCGGCGCCATCAGGGCATGTAATTCATGCAAATCGCGGCCCTCGGCCATCATTTTTTTGTAAGGCCCGGTGCGCGGATTTTTCTCCGAAGGAATGCCCGCTTTCCGTTGCACCTTGAGCGCCGGATCGAAGCCGAGATACCACGGTTCCCAGTAGTTGACGTTGCCGCGCTTCTCGTCGAAGACGATGCCGGGATCGGACGTGGCGGCGCAGGCGAACTTTTCGTACAGAGCCCCCGCGAACATCGACCACTTACCGCCGTACGAATGGCCGACCACGCCGATCCGCTTCGCATCCACGTAAGGCAAGTTGGCCAGCGCCGAGTGGCAGTTCGCCGCCTCGTAAGCGTGGAACGAGAGCGGCTGGATGCGGCACTTTTCGACAGTGGGGTAGAAGGTGCTGGGATTGCCGCCGAGTGAAAGGGCGACGAAACCGCGCTTGGCGAGCTGCAGGGCGAAATCGCGGCGCGGCGACTTGCCCAGCCCGACCCCCGTCTTCGCCTCGTAAAAGACCACGACCACCGCCGGGAACGGCCCTTTGCCATCGGGAACGAGCAGGTAAGCGTCATCGACGATGCGGCCCGGCGCAGTCTCCACTTTGATTGCGTATTGCGTGATTCCTTCGCGGCGTTCCTTCGTGCCGAGTTCGAACTTCGGCTTGGCGATGAGTGCCGGCCATTCGCCGAGTTCTCGATTCCAGTAGTTGAGAATCTCGGTGCGCCGCTTGGACCAGTCCGCGGCCGTGCGCACCGGCGAACCGTCGTCGAACTTCAGCGGCGTGCGATAAGAGCCGAGATCGCCGGCGAGCGCGGCCGGAGGCTGGAAATATGGCACGAGCGATGCCGGAAGGTCGTCCGCTCGCGCGGCCGAAGCGAATGCAACCGTCAAAAGGCCGACGATGCTCGCACGCATGGACTGCTCCGCGATATGTGGTTTGAGGCAGGTGGGGTCCATTGTATATCAACGGCATGGCAACGATGAACAACGAAACTGGCCAGATCTTCCACCGCACGGCGCGCGTAGTCGAACACGTTCCGCTGGCCGAGCGCACCTATCGCGTTCGCTTACAATGCCCCGAGATCGCGGCCGCCATTCGCCCCGGCCAGTTCGTCATGCTCCGCCTGACCGGCTCGAGCGACCCGCTCTTGGGCCGGCCATTCGCCCTCTACGACACGGTGCTCGACGCCGCCGGACAAGCGATCGGCATCGATGTCGTTTACCTCGTCGTGGGGAAGATGACGGGGAAGCTGGCCGGCGTTGCCGCGGGTAGTTCGCTGGAAACGTGGGGACCGCTTGGGAAGCCGTTCCTGGATGTCGGTTCGCCGGAAGAAGTGGTGCTGGTGGCCGGCGGCATTGGGCAAACGCCGTTCCTGGCTTATGCCCGGGAATTGCTCGGCAGCCGCAGCTTTGGCGGCGATCCGGCGCGGCAGCGCACCAATCGCGTTTCACTCTTTTACGGAGTTCGTTCGGCCAGCCTAGCGGCCGGCGTCGCCGATTTTCAGGCAGCCGGCGTGGACGTGCATCTCGCCAGCGACGACGGCACCCTCGGCTTCCACGGCTTCGTCACGCAATTGCTGGAGAAGCACGGACCGCGCGGGCCACTCGTCGGTTGCGGACCGGAGCCGATGCTCCGCACCCTCATTAAGCTCGCGGCCGAGTGGAATGTGCCGTGTCAGGTATCGCTGGAAACACCGATGGCGTGCGGCGTCGGCATTTGCTTTAGCTGCGTGACGAAGGTGAAAACGCCCGACGGCGGCTGGGATTACAAGCGTGTCTGCGTGGATGGCCCCGCCTTCGCCGCCGACAAGTTGGCCTGGGACCAAGCATGAAGATTGGCTACTGGCCCGGGCTCATGTGTTCGACGATCCGATTGGCGACCTTTCCGGCGCCTTCCGGCATGAGGTCGGAAGCTTGCTTCACGCCGCCGGCGACGAGCCCGGCCCCCGCGGCGCAAGCCATGCCCGACGAGACGGTGTAGCACGCCCACAGCGGCATCCCCGTCACCCGATGCATTACGTGGACGAATGCGAACCCGCCGAGGATGGTTCCGAGCGCGGCCATTCCCAGTCCGCCCCCCAGCCTGGCGCCCGCCGCCCCAGCCTTGCCGATCTCGTCCATCAATTCGTTCCGCAACTCCCCGAAACGTTCGCCGAGCGATCGCTGAATATCGCTCATCACGGCCTCCGCCGCGCCGGTCAGCATCTCCGTTTTGTTCTCCGCCATGACGTGCCTCCGCTGAGAGCATCGTGGGGCGGACGATAGTTGTGCAATCGAGGTGCCGCACACGCCCTCGCGATCAACCATTGGTCGACTTGAGTCAGACAAGTGCTTGGCACGCGGCGAATCGGAAGTGGATGCAAAAGTCTCCGCCCTTGGACTCGAGCCAGGCCATTGGACGCCCGCGGAAATTGTGGGGGCGGCGTCGATGTAGCATCCATGCGAGTGCCGTGCGGCGCACCCGACCCGTGAGGCGAAAAGAAAAAGGCACCTGCGATAACTCGCAAGTGCCTGATTCCGTGAACCTTACAAACATCAAAGAGAAATTGCGGCGGTAGGATTTGAAGCTACCGAGGCCCGTTAGTCGTCGCATTCCATTCGCACTGCGACCGCAATGCTCTTCCTTCGATTTCTGCTATTTCCGATCGAAGCCAAGCTGAAGCACATGTTATTCGGATTGGCTTCGCATGGCCAACTTTGTCCCCAGTTTGTCCCCAGAGAAACAAAAAAGCCATCGGGTAAGTTGCCGTGCTTGGCGAAGTAGCGCCAGTAACGGGCAACAGACCCCGTACATTTCGCAAGGAAACTGCAAGTATGTAAGCAGATGAACCATAGCGTGCAGTCATTGAACCACAGTCGCCTCGCAACATGAAACCGATTTAACCTGATGCTTGTACTCGTTCCGGCCCTACTCAGCGATAATCCGCGGGGGGGAGACACCGTGCCGCGCCTGCTAGTCGTGGAAGACGAACCGAAGTTACTCCGAGCGTTCTCGCGTGGCCTGAGCGCGGAGGGATACCACGTTGAAGGAGTCGGGAATGGCGATGACGCCCTGGCCCGTTTCAAGGACTCCCAGCCGATCGACGCGATCATTCTCGATTGGATGCTCCCGGGCAAAGATGGGGTCGAGGTCCTGAAAGCACTTCGACGCGGCGGGCACCGTGTCCCGATTCTAATGCTGACCGCGCGAGATGCTCTTGAAGACCGGGTCGCGGGCCTTGATGCCGGAGCCGACGACTATCTCGTGAAGCCCTTCGAGTTCGACGAGCTGCTCGCACGGGTCCGTTCGCTCATACGCAGGGGTCCGGGAAGCCGGGAAACATCTCTCATCCTTGGCGACTTGTCAGTGGACCTCATTGACCGACGAGTCACTCGTGCCGGGCGTTTGGTTGAACTTCGACCGCGCGAATACGAGATGCTGGTTTACCTGCTTCGCAGGCAGGGCGAAGTGGTGAGTCGGGAGATGCTCGGCCGGGATGTCTGGGCCGACCAGGACTATCCGCTCACGAATGTGATCGACGTGACTGTAGCCAATCTCCGTAAGTCCCTGGAGAAGGCGGGCGGACCACCGCTCGTCCACACCGTCCGGGGTGCTGGGTTCGTTCTGCGGGTGCCCGAATGAGCGCGACGATCCGTTGGCGGCTGGCTCTTTGGAACACTCTCGCTTTCGGAGTGCTGCTCGCGGCATTCGCCCTATTGATTTACGCCCTGGCTTATCGGGAGGCCGTTGTGGTGATGGACCGGAAATTGACCGGCTGCCTGGAGCAACTCGCCCGCGACAAACGGAACGTCCGGGACTCGGAGAAACTTCAACACTGGATCGGGGAGTTTTGGGAACACGAACAGGTGGGATGTGTCGTCTTCGATTCGACTGGCGCATCGTTCCTTCGCACCGAGGAGTTGACTTCGGACGCGTTACCCGACACCCCTGGCGAGGTCGCGAGTAATCCGGTGTTCTCGACTGTCGACCGACCGGTGATCGGCCGGCAGAGGGCAATGACGGCTCGTCTTCTGAATGATCCGTTGGGTCGGTCGGTGGTTTTGCTTGCGTCCACTGCCGAGGCGGACCACTCGCTCGGCCATTTGCGAGAGTCGCTGTTCACGGCGGTTCCTGTTGTTCTCGCGATGGCCGCAGCAGTGGCTTATCTACTGGCGGGTCGGGCACTGGCTCCGATGGCTCGATTGACTGAAGCCACCCGTCGGATCACCGCTGATCGGCTTGCCGACCGGCTCCCAGTGAACAATCCGGCCGACGAACTGGGCCGTCTGACGACGACGATTAACGACCTGATCGCGAGACTGGAACGAGCGTTCGGACAGTTGAAGCAGTTCACGGCCGATGCGTCACACGAATTGCGGACTCCACTTGCGATTCTCCGGGCAGAGATCGAAGTCGCCATTCGAAATCCACCTCAGCCGGCTGAGACCGCCGGCATACTGGCAAGCCTTCTGGAGGAATGCAGTCGGTTGGGTAGCCTGATTGACCAATTACTCACGCTGGCCCGACACGATGCAGACAAGCATCAGGCTGAACATGAGTCAATCGACTTTGTGAACCTACTGGCTGAGGTTGTGGTCAGGCTCAGACCGTTGGCTATGGGCAAGGGAGTGATGCTCGGGTTCGAATCCGATGTCACGACCGCGAGCGTCGCCGGTGCCCCGGATTCCCTCCGGCGAGCGTTCGTGAACCTGGTCGAAAACGGGATCAAGTACACACCCGCAGGTGGAACAGTCGCGGTTCGTGCTTCGACTTCAACTGGTAAAGCATTGGTGACCATCGAAGACACCGGAGAAGGAATACCAGCCGAACATCTGGCTCATGTGTTCGATCGCTTCTATCGGGTCGACAAGGCCCGAAGCCGGGAACTCGGCGGGGCGGGGCTCGGACTCGCGATCGCGAAGGACATCGTCGAAGGTGATGGTGGTCGAATTGATCTGAAGAGCGAAGTTGGCCGTGGCACGGTTTGTACCGTGACGCTGCCGCTCGCTTGACCGGACGAGACTCAGGAAAACTTCGCTCAAGCAGATACAGGAGGCAAAGCGATGAAGTCGATTTACACGATCATGCTTGCCGTCGCCGGTGCCTCGGCTGACGACAAGCCGAAGCAATTCACCTTCGAGAAGGCTGATTTGGGCAAGGTTCCAATTGGGTGGAAGCTAGCCCAAACCGGCAAAGGAATGAGTGTGTGGAAGGTTGTTGAGGACAAGACCGCTCCGTCAAAGGGCGGGTTTGCACTGGCCCAGACCAGTGATGATAAGAATGCACTCTTCAACCTTTGTGTTCTGGAGGAGCCGAGTTTCAAGGACGTGGAGGTCTCCGTCGCATTCAAGGCGAAGGCGGGCAAGAAGGACCAGGGAGGCGGAATTTTGTGGCGTTACCAGGACGCCAACAACTACTACGTCGCCCGGATGAATCCGCTGGAAGACAACGTCCGCGTCTACAAGGTGGTCGGCGGCAAGCGAAGTGCAGAGTTCCAGGACGCTGAGGTCAAAGTGCCCTCCGGTGAGTGGCACACGCTGAAGATCAAGATGGTCGGTGAGCGCAGCGAGTGCTTCGTCGACGACAAGAGGTACCTCGACGTGAAGGACGATTCGTTCACCAAGGCCGGCAAGGTCGGGCTCTGGACCAAGGCCGATGCTCAGACTTCGTTCGACAACTTCCAAGTCAAGGAAGTCAAGTAAGTAACTCATTCGTGTTCCAAACCAAACTGGAGAAACTCCGATGAAACAACATCTCTCACGCCGCGAGGCTTTCCTCGCGTCCGTAGTGGGGCTCGGCGGCGGAACATCGATCGCAGCGATGAAGGACGCCCCACCGGCGAAGCTGGACGCCGAGAAGATCGGATCGGCCGCAGGCGTCAAGGCGACGATCGCTCCCGATGGCGTGGTAAGGATCGCTTGGCCGCGCTCCGACATGGCGCTGATGGTCGATGGAATGCCGCTCAAGCCCTTCGCCGGCCTGGGCTCCTGGGCCGCGTTTACGCCTGCGCCTCACGGGGCGATGGTCATGGGCGATACCGTCGTCTTTCAGGATGAGGTGACCCCGGCCATGGACGCAGCGTTTGCCGGCGGGCTGGAAGTGAGCGGCCTGCACAACCATTTCTTTTTCGATGAGCCGAAGGTGTACTTCATGCACATCGGCGGCATGGGCGAATCCGAGAAGCTGGCCTCCGGCGTGAAGGCAGTCTGGGACGCCATCAAGAAAGTGCGGGCTGAGAACCCAAAGCCAGCGACGCGGTTTCCCGGCGATGCTGTCAAGGCCGGGAACGTCACTGCCGAGCCGATCGAGAAGATGCTGGGTCAGAAGTCCGAGTCGCAAGGCGGCGTGGTCAAGGTGACCATCGGCCGGGAGGGCTCCATGCACGGGTTAAAGGTGGCCGGCTCGATGGGATTGACCACCTGGGCCGCGTTCAGCGGGTCGGACGAACTGGTCGCAGTGGACGGCGACTTCATCATGATTGCCGCGGAAGTGCAACCGGTGCTCCGGGCGTTGCGTAAGGCCAGCATCCACATCGTCGCCCTGCACAATCACATGGTCGGCGAACAGCCCGCGTTCTACTTCACGCATTTCTGGGGCAAGGGGAAATCCGTGGAGTTGGCCCAGGGATTGAAGACCGCTCTCGACACACAGAAGGCGGCTGGCAACAAGCACTGATTGGAAGGACGACCATGACTCGACGAATGGCATTCACCCTGATCGAACTGCTGGTGGTGATCGGCATTATTGCGCTTCTGATCGGGCTACTCCTGCCAGCAATCCAGAGGGTCCGGGAGGCAGCTTCGCGGACGCAGTGCGCCAACAAGCTCAAGCAACTGGGGCTCGCGGCCCAGAGCTACCACGATTCCAACGGACGGTTCCCGGTTGGCGTCCGGATGCCCTACGCCCTTCCGAACCAGGATCCTCTCACCGGCGGGATGGGCAACCCGTTCGGGCCAAACTGGGCAGTCTTCTTGCTCCCCTACTTCGAGCAAGACAACCTGTATCGGCAGGCGAATGTGAATGCCTATCCGGGCGTTACTGACCCGATGAGCCTGGCCGGTTACAACACGTCGTGGCGGGTGGTCCGCAGCCAGCAGATGCCGAACCTGCTCTGCCCCTCCGACAAAGGCCGCGGGGCTGAGCCATTCACTGATCCGTTCGGCCGGCCACCGGAAGGCGGATGGGCGCGTGGGAACTACGCCTGCAACGGCGGGACTGCCGACAGCGATCACCACATCCGCGGGGACAATGCGGTGGATCGGCCTCCATACCCCGGCATGTGCAAGGGGCCGGTGATGTCGATCGACTTCGGCGTGGCGATCACAGGCGTCAGCGACGGAACGAGCAGCACGTTCATGTTCCACGAGGTGCGGATCGGCGTGGCCGCCAGCGATATGCGTGGAACGTGGGCGCTTGGGTTCCCCGGCGCGAGCATGGTGGTGGGCGGGCGCGATACCAACCCGACTCCGAACAACTTCATCGAGAACGCCGACGAGATCGAGGCGTGCAGCAGTTTCTACTACCCCGGTATCGGCACGAAGGACGGCATGGGTTGCCGCAACCAAATTGCCTACGGGATGTCAGCCCAGGCCCGCAGCCGTCACCCCGGCGGGGTGAACTCCTGTTTCGTGGACGGCCACGTCGCGTTCATCAAGAACTCGATCAGCCAGCGGACCTGGGTGCTGTTGCAATCGACCAACGACGGGCAGGTTCCCGAAAACGACTATTGAGAAAGAACTACCATGCGACGCTTACTCCTACTCGCCGCGATGCTCGCTGCCGTCGGACCCGCGAGCGCCGAAGAACCGAAGACGCTCAAGCTGGAGCAGACGATCCCACTCACCGGGAAACCGGGCCGGTTCGATCACCTGGCTTTGGATGCCAAGGGCAAGCGATTGTTCGTCGCCAATCTCTCCAACGATTCCCTCGACATCGTCGATCTGAAAGCCGGCAAGGTGGTGAAGCAGTTAACCGGCCAGAAGAAGGCTCAGGGCGTGGCGTTCGCTCCGGCGCTCAATCGCATCTATCAGGGCAACGGCACGGACGGCGTCTGCAATGTGTTCGATGGCTCGACATTCAAACTGCTTCACAGCTTGAAGTTGCCGGACGCCGATAACGTGCGGTTCGATGCGACGAGCGGTCTCGTCTACGTCGGTCACGCGGAAGCAATGCTCACCGCGTTCGACGCCAAGACCTACGCAGTGAAATATGAAATCAAATTGCCGGGGGCTCCCGAATCGTTCCAGATCGACGCCGGTCGTAAGAGGATGTACGTCAACTGCCTCAAACCGGGGACCGTGGCCGTTATCGACCTGGAAAAGCACGAAGTCATCGCCAAGTACCCCCTCACGAAAGCCGACGCGAACTACCCACTCGCTCTGGACATTGAGGGAAAGCGCGTATTTGTCGGCTGCCGGAAGCCTGCGAAGGTCGTGATTCTGGATGCCGACACGGGTAAGGAGGTCTCAAATGCGGACATCCCAGCCGATATCGACGACCTGTTCTACGACGCCAAGCGGAAGCGGCTGTATGCGAGTTGCGGCGAGGGCACACTTGCCGTTCTTCAAGACAAGGGCAGTGGGAAGTTCAAGATCGTTGAGAACATTCCGACCAGGAAGCTCGCCCGGACCTGCCTCTTCGATGCGGGCACCGACCGCCTCTTCGTAATCCTTCCGCGAACGGACGACAAGACGCCGCCCGAACTGCGCATCTACCGGTCCCAGGACTGACCGACCCGTAGCCGTTCCGACGGAGACCGCGATGCTGTGCCGATCAGTCACGCTTGCAATTTTTCTAATACTCGCGAGTTCGTCCCTCGGCTGTGGCGGCACACCCCAGGTGATGTATCAGCCCAGTGATCGAACCGTCGTCCCAGGTACGACCGAGGAATGGAACTTCGACAAGGATACACCGGGCAAGCCGGCCGGTGCGGAAGTGTTCACAGGCGCATGGGAGGTGCGAGCCGATGCCGACGCACCATCGACGCCCCACGTTCTGTGTCAGACTGGAAGGGCCGAATTCCCAGCGCTCCGCCTGGGCGACAAGGTGTACACCGATCTGACTGCCACCGTTCGGTTCAAGCCGATCTCGGGCAAGGACGATCAGGCTGCGGGAATCATCTTCCGTGTCCAGGACAAGAACAACTACTACATCCTCCGGGCCAACGCACTGGAGGACAACGTCATGCTCTTCCGCTATGTCGGCGGTTCCCGGAGCACGATCAAGGAAAGCTCGGCGAAGGTCGCTTTGGGACAGTGGCAGGGACTCAAACTGGAAGTTGACGGAAATCGGTTTCAGGGATTCCTTGGTGGCAGGCTCGTGGTGGAAGGAAGCGACGACACCTTCGCGGCCGGCGGGATCGGCCTGTGGACCAAGGCTGACTCCGTCACTTGCTTCGACACCTTCCAGGTAATTGCAAAGTAACCAGCATCGGAGGTTGGGCCATGAAGTGGATCACGAGCGAGAAAGTGAAGGTGGACCGGGTTGCCTGCCCGTGGCTCATCAGGAAGTTCATCGACCCGAAGGCCGAGTTCTGCAACGCATTGTGAATCCCGGCTCATTCGACTAAACTGATTTCGTCGGCAGCCACAAGAAGAAGCTGATGTATCGTCGACTCCTAACGGTTGCACTGTTGCCAAGCCTTCTGCTCCCACCGGCGGAAGCGCTCGGCCACTCCCACGGCAATTCACAACCTGCCGATCACGACCTTCGCGCTCATGTTCATTTCGACGATCATCTGCTGGGTGGGCACGACGATCCGAATTGCCCTGATGATGCTGACGATCACGACGATGATGCGTTGTACCTTGTACCCGGTGCCATTCCTCTCAGTCAAATCGCGAGCGGTCAGGCCGATTTCGACACTTCGATACGTCTGTCCTCTTTGATGGCTGATTCGCTCTTCTTTGTCGAAACGGCAGATTGGTACATGCCCCGGCCACATCCGCCGCCGGGGGCGACACTCAACTGCACCCTCTACGTCTTGCATCTCGCACTTCTCATCTAGCCGCTGCGTTCGCAGCCGGTTGTCGTACGCGGTACGCAACCACTCCACCACAATCGACCCACACCATCACGCAGGCTTCACAGCCTGATCCGATCATTCGTGCCCGCCCAGGCGAGGGAATCATGCAATTGCGTCGCTGGATGAAACCGTTCGTCACTGTGGTAGGACTTGCGGCACTTGCTTTTGCCGGGTACGCAACGCGCGACCACTGGCTACCGTTCGTGTGGCCGTCGAAACCCGCCGAGTTGTCCAAGGGGGCGAATGAGGCACCGACACCAACGAGCAAGGTCATCGTCAACGAACTGGCTCAGCAGAACTTGGCCCTGACCGCGAAGCCGTTAAAGCCCCAGACATACTGGAAGACGATCCCGGTGCCGGGCATGGTCGTGGATCGACCCGGTCTGAGCGATCGCGATATTACCTCTCCGACGACGGCAATCGTCGCCAAGATTTACCGGGTCCCCGGCGAGTTGGTTCGGCTCGGCGACGCCCTGTTCACCCTGAAGCTACTCAGCGAAACGCTCCAGCCGACTCAGACGGAACTGTTCAAGGCGGCGCAGAACATCAAGCTCGCCGAGACCCAGCGCAAGCGTCTCGTCGACTCCGGTGTTGCTCCTTCCGCTAGCATTGTGGAGGTCGAAAGTCAGATCACTCGGCTGGAGATCACGGTCAAGGCGTGTCGCCAGGAACTTCGCAATCGGGGTTTCAGTCCGGAAGCAATCGACGGTGTCGGCGAAGGCAAGTTTGCCAACGAAATCACGATCGTCGCGCCTCCACGCCTTGCAGAGAAGTCGAGCAACACACCGTCGCTTGGCGGTCTAATGCCGATCGTTCCCACAGGTCAGTTGACCCTCGAACTGCAAGACCTAAAAGTCGATCTCGGTCAGCAGGTTCTCGCCGGGCAACTGCTGTGCCGGCTCGCGAATCATCGACAACTGGCGATCGAGGGGCGGGCGTTTCGCGATGAGACGCCGATTCTGGAGAAGAGCGTGAAGGAGAAGTGGCCGATCGAGGTCGACTTCCAGGAGAACGCCGCAGCCGGTTGGGGCGAAGTGAATCAGACCTTCCACATTCGGCACATGGCTAACACCATCGACCCGTGAATCGAACGTTCAGTTTCATGATGCCGCTGGAGAACCAGTCGCGCGTTGTGGAGGACGACGGGCATGCGCAGACACTGTGGCGATTCCGGCCGGGACAAAAAGTCCGCCTCCTGGTTCGCGTCGAGAAACTGAACAACGTGTTCGTCCTGCCGTCCGATGCCGTGACCCGCGAGGGTCCGGAAGCTTATGTGTTCACGCAGAACGTGAACACCTTCGAGCGAAGGCCGATCCGCATCTTGCTTCAGGATCGGCAACAGGTCGGTGTTCGGCGTCAGTCCTTTTTCCGCTTTAGCGACAATTAGAATTCCCTCCCGGTTACTTCGCTTTCGTCGGGTCCGCCGC
>Ga0134125_10005690_pt1 | contig 14133 bp, 10 predicted proteins | sample KB31751_FD_96464 | JGI IMG/M metagenome (GOLD analysis project Ga0134125, IMG submission 96464) | Terrestrial soil microbial communities with excess Nitrogen fertilizer from Kellogg Biological Station, Michigan, USA - KB3-175-1 | ecosystem: Environmental > Terrestrial > Soil > Unclassified ... | reverse complement strand
GGCGCGGTCGCCTCCGCGGCCGGATCGGCCGGCGTGTCGGCGGGTGCGGAAGCGGCGCCTTCGATCGCCGGCGTCTCGGGCGCGACCGTCTCGGTCACGACAGCCGCCTTCGGCGGCAACGGCGGGCGGCGATCCATGCGATAGCCGAGCGCGCGCAGGATGGAGGCAAAATCCTCACCGGCCGAGCCCGTCAGCGAGGTCATCGCCTGCGTCACCACAAAGCCGCGGCCGTCGAACGCGCCCGACGGCTTCTCGCCGGGCGAGGTCTCGCGCCAGGCCAGCGCCGGGCGAATGAGATCGGCGAGCCGCTCAAGGATGTCGACGCGCACGGCGCGCTCGCCGCATTGGCGATAGCCGAGCACGCGATAGGCATCGCGCGGCAGCACCTTGTCGACCGGGAACGAGGTGCGTCCCGAGGAGGCCATGTGCTGCGCGCCGGAGACCGCCTGCAAGTCGACGTTGTCGTGCTTGAGCGCCCAGAGCAGCGAGGCGAGCGTGCGCGCCGCCGGCTTGAGCAGCGCCGGGACATAGACGTGATAGGCGCCGAAGCGCACGCCGTATTTGCGCAGCAGCGCGCGCGACGGCTGATCGAGATCCTTCATCTCGGAGGCGATCCTGCTTCGCTCGAGCACGCCGAGCGCCTCGACCAATTGGAACGCGATGCCGCGCGCAATGCCGGTGATGTCCTCAGCCTTGGAGAGTTCGAACAGGGGCCCGAGCAGCTTCTCGACGTGCGTCTTCAGCCACAGATCGAGCCGCGTCTGCACCTTTTCGCGCGACGCCCCCGTGAGCCGTTCGTCGGCGATGATGCGAATGCGCGGATGCAGCGCGTCGTCGGCCGCGACCAGCTTTGCGACGGCATCGCCGGTCCAGCGCAAGGTGCCGTCGGAGGCGAGCACGAGCTGATCGTCGGGCGCGCTGCCAAGTTTTTCCGCGCGGGTGTCGATCTCGCGCGCCAGGACCTGTTGCGCTGCCGCCTGCAACGCCTTGGCGTCGGATCCCGCCTCCGCAGCGTCGGGCGCAAAAGTGAATCCGTCGAGCCGGCCGATCGCATGGCCCTCAACAATGACTTCGCCGGTCTTGCCGATTTCCGTATTCAAAACGACGTTCTCCCGCAGGCGGCGCATCAATACACTGGTCCGGCGATCAACGAAACGCTCCGTGAGCCGTTCGTGCAATGCGTCCGACAATTTATTTTCGACTTCGCGCGTAATTCCCTGCCAATGCTCCGGATCTGCCAGCCAATCCGGCCGGTTGGCCACAAACGTCCAGGTCCGAATCTGCGCAATCCGGCCCGAAAGCGTATCAATATCGCCGTCGACACGGTCGGCCTGATCGACCTGGGCGGCAAACCAGCTGTCCGGGATGCGCTCTTTCTGCATCAGGAAAGCGTATAAAGTCGTCACCAATTCGGCGTGCGCCGCCGGCGACAACTTTCGGTAATCGGGTATCTGGCAGGCGTCCCACAGCCGTTCCACCGCGGCCCGGCCATGGGCCATGTCGCGCACGTCGGCATCCCGCGCGGCATGGTCGAGCACACGCAAATCCTCGGCGATCGGCGCGCGCGTCAGCGCCTCATGTCCCGGCGGCAGCGCCAGCGATACCTGCAGCGCGCCGAGAGAGGAAAGATCCAGCTTCGAATTGCGCCATTGCAGCACCTTCACGGCCTCGAACGTATGGTTCTGCAGCGCGTTCACCAATTCCGGCTCGAAAGGCGCGCAGCGCCCCGTGGTTCCAAACGTGCCGTCGCGCGTGGCGCGCCCCGCACGTCCCGCGATCTGCGCGAATTCCGCCGGGTTGAGCCTGCGGAACTGATAGCCGTCATATTTGCGGTCGGAGGCAAAGGCGACGTGGTCGACGTCGAGATTGAGCCCCATGCCGATGGCGTCGGTGGCGACGAGATAATCGACGTCGCCGTTCTGGAACATCTCCACTTGCGCGTTGCGCGTGCGAGGGCTGAGCGAGCCCAGCACCACCGCCGCGCCGCCATGTTGGCGGCGGATCAATTCGGCGATGGCGTAGACCTCGTCCGCCGAGAACGCGACGATCGCGGTGCGCCGCGGCTGGCGGGTGATCTTGCGGTCGCCGGCGAAAGTGAGTTGCGACAGCCGCGGCCGTGTCACGATCGAAGCCGCCGGCAACAGGCGCTCGATGATCGGGCGCATGGTGGCGGCACCCAACAACAGCGTCTCGTCGCGGCCGCGGCGATTGAGAATGCGGTCGGTGAAGACATGGCCGCGCTCGAGATCGGCCGCGATCTGGATCTCGTCCACCGCCAGGAAGGAAACGTCGAGATCGCGCGGCATCGCCTCGACGGTCGAGACCCAGAAGCGCGGATTTTTCGGCTTGATCTTCTCTTCGCCGGTGACCAGCGCGACGGCCTCGGGCCCCGCACGATGGGCGATCTTGTTGTAGACCTCGCGCGCCAGCAGCCGCAGCGGCAGGCCGATGATCCCGCTCGAATGACCGAGCATGCGCTCGATCGCCAGATGCGTCTTGCCGGTATTGGTCGGGCCGAGCACGGCCGTAACGCCAGAGCCGGGAGCGCGCTCTGCTGCGAACGATGACGAAGGAGAAAGGGCCATAATTTGCGAGATGTGCTTTGTCGCCTGGAGCGGCTAGCGCTTTACCAGCAGATGGGGGTCAAGCGCACAAATTGCGAATGCGGTGAGGCTCTGCGGTTCAAAACTGTTTCACTTTGCTACGGATATAGCGCCTCCGCTTAAGCTGTGGAACGAGGTGAGAACGAATCGCGGCCGAATCGCTGACTCCACGCTCTTTCCGGCTTCGTTCACCGCAACATGTCGGGACGGAACCGGACCCGCGCACTAGATGAGGTTTTCCGGCATCCCGCAAGCGCCGATTTCAGCCGGCAATTTCTTAAATTTTCGCCGGCCCCGAGTCGAATCAGAAGCGGGCAAGAGTCAACAGGATTCGGCGTCGCCATGAGCGCCGTCGTTCCGGGGCGATGCCACCCGGTCCGCGCAAAGCGCGGCCGGATGACAGGCTCCGCATCGAACTCTGATGTGCAATTGCACATCTGAGAACCTCGAGATTCCGGGTTCGCTCGCTTGCCGCGAGCGCCCCGGAATGACGGCGCGTGACAGCTGACAGCCGCTACTGCGTCTTCGCCGTCTTCCCGCTGACTTGCGTGATGAACTGCGTCGCTTCCAGCATCGCCGTGCCGAAGGGGGTCGGCAGCACGATGCGGTACGGGATCAGATAGCGGGTTCCCGGCAGCGGCGCGAAGGCGATCTCGACGTTGCGCTCGGTGGAGAGATATTTGATCACCGGACGATCCGGGATGTAGCCCGCGATCGGCTTGAAATAGATGGCGCAGACCACGACGGGCCCGTTATAGCCCTTCTTCGTCTTCACGGTTTCCATGCGCTTGTAAGCGAGCGAGAGATCGTAGCGCATGCGGCCGTCGAACACCGCCGCGCTGCTGTGGCAGGCCGCGGGCGACAAGGGATCGCCGGGGGCCGGCACGTACAGCAGCGAGCCCGTCATGGGATCGAGCACGCCCTTGCGATGCGCGTCCGTCACCGGAATGCGGTCGTGATCGACCGGCGGTTTCGGATCGATGCCGTATTCCGTCACGTTGCCGTTGCTCAGCACGATGTGGATCGCTTCGGTCTTGTGCCGCGTCGTGGTCGAGGCGGTGTAGTTGACCGGATTGAGCGTGCCCTTGACGACGTGGCCCTGCGCGGCGCCGGTGCCGGACGAATTGGCGATCGCCTTCAAAAGCCCGGTGGTGCCGCCGAAAGCGGAGGCCGTATAATGATCGTCGGCGATGTCGATGGTCCAGGAGCCGCGGCCGATCGGAATGCCGGCGAGCGTCGCCTCATACTGCGCATCGAGCCGCGCCTGCGCCCGCGCCGGCAGCGGCGCCGCGCCGGCAAAGGCGAGCGCAAGACAGAAGGCAGCGAGGCCAAGGCGCGCCGGGAAGGCCGAAATGATGCGTTTTGCGGTCACGGAAGGGCGGTCCTGAAGCCGGCGCGAGAATGTCGTTCGAACTGTCATTGATGCAAGCAATAGGACAAATACGAAGCGGCCGGCGGTTTTGAGCCAAATCGACCCAACAAGGTCTAGTGGCCGGGAACTTTTGTCGCCCCAACGTCGGCGGCGAATACGCCCTTTATATGATATCTTAAGCGGCGTTAAGCACCGGAAAAGCTTGCGGGAACGACGATTTGCGAAGGACGCCGGCGCAGGGTGCGCCAAACCTTGACCTTTCCGCCGCTCCCCCCTATAGGTGCGCGCAATCCCGGTAGGTTGATGCGAATTTTGACCCCTGCGGCGCCCGACGACGGGCTTGATGCGGCGGGGATGAGCGAGGATTTTGGTAATGTCACGGCGCTGCGAACTGACGGCAAAGGGCCCCCTGGTGGGCCACAAGGTCAGCCACTCCAACATCAAGACCAAGCGGCGCTTCCTGCCGAACCTGTGCAACGTCACCTTCATCTCGGATGCGCTGGGCCGCAACGTGCGCCTGCGCGTCTCCACCAACGCGATCAAGAGCGTCGACCACAATGGCGGCCTGGACGCGTTCCTCATCAAGGCCAGCGCCGCCACCCTCTCGCCGCGCGCGCTCGAACTCAAGCGCCAGATCGAGAAGAAGGTCGGCGCCGAACCGGCGAAGCAGGCGAGCTAAAAATTTTTGGAGCTGGGGCTAGGGGCCAGTAAGCGTCTAGTCGCGTAGGCTTAAGCGTTGAGTTGTGTAGCGGCCGGGTCGAAAGACCCGGCCGTTTTTTTCGAATCCAACCAAAGACGAAGGCGTATCCACGTAATTTTGATGTATTTGACATCGCGATTGTAGAATCGAGCGCATATACTCCAGGTTGAGGTCTTTGATTCCGTTAATGTCTTGCGAGGCTGGGGCGTGGTCGATTTTCTGATGAATCATGCGAAGGAGATCGGAACTCTCATAGCCGGGCTGATCGCAGGTGGAGCGGGCGGTTCGTGGCTCACATTTCGCTTCTCTCGCAAGAATCAATTGTCCGGGCGAGGATCAATAACGGATCAAAGTGGTGCGCGCGCTGGCGGCGATATCGTCGGACGAGACAAGACAATCGTAGGCAAGCGTTAGGTGAGCTGAGTAATGCCGGTTGAACCTAGCGCGATGGTCACTGTTGACCAATCGCATGCGGCCGCACAGGGCGACATCGCGGCTCGCGATATCAACAAGATCAACAATTACTACGGCGACAAGTCGGCGCCGCGAGCCGCCGGCATTGTTGAACAACTTCTGCAACGACTAAATGATGAATTGAAGAACGACCATAAGGCGCAGAACACGATCGAGAAGCTGCAGCGCTACTACAACAACAAAACATATGACGGAGTTGTAGGCCTCGAAGCGAAACTAAAGCACGCCGGCCGCGAAGATACCTATGACGACGCCATCGAAATGAAGGAAATGTTCGTCAAATTGCTCCATCAATGGTCCCTCTACGCTTCCGCGCAGCAGATTTTCGTCTACTTGCTTGCCCGAGCTGAGCGCCACTTCAATGATATCATCTTACCTCAGATTCCCGCACTCAACGTCGCTCAAGTCAACTCTCTCGTAAACGAACTTATTGTCGAGCCAACTGTTCACGAGTGCGGCGCCAGCGTGTTTGAGATTGACCATAACACTGCGCTGGGCATGGTCTATTGGTTAGCTGAACAATGTTTCGTGCGGTGGCACAAATGAGTCAGCTTGTATTTCAACCAGCGCTCGATCCTTTTCACGCCGTGTTTCGGTTCTTTCGACTGCTACCCATTTCGAGAGCGGCAGGATCGTTGCTTGTCGACCACGTCCGGATTCTCGATTTCTATCTATTGTTTCCCTTTCGTATCCGTTCGATTCGACTTGCTCCCGGCCATCAGCATTTCAAGAAGCTCTCTGAAAAGTACGCTCATCTTACCCCTTACGGTGAGCAACCGGACGCTCCCCTATTGTTTGAAAGAATGCAACCAATGCAATTGGCAGCATTGGAGACCATGGCCGCTCAGCGCTACATCGACGATGGCGCTTTCTCAAATGACGCCTTTGATAAGAAAATCTCCGACGAAATATTGTCTCGAGTTCACGAGCTTAATAGCTCCCAAGCCGACCTAGTCGATTTCTTGACAGTTCTTGCCGAAGGCTATGAGTTGTCTGGTCCGAGTGGGCTTAAAGCCCGCACAGAGTTGATGGAGTATCGCTATGACGCGATATGAGCCAACTCTGATCGTTACACGCATGGTAGTCGAGCGAGCAGATAAGATCGTCTATGACGAACTGTTTCATGCCGGCCTAAATGTCATCCGTGGGGAGAACTCTTCCGGAAAATCCACGGTATTGAACTTCTTATTTTATGGGCTGGGCGGTGACCTAACCGATTGGAGCACCGTTGCGCGACTGTGCTCGAGGGTGATCCTAGAAGTTAGCTTGAACGGCAACAAAGCCACACTCAGCCGCGAAGTCTCTGACAGCGGCACTATGCAGCCGATGGACATTTTTGGCGGAGCCTACGCCGACTCTATCAAGGCCCCTAGGTCTGAATGGATTAAATATCCGTACCGTAGTGGGGCCAATCGAGAAAGCTTCTCCCAAGCCTTATTTCGACTGCTCGGAATTCCGGAAGTCTCCAGCGATTTATCTGGTCATATAACAATGCATCAGATTCTCCGCTTGCTCTATGCGGATCAACTGAGTCCGGTCGAGCATTTGTTTAGAGCGGCTCCTTTTGACCGCGCTGACTTACGCGACACCGTGGGGAGGCTACTATGCGGGGCTTATGACAGCGCAGTTTATGACAATGAGCAAAAGATACGAGAGCTGGTCAAGGAATTTGACACGATCAATGGTGAACTCCGGAGCCTATTCTCTGTTCTAGGAAAGGCCGATCAAGGCTTCACCTTTGAATGGATCGACGCTCAGCGCAAGACGCTCGAACAGGAGCAGGAGCGAACACAGCATTTAATAGAGGAGGCGGAGCAAAAGCTCTACACTTCCTCAAAGAAAGACAAGCTTACGCTTACTCAACAAGAAAGAGCGTACAAAGAAGTTCAGGCGCTGCAAACTACTCTTGTGAAGCTGAAACACGAGAGGGACGCCTTAGCGCTCACAATGGCAGACTCCGCTGCGTTTATAGCCAGTCTAAACAACAAGTTGGAAGCGCTTCGGGACTCATCGAGGATCGCTGAACATGTAGGGGAGGTTCGCTTTCAATGCTGTCCTGCATGCTACTCGCCGATCGACAGTGAAATAACCGCGCATGCGTGTTATCTTTGCAAGACCCCCTTCGACTCTGAGCAGACTCGAAGCAGGATATCTGCGCTAATTATGGATACGGGACTACAGATAAAGCAGTCTACGCTTCTGCAGCGCAAGCGAGAGCAAAAAGCGCTTGAGATAGACGCAAACATCAAAGAGGCAGGGATTAGATGGAAGGACGCATCGAGACGCCTTTCCTATCTTCAATCGTTGCCTTCGACCAATGAGCGCGAAAAACTCAGAGAGTTGCATCGTAAATCTGGCTATCTGCAACGACAGATCGAAGATCTAGACCAAAAGGCGCAGCTAGCCAAAACCGTACGGGAACTGTCTGACCGCAAAACTGAATTGCAAGATACGATCAACAAGCTGCGAAGCACCAACGATGCTTTAAGGGCGCAACAGTCGACCAATCTCGCAAAGGCATACACCCTGATTGCAGAAGAAGTAAAAACCCTACTTGACCACGACTTGAAGCGTCAGGACGTCTTCGAAAACCCACGCAGCGTTAATTTTACATTCGAGGGCGACCGAATAACCGTTGACAACGAAAGCTACTTCTCCGCGAGCTCTCGCGCAATTTTGCGGAGCAGCTTTTTCCTAGGCTTCTTTGCCGCGGCCACGAAGAATCCTTTCTTCCGTCATCCTCGATTTTGCATGATTGATAGCCATGAGAATATGGGAGTTGAGGCTATTCGTAGCCAAAATTTTCAACTCCAAATACTTCGTGTTTCAAAGGAGAGTAAGGTCGAGCACCAGATAATTTTCGCTACGGCAATGATAGAGCCACAGCTCGAAGACGAAGCCTACACCGTGGGCGCATTTTCAACGAACGCCGACAAGACGATCGGCATTAAGTTGGATTGATGCCACTGCTGGCTTGGGTACGTTAGCTTTTTCTCCCTCGATCGGAGGCTGGGCGGATATGCGTGAACGACGTGACCTGCAGGCCACGCCCCCCTCACCGCGGCCCCACCCGCATCGCCTCCGGCAGTGCGGCCGGCAATTTCCCCGCTCCCTGCAGCGCCGCCTGCATGGCGACGATGTAGGCGTACGGCCCGAGGCCCGCGATCACGCCCTTCACGGCGGCCGACAGTTTCGAATGCCGGTGCAGTTCGTCTCGCGCGTGGATGTTGGAGATGTGGACTTCGTTTATCGGCCCCCTCGAAGACCTTCAGCGCGTCAAACATCGCGATCGAGCTGAAGGAATAGGCGGCGGGGTTGATGATGAGGGCGTCGGCGCCGCGACGCAATCATCCCGGCCGTGCATCAAGAGAGGCAATCGCCAGCTCTGCGATCTCCTCGTCGATTTCAGGCTGGGCGCCGGACACGCCGATCGCGCCGGCACATTGGCGCTCGTGCAGGACCGGCTTGCCGCCGCGGGTCCATGGATTTCCGCTCGCCGTCTTGCGACTGAGCGATTCCAGCACGGACGTCGGCAGTCCGAGCTTCGCCGCGCCGCGCGCCTTCTCGGACGCCAGATCGACCGTGTAGGAGCGTGCGCCGTCCATGCGCAGGAAGGCCAATAACTCGCCCGCATCATCGACCACGGCGATGCTGACTGCGACGCCGCGCTCGCCGGCGCCCGCGAGCGCCGCGGACAGGAGAACATTGGCGGAGGAAAGATCGAGGGAAGGTTTGAAATGCATCGCCGAATTTCCAATTGAGACGGCGCTGCAAGCGCCATGGCAGCCCTTTGCTGCACATGGTGTCTAATTATACTACACCACATGCAAAGGTCGCAACCGACGCCGAGCCTCTCGCTTGTGCACATCCTCCCTTCACTTCGGCCCCACCCGCATCGCCTCCGGCAGTGCGGCCGGCAGCTTGCCCGCGCCGTGCAGCGCAGCCTGCATGGCGACGATGTAGCCATATGGGCCGAGGCCCGCGATCACGCCCTTCACCGCGGCCGAGAGTTTCGAGTGCCGGTGCAGTTCGTCTCTCGCGTGGATGTTGGAGATGTGGACCTCGAAGATCGGCCCCTCGAAGATCTTCAGCGCGTCGAACATCGCGACCGAGGTGAAGGAGTAGGCGGCGGGGTTGATGATGAGCGCGTCGGCGTCTCTGCGCGCCGACTGGATGAGATCGACGAGCACACCCTCATGGTTCGACTGGTGGAAGGAAAGCTGCGCGCCGGCAAAGGCCGCGAACGCCTCGCATGAGGCCTTGATCGCTTCCAGCGTGGTCGAGCCGTAGATGTGCGGCTCGCGCACGCCGAGCAGGTTGAGGTTCGGGCCGTTGATGATCATGATGCGCATCGTGTTTCCTTCCCAAGGATTGGCGGCGGTTCAACTTAGGCGATAGAGGGAATCGTTCAATGGGAGCGATGGCGGAGATCGGGTTGTAGGGTGGGCCAAGCGACTTGTCCGCCGTAGCTTGAAAAGCGAAGGCGGAAGCGAGCCCACCAATCCCTCGGCCCGCTGCGATCACGGTGGGCACGGCGCTGAGCGCCTTTGCCTACCTTACGGGACTGGACGTTCGGCTGGACCAATCGACAGGCCGCCCCACCCCTTTGCTGCAGCGCATGCAGCACGACGACCGCGCGAGGGCGTGCTATATTCCCTCCAACACAAGCGAACAGGGAGGAGGCCATGTCTCACACCATGGTTCCCAGTGATCGCGTGGAGCATGTCGGCGTCTACGGGCGCGACGGCGAAAGGCTCGGCACCATCGAGCGTCTGATGCTCGACAAGGTGAGCGGGACAGTCGCCTACGCCGTGATCAAGACCGGCCATCTGCTCGGCACTCACCATCATTATCCGGTCAAGTGGGGTGCCCTCAAATATCACCCCGAGCGCCAGGCCTTCGAGGCCGACGTGACGATCGAAGAGCTTCGCGCCGGCCCGTGCGAGTTCGACAGCGACGTCTTCGATTGGGGCGACCGCTCGCAATCCTACCCGCACGCGCACTACTGGACGGTTTGAACCCAACGCTTCCCTTCTCCCTCCTGTCCGCCGAAGCGCAGCGAAGGCGGATGTGGGAGAAGGTGGCGTCACCGGGTCGTGCGAATGCGCGCCCGATGACAGGCTCCACGCCGGATGAGGGGTTTGTTTCCGCGGACTCGACACCGAGAGAGTCTCACCCGCGGAGACAAGCCCCTCACCCGCATCCGCCTTCGCTAAAGCTTCGGCGAGACGAGTCGGGAGAGGCGACCATCGATACGGATACAGGGATTCATGATCAGCCGCGGCGCCACGGCGGCGCAACGCGACAAGAAGGAGAAGCAGCCGACACCATCACAAACCGGAGGAAGGAAGCGCCGATGACGATGACAGCGGAAATGCCCGGTCAAGTCCCCTGGTGGAAAGAGCCGACCAAGGATCAATGGATGGCGTGGATCGCCGCCTGGCTCGGCTGGACGCTCGATGCGTTCGACTTCACCATCTTCCTCCTGATCATGGTGCCGATCTCGGAAACCTTCCACGTGCCGCTGATCGAAGTGACCGCGGTGTTCACCATCACGCTGTGGCTGCGGCTGGTCGGCGCCGTCGGCTCCGGCTGGCTCGCCGATCGCATCGGGCGCAAGACGCCGCTGATGATCTCGATCCTGTGGTACTCGATCTGCAACCTGTTCGCCGGCCTCGCGCCGAGCTTCTGGCTGCTGTTCCTGTTCCGCGCGCTGCTCGGCATCGGCATGGGCGCGGAGTGGCCCGCGGGCGCCGCGCTTGCGATGGAGTCCTGGCCTGCACGCTCGCGCGGCCTGATGAGCGGGCTCTTGCAGGGCTCGTGGAGCATCGGCTTTCTGCTGTCGAGCGTGGCTTACGGGCTGCTCTATGACAAGATCGGCTGGCGCGGCCTCTTGATATTGGGCGTGCTGCCGGCTTTGACGGTGGTATGGATCCGCCTCTACGTCAAAGAGCCGAAGGTGTGGGTGGAGAACCGCCGCATCCAGCGCGAGCAGAACCACGAGTTTCGCGCGCCGCTCTTTGATATCTTCCGCCGGCGCATGCTCGCCAACACGCTCACCGCCTGCCTGTGGATGGCGAGCGGCTTCGTCATCTACTACTCGGTCTACGGCATGTTCGCGACGCACCTGCAGAAGGACCTGCACCTGACCGCGGCGATGGTGGCGATGCCGATCGCGATGGCCAACCTCGTCGCGTTCCTCGCCAGCGGCTTCTGGGGCTATGTCGCCGATATCCTGGGCCGCCGATGGGCGATGATCATCCCGGCGGCGATCGGCGCGCTGGTGACGCCGTTCTACCTGTTCCCGGAGTCCTATCCGCTGGTGGCCGGCGCCTTCATCCTGCAGGGCGCTTTCCTGGGCGCAATCTACGGACAGAACCCGGCCTATCTGACCGAGCGCTTCCCGACCGAGGTGCGGGCGACTGCATCGGCCTTCTGCTACCACCAGGGTGCGATCTGGGCCGGCTTCACCGGCCCGGTGCTCACCTACTTCGCAGCGACCCAGCCGCTCGGCTTCACCATCCCGATGCTGCTGTCGACCACCGGCGCTGCGATCGTGTTCGTCATCACCCTGTTGTTCGGCCCGGAAACGAAAGGAAAGGAGCTGGTCCCGCAGCTCACCCTGGTCGAGGCGCCCGCGGAGTGAGCGGAGGCGCGACGAGGGCAGCCGCTCCCTTCCATCCTCCCCTGGAGGGGGAGGATCGTCGCAGCGGGCATCGCCCGCTGCGGCGAGGTGGGGTGACGGTCGCTCCGCGTCGGACAGTGCCCGTGTTGAGAGATCACCCCTCCCCGCCGCGCATCGCTGCGCAATGCACGGCGACCCTCCCCCTCCAGGGGAGGGTGAGTTCGCGGGCCGACCATCTTTCATAAATCTGCGCTATACTCCCTCGGGTAGCATCAGAAAGGACAGCATGGGGGCTACCCATGAAAAACATCGTCATCTGCTGCGACGGGACCGGCAACGAGATCAGCGAGAACATTTCCAATGTTCTCAAGCTCTATCGCTGCATGCGCAAGACGCCGAAGACGACGCCGGTCCAGGCGGTGTTCTACGATCCCGGCGTCGGCACGCTGGCGCGGCCCGATCCGTGGCGCAAGCTGAAGCAGGAGTTCATCAGCGTCCTCGGGCTCGCGACCGGCTACGGGCTCGACGACAACGTGCTGGCGTCTTACGAATTCCTGGTCCGCCATTACGAGGAGGGCGACCACATCTATCTGTTCGGCTTTTCGCGCGGCGCCTATACCGTGCGCGTGCTGGCGGGGCTGATCCACAAGGTCGGGCTGATCTGGCCGGAGCAGATCAACCTCGACGGCTCCGGCCTCACCGCCTACAAGCAGTTCTCGGACACCGACCAGGCGGATGTGAAGGTGATCCCGCAAGGCGACGACGAGGGGCCGCTGCCGACCAGCCGCTACGACCAGGCGGCGCAGTTCGCGCGCATCCTGTCGTCGCGCTGGCCGACCATTCACTTCATCGGCGTGTGGGATACGGTCGCGAGCGTCATCGTGCCGCGGCCCGACCGGCTGTATTGGCCGAGTTTCGAGGAGCTTGCCTTCACGCTTGAAAATCCGAGCGTGAGGAGCTTCCGCCAGGCGATCTCGATCGACGAACGGCGCTGCATGTTCCGCCTGAAGACGTGGGACGAGCCGCAAACCTTCATGCATAACCGCTTCAACGATGCGCACGCCGAGCCGCAGGGCATCAAGCAAGTGTGGTTCGCCGGCGTGCATGGCGATGTCGGCGGCAGCTATCCTGAGATCGAAAGCGCGCTGTCGAAATATCCGCTGCTCTGGATGATCGATGAGGCCGTGCAATGCGGGCTGAAGGTCAACCCGCGAACGGTGAACCAGCTCGCCTGGGGCGTGCAGCGGCGCGGCAGCCCGTTCTCCTACGTTGCGCCCGACGTCTGCGGCGAGCTGCACAATTCGATGACGCTAGGCTGGCGCCTGCTCGAATATCTGCCGAAGAAGGACAAGTACAAGGAATGGCCGAAGCGCAAATCGTATCTCGGCTTCTACATTCCCGACGCCGAGCCGCGCCTCATTCCCGACGGCGCCTTCATCCATGAATCCGTGGTCAAGCGGATGGAGCAAATGCCGTACTACAAGCCGATCAACCTGCCGGCGAAGTTTACGACGGTGCCGATGCCCGTCGGGGCGGAGTAATCTCCATACGGTGATCATTCCCGCGCTGCGCCGTCATGCCGCCCACTCGCTCGTGCTGCCCCGCACTTCGCTCGTCATTCCCCGCGAAAGCGAGGAATCCAGTACGCCGAGAGCCATCGGCTCAATCACCGACGTCTCTGGAATACTGGATCACCCGCATTCGCGGGGTCATGATGGGGGATTCGCAGGATGATGACGGGCTGAGAAGCGGCAAAAACCGCCTGCGCATAGAAACTAATTTCGCGAGCAACATCAAGCTGATTTGGGTCGTCCAGATATCCCGCTAAAAATATTTCGCTTTGCGGTTCCCCCAAATCAGCCGCATCTTCCGCCGATCCCGCCTCGTTGGCAGAGGGGCGTATCGCGGTCGTCACGAACGTGAGGCGGGGATGCGGTGGACGCAGATAGTGCCGACCGACGAGCGGCATCTATCGCGGACGGCGAAGTCGTGTGGTCCTGGCGCGCCCATGCAGGCGCTAAATTGGCGACAATACTAACGCATCGCGCCGATGACGGTGGCAAACGCTGGTTCACCGGGGAGAGCTCGAAGTAAGCCGTAAACCACCGCGCAGGGAAGGCCGGAGTGTCTCCGCCTGTACCTGTGGTCACGCGCCCTTCGCGCAATTTTTTGGCGCGAGGGCCCCGGGTGCAGCGGCCACCCGGCCTTCCCTGCGCCCTCTGTTCTCAGAGGGTGATGGCGTGCACAACTCGGGCGCAAAATGCGCGGCGAGAATGCGTAGTCATATCTCCCCACTCGTCATTGCGAGGAGCGACAGCGACGAAGCAATCCAGAGTCGCCTGCGTGGCTCTGGATTGCT
>Ga0134125_10005685_pt1 | contig 14139 bp, 13 predicted proteins | sample KB31751_FD_96464 | JGI IMG/M metagenome (GOLD analysis project Ga0134125, IMG submission 96464) | Terrestrial soil microbial communities with excess Nitrogen fertilizer from Kellogg Biological Station, Michigan, USA - KB3-175-1 | ecosystem: Environmental > Terrestrial > Soil > Unclassified ... | reverse complement strand
GCTTGGAGCGCCATGCTGATGTGCTCGGCTGGCATGTTGGCGTGTGACTTCGACGCGCGAGCAGGAATGCTCGCCCGTCCAGCGACTCGGGGGATGCGCGGATCCGGCCGCGACGATGGCTCAACTGGAGGCGGAGCGTGGTGACGGCGGCGGAGGCGGCCGCCTACGCATCCGATCAGCTGCGGGGCGCGTCAGTCCAGGCGCGCTTCGGACCAGCTCAACCTTCGTGAACAATCGTAACCTTCACGTCGTCGGCCCGGGCGAGCGCGTCGAAGGCGCCCGGCGCTTCGTCCCGGCTGATCGTGCGGACGGCCAAGGCGTCCGGCGGGACCAGGCCGGCGACGATGTCGTCGAGCACCTGGCGGAACTCGGGGCGCGAATACGCGGCGACGAAACGCAGCACGAGCTGCTTGTTGATCGCCGTCATCGGCTCGAAGCGGTCCTCCTCCATGCAAACGCCGACCACGACAACCTGCGTGCCTGGCGCTGCGCCCTCGATGATCGATTGCAACACCCCCGGCACGCCAACGCACTCGAACACGACGGCGGTGCGCACCCGCTCTCCCAGCTCCTGGCGCGCCTGCCGCTCGAGCATCGACATCGGCACGCCGGAACCGGCCCATTGCACATGCGGGGACTCTCTGGCCGGGTCGACAACCACGTGAGCGCCGAGCCGCTCCGCCGCGGCGCGGCGAACGGGCGCGTAGTCCGCGGCGACGATAGGGGCGAAGCCGCGGGCTTTGAGCGCCGCCACGACCGCGAGCCCAACCGGGCCGCAACCGATCACCATGGCGACGCTGTCCTTATCGAGCGGCGCTTGCGCCACGGCGTGCGCACCGACGGCGAGCGGCTCGACCATTGCCGCCGTCACGTCGCTGATCCCGTCCGGCACGGCCATCAGCATCGCGGCGTCGACGCAAACGAGCTCGCCGTAGCCACCAGGGAACCTGTGCGAGAAGCCGACCGTCTCTCGCCCGCCGGGGCCGGTGGCGTAGGGCAGGGCGATGACCCGCGTCCCGGGCTCGAACGGCCTGGCGGCGCCTGGTCCATAGCTCAGCACCCGACCGCAGAACTCGTGGCCAAACACAAGGTCGTCGTCCGGACGGATCGGGGAAGGACGACCGGACTTGGCGGCGGCCTCGGCGACCCGCTTGGCGAAACGGTGCGCGTGTAGGTCCGAGCCGCATATGCCGCAGGTCAGCGTGCGCAGCAGCGCCTGCCCAGGTCCTGCAACCGGATCGTCGACCTCGGCGCAAACGAGGCGGCCCGCGCGGCGGACGACCGCCCTCATCGCCAGTAGTCCGCGCCCATGCGGTCGAGCTTCCTGAGCAGCGCCGGCCAGAGGTAGGCGTCGGCTACCGGCTGCGGATCGTCGGCGCCCTGATCGGCGGTGACCCGCTGCACGGCCTGGTTTGGCGTAACGAACGGCCGCCCACCGGCCAGCGCGGCGATCTGCATCTGGCACGCGCGCTCGAGCCGATACATGCGCTGGAACGCCGTGGCGATGCTGGGGCCGCAGGTCAGGGTGCCGTGGTTGCGCAGGATCATGAACGAGTGCGAGCCGAGGTCTGCCGTCAATCGCGGGCGCTCGTCATGATCGAGCGCGACTCCCTCGTAGTCGTGGTAGGCTACCTGTTCGCAGATGAGCATGGCCTCCTGGTGCAGCGGCAGGAGACCTTCCGCCTGGCAGGCAACGCCGGCGCCAGCGACAGTGTGCAGGTGGATGACGCAGTGCGCGTCGTCCCGCGCCTCGTGCACCGCCGAGTGGATCGTGAAGCCGGCCTTGTTGATGGGATGCGGCGATGGCTCGACGATCTCGCCGTCGAGGTCGACTTTCACCAGCGACGAGGCGGTCACTTCCTCGAACAACAGGCCGAACGGATTGAGCAGGAAGTGCCGCTCGGGACCTGGGATGCGCGCCGAAAGATGGGTGTAGAGCAGATCGTCCCAGCCCATCAGGGCCACCATGCGGTAGCAGGCGGCGAGGTCGCGTCGCAACGCCTGCTCCGCCTCGCTTCGAGCCGCAGGCATCCTTGCAGCCGCCGTCATTTTCGCCCCCCGGATCTGCGCGTCCAGGACGGATTGTAAATAGTGTAATAAATGGTATCAACCCCCGAGATGCTGGACGGGAGGATGCGGGTGGTCGTAGCCGTCAAGACCTCGGAGCTGCCGCCGGGCGTGGCCCCTCGCCTCTACGACACGCACGGGCTGCCGCTGATCCTGGAGCCGGCGGACGGCTCGCCGCTCACGTCCGACCGGATCGCCGTACAGGCCTGGTTCGCCGAGCACCACGTCACCCTGGAGGCGCTCCTGCCTACGTTCGGGGGCGTGGTCCTGCGCGGCTTTGCGGTGCCGGACACGGCCGCGTTCAACGCGTTGCTGGGGGGCTACGAGACCGACCCGCACGGCTATTCGGGCGGACTGACGCCGCGCAAGAACATATCTGGCAAGGTCTTCGAGGCCTCGCGCGTGCCGCCCGATCAGAAGATCATCCTGCACCAGGAGATGGGCTACCTTCCGGCCTATCCGAAGATGGTCGTGTTCTACTGCCTCGCGCCGGCCGAGACCGGCGGCTGTACGACGATCGGCGACATGCGCCGCTTCCAAGCCAGGATCCCCGAGGTTTTACTTCGCGAGGTGCGCGACCGCGGCGTTCTCTACCGGCGAAACTACCGCGCGCCAGGGCCCGAGCCGCATCCGATCAAAGCGCTGTTTCGCCGCGAGTGGACCGAGGTGCTGCAGGTGGAGACCGCCGCCGAGGCGGAGGCCGCCTGCGCGGCGGTGGGCTGCGAGGCGGTGTGGGAGGACGATGGCTCGCTGTCCATGCGCTATCGCTCGCCCGGCTTCGTCCGCCACCCCGTCACCGACGAGGAGGTGTGGTTCGCGCAGGTGCAGGGCATGCACTTCAACCCCGCGCGGCTCGAGAGCAACTATTCGGAACTGGCCGAGGCGTTTCCGCGAGGCCGTCCGCGCCCTGTCGAGATTCTGTTTGGCGACGGCGGGGAAATACCGGACCAGCTGGTTACGCCGCTCTACGCAATCCTCGACGATCTTGCCGTCAACCTGCCCTACAGGCACGGCGACATCATGCTGTTGGACAACATCTATACGGCCCACGGCCGCGAGCCCTACACCGGCCACCGTGACGTCCAGGTGGGGCTGGTGTTCTGACGAGGGCGGAGCTCTGCCGCTGACGCGGAAGGGCGCGCTGCGCGCAACTCTTCGCGCGCCAGATTCCTTCAGGCGCTTTCCTCCACGCCCGGCCGCAGACCCGTCGCGAAGCGCGCATCCGGCAGCTTCGCACGGACCGGCCCGGCCAACGCGGCCTCTCCATGCGCCTCGATCAGCCGCTTCATCGGCTGGCGCAGCGCCATTGCGCAGGCGGCGCCGAGCGGGCCGCTCACCGCGGCGACCACGGCAATCCCCCGCCCCAACTCGCCAGCACCGCTTCCGGGAAACAGGCGCCCGGCCAGCACCACGGCCGTCGGTCCTAGCGCCAGACTGGTGAGTGCGCTGCCGAGCAGGCTGGCGGCCAGGACTTCGCCCCTGAGCCGCGCCGGCACGGCCCAATGGATGCAGACGTAGGGGATCGCGCCGGTGCCCATGATGAAGACCATTCCGGCCGTGAAGAAGCCCAGGAAGCCCCAAACGCTTCCCGCGAGTCCGCAGAGCACCACGAGCGGCGTCCCAGCCAACATGCCCGCCGCCATGACCAGCATCGGCGCGCCCGTCTGGCCGCGACGCATCCAGTGCTCGGCGAGGGCGGGTGCGGCCAGCACGCCCGTCACGCCCGCCGCCATGCTGCCGGCGCCGATGGCGATGCCGGCCGCCCCCGCCTCCCAGTGAAACTGGCGGATGAGGTAGGTTGGGCCCCAGCTGCCGAGCCCGTAAACGATCACCTGCCCGACCGCCGCCGCGACGAACATCAGGAACATGGTCAGGTAAGGCGGCTTGAGCCACGCGAAGGTCAGCGCCGCCGGCGGCGGCGAATCGCTCTCCCTGGCCGGCTCGTGCAACGTGAAGGCCAGCAGCGCCGCGAAGATCACGGCCGGCGCTCCGACCGCCATGAAGACCAGCTGCCAGGCCCGCAAAGCGCCCACGACGGGAAGCACGATGTGCAGGCCCTGCGCAAAGTTCACCGCCAGGCCGCCGACTATGTAGGCGCCGGTTGCGCCGAATGTGCCCAACGCTACGTAGATGCTCGTCGCGCGGCCTCGTGTCTGCGGGGGGAACAGGTCGGCGATCATCGAGATGCTGGCCGGGGTCAGCGCCGCTTCGCCAACCGCCACTCCGAATCGCAACGCGCAGAGCAGCCAGAACGAATGGGCCAAGCCCGAGCCCAGCGTGCAGGCGCCCCAGACCAGCGCCGAACCGACGATCAGGCGTTTTCGATTGCCGATGTCGGCGAGGCGGCCGAGCGGCAGGCCGACGATCGCGTAGAAGATCGCGAACGCCGCCCCCATCAAGAGACTCATCTGAGTGTCGTCGATGTGCAGGTCCTGCCGCAGCGGCTCGACCAGCAGGCCGAGGATCAGGCGGTCGACGGCGGCGATGATGAACAGCGCGCCAAGCAGTCCCACGGCATACCAACCCCGCCACGCCGACCGATCCATGCCCTGCTTCCCCCATAGGACGCCCGCCTGCTTCGGGTCGCCACATCTCATAAATATTACACTCTTTTTCGGCCGGCAAATCGCGACGGAGATGATTGGCCGCGCACCGCGGCCCAATTGCCGCGTGACAGCCATTCGCGGTTGAGCTATATAGGATAATAATTGTGCTTATGGGGCAGACGTGCAGGCGACCCTCACCGAAGAGCAAGAGCTGCTGAAGGCGACAGCCAGGCGGATCGCTGCGCCGGCCCAGGTCGGCTCGCCGGCCGACCTCGAACGCGTCGACCGCACGGCAATCTGGCAGGCGCTCGCCGGCGCGGGCCTCTTGGGCATGCGCCAGCGCGGCGCCGACGGCGCGCCGTTCGCCACCGCGGTCGAACTGATGCTGGTCGTGCAGCAACTCGGCGGCGTGCTCGCGCCCACGCCGTTTGTCGGCGCGGCCCTGGCCGCCGATCTGCTCGCCCGCGCGAACGCTCCGCCGCAGCTCCAGGCCGCTGTCGCCGAGGGCGCCCAGCGGGCGACGGTGGTGCTCGACCCGCGCCTGGAGGCGCTGTCCAAGGGCGAAGGGGAGGGCGTCTGCATCGACGCCGAGGGCGCGGATTTCGCCCTGGCGCTGACGCCCGGCGCCGGGGCGCGCCTGGCGCGCGTGCCAATCCGACGCGGCGCTACGCGCGACGGCGTCGACCTGACGCGACCGATCGCCGTCGTGGAAGCGGCGGGCGAGCCGCTCGGGGAACGCCTGAGCGAGGCAAGCCTCGACGGCTGGCGCGCGCTCGCCCTCACGCTCGTCTCGGCTGACATCGTCGGCGTGATGCGCGGCGGGCTCGAACGGGTCGTCGAATATGCCAAGACCCGCATCCAGTACGGCGCGCCGATCGGCTCGTTCCAAGCCGTGCAGCACATGTGCGCCGAGGTGCTGGTGGAGGTCGAGGCTGCCGCCAGCCTCGTCAACTATGCGGCCTGGGCCGTCGACGCACTGGCGCCGGCGGAGGCGCTGCTCGCCGCACGGACGGCAAAGGCCTTCTGCGGGCCGGCTGCCAGGAAGGTCAGCGAGACGGTCATGCAGGCGTTCGGCGGCATCGGCCAGGTTTGGGAGCACGAGGCGCACCTTCGGACGCGCCGGGCGATGTGGGGGCGCAAGCTGTTCGGCGACGAAGCCTGCCAGCTGCTCGCCATCTCCACAGCCCGCGGGGCGAGCAGCTGATGGACTACTTCGAGACACCCGACGAGGCCGGCTTCCGCCAGGAGGTGCGCGCCTGGCTTGCGGCCAATGCGCCGGCGGACTGGCGCGCCGAAGTGAAGAGCGAGGCCGACATGGGAGCGGTGATGCGGCGCTGGCAGCGCACGCTCTACGACGGCGGCTTCGTCGGCCTCACCTGGCCGACGGAATACGGCGGCCGCGGTCTCGGGCCTACCTACGAGGCGATCCTCAACGACGAGCTCGGCCGCTCAGACACGCCGCGGATCTCGTTCCACAACTACCTGGGGCGTGCGCTCTTCACCTACGGCACCGAGGCGCAGAAGCACCGCTTCCTCCCCGCCATGCTGCGCGGCGACATCCAGTGGTGCCAGGGCTTCTCCGAGCCCGGCGCCGGGTCGGACCTCGCTTCGTTGCGCACGACCGCTGAGCGACGCGGCGATCGCTACGTCGTCAACGGCCAGAAGCTCTGGACCAGCGGCGCCCAGCACGCCGACTGGTGCGTGCTCTTGGTGCGCACCGACCGTACGGCCCCCAAACACCGCGGGATCAGCTGCCTGCTGACTTCGGCCAAGGCGCCGGGATCACCATTCGCCCGGTCCGCATCTCCGACGGCGCGCCGGAGACATGCGAGATGTTCTTCGACGAGGTCGAGGTCCCGGCCGACCAGCTAGTCGGGGAGGAGGGCGACGGCTGGCGCATCGCCATGACCGTGCTCGCCTACGAGCGCGGCCCGGCCGACATCGGGCTGATCGCAACCTTCCAGACAACTCTGCGCCAGCTGGAGGCGCGGGCGGCTGCCCGTGGCCTCGCCGCGGATCCCGAGGTGAGGAAGGCGATCGCCAAGGTCTACGTCATTGGCGAGGCGCTGCGCGTGAACGTGGTCGAGCAGCTCTCGGCGCGGGCGGCCGGAAAGCCGCCTGGGCCGGAGGGCTCGGTCGCGCGGCTGCTGTTGACGCGCGCCGAGCAGGCGATCCGAGCGCTGGAGCTCGAGCTGGCCGGCGCGGCTGCCTTCACCGAGCCGGACGACCCTGCATTCGGCGGCTACCTGCGCTCGCGCACGATCAGCATCTTCGGCGGCACCTCCGAGATCCAGAAGAACATTCTCGCCACCCAGGTGCTTGGCTTGCCGAGGGCGCGGTGAGGGAGGGAACCGAATATGGACTTTGACTCGAGTCCCGAGGACGCAGCGTTCCGCCGCGATCTCAAGGCATTCCTCGAGGCCGAACTGCCGGAGGACTTTGACGCGTTCACGATGGAGCCGTTGGAACAGAAGGCCTTCTCCGCAGCCTTTGCCGGCAAGCTCGCCGAGCGTCGCTGGCTGACGCCGGCCTGGCCGCGCGAATACGGTGGCCTGGAGCAATCGCCGTGGCAGCAGTTGATCCTGGCCGAGGAGATGGCCGGTCACGGCGAGCCGCGCACGGCCCAGTACATGTGCGTCAATTGGGTCGGGCCGGCCCTGATCATGGCCGGCAACGAGGAACAGAAGGCCTATCATCTCAATCGGATCAGCCGTGGCGACGTGGTCTGGTGCCAGGGCTTCTCGGAGCCGGACGCTGGCTCCGACCTGGCCGCGCTGCGCACGCGCGCGGTCTGGGACGGCGAAGATTACGTCATCAACGGCGAGAAGGTCTGGACCTCCTACGCCGACACCGCCGATTTCTGTTTCCTGCTCGCGCGCACCGACCCGGAAGCGCGCAAGCACCATGGCATCTCGATCTTCCTGGTGCCGACCGACACGCCGGGCGTCACCATCCGCGAAATCCCGTCGATATTCTCGTCCGGCACGTTCAACCAATGCGTCTTCGAGGACGTGCGCGCACCCGAGAGCTGGCGGCTCGGGCCCGAGAACGGCGGCTGGCCGATCATCCGCAAACTGCTGGTCAACGAGCGCGTCGGCGTCGCCCGCTTTCGCCGGGCGGCGGCCACGCTCGGCCGCACGGCGAGGGCTGCTGCAAGGGCGGGTCTGCTGGACGACCCTGGCGTCTGCGAGGCGATCGCCAGGGCGCAGGCCGCGTGCGACGCGGCGCGCGTGCTGATCTACCGGGTCGTCGACGAGCGCGCGAAGGATCGCGTGCCGGAGGTCACCGCGTACGTCTACCGCGTCGCCACGATCCGCTGCGAACAGGCGGTCTACGAGGCCACGATCGCCGTCGAGGGCGTCGGTGGCCTGGTGAAGGGCGCGCAAAGCGGCGCGCAGTACCCGCACGCGCTGGCCGCCGGCACGGCCACCGGCACGCTCGAGATGCAATTGAACCTGATCGCCCGCGAGGTGATCGGCGCCGCCGCGGCCGGGAGGTGACGTGATGGACATGGAGCTCAATCAGACGCAGCGCGCGATCGAAGCGTCGCTCAGCCGCCTGCTGGACCGGCGCGCCGGCCCGGATCGGGCGCGCGGACTGCGCAAGGCCGATGATGTCGACCGGCTATTGATGATCGATTTGAACGAGGCTGGCTTTCTCGACCTCTTCCATGACGCCGAAACGGGCCCGCTGATGGCGATGCTCGTCACCGAGTGGTCAGCCACGGCTGCGGCGCTGGCGCCGATCGGCGCACGGGTGCTGAGCGCCGCCTCGGTGATGGGCGAGCGCCTGCCGCTGGTGATCGCGGTCGGCGAGCGTAGCCAGCTCAAGGCGGTGCGCTACGCCGCCCAGGCCGACGCGCTCATCCTGATCGACGGTGACGAGGCGGGCGTGGCGAGCCGCGGCCAATTCGAGGCGACCCCGGTACGCACCAAGTTCGGCTACCCGATGGCCCGCGTCGGGGATCACGCCGTCACCCCGCTCGCGCCCGGCGCAGGCGCGGTTGTTCGCCGCTGGCACCGCGTCGCGCTCGCCGCCGAGATGGCTGGGGCGGCTCGCGCGGCCGTCGACCTCACCATCCGCTACCTCCAGGACCGGGTGCAGTTCGACCGGCCAATCGCCAGCTACCAGGCCGTCCAGCATCGGCTGGTCGAGTGCCATGTCGCGGCCGACGCGGCCCAGTGGACCGCGCGCGAGGCGGCCTTCCGGGGCGCTCCAGCGGACCTCGCGGCCGGGGCCGCGATCACGGCATGCCAGGCAGCGCATCGCATCTTTTACGAGTTGCACCAGCTGACCGGCGCGATCGGCTTCACGGTCGAGTACGACCTCCACCTCTTCACCACCCGCCTGCAGGCGCTGCGGCTCGAGATGCAAGGGGTGCGCGGCCATGCCCGCGACCTCGTCGCCGCGCGCTGGGGCGCCCATGCGACGGAGCGCGCTTAGATGGCGGCCTACGAGGATTTCACCAGCGTGCTCGCCCACAAGGACGGCGCAGTGCTGACCGTGTCGTTCAACCGGCCGCTGCAGCGCAACGCCATCAACGCGGATGTCCATGACTCCCTGCGCGGCATCTTCGCGCTGGCGGCGGCGGACGAGGACGTGCGCGCCATCGTGCTGCGCGGCGAGGGCAAGGCGTTCTGCGCCGGCGGCGACGTGAACACCATGGAGGGCGCCGGCGAGGAGCCCGCACCGAGCCCGGCGCTCACTGTGCGCTCGACGCTGGAAGCGGCCGACATGGTCGAGCTGCTGCTGGCCGTGCCGCAGCCGATCGTCTGTGCGGTGCAGGGATATGCCATGGGGCTCGGCGCGACGATCGCGCTGCTTTGCGACGTCGTGGTCATGGCCGAGGACGCGCAAATCGCCGACACCCACGTCAACATCGGCCTCGTCGCCGGCGATGGCGGCGCGGTGATCTGGCCGCTGCTGGCCCCGCTCGGTGCGGTGAAGTGGTATCTGATGACCGGCGAGCGCATCTCGGGCGTCGAGGCTGCGCGCCTCGGTCTGGCCCTGAAGGCCGTGCCCGCTGCGGAGCTCGACGCCGCGGCGCGGGCGCTTGCGCAGCGCCTCGCGCAGGCGGCGCCGTTGGCCGTGCGCGGGACCAGGGAGACACTGAACCGCATCATCCGCGAGCGCGTCAGCCTCGTCCTGCAGACCGGCCTTCTGCTCGAGGGGGCGACCATGGTCAGCGAGGACCACCGTGAGGCGGCCAGCGCCTTCCTCGCCAAGCGGTCCCCGTCGTTCAGAGGTCGCTGAGGAGATGAGCGCAGTTCCGGCGCCAGCCGCAGCAGTCCCCGATCTCGAGCGCCTGCTGCGACCGAGGTCTATCGCGATCGTCGGCGCCTCCAACCGCATGCCCAGCATCGGCGGCTACGTCACCGCCAACGTGATCCGCGCATTCCGCAGCGGCCGTATTTTTCCGGTCAATCCGCGCGAAGACCGGGTGCAGGGTCTCGAGGCGTGGCCAGCGGTCGCCGCCCTGCCGCCGGACGTCGACCTCGCCGTCGTCGTGGTCCCGTCGCGCGGCGTGCCTGATGTGCTCGAGGCCTGCGCGGAGCGCGGCATCGGAGGGGCGGTGATAATCACCTCTGGGTTCGCCGAAATCGGCGGCGCCGGGGTGGAGCTGCAAAGCGATGTCGTGCGGATCCTGCGGCGCAGTGGGATTCGCGCGATCGGGCCCAACTGCATCGGCTACATGAACCTCGCGGACGGCGTGATGGCCAATTTCACGCTCGACCCCGACGATCCGCTGCCGGCCGGCGGGCCCGTGGCCCTCGTCTCGCAGAGCGGCGGCCTCGGCGGCTACATGGTCCGTAAGGCGCTGACCGCCGGGCTGAACCTTGGCTGGTTCGTCTCGACCGGCAACGAGGCCGACGTCACGGTCGCTGCGACGCTGCGCGCCCTGGTCGAGCGCGACGACGTTGCCGTCCTCCTCGGCGCGTTCGAGGCGCTGCGCGACCCGTCGCTGTTCGTCGAGACCGCGCTGCGTGCGGCCGAGCTAGGCAAGCCAGTCGTGACGCTGAAGGCGGGACGCTCGGCCGAAGCCGCCGCGGCGGCCTTCGCTCACACGGCATCGGTGGCGGGGTCGGCGGAGACCTTCGACGCGATCTGCCGGCAGTACGGCGTGTTCTCCGTCGGCAGCCTCGAGGAGATGCTCGACCTCGGCGTGATCTTCCAGGGCGGGCGCCGCGCTCGCGGAAGACGCGTGGGGATCGTCACCGGATCGGGCGGCGCCGGAGTCGTGCTGACCGACGCCTGCGTGCTCGAGGGGTTGGAGACGCCGAGGCTGCCGGCGGCCGATCAGGCTGCGCTCATGGCGCTGATGCCGCAGCCTTTCATGGGCTCGCTGGCCAACCCGGTGGACGTGACGGCGCAGGCTCTGGCGACGCCGGGCGTGATCGACGGCGTTCTGGCCGCCGTCACCGCCAGCCCAGCTGCCGACATGATCATCCCCGTGATCATCGGCAATCCGACCCAGCCCGAGATGTACGTCGCCGCCCACCGCGCGACGGAGAAGCCGGTCGCCTTCGTCTCCACGCTGCCGCCGACCAACCTGCTCGATGCCGGCGTGCCCGCCTACACTGATCCGCGCCGCGCGGCCCGCGCGCTCGCCGCGCTGGCTGACTTCTCGCTTCGCCCGGCGCCTGTCCGGCAGGCGCGCGCGCTGGATCCGAGGCGGCGCGAGCTGGCCCGCGCGCTGCTCTCGCAGCGCGGCCCGGACGGCGCGCTGCCCGACGACCCGTCGCGCGCCCTGCTGGCGCTCTACGGCGCGCCATCCGCCGGCGCCGCTCACCTGGGTGGCCGGCCCGTGACGCTGACGGCCCGCTGCTCCCTGCATCATGATGATGGTTTCGGCCCGATGATCATGGTCGAGCCCGGCCCAGCGGGCGCTGCGGTGATGGCTCAGACCCCGGCGTCGGTCGCGGATCTCGCCGCGGCGATCATGCGGAACGGCCGGCCGCCGCCAGCCGCCGCCGACGCCCAGGCGCTGGCCCGCGTCGCTGTCGCGGTGGGCGACGCTGCACTCGAGCTGGCCGATCTGAGGGCCATCGAGGTCGCCGGGCTCCGGCTCGCCAACGGCGCTATCCTCGCCGCCGAGGTCCGCGTCGCGCTCGGCGTAGAGGCGCAAGCGGAGGCCCTGCCGTGACCGGCGCGGACTTCCTGGGCTTCCCCAACGGCTCGGTCGCGGTGGTGTCCGGCGTCGCCAGCGGCATCGGCCGCGCGCTTGCGGCGATCCTGCTCGACCAAGGCCTTGCCGTGGTCGGGCTCGACATCAACGAAGCCGGCCTGGCGGCGCTCGACCTCGGCCCTGGTTTCAGCGCGCATCGCCACGACACCGCCGATCGCGCCGCGACGGACGCCCTGTTTCCGGTGCTGCGCGCCCGGTATGGTCCGCTCGGCTACCTCGCCAACAACGCCGGACCGCCCAGCGCCCTGCCGCTATCGATGGAGGAGGGTCTTTCGATGACCGCTGGCAGCGTCGAAGCCATGACCGCGGCCTGGGCGAGCGTGGGGCCGCCGCCGGGCGCGGCGGTGGTCAACGTCGCGTCAGTGGCCGGCACTCTGTCAGGCGGGCCGCCGCCGGCGATGGTCGCCGGCCGCGGCGCCGCCGGAAACGGCTGGTACGGCGCGGGCAAGGCCGCCATCGCGGGACTCACCCGCTTCCAGGCGGTCAGCGCCGCTGGCCGCTGGCGGGCTAACGCCGTGGCGCCCAGCGTGATCGAAACTCCCCGCGTCGGCGACATAACGCAAGCCGAGTACGGACGCATGCTGGTCGGGCGCACACCGCTCGGGCGGCTCGGCCGTCCCGACGAAGTTGCCCGCGCCATCGCCTTCCTGCTGAGCCCCGCAGCGTCCTTCATCAACGGGACCACGCTGGTGATCGATGGCGGCGGAACGGTCGTGTTCTGAGGACGCGGGCCGGCGCCCGACGTCGAGACGACGGCGACTGCATGATCGTCGGTCTCGGCGACCTCGCCGAAGGCCCAACTCGTTCCCTCAGTACACCGCCAGCGGCGTCTCTTCCCCCAGTTCGGCGAGGATGACATTGCGCGATTGCTGCATGGCGTAGCGCCAGATCGTCTCGGCCGAGGCGCCGTCGCGCGCGGCGATCACGTCGACGAGCTGGCGGTGGATCGCCACGGTCTGCTGGTTGAGCGCCCTCTGGTCGGGGCGGTTGCGCGACACGAACCGGTTCAGGTGGCGCAGATAAAGCTCGTCGAGCATGCCGACGATCAACGCCAGCGTCACGTTGCCGGCCATCCGCACGAGCAGGTTGTGAAACTCGGTCGCCGCGGATGCGAACACGGTCCAATTGTCGATATTCGCCGCCTCGAAGTCGATGAGGGCGCGCAACTCGGCCAGGTTCGCGTCGGTGCGAACGCCGGCAAGGATGTTGATGAGCGGCGGCTCGATGATCAGCCGCGCGTCGAAGAGCTCCTTCAGGGTCGCGCCGCGGATCTGCAGGAGCACGCCGATCGATTTGGCGGCGGTGTCGACATCGGGCAGAGTGATCCGCGCGCCGCCGTGCGCCCCGCGCTTCACTTCGATCAGCGACTCTGTCTCCAGAACGCGGAATGCCTCGCGCAGCGAAGCGCGCGAAACGTGGAACTCGGCCATCAGCTCGACTTCCGGCGGAAGGGCGTCGCCCGCCTTCAGGTCGCCCTGCACCAGGCGCCTGCGAATCGTCTCGGCAATCAGCTCGGCCGCCTTGGGGACGCGGATCGCGCGATCGGCGCGTTGGCTCGAATCCGCGCCGCCCACCGTCGCTGGTTTCTTCAACAGGGCCCCTCAGATCCTCGCGACCACGCCGCGGAGTTCACTCGCGCCATAATACAGTAGAATAATTACAGGGCCACAACCAGTCACGCGCGGCGACCGGGCGGGCGATGACGCCCGGTCTGGCTGGCGGTGATGTCAGAATGACTTGCGCAACTCGACGCCGAACACGCGGGGCGCCCCGTCGAACCCGACATAGAGGCCGGTGGCGAGCGGCGACGAGAAGATGAAGGTCAAATAGTTCGTGTTGGTCAGGTTGTTGGCGAACAGCGACACTTCAAGGCCGTGGTGGTCGCTGACGCCGACACGGGCGTTCGCGAGGGTGTAGCCGGGCCAATAGGTATTGGGATCGTTGTCTGTCCATTCGATCAGGCTCTTGTAGCTGACGTCGAAGCGGACAAAGCCGTCCCAGCTGGCGGTGACCGGCCGTTGATATTGACCCGAGACGTTCAGGTTCCACCGCGGCGCTCCCGAAAGCCTGTATCCGGCCAGTTCACAGACGCCGGGCACGCCCGGCGGGCAGGGTCCGTTCGGGAACGAGGTGAAGTGGGCGTCGAGGAAGCTGCCGTTGAACGAGAGCGTAAGCCCCTCGAGCGGCCGGGCGTCGAGCTCGAACTCGACGCCGCGGCTGATGAACGAGGCGGCGTTGCGGGTGATCAGGTTGGTGCCATCCCAGGCGAGCGCCTGGAAGTTGTCGTAGTTGGTCCAGAACAGCGCAACACTGAGGGCGAGCCGGTGGTCCAGCAGGGTC
>Ga0134125_10005683_pt1 | contig 14141 bp, 14 predicted proteins | sample KB31751_FD_96464 | JGI IMG/M metagenome (GOLD analysis project Ga0134125, IMG submission 96464) | Terrestrial soil microbial communities with excess Nitrogen fertilizer from Kellogg Biological Station, Michigan, USA - KB3-175-1 | ecosystem: Environmental > Terrestrial > Soil > Unclassified ... | reverse complement strand
CACGTCCTTGCCCCTGAACACTTGCCGGCCCTCCTCTGTTTCCAGAATCGGTTCGGGTTAGTACCTCCGGGGTGGACTACTTTTCAACCGGAATTATGGGTATTTTTGCACCGGCGCTGACAGAAGATATCAATCGGTGAAATGGCACGAGTGACGCTCATAGGTCGTAACGGTCAACCAGCTTCTGAGCCGCCTGCGTCAGGTCGAGCGGCGCATGCAAATATCGTGAGTCTGAAGAGGGTTCGGTAAGGATGCGCGACTGTTCGAGAATCGAATCATCAACTGTAACATCCAAAAATTTAACGATATTGTTCAACGTGGCCTCAGCATCGTTGGCGAGGTCGCGATAGCGTATGGTCAGAATAGGGAGTTGCTGTTCATGCTTCATGTCGATCACCCACTCCTCATGTCTAACCCACGCCTCAAGCAATTCCTCCGGCGACTTTTGCCAACAGTGCATCCATGGCATTGGTCCGTCGGCCTGATGACGCATACTATGGACCACCGATCTTGGATGTCTAATCAGATGTAGACATCGGGCGTCCGCAAAATGGTCGTAGATAAACTTGCGTAGTTGCGGATCACAGTGCTGAACTGGCTTTTTATCGCCTATCCAATGAAGACTTTCTGGTGGAGCGTCCGCAGCAAGTCTGATCCGCATCGCCATAGCCAAGAAACGATCGCGAACTGACATTTTCGCGGGAATCAGGTCAGCGCACAAATGGACCGTCCTGCGCAGGGCTTTGTTACCGTCCTCGCGATAACAATCTATTGGGAGCTGATTCTGTTGTTGAAATAAAAGCCACAGAAGATCCGCCTCGGGGCATACGAATACGTCGGGTACCAGATTCAGCAATCTGACTAGATGCGACGTGCCAGAGCGCTTGTTGCCGATAAAGAGTAAGGGCTTTACGGCGCCACTATGAGATAAGGTCACAGGTAGCATATGTCAAAGTAGGTAAAGCAATGAACATCAGTCTCACGTAGTACATCAAGCCAATATCTATCGTGGATATAGCTCGTCATGAAGAGGTCCGGCGAGTTGCATCACGATCTGTTCTTGCCGACGTGAAAAGTATTTCCGCCAACTTCGTACCGAGCTATCATGGATGGCCAGTGTAGGATCGGTATTGCCAATCGTCAATCCATTCGCGAAAATGCCTTCATGCGGATGGTTGCCATGAGTGAGAAGGGAGGAGTCCCATGCAACACCCAGCCAGTTACAGATCAGTCTGAGCTCACTTTCCGGCGCACCCACAAGATCTTCATATCGAACTAAATGGATAGGTATATCGTCATTGCGATACTCCAGAAGTGATTCGGATTTGTACCGCCAATAGACCGCAGCCGCCGCTAGCAAAGGCTCCTCACTGGCACAAGCAAAGTTCCAAATAGCCTGATATCGCGCGCTGAAAGTACAATCGGTTTTAAGCTTTTGTGTGATAGCCGGTAACCCCCACCGTTCAAACCAGCATCCGTTCCCGGTCCGCAGAGCGAACATCGAAACGATCGTATCTCTCACATCTCTCACAATGAACAACAAATGCGGGGCAGAATAATGATTTGGGAAGTCGGAAAGGTCATGATCGCGGAACGTCTTTTGCAGAAACTGTTCTGTCAATCGAGGAGTCTTAAAGCCGGTGTATTGTTTGCCGTTCGTAGGCGGGGGTCGTAGGCTCGGGTTGGCAAGAATTTGGTAGCCGAAGTGTTCGTCGAAACACCGCACGGCGCGGTGACATTCCAAGATAAGCTTCAATAAGGTTGTCCCGGAGCGTTGACACCCGATGATAAAAAAATCACGATCTGGGGCGATTGTTGACATGCTATTTACTTGACACAGGCACGGCTAGCTCAGAAACCGCACCATTGATAGACTTATGCGGGTGCGTAACCGCATATCGTAAATTATGATTGGAAATTGGTCGACGCCAACGTGACCTAATCTCAGAATAATCAATAATCGGTATGTCAAGGCTGCCTGCTGCCCAACTCATGATAAAATCATCACTGCAGCGTCCACGAGCCACCGTCAGCTCCATATCGCGACATCGTACCCAGGTTGTATAACAATTGTCGGCGCAGTTGTCTTGTGTTAGAAGTCCTGATTCGACAATGGCGGATGCCGCGTCGCGCGTCATTCCTATACAGCCCCCTTGAATATTGGGCGGCGACTGAATTTCGTCACTTTGGCCCTCGCTGATCGTCTCCATCGTGCCAAACAGACATGTGAATGATGGCAACTTCGTGAATGTGCGCCAGACCAAAGTATCAGGATCAATTCGAAACAGATATTGCTCCGGGCCCGCTAGAAGTGCGCGAAGCATCCTTAGCACATATAAATGACCCGTAGCAACTGTCATTAAGTGCTCGCCGGAAATTAGATCGCACCGATACTGATCCGCGATATCGCGATAGTCAAGATTATCACCATCATTGATAAGAGCAATTCGTGAATGCGGATAATGCTGCCTGAGGTTGCTGAGGCAAGACGGCAATTGCTCAGAGCTTCGGAACAACTGGATGACCCATGCAATCGATGTATTTGGCCCGGCGAGGCAATAGGGATGCCGTATGGGGCGAATCTGATTAGAGCAAGACAAATTACGAATGCCGAGTGATCGGCTCCTCAATGTATGGGTGAAGAATGTGAGACGCCTCGCAGAGCACACTCCAGCTTTGCAGGAGTTCCCCAGTCAACTGTGCAGTGACCTGGAGGCTCCGTAGATCCATATCACTACAATCGCAATTCGAATTCAGTGCCGCCAGCGTGTCCTTTACCTCGCTTATGAGAACATCTTTCCACCACTGTGGCGCATCTGGGTTGTCGGTCAACTCACGTTCGAGCAATGACACGTGTCGTCCCAGTAAATATGCGACTGTTGTTCTGATCAGTTCGCAAAAATCGGTTTCCTTTAGCGCGGCCATCCACGACACGCGCTTTCCGTAGTAGGAGAGGTAATCCGCCGTGGTCGCCGCAGGTGGGGGTACGCCGTTCCTCCAAATGAGCATATTAAATATTTCGCACGCCCGTGCCACCGCGGCCGGCCGATTCATATATGTCCTACCGCCTCCGGGCGAGTGCACGAGCCCAAAGGGGAGGTGGCCGCCGAAAGAAGCGACTGTGCAACACTCTATTGCCGACCCAAACAGACCGTCCTCGCCCCGACCGATTGGAATGAAGGGCGGTAGTACGACGCGATTGTCGATTCCCAAGCAGGTGCTCACGCACGGTGAGACGTTGCTCACCACGGAGTTTGAACTGTGTCGGATTATCGCCCGGGACGTGAGAGCTCGTCGAAACACATCCTGAGACGCCAAAAGTCGGCTGCGCGTTTGGATATTAACGGGATGCAGCGCAGCCGACCCCGAACAGAAGCCCGAATCACCGATGATGCCGTTATAAGAGAGCAGGACCTGACCCTCATTCCTACAAACGGCGCGTAGAGCTATCTGGCTGATCGACGTGAGGTCATTGCTTGAGTGGCGTGAGGGTGAAGATAGCAGGTCACGCAGGCTATGTCCGAGCAAGCCTTCGTGGGCGCCTACAACATCGATTGTGCTCCAAGTCGCTGCGTGAAGAGCCGACTCTTGAGTCTCGTAGAACCACTGCTCGATGGGATCCTCCAAAGGAGTGAATTTCGTTCTCGACGTCGGACCGTTCTCACTAGCAATTCCCGGCTTACAGATGGTGTCATCATCGACGCTCAAGATCAACGCACCTTGGGTCAGCAATTGGATACAGTTACGATTTCCGCCGTATGCACGGAAATTGTGATCGCGTAGGCACTCCCCCATCAGGCCGAAGCGGACGACTTCCAGGGGAACGCCGACAGCCGCTGACAGTCTCGCGCAAATGTCATCTTGATCGCCCCGACTAATATAGACGCAACTGATCCGCTCTTGCTCGGCAAGTCGCGACACGCGTGCCCGCTCATCGCTCTCTTCGGATCGTGTTGATGGAAAGTCGTCTGAAACCAAGAACCTGCAAGGATGACAGAACTCTCTTGTGTTCCGTGCATAGCTTCGGAGGCACCGCTCGAGTTCCTGAGGTCGGCCGCCCGTCGGAACCGCGAGCCATTTAATCTGTTCGGGGCTGCCGCAGGGTCGACCGGATTCCTTTAGGTGTGTCAATCCCAAGAACTCCGACCGCGCAATCAATCCACCAATTTGGCGAGTTCGCGTGAGTAGTTGGACCGCATCACGCATACCCAAGCCCGGAAAATTTGCGGCGGTCCGGGCATGTTCTTCGATTGAATGAAAGCTTTCGCAAGCGTGAAGAAAAGCCGACTCCGTAGAGCTTACGAGAATGAAACTATCGGAGAATGGGAATCGTACGAGTTCATAACCGTCGCCAACTGGCAAGCGGTGGGAATAGTGTACGCGTACATCCTGGATCTGATCCAGCCGTTCACTGCTGTCGTCATGCAAGTACCCCACGCGAGCCTGCTGTTTCCTCATCGCTGTAGCGTGCCCAAAAACATCCTCATTAGATCATTAGGTGGAACAAAATGCAACGATAATGTGGAAGAGGCCATGCGATTTATCGATTTATGGTCGCGATGTAATGCTGCACAAATCCTTTATCAGTAGCAAGCGTAAATCTGATGGGCATATCGCCGAGTTGCGAGAATTACGCAGCGAAATGAGCAATACACAACACCACCAGTGTGTTGTGTTCGTATTGATCAACTAAAAATTCATCACGATCATCCAAAATCTATTGACACGAGCACGGTTAAGGCGCAGAATGGCGACAGACGATTGTTACAATGTGCGCGCTTTGGCACAACAATGAAAGGAAAACAATAGCATGAAAACACCGTTCGGGATCCAATTTCTGAAAGAGGTTCCAAGAGAGGCCGTGACGGGCTCGGGTACGGCTACAAGTGACACGGAGTCGACATATGCCCCGACTTCCGGCGGCGATATTTCGACGACCGATGCAAATGATGGGTGTCTCGACTGCAAGTCGTAGTCGATGCCCTCTGTCCAGCATTCGAAATATTTAAAGAAGGGCGCGGTGCGGCTTTAGGGCAGCTACGGACAGTTGCGCCGCGCCCGAAGCGTACAGGCAAACATGATATTGATATTGTCCCGAGATGCCGATGAACACACGACGCGCGTCATTGAACATCTGGAACACAAGGGTGCGCCATATGTCTACTTCAGAACCTCGGATTTCTGCCGCACTGACCGCATAACGCTGAGTTTTGGGCTCGATTTCGATTTCGAGGACGCGCTTAACATCCGTGGAGTGCGAGTCCGGGCCAGCGATATAAAGACGATCTGGTTCAGGCGGCCAGACCCCCCCTTCGCCAGTCTGGACCTTTCAGCCGGCATGCAGACGTTCATGATCCGCGAGTGTCGTCACTTTATAGACGGATTATGGCGAACCATGTCTGATCGCTTCTGGGTAAACAGCCCCGAGGCCGAACGATTGGCGGACTGGAAGCCCCATCAATTGGCGATCGCGCGAGAATGTGGTCTGTCCATCCCGAAAACGTTGATAGGTAACTCTCCGCAGGAAATCTTGGAGTTCATCAGCGAGTGCGGCGGTGAGGTCGTATACAAATGTTTCACTAATTACGGGCGCGACGAAGAGAACCATACGAGATTCAAGATGCTTTACACTCGCAAGCTTGAACCGCCAGATATGGATTCTATTCCTCGCTCTGCGGCCTTGGCCCCGGGGATTTATCAGGAATACGTGCCGAAGCAGTATGAGCTTCGGATCACCGTCGTTGGTCGCGAGATCTACCCTACAGCCCTGGATTCCCAGTCATGCGATTTTTCGAAGCACGATTGGCGCATTTTTGAGATGGACGGTAATCGCAACAGCTTTGTGATCCCTCATCGCGCGGCCTCTGTGCCCGAGAGTGTCGCCGCCGGTATAAGACGGTTGATGGATAAGCTCGGCTTGGCATTTGGATGTATAGATATGATCGTGCGGCCCGACAATGAGCATGTATTTCTTGAGGTTAATCCGATGGGGCAATGGACGTGGCTTGAGCCGTTAACCGGATTTCCATTATTAGACAGATTTTGCAACCTCCTTATGCAAGGCTCCAGCTGATAAGCTTGTCGCATCTTGCCCGAGTGACCATGCCCGCGATGATGCCACGACGTCGTATCCCACTGAAAACCGGACAACTCTCATGATTTTAATTATTACGACTCAGAATGATCATCATACGGACCGGGTTGCTAACGCGTTAGCTAAACGAGGCGAGGACTATGCCTGTTTGTGTCCAAGCCGGTTTCCTCAGCATATCGGCGGCACGCTCAGGTTCAATAATGAAGGTGGTGCTCACACCATTACGATCGACGGTCGCGAAATTGAACTTGGTAGCGTTACGTCTGTATGGCTGCGCCGGCTCGCGCCCCCTGAGCCCGCAACCGACATGTCCGAGGAGGACCAAAACTTCGTCGGTCGTGAAAGTCGTCACTTCTTGCGAGCGCTCTGGGCCCTGTTGAAGGATCGGTTTTGGGTCAACGATGTGGATAACGAGCGATGCGCGAGTTGGAAGCCGTTTCAGCTTCGAATGGCTGAAGCCGTCGGCTTGAAAATTCCCAAGACGGTGATTACGAATGATCCAGACGTCGTAGTGCGATTTGCAAGGCAGTGTAGCGGCGACCTCGTATACAAATGCTTGACACATTGTGGACGATTGACGGAGACGAGTGTGATGGGTTTGTTTACGCGGCGCATAACAGCGCATCAAGTAGAGGCTGAAGCGCATCGTTTTCAGATCGGCCCGGGTATACTGCAGGAGTACGTCGCGAAGCGCGCTGAGTTACGAATAACTGTGATAGGTGCGGAGCTATTTGTAGCCCAGCTCGATAGTCAAGCTCATTCCGAGACCTGCGACGACTGGCGGGTGGCTTCTCATCTCAATATATCGGTGCCGTGCTCGCAAGGCAGTGTCCCAGATCATGTCGCAGTGGGTATACGCCAATTGATGGCCCGGTTGGGTCTGGTCTTCGGTTGTATCGATATGATTGTCACGCCAACGGGCGAATTCGTCTTCCTCGAAATAAATCCCGCGGGTCAGTGGAGTTGGATAGAAGATCTCACGGGTTTTCCATTGGCAGATCGCTTGGCCGATTTGCTTATCGGTCGCGGTCAGGTAGCGGCTGGCCGGGGTGTGTAGATCATTGTGCAGCTATTGCCAATACAAGAAGCCGAATACCGTGTAATACTCGCCCAAACGTGGAGTAATGCGTGGACAAACAGTTGATTAGGGTCCCTTTCGCCGCAAAAATGCTGGCGCTGCTTCGGGCCCGGCGGCCCGTTTGTGTGCATGCGCTAGGTGACGCTGATTGTGGTCCCGCGTCACTCGCCAGTATATGCCAATATCATGGATTGCCCGTTACGCTACAACGTGCACGCGCGCTGGTAGCTGCAGATCTCTTAGGCATCGATATCCACGGGTTGGTTGATGGAGCTACAGCCGCAGGGTTGGAAGCGACCGCTGGAAAAGTGGAAAACTACGATTTGTCCGACCTTCCGTTGCCGGCGATCTTTCATCTCAAGGACACAACTGAGGGGCACTATGTTGTTGTTTACAAGGTGATGGCGCGCATGGTTCTGGTAGCTGATCCGTCGCACGATCTAATGAAGATATCACGGGCCGAACTGTATGAACGCTGGAGCGGACATGTCGTTCTGTTAAGGCCACGCGCCGACTTCGTAGCAAAGCGGGCCTGGACGAGCCCGCCTGCTGTGCGTATGCTCGCTCGGCAGGCGTTCGCAAGTTGGAAGTCGCTGCTGACTATAGTGGCATTATCCGTAGTTGCAATTGCCACTGGCGTTAGTCTGTCATGGTGTTTGCGAAGCGTCATGGATACAATCATCCCTGAGGGCTCAAGCGGCATTCTCACGACCTGCGCGGTAGCGACGCTGGCAGCCAGTGTGGTTAAGGCTATCAGCAGCTACGTGAAACAAAGACTGGTAGCGAGTGTTGCATATCGGCTTGATGTGGAGCATACAGGTGAGCTATTGAAAAAGCTTCTGCCACTCCCCTTATGGTTTTTCTCGCGTCAGATGATAGGGTCGCTATATCAGCGGATAACTGATGTGACTCGTGTTCGCGGTGCGCTAACGCACACGATCCCCGATATCGTCAGCGACCTCATCTGTGCGTGTGTGTACGTCGGACTACTAGCAGTTACGAATGTAAAAGTTGCAGTAATAGCCACGGTGTTGGCGGGCATATCGGTATGGTGCGGACGCCTTCAGGCGCAAGCGTGTCTTAGTTTTGAGCGCCGTGCGCAGGCACTTGCTAATGTATCGTCGTCCACCATTTTGGACACTCTATCCAGTATTCGAACGATTAAGGCTTATCGCGCGGAGCGGTTGTCTGTGTCAAAGCTCGTTGCGCATTTTAGCGCGGCCACGGCGGTATTGCGCGATAAATCGGTCAAAAACAACGGTATAGCGGCTGCAATCACCCTGTTCGGAGCGGCATCTTCTGTGCTGATACTATGGCTGACCATTCGGATGGCTCTTGCCCACCAAATGACTCTTGGTGAAGCCATTTATGAACAGATGATCGCAGGTTTACTGTTAGGCGTGTCAGAGCGACTTGCGCCTTCGCTGCTGACGGTCGCTGAGACACTACTCTCAGTGGACCGCGTCGCCGAGATAGAAACCGTTGGAGTAGAGCGACCGGACGCGAACTGTACAATCCCGTATGCGGCGGGCGGCATCAGATTTGATATTAATAACGTCTCATTTTGGTATAGAAAGAAGCAATGGGTTCTAAAAAATGTAAGCGCGACTTTTGACAGTAATGAGTTTGTCGTGATTTTGGGGGCTACGGGTTGTGGCAAAAGCACATTATCGGCTCTTTTGGCCGGACTCTATGAGCCGCAAGACGGGTATATTGCCGTTGATGGAGTTCGCGCGGCCGAGATTGATATAGCAAGCCACCGACATAATGTGGTCATTGTATTTCAAGACACACAACTGATCGCAGCCTCTGTCTACGAAAACCTCGCGCTCGGCTACGAGGCAACAATGAAAGAGGTGGAACTGGCCGCTCGTCAAGCAGACGCTCACGAGTTCATATGTAATCTTCCCGGTGGCTATCAGTGCAGCATTGGTTCGCGGGGTACTGCATTGTCCAGCGGGCAAAAACAAAGAATTGCAATTGCCCGCGCACTTGTAAGGAAACCTCGTGCACTACTCTTGGACGAGGCAACTAGCAACTTAGACTTGGCTACTGAGCAGCGAGTTCTGAAGGCAATACGGGCAAGCTATGAAAAGCGAACCATCGTGATGATAACGCATCGTGTTGCTACGGCAAGGATCGCTGATCGAATCATTGTAATGGAAGGTGGCCAGATCGCCGAAATTGGCAATCACGAAAACTTGGCCCATGCTGGTGGGTTATACGAACAAATGTGGCGTCTCAATGATGATGTGCAAGATAGCCATATTGCGATTGCATCATAACAGACGGATGGAAGGGGAAAAGATAATGTGGTGGTTCAGAATCAGCATGGCCATGGCCACTATAGCGATCCAGCTAAGTGGAGCGCCCCCAGTGTTGACCGATAAATTTGACGTCGCGATCGCCAGACCTGTTAGGAACTCGGATACACTCCCGAATGCTGTGATCCGTTCACCGCGCATCGAACTGCTGCCGAGCGGAATATTTCAAGTATCACGGGCTCCGTTGGTGGCCCTTGTTGTCGAGGCATACGGTAGCGGCCAAAATATTCTGGTGGGCCTTCCAGATTGGGTGTCAGGGTATCTTGTTGATGTCTCCGCCAAGGCACCAGCTGGAACATCGACAGACCGGTTCCGCGCCATGCTGCGCAACTTCCTTGAGGAGGAGTTCCATGTTCGTGTGCACCAGGAGGAACGGCCTTGGAAGGCGTTCGTACTTGAGCGCGGCAAAGGACCCGTCGCGATGCATAGCTCATCGGGCGGTGCCCCTGAATGTAAGCCTTTACCCCAGCGGCCCGGTGAGGCGCGTGTTGCTCGTAGCGCATGCACCAATATGTCGATGAAGGACCTTGCCGGTGCTCTGCCCGCAATGGCACCGGGCTATATCAAAATGCCGGTTGTTGACCATACTAGTCTCGACGGCGGGTGGGATTTCGATTTGGCATGGTCCCCCGTGCATGTTGCGGAGACGGAAGGTGGAACAACAATTTTTGCTTCAATAGAAAAGCTCGGATTGAAGATATCCTCCGGTACGGTTCCATTGATGGTTACTGTAGTTGACCACATCGAGGAGATCAACTCCAGCAGCGGCCGTTAACACTCGTGGGAAGAAGGGGCGCTATGACGATAAGCTGCAGTGAACTCGTGGTAAAGATGCGTGAGGAGCCTGGCCTTATTCTTGTGGACGCCATGACACCCGAACAGTATGAGCGATCTCATCTGCCGGGTGCGCTCAATATTCCGTTTAGCGTTGCCGCCGATGTTGCCGAAAAGATGCTTCCAGTCAAGGAGGCTCACATCGTTGTCTACTGTTCAAACGAGGCGTGCTGGATGTCTAGCGAGATCGCAGCGCTATTGAAATCTCGAGGGTATTCTTACATATGGGAATTGAAAGGGGGCAAAAAAGAATGGGTGACGGCTGGTTTGCCGATCAACGGAACATCGCCATTAGCAAGAAAGAGATCGCAGCAGTGTTATCCATAGCGGATTACTCATGGACCCGTTCTGGCTCTCCAGCACCGTGGCAAGTGCCAGTGTAATCTACTGCAATACTGTAACTAAGAGAATGAAACGAAGTACGCGAAATAGTCGATCTTAGCGCGCTAGCAATGTCGAGTCCCACCGAAGATGTCCTAATCACCGGGCTGATGCGCAGCGGTACAACTTTCGCGTGTATCATGCTGAATCATAGCGGTTCGGCGGTTGCGCTCGATGAGCCTATGAGTCCGGCTCAACTTATTTCGATGCGGGGAGTATCACGCCCCGACCATGTGATTCGCTCGTTGTTAAAGGAGCAAAGACGGTCGCTTGTTGAATTTGGAATGGCAGTTTCAAAGCACCGGCGTGATGGCACAGTCGGAAATCATTTCGACGGGATGAGATGCGGAGCGGCAACGCGTCATCCCGACCAGCAGGTCGGTCTATTGCCGTTTAAGGTTCCTGATAACTTTATTTTAGCTATCAAGCATCCTGCGGCATTCACTGCGCTACTACGAAAGCTAGCAAGCGAATTTCGATGTTTTGCGTGTGTTCGAAATCCCGTCGCCATCCTTGGATCTTGGGAGAGCGTTGGACTTGCGCAACGTGGGCGATGCGAAATGGCGGAGCAGTTATGTCCGGAACTGCAACGCCTTCTTGACGCTACGCCAGACTCCGAGACGCGCACCATTCTTCTTCTGAATTGGTTCTTTGAGCAATATTCGACGTATCTACCCCAATCGTGTGTACTCGGGTATGAGGAGATAATGGCGTCTAAGGGGGCTAGTATAGGTCAACGAATACTGGGTGCCGCGTCACCGAAAATGCTTCACGAGCCTTGTGATAACAGGTCTACATACAACCGCGAGTACATGTGGCGCGCCGCTGAACGATTGGAGCGAGCGGGCGGCGCCTGGCGTGAGTTTTATTCATCCAGCGATATTGAGAGCTACCTTGGGGCAGATGTAAAATGAGCCGCGCGGTTGTTCATTTTGCGTGGGGAAGGGAACACGCGGCGGAGCTGTGCAATAATCTTGCTGTTTCTGTTCAAACACCGGAACCGCGAGTTATAGTGGCGGACCGCGAAGCCGCCGCTCTGCTCGGGGAGGAGTGCTTCTGTAAGCACATCATCATCGCTGATCTCCAGTCCGCCGCGCTCACTAACAAAGCGCAGCTGTTCAACTTGTTACCAGAGGAATATGATAGCTTTTTATTTCTTGATACGGACGCTTATCTGCTGAGCGACGTGTCATTCGGATTTGATAAGGCAGAGCGATACGGCATTGCAGTGGCGATGGCACCTCACTATAGCCTCGATGCGTTTTGGGGATTTCATAAGGTTATGGAGTCAGTGGATGTGATTCGCGCTAGCCAGTTACAGTACAATACGGGCGTGATCTTTTTCACCCGCCGGCCTGATGTGGAGAAGGTATTTATAAGGTGGGCTGAGTTGGCCGGGTCCCAAGACGGTCGCGGGCATAGCGATCAGCCGTATTTTACGCTGGCTATGGAACTTGTGGGCTTCAATCCCTATACACTCTCGCCAGCGTACAATTATCGCGCTTTTGGAGAATATGCAAGCGGCATGATTAGAGTGTGGCATTCGCGAGCGCCAATACCAGCCGATGTCAACGTGGGCGTGCATGTGTGGCCCGGCCGACGTTTTGTGGGCTCTCAACGGATAAGAACGATTAGTTGCTAGGGACAGGTGGTGTTCGAACGGAAAAGTGAGCGGGGAGAAATGAAACTATGATGAGGCGACTGCTGGTAGGGTCTGTCTTTGCTGGGGAATCTAGCGATCCATTTTGGTATTCTTTACAATTGTCTCGATTGCAATCTGGGTTACCTCGCGAGGCGTTTGACCATTGTGTATTCTTGGGCAGGCGGGCCGTGCCGGTACAGTTCGAACAATCCATCGTTATCGGGCAGTCTTCCCGAGGGGGCAATGGCGAGCACCTAGAGGGACTGCATAAGGTCATGGAGTACTTCTTGCAACGACGGGCTGATTATGAGGGCTTCTTGGTGCTAGACAGCGATGCATTCCCCATTCGATCTGACTGGATGGCCGTTCTGGACGGTTACATTGAACGGTTCCACAAGAACTACGCGGCGGCAGTCAGAACAGAGAACCTTGATGTGTTTCCTCATCCGTGTATTGCGTATTCGCGCTACCCCGAGTACTTGGTATTTGACCGTGTGACCAGCGTGAACCTACTAGGTGAACAGGTTGCAGATGTCGCCTGTATAGCGGACGGAATGTTCCCACTCATTAAGTGCAATCAACTGAGTGTACATCCGACGATTTCAACGATCTACTCGGATCTATTTTATCACCACGGGTGTGGGTCGCGAGCGTTTTGGATGCGGAGTATTGGTCGAGGATACTATGATCATATTGCAACTGCTGTTTCCGATCCACGCAACCTAATTGAAATGCTTAAGATTGATGCAGAAGAATACATTGCTCGATTACGATTCGGTTCAGCACGTGGTAGTGGAATACCCGATGATATCGGGGAAAATGCCCCAGCCTTTACTCGAAGCTGAGAAAGTCCCGAGTCTCGGCTGCATCCATTGTCTGGCGTGTACCCGTTGATCACTGGGTCGATAGCGGTCGTAAGGGAAATTTAGTACTGCTGAGATTAAAGCAACGAATCTGGCGCAGCGCCTCGCTCGCTCAATTCCTCCGCCGCGTTCAGTCGTACCGGGGAAGCGGCGGCTGCCGGCCCGCTCGGTCTGCACACATTGTCGTATACGACCTTCAGAAGCGCTGCTAATGCGACGGGTTCACGCGCGACCGGGATGATGCTTATGCATGTCGCTGAACTCCGGAGCAGATTCGCTTGCCGCCCTGCTCGATAACGAGTTCGGTGCATTTGGGTGAGCGCCACTGTCGACTCCAATTCCGAGTCTCTCGACCAGCTCCCCGCCCAGCCAGCCGGTAAGCAACGCCAACGCGATGGCCGTGCAAGACAACGTAAACGCACCGTCAGAAGGAATATACCCATCGGTAGTTGACCGCAACCACCAATTGATCGCGAATAGTACCACCACAATCACGTTTCCAATTCCGTGCCAAATGCCGAGCGCCTTAGCACGAGTGTTGGGCGGAATAGCCCACCAGTCGACTGCCCCGAAGATTGCCGCGAGTAATCCGCCTAGGATACCTGCACCGTAAGCGTACGCCGAACACCGCATTGATCCGTTCCGCAGATTATCGGTAAGCACACGATGAACCCCTCTGGCGCATAAGGCGGGAACCCTCGATAGTGAGATCAATGAGAGCTATCGAGGCAGGCAGTAAGAAGGCCAGAAGGTGGGCGGAACTGATGGGGCAACAGCAGCAGAGCGGTCTTTCCGTACGTGCCTTTTGCCGTCAGCACGGCTTCAGCGACCAGACTTTCTACAACTGGCGCAAGAGACTGGCCGGAAGTGAGCCAGTGAGGTTCGCACTTGTGGCGGCTGACGCCACAGCCACGGCCGGGCAGTT
>Ga0134125_10005681_pt1 | contig 14144 bp, 14 predicted proteins | sample KB31751_FD_96464 | JGI IMG/M metagenome (GOLD analysis project Ga0134125, IMG submission 96464) | Terrestrial soil microbial communities with excess Nitrogen fertilizer from Kellogg Biological Station, Michigan, USA - KB3-175-1 | ecosystem: Environmental > Terrestrial > Soil > Unclassified ... | reverse complement strand
GGGCGACGCCGCGCGCGCGGGAAGGACCGCGAAGCAACCGAGCGCCGCGAAGGCCCACACGCGCTTCATCGTCGTCTCCTTGAGTCGGGAAACGCCCACGGACGGCCGTCCGTGGGCTTCATCCGTCTCAATCTATTTCTTCCCGAAATCGGGGTTCTTCGCCCGCCACGCCTTCCACTTCTCGAACGCCGCCTTGCGCTTATCCTCGGGCATCCGCCAGTTGGTGTACGTGTACTGCATGGCCGGTTGCTGTTTGTATTGCTCGACGAGGCCGTAATCGACAGTCTTCTGCTCGGTGAGCATGATGGCGGCGGCCAGGGCGATGTCGCGGACCTGGAGCGTTACCGTTTCGATGCCGCCGTTGACCACGCCGCGGCGGATCATGATGTTGGTGTCTTCGTTGAAGGCGGATTCGATGGCCGCCAGATGTTCCTTGGCGCCGTGTTTGGCAAGCGTGAGGGCTGCATTCATGCGATAGTAAATCGACGCGCCTTTGAACTGGACGAGCTTGGCGGCCAGGGCGTTCCCTTGCTTGGACAGGCCGAACGTCGTGGCTTGCTGCATGGCGTACTGCATGGAGACGGCATCGTCGCGCGTCTCGATCCAGTGGCCAATGATGGCTTTGTAAACGGGGGCCTTGTCGCCGCCATTATCGACTGCCGACTTCAGGCCGTTCTGGTTATAAATCGTGGTGCTTGACACCGTTCGCGGCACGTTCTTCGATTCGACGTGCGATTCTGCGAACATCAGCGCGATCAGGTCTGGGGCGCTTTGTTCCTTGCGCGGCGCGTTGGGGGTGCGCGGAAAGCGTTCGGTGTAGAACTGCTGCTTGCGGGCGGCAATGAGGCCGCCGAGTTCGGCGGGCGTGCCGGCGATCGCCAGCACCATCTCGCGGTTCTTCGGCGCGCTCAGCATTTCGGCGAACACGGCTCGACTGGCCGACGAGTTACCGGCGACCTTCTTGAACTCGTTCCAGCCGGCGAGATCGTGTTCGTACTTGGCGTCGACGTCGGCGAGGAACGTGGCCAACCGCGCTTGCAACTCTTCGTGCGCGGCGCGGCGAATCAGCGACTGGCAGCGGAAGCGCACCTCCGGGCTCGGATCGGAGTTCAGCCCTTTCAGCAGGGCCGGGCGCGCCAGCCGCCCCATCTTGGCGAGGTTTTCTTGGGCGTCCTCGCGTTCGTCGAAGTCTTCGCTTCCGAGGAGCGCGACGAGTTTGGCGGCGCGCGACAGTTCGCCCGGCGGGATCGCGAGATCCTTGGGGTTCGGCGATGCCGGCGATGCGGCCGACGCGGGAACGGCCAGTGCCACCAGCGCGGCCGAGAGGAATGCGAGCCGGTACATATTCGCCCCTTAAACGAATCTCCGGACACGGCAAGATAGAGATATTGTGCCACCCGTCGAAGCGTTTTTCCAGAGGCTATTTTGCGGGAGTTTCAAGTTTCGAGTTTCAAGTTCCAAGTTTCAACTCGCGCTCCCCGCTGGTTCGCGGCTAAAGCAGGTTCGTATTTATTCGGTATCTGCGGGGTTGCATCAACACGAAAAAGGCCGTGGGAATGCCCCACGGCCACGTTGATCGTTTCCCAATCGGCGGATTCGCTCAGCGGCTGACCACCTTGTAATCGTAGGCATCGCGGTCGCCGAGGTTCACCTGCTTGTGGAACACGGCCCTACCATTTCCGCTACTCAGGTAAAGGTTCCACTTGCCAGCCGGCAACTGCACGTCGAACTCGCCGTATGCGTTTGCTGAGGCGTATTGCTTGTTGGCGGGGTTCGCCGAATCGACGAACACCAACCGGGCCCCCGCCCGCGGCGTCAACTGATCCGGCAGCACCACTTCGCCGCGAACCGTGACGACGCTCGAACGCGAGGTCGTTTTGTCCGGGCGAATCCGCGGGCCGCCCGGATTCGTACGCGGGTAGGAATTCGGGCTCGTCATCGGGATTTCTTGTTTCGGAATCATGTCGCCGCGTTCGGGCATAACGCTCGGAGGATTGGCGGGAACCCGTTGCACCTCCGGGCCGATAGGCGGGATGACGGCACTCGAACTCGCGGCCGGGGCCGGGCAACTCGAGCACGCCGGTTCCGGAGGATAGTAGTAGCTCACGACCGGTTGCCGCACCGTCACCGGCTTCAGCGTCGTCACCGGAACCATCGAACACCGCTCCACGTAGCTCGTAACCGAGTTGCACTTGGAACGCAGGCGATACGACGTGGTCGGCGAGCAGACCTTTTGCGGGCAACCCGTGCACGGATCGTAGTAAGTCGTGTAGCGGTACGAAGTGACCGGCTCGTAGTAGTAGCTGGTATAGTTCCGCGTCACCGGTTCGTAATAGCTCTTGCGAACGTATTCGGTGACCGGCTGATAGTAACAGCGCTGGACGTAGCTGATTTGCATTTGCGGCTGTGGGCAAGCCTGGGGGCACGCTTGCGGACAGGCTTGTGGGCAGGCCGGGGCGGCGTAGTAGCTGGTACGCGGCCGATTGCAATCGTTGCAGCAGACCTGGAACACGTTATTCCAGGCGGCGGTAGCCGATCCGCCCGAGCCGAGCACCCCGCAGGCGGCGAGCACGAACGCGGCAGGCAAGCGAAGCAAACTCATGGTGTCGTCTCCCGGTGGAGGGCGCAGCGCATCAGGCGCAATGCGTACAGACTTCACCCTAAGTCGCCTTTTGGCGAGCTCAACCGGAATTCGGCTGCGGCGCAACCCATTTCCACGGACGCCACCGTTACAGCCGTCAAGGTCTGCACATCTGTCACCAGTTCTCCAGATTCTGGCAATCTGGAGAAGCTATGGGAGGGAAAAAGTGGAATTGTAAAAAGGAGGCGGTCAGTTCGCGACCGGTTTAACGTGCCAGCGTCGGCCGGGACCGGCTTCGAGCACGAACCGCGGCGTCTTCAATTCCCAATCCGCAATCGAGTAAATCTCGGTTCCGGTGGGCCCATCAGATACTGGTTCCGGCTCATCTGGAGTTGGAATCGCTATCGCGGTCGCCCCATCGGAAAAGTCGATTCGAAGGCCAATTCCATTGACCGGTGGCCGTGAGTAAAGGAACGGCTTGGTCGAGGTGACAATGGCCCCGGCTGTCAATGGGTACTCGGCCACGGCATCGGTACGACGCGTCGGTTCGCCGAGAGCCTTGGTGAATTCGCTTTCCATGCCACCGGTGAAAAGGGCATCCGACACCGCGGACTTGATGAGCCACGCCGAGCCGCGCAGGTGAACGCTGAAGGTACCGCGCTCGTATCGGAACTCACCGCATTTGGTGTTCCGAGTGGGCCCAACCAGACGTTCACCGAAGTGAAGAATAAGCTCGTCGCCGTAACCTCGCTGGAGGAACAGAAACGGTTCGCCGACGAGATGCCGGAGGGAAGCTTCGAATTGAGAGCTAGTGGAGGGATCGAGAGCCTTCGGCTCATCAAGCATGGCGGCAGTCATGATTGCCCCAGGAACTCGCGGGCTTTTTCGCGCATCTCATGCCAGGTGAAGTCGCGCGCTCATTCTCCGTTCCGCGGTCCCCGTGCACTTTGCAGGCTTCCAGATAGGCCCCGAATTCGTCCCGGTCGAGTCCGAACTCTCGGGCGATGAGATCCACCCGACGCAAATCGCGTTTCCTGGGCAAGTTCGGACTCGCACTGTCTCAACCGCCGGGGAATGAAAGGATGGGGGTGCCCTGAGCCGCACCCTCCAGCACTTATGGCTGCTGCTTCCGCCCTGACCAGGTTCATACCTTCAGGTCGGTCAGGCCCCCACCCCTCCAAACCCCGGCGGGGATTGTTCCGCGAACTCAATCTTTTGACCGATCGGCCAAGTCGCCGATAAAGTGCTCGACCCCCTCATGGTCGAAGATTATCGGTATCCCTCCCGGAGCGACGTAGATTGCCACGCCATCGCGATGCACCATCGCACCGGGATGATCGACCTAGAACTGCCGACCGCTAATCAACACGACCGTGAACGGCAAGTAGGGAGTCCGCTTCTGGAAAACATCCAGGGTCTTTTCGAAATTCTCAGGCGTCATCGCGTACTCACTTCTTCGTCTGGCCGCGGGCAAAAATGCTGGCCACGAAGTTCAACACGTCCGTCGCGCTCGATTCATTGTAGCCGTAGTTGCGGATCAGGCGACTCTTCACCACGTCGATTTTCTCCTGCGTCGCCTTGTCCACGACATTCGACACCAGCGACGACAGTTTGATCGAGTCTTTCTGATCCTCGAACAGCTTCAGTTCCAGGGCCTTTTGCAGCCGTTCGTTGGTCTTGTAGTCGAACTTCTTGCCGTCGATGGCCAGGGCGCCGATGTAATTCATGATCTCGCGGCGGAAATCGTCCTTGCGGCCTTCCGGGATGTCGATCTTCTCTTCCACGGAACGCATGAGGCGTTCATCCGGCTCCTCGTAGTTGCCGGTGTAGCGATTGCGAACCTTCTCCCGTTGCGTGTAAGCCTTCACGTTGTCGATGTAGTTCGAGCACAACCTCGCCAGGGCTTCCTCATCCGCCGCGATCGCCCGCTGCACCTCGTTCTTCACAATGTCCTCGTATTCCTCGCGGACCACCGAAAGCAGTTCCTTGTAGTGGCGGAACTGGTCGTCGTCCTTGATGAGCGAGTGATGCCGCAGGCCGTCCTCGAGTTCCTTCATCACCATGAAGGGGTTGATGTTGTCTTCATCCGGATGGGCGACAAGGGCGTTGGAAATCTTGTCCTGGATGTAGCGGGGGCTGATGCCGAGCATCCCTTCGTTGTTGGCGTCGCGCTTCAGTTCGATGACGTTGTCTTCGGTGAAGCCGGGGAGCGTTTTGCCGTTGTAGAGCTTCATTTTCTGGAGCACGGAAAGCGAGGCGTGCTTGGGCGGCGCGAGCCGCGTGAGCACGGCCCACATCGCCGCGACCTCCACCGTGTGCGGCGCGATGTGCTTGCTCTTCACTTTCTCCGGGCTGTAATCCTTCTCGTAAATCTTCACCTCGTCGCGCAACCGCGTGACGTAGGGAATATCGATCTTCACGGTGCGGTCGCGGAGCGCTTCCATGAACTCGTTGTTCTGCAGGCGGCGATACTCGGGCTCATTGGTATGGCCGAGAATCACTTCGTCGATATCCGTCTGCGCGAACTTCTTCGGCTTGATCTTGTGTTCCTGCGAAGCACCGAGCAGGTCGTAGAGGAACGCCACGTCCAATTTCAAGACTTCGATGAACTCGACGATGCCGCGATTGGCGATGTTCAGTTCGCCGTCGAAGTTGAACGCCCGCGGATCGCTGTCGGAGCCGTACTCCGCGATCTTCCGGTAATTGATGTCGCCGGTGAGTTCGGTGCTGTCCTGGTTCTTCTCGTCCTTGGGCTGGAAGGTGCCGATGCCGATGCGGTCCTTCTCGCTCAGCACGAGGCGGTAAACTTTCACTTCGTTTTCGAGCATCTTCAACCAGTCCCCATCGTACTTCGCGAGCCGCGTTTTGTATTCGTAGCGGCTGAACGGACTCAGATCGCCCTTGATGCGGATGTCGTAGTGATGGCTCTTGGCCTGCTCATTGAGCATGCCGAGGAGCTTCGCGCGATGTTCCTCGGGGATGAGTTGGAGCGGTTCGCCGTGCATCGGGTCGGCCACCCAGTTCCCCTCGGCGCTCTTCCACGAGAAGGAGTAAAGCATGCCCGCATCGGTGCGGCTGTATTCTTCGAGGCCGCGCTTCAGCAAGCGAGCAATTGTGGACTTGGCGGAACCGACCGGGCCGTGCAACAGAATGACGCGGCGTTCCGTCCCGTAGCCGAGCGCCGCGCTCTTGAACGTGTTCACGAGTTGCATGAGCGGCCGATCGAGGCCGTAAATGCCGTCGGCGTGGCGGCTGGCGAACTCCGTGAAGAACTTGAACCGCGTCAGCTTGTCCTTATTCTCGTAAATGTCCTCGACGCCGTGGGCGAGGATCATGTCGTAAAGACGCTGGTAAGCCGTCCGCGTGACCTCCGGGTTCTCGAGCACGATATTGAGGTATTCGGGAAAGGTTCCTTCCCAGTGCAGTTTGCGGAAGTCGGTCGTGTCGATTTGCGAACGCAGGGTGTCGAGGATTCCGGTGGCGTTGGCCATGGCTTGTATCCTTCTCGGTCAGGCTGCGCCGGTGCGCCGGTCGGGGATGGGAACGGAGCCGTGGAACCCCGTCAGGCTATCCAGTTTACCTACCGCTTTGCAAGGGGAGAGCGCGGAGCGTCGCCGTTTCTCAGACTTCCCCATTCTACCCCATTGCTACGACGCAATCCAAGTGTCGATGAGTTCGAGGGAAGCGGAACGTTCGCGCACGGCAGGAATCGCTGCGCATTCTACGGTTGAGCGAAGCTGATGAATGCTCACCACAAAGGCACAAGGCTCCACGGAGTGCCACGAAGAATGAGACAAGGAACGGTCTGGCTCAAAATAGATTCTCTGCGGTCCTCCGTGGAACTTTGTGTCTTTGCGGTGATTCCGTGATTGCTGACGTTCGAAAAATGCACTGGACGCCAACCGTACACTTGGGTAGATCGCCCGCCGAAACTTCCGCCTCATGGAACAGGGGGCTCCCATGCGAAACATCCTCGCGCTGATCGGCGCACTCGTGATCGGCTTCGCCGTCGCCGGCTGGTATTGCGGCTGGTATCAGGTCGGCGTCACCAAGTCCGCCGACGGCAACCTCCGCGTCGAAACCAACGTCAACACCAAGAAGGTCGCCGACGACGCCAGCACCGCCTGGAAAAAGGTGGAGACGACCGTCGGCCAACAACTCGACAAGAACGTGCCGGAGACGACTGTGGCACCGACGCCGGTCGCCACTCCCGCCCCGCCCGACACGCCAGCGACGACCGACACCAAGGTCAAGATCTTCGGCGTCGACCTCACGCCCAAGAAGTAAGCAATTCCAAGAATCGCTGCCTCACCGCTTGTGGGCGGCCGGAAGTGCGAGTACCTTGAGGCGGCAAGTCATTGCTTCCTCAGGGACAACCACTCCGGAGACCGACATGATCAGCATTCGAGCAGCGGCCGCGGCAGTAGGGCTCGCCGGCATCCTGGGGCTGGCCGGTTGCAGTTCGGGGCCCGCCACCGCCGACGTCACCGGCTCCGCTTCCGTCGACAGCGTTCCCATCGAAGACGGCCACATTTCCTTCTTCCCAGCGGACGGTCAAGGCGCCACTGCCGGCGGACTCATCAAATCCGGCAAGTACGAAGCCAAGGGCGTTGCAGTCGGCAAGATGAAAGTCATCGTCTCCAGCAGCAAGGTCGTCGGCAAGAAGAAGGTCTACGATACGCCAGATAGCCCCGAGATGCCGGTCACCAAGGAAGTGCTGCCGGATAAGTTCAGCAATCCCGGGCTGACCGAACTGACCTTCGATGTGAAATCCGGGAAGAACGAAAAGAACTGGGATCTGCCGAGCAAGTGACTACTGTCTCACCGCGGCTTCAATACCAAGCGAATCGCATCGGCGTAGGCGTTCATCGTCAGAACCGTCCGCAGCATGTAGCCGTTATTGTTGAGCGACGCCTCCGTGTAGTCCTGAAATTTCTTCGGGAAGCTGGGGTGAACGCCGTCTCCGGCGATGAGCGTCGGCACCTGATACTCGTCCTTGGCGAACTTCTTGAATTTGGCAAGCGAACCGTCCCAGTCGTCGGGGCGGCGTTTGAGGATTTCCGCCTGGTAATCGATCACCGGCAAATTGAAATCCGCGGCAATCTTCTTTTGAATCGCAGCGAACCTCTTCGCTTTCTCCAGTTGCCCCGATCGGGGGGGAATCGTCGTCATTATCACGACAGTCCCGTTTTTCAGGCACTTCTCCACGGTGAAGCGTGTCTTGGCGTCGTATTCCTTCGCGGTCACCGGGCCGAGATCGTTGGTGCCAAACATGAGCACCACGGTCTCGGGGTTAAGCTTCTTGAGCCACTTGTCGACGTTTTCGCTGGCCCAAGCGATGGTCTTGCCGCTCTCGTTGCCGTAGTCGCCGCCGCGCCACTTCTTCCAGCAATCGTCCTTGAGATAGTCCCGAACGGTTTTGAAATTCGTGCCGAGGTCGCCGGTCAGATTGCGCGGGGCATATTCGAGGGGCGCCCAAAAAGCGGCGCTGACGGAGATGGAATCGCCGAAGAACGCCAGGGTTCCCGCCGAACCCGTGAACTTGGCATGCACCTTTTTCATCGGCTCGACCCAACCGGGCGGTTCGGCCGCGCGAATGGGAGACACCGTCAGAAGCATCAGCAAGGTGGCGAATCGGATCATGGCTGTTCCCGATACGGACTTGGATCGATCAGTAGTTGGCTATCATTCTAGTTCGACAACCAGTAGCGCGTGGATGTCGAGCCTGGGTAGGAGGATTGTGCAGCCAGCCGGTGTTCGCTTTACCTCCAGCACCTCCCCAGTGGCTGCACCGTCACGCTTCTCACTCGGTAATCCGGGCGGAACGCGATCCGAATGTCCGCGATTGGCAGAGACTCCTCGCCGAGCGCACATCGTCCACCGGCAACGCGTGGCCGCCCGTGCTGTTGGAATCGTTAAAGAGTTGCACGATCAGGCGATCGCGCGAAGCGCGTGGAGCGATGTGGTCGCGCGAGTCTGGCGAACGTCGAATGGAAGCAACGCACTTTCAACCCACGAAGACGCCGTCGGTGAGCACGGTCCCACCGAAGGGATCGATCTGTTTGAACGTCGCCGGTTCGTCGCCACCGAAATTCTTGCCGCGATAGACGCGCACGAAACTCGCTTGGTCCGAGCCGGTGCTCGCCGCGACATCGGCCAGGTTGTCGCCGTCCTCATCGATGGCGGCCACTCGGGCTCCGCCGCGCGAACCGCTGTTGCCGGCCAAGAAGAAGCTCGACAGCGGACTGGCGACCGCGGCGATCGAGCCGTCGGTCAAGAGCGACTTCCCACTGACCGTCAAAACCTGCGGTCCGCCGCCGAACCCTTCCACGTCAACAGGCCGATCACGGTGAAGTCGGCGCTGCCGCCCAGCGTGCCGCCGAAGTTCGACAGACCCATCGCGAGAGTCGCCGTCGTCGACGGGCCATTGAAATTGGCCGTACCGCCCTGGAACACGGTGTGTGCCACGGAATAGGCGTCGGCCAGGTTGACCGTCGCCGATCCTTCTTCGAACAAGGTTCCATCGCCGGAGACTGTCGAACCGGCATTCAGGTTGGCGGTGCCGGCGGCGAAGGCCAGAGTCGCCGGCGCCTCCACGGTCCACGGCCCGCTGCTCGAAACACCGCCATCGAACTCGACCTTAGCCGTTTGCAGGTCGACGGCGCCAGAATTCGTGAATGGGATACCGAACTGCGTCCTGTCGCAGGCTGACTTCACGAGTGTGCCCTTATTGTTGAAAGCGGAGGCCGCTCCGCCGTTATCGAAGATCGACTGGGTCTGGCCGGCGATGCAATGGGAAAATGGGGAAACTGGGATGAATATTCAGACATGCGGGCCGGCGGCCCAGCCTGGATATTCGCCTCGACCTACACTGATGGGTAGTTATTGGAGCCGACCCATGCCGCCAGCCGAATCGGGACGATCGCTGCCTGCACCGGCGGCCGAGAGTCCCCTTCTCGAATGGCTGCTTGTCTCCTTGAAAAACGAGAGCCGGACGAAGGTCAAGCAGATCCTGAAACACGGATCGGTGTTGGTGAATGGCGTCGCGGTCACGCGGCACGATCATCCGGTCCGACCCGGCGATCGGATCGCCATCGGCCTCAATCAGGGGATTGGCGAATTGGCCCGGGCCGGGATAGCGGTCGTCTTCGAGGATGCTTCGATAGTTGTCATCGACAAACCGCCCGGACTTCTCACGGTCGCCACGGAGGTTGAGAAGCTCGACACGGCCTACGCCCGTCTGGCGGCCGCACTCGCTGCTCGCCGGGAAGGCCGACCATTCGTCGTTCACCGTCTCGACCGCGAAACTTCCGGGCTGTTGCTCTTTGCCAGAACCGCCTCGGCCCGCGACCGGCTCCAAAAGAACTGGGAAGCCGTTAACAAAACCTACATCGCGGTGGTTGAGGGAAAACCGCGGCCGGCCGAAGGAGTCGTGGAGAATTACCTCATCGAAGGCCGCGACCTTCGTGTGCGAACGGCGCCGCCCGGTGGGGGAGCGAAGCGAGCGATCTCTCGCTATCGCGTCGTCGCCGCGGACCGCACGCACTCCCTGGTGGAAGTCGAACTGAAGACAGGCCGCAAGCACCAAATTCGAGCGCACATGGCGGGACTCGGATGCCCCGTGATCGGCGATAAGACGTATGGGGCCACGACCGACCCCGCCGGCCGACTCGGGCTCCACGCCTGGCGGCTGGCGTTCGATCATCCCGTCGACGACCGCCGCGTCGATTTAGAGTCACCGATACCGGGGCCACTCCGAAAAGTGGGGCGAGTCTCCAACCGCACCACGTAGTCGATTCGTCACAACATGCCGGCAAATGCGCCGGCGGCCTCCTCGATGTGCTCGAAGCGATTGCAGCCGCACTGACCCGCGACCTGCAGCGAAAAGTGCGTCAACTCCGGCTGCATGCACAGGCCGACGGCGGCGTCTTCGGCCGAAGGGCCGTCGTGTTCCGCCTGCCACCAACGGCACCCTTTGCAATGGCCCTGCTCGTCGCCACAACCGTACGAATCGCGAAACGTCGACATGAGGAAACCTCCTCGGGGATGTGAGCGGACAATGCGTCAACGGTAGAAGTGCATCGTCCGTGCCGAACGGGTTCGCGGGAAATGCGAGGCGACCCGTTCACTTGCCACGGTAGCAGCGGCCGGCGGCGAGGTCAAAAGGAAAACCGTTCGGCAGCGTGGGGACGCCGCCGAACGGCCAGGAGACCGCACCATGCGCGTGGCACGATCTTGGCATCACACTAACCGCCCGCCGCCCCGCAATCAACTGGCCAAGAGCCGTTTTCCGATTCTCCGGATGTAACGGCGTGTAACCATCGGCCCATTCGGCCATGCCGCCCGTCGCGCGGCCCCGTTACAATTCTCCTACACCTTCGCCAACGGGAGTTACGAATGAAACGGTCGATTCGCGCGCTAATCATCGCCTGCCTGGGTCTTGCCATTTCCGCACCGGCGTCGGCCCTGATGATCGCCATGAAGCCGGCGACGGAGCGGGCCATCTCGGCTCAGGTTGTGGTTGTCGGCAAGGTGACGGCCATCGAGAAAGAAACCGTCGCCGCCGCTCCCGCCCCCGGCGCCAAAAACAAAGTGGACTACAAGATCGCGGTGGTGCGGATCGAGTCGGCCTTGGCCGGCGCCGCCAACCTCACGCATATCAAGGTCGGCTTCATTCCGCAGCCGCTAGCTGCCCCGCAACCGGTTCAGCCGGGCGGCGCGCGGCCGTTCATCATTCGCCGTCGGCCGCTTCTCCCCGAGTTGAAAGAAGGCCAGCAATACGTGCTCTTCCTGACCAAGCATCCGGATGCCGGCTTCTACATCATGAGCCCCATGAGCCCGCCGCTCGACCCGAAACTCGATCAGACCAAGAAGGAAGTGGAATCGATCAAGAAGGCATTAACCGTGGTGGCCGATCCGATGAAGTCGCTCAAGGCGGCGACCGCGAGCGACCGGGCCTTCGCCGCGACGATGCTCGTGCTGAAATACCGGACGCATCCGGGCGGCGCCATCGAGCAGTCGCCGATCGCTGCCGAGCAGAGCCGGCTCATCTTGCAGGGACTTAGCGAAGCGGATTGGGAGAAGTTCGACCGCGCCGCGCCGAACGGGATGCGGGCCTTCGCGATGCTCGGCCTGACGCCCGCCGACGGCTGGACGCCGCCGAAGCCCGTTCCCGTGAAACCCGGCCAGCCGGCCCCGAATTACAACGCCGTGACGAAGCAGGCCTTCGTCAAGTGGCTGGCCGGCCCCGGCAAGGACTACCGCATTAAAAGCTACGTGCTGAAGAAGAAGTAAGCGAAGTACCTGGAGCCAAAATCGTCGGGCACTGCCCGACCTATTAGTCGGCCTATCGATCACTGTCGGGTGTAGTGTAGGCTGTGGCCAGACGGAATACCCCCCGGAGAGGCAAAGATGCTGTGCCCGACGATCTTCGGCTTCAAAATTCCGTTGGGAACCTTCGCCACGGCGAGCGTGGTCAGTCGCGCAGGTAGCGTTCAAGCAAGCGGCGGAGCGCCGGGTTCTTCCAGTCGCGGGCGCCGTTGCCGCGGCCGATCGCCTTGCCGTCCGGGCCGATCAGCCACATTGCCGGCAGAGTTTGCACGTCGAACCGCGCGAGCCCCAGCCCCGATTCCTCGGCGAAGACTCGCACTCCAGGAACGACCTTTTCCGCGATCCGCTGGGCGTCGCGCACATCGTCCACGTCCGTGCAGACGTGCAGCACCGACAGGCCGCGCTGCCCCAGCTCCGCTTTGAGTGCCTGCAAATGCGGCATCTCCTTCAAGCAGTGCGTGCACGCCGTTCCCCAGAAGTGCACGAGCACCAGGCGTCCCTTCACATCGGCCAGTCGAATGGTTTTTTCCGCGGCGTCGGTGACGGCCAGTGCCGGCGGCTCGGTTCCACGCAGGTCGATGAGCCCGGCTTCCTTGAGAAGTTGCTCTTCCTCCGTCGGTTGGTACTGCACCGTGGGGCGGCTGACGGCGAGATTCAGTGTGTGTTGGGTCAAGGTGTCGACATCAGCCGAAGCGAGGGCGTGCTGGAACGAGGCCATCGCCGTTCCGGGGATGCCGCGAAGAATGGCGGCTCGAATGGTCTCGGCAGCGACGGGGCCGCGCCACGGTCGGGCGCTGAAGTCGCGCGGCGGCGGCTTCAGCGCCAGTCCGCTCGGTCCGTCGCCGCGCCCCTCGGGACCGTGGCACGAACTGCAATGGACCTGGAAGAGGAGTTCGCCGCGCCGGTCGTAAGCGACGGCAGTTGGCGGTTCCACTGGCTTTTCGGGATCGCGGCGGAACTCGCCGTAAAGCCAGCCCGCGGTCACGGCGGCAAGAAGCGTCGCCGCCGCGATCGCCCAGAATCGCGCGGTTTGGCTCATGGCATCGCCTTTCGCGGCACGTGGGCCACGACGACCACCTTGCCGGATTCATCGAGTTCCATCCACGCTAAGACCAGGTCGCCATCGGAGCGGCGGGCGAGGCAGGGCCGCGACTGAAACGCGCCGGGCTTCGGCGCGACGGCCCGCGCCGCCCCGAACTCCGCTGCGGTCGCCGGCTTATGGGCCAGCATGATGGCTCGGCCGCTGCCGCCCAACTTCGGTGGGCCGTGGTGGTGCCCCGCATCGGCACTCGCTTCCACCCCGAGGCTCTCTTCCCACACGGCATAGAGCCCGCCGAGGCCGTCCGCGATCAGCCTCGCGTTCCCCTGGGTGCCCGGGGCATTCGGATGAAGCTCCCGTGCCTCGAACTTCATGTCGGTGGTGTCGGCGCGGGCATAGTAACAGCGCTGCGGGCCGCCACGGGCGTCCATCCAGGCCGCGTGTATCGTGCTTCCAGTCACGACGAGCGATGGACCGTCGTGCGGGCAGCCATCGAACTTCCACGCGTTCGATACGACCGGGAACGGCCCTTCGAAGGCGGCTTGGTCCTTCTTCTTGCGGCAAATGGCGATGTCGCGATAACCATCGTTGATGTTGCGGAAGGCGATGTAAAGCGTGCCATCGGGGCCAAAACACGCGGCCAGGGGACAGCACGGGCAGACGCCTTGGGAATGTACGACGCGTTCCGGTTCGAAGGCGGCGACGGACGCTTGCCGGATCGATGCGAAGGGTTCCTGAATGCCGCGGCGATCGTCCAGCCAGGCGCATGCAAGTGCTTCTTCGGGGCCAGCAGCCACCGCGGTGAAGGTCGGGTTCGCCCTGGCTCCAGTGTGTACGGATCGCGGGTCAGTGAACGAGCGGCCGCCGTCCGTCGAAGCGGCCACGACCATGCGCATGGCAGTCCGATCGGGCAATGCTTCACACCACGATAGCACGATCGCTTCGCCTTGCACCGCGACATGGGCCGAAGCGCGGCGTTCGTAGCCGCCCTTGCTTTCCTTCGCAGCCGAACGATAGATGCCCGCCTGGCGCACGGCCCGCGGCGTCTCGAACGATTGCCCGCCATCCACCGATCGCGTGAAGAGCACCGATCGCTCGGCGGCGGCAGTCTTGGAACCCCAGACGAGGTTGATGCCGTCATCCGGGCCGATGGCGATGTCCGGCGCCTCGACGGTATCCTTGGCGTCGAAGTTG
>Ga0134125_10005680_pt1 | contig 14144 bp, 10 predicted proteins | sample KB31751_FD_96464 | JGI IMG/M metagenome (GOLD analysis project Ga0134125, IMG submission 96464) | Terrestrial soil microbial communities with excess Nitrogen fertilizer from Kellogg Biological Station, Michigan, USA - KB3-175-1 | ecosystem: Environmental > Terrestrial > Soil > Unclassified ... | reverse complement strand
TGATCATGTTCTTGATGTAGTCCGCGTGCCCGGGGCAGTCGACGTGCGCGTAGTGCCGCTTGTCCGTCTCGTACTCCACGTGCGCGATCGCGATCGTGATCCCGCGTTCGCGCTCTTCCGGCGCCTTGTCGATCTGGTCGTACGCCAGGAACTTCGCGAAGCCCTTCTTCGTCAGCACCTTGGTGATCGCGGCCGTCAGCGTCGTCTTCCCATGGTCGACGTGCCCGATCGTCCCGATGTTCAGGTGCGGCTTGTTCCGGATGAATTTTTCTTTCGCCATCGGATTGTCCTCTTTGTTCCCTGACTTACTTAGACCAACCTCGAGCCCACGACCCGGATTGAACGGGTGACCTCGTCCTTACCAAGGACGTGCTCTGCCAACTGAGCTACGTGGGCGATGGAGCGGGAGACGGGTCTCGAACCCGCGACAACCAGCTTGGAAGGCTGGAGCTCTACCAACTGAGCTACTCCCGCGGGTGTTCGATCGACCAGTGGACGGGGAAGGATTCGAACCTTCGAAGTCAGAGACGACAGATTTACAGTCTGTTCCCTTTGGCCACTCGGGAACCCGTCCGATTCAGATGGGAGGGGGAGGGTGGGGGCCCCCACCCATGCCCCTCCCAAACCCTCCCGCGACGGACTCCGCCGAGCGAAGCTCGGCTTCGTCCACGCGATTATTTCTTTATCATCGTCCGCACAGGAGCTGGCGATGGGACTCGAACCCGCAACCTGCTGATTACAAATCAGCTGCTCTACCATTGAGCTACGCCAGCGCCGGAATCTGTCCCTGTCCATTGTCGTGTGATTCTGATGAGTTTGACTTTGTTCGCGCCTCGACATAGCTATCCCAGGCCGGCGCGCAGAGCGCGAACGTATAGTTCGATCGCGCCACGCTGTCAAGCGACAATGAGCCGGCTGGCGAGCTTCTTGCCAGGCGACTGCCAGCGCGGCGCGTCGACCCGCGATTTCCCTAAAGAATCTGGCGCTCTGGCCCCGTAGCCGGAGGCGACTGATCCTTGGGGTCTCGCACCGAGGGACCTTGCTCGGGCGTGCCGCCGCGGCCCGCCGGCGGGGTGGGCGCCGGTGGTGGCGGCGGGGCGGGCGTCTCGCTCCCGGCCGACGCCGGGTCGGCGAACTCGAACTTGTAGCTCGGGTCGAGCAGCTTCTGCAGCTTGGCGAAGGCGACCTTCGACTTGTCCCGCCACTCGTTCTGCACGCCGAGCCGCTCCAGCATGGCGAGGTTCTGCTCGTGGGTGCGGATCGACTTCTCGAGCAGGATGCGGATCTCCTTGCGGAGCTCGTCGTAATAGACGTCCCGCTTCTCCCGGTTCGCCTCGCCCATCAGATCTTCGGGGATGGGCGCGTGGATGAAGGCGTCGTAGAGCTCTTCGTAGAGCGACCCGATCTGATAGCCGGCCGCGGAGGCCCACTGGGGGTTACCGAGCTTGATCGTCTCGATGTACTGGCGCTGCGCCGCCAGCAGCAGCTTGGCCTTGTCGTTCAGGATCCCCATCGCCTTCTTGTCCACGGTGTCGAGCGAGGCTTTCTCCGGGAGCACGAGCTGCACGGCGCGGAAGCGCTCGTGGGTGATCGCCGCCAGCTCGTAGCGAACGAGCCCGACGTAGAAGTCGGTCTCCAGCCGCTCGTCGTTCGAGATGCTGTTGAAATAGTAGACGGCCGACTGGAACGTCCGCTCGGCGGTGTCGAGATCCTTGAGCTGGAACTGGGCGTACCCGCGCCGGGCCATCGCCTCGATCTTGTCGTCGGCGGTCAGATCCTTGCGCTCGAGGAGCTGGGCGAACGTCGTCGCCGAGGCCGGCCAGTTGGCGAGCTCCGCGTAGCAGGCGCCCATCTGAAACAGGGCGTCCTTGGCGTCGGAGCTGTCGGCGTGCTCGTTGGCCAGCTTCTGAAACCGGGCGACCGCCGTCTGCCAGTCCTTGAGCCCCTCGTACGCAAGGCCCGCGTTGTAGAGGGAGGCCTTGGTGTAACGCGTGTCGGGGAACTCCTTGAGCAGCTGGTCGTAGTCACGGGTCGCGTCGGCGAACCGCTTGTCCGACAGCGCCGCGCCGGCGCGCTCGAACAGCTCCGTCACGTCGTAGGTCTCGAGGTGCGTCCCGGTCGAATCCTTGACCGCCGCGATCTTGATGGGATCCATCTCGATCTGCTCGACCGGCGGCCCCGGGGGGACGACCGTCACGTCGTTCTTCGCCTTGCCCGCGCAGGCGCAGAGAAGCATCAGTGGCAGCACCCAGAGTCGCTTGGTCATGAGGACGTCCCCTCTCGTCAGTTTTAGGGACAACCGCAGGAGGTGCCAGGTTCCATCGGGGTCTCCCATCGGATGGGCTCGACCGGAGGTTTACAAGGGGTGCCCGCTCGGGGCACCGTGGAGGTGTGCCGACCTCGCCGCCCCGGGAGCTCATCTCCGCCGCCCAGATCGCCCGGCGGGTCGCCGAGTTGGGGGCCGAGATCGACGCCCGCCTGCCGCCCGGGCCGCTGACCGTGGTGGGCGTCCTGCGGGGCGCCTTCGTCTTCATGGCCGACCTGGTCCGGGCCATCCCCCGCGAGCTGACCTGCGACTTCCTGGGCGTCCGCAGCTACGGCGACGCCACCGTCTCGTCCGGGGTCGTGGAGATCACCAGCGACCTGCAGGCCCCCATCGCCGGCCGCCGGGTCCTCCTGGTCGAGGACATCGTCGACACCGGCCTGACCTTGCGCTACCTGCTCGACCTGCTGCGGGCGCGCGGGCCGGCCGGCGTCCACGTCTGTGCCCTGCTGGCCAAGCCGTCATATAGTGATGAGAGCGCCCCCCTCGATTTCGTGGGCTTCCCGGCTCCTGACGCCTTCGTCGTCGGCTACGGCCTGGACGGCCGGCAGCTCTATCGCAACCTCCCCGGGATCTGCGCGCTCGACTAAGTCCGGATCTTCTTGCGGCGGTCGAGCTCTTCTTTGAGCCGACCCTTGATGCCGTTGTAGCGCTGGAGGAACTCGAAGTGCTTCTGCCGGAAGGCCTGGAGGTAGCGGCGCTCGTGCGACTTCTGCTTGAGGGCCTCGCGGATCTCGCCGAGGGGCGCCACCAGCTGCCCGGTCTCGCTGTAGCTGCCGACCAGGGTCATGACCCGGCCGGCGTCGACCATCTTCACCTCGCCGGTGCGCCCGCTCTTGCCGGGCGGGCTGTAGAGCAGCGTCAGCACCTCGGGCGCGCTCGCCTTGACAGTGTTGACCACCATGCTCCCGGGCAGGTCGGGGAGGTCCTCCTTGACGATGACGATCTGGGGGCGCGTCTGGGTGACCACGTCCAGGGCCTCGCCGCCGCTGAGCGCGGCGCGGAACTGCCACCCCTGCGCGGGGCCGAGGACCTTCTGGAGCTTCTCGATGGCGCCCGGGTCGTCGTCGACGACCACCACGCTGATGACGGCCACGGCCGCCGCATCGTCGACCGTCCGCCCCGACGCGCGGTCCTCGAGGTCGAGCAGCTCGTGCGAGACGTCGCGCATCCGGCGCAGGAACTCCTCGTGCGTCTCCGCCACCTCCTCCAGCAGGCTGTTGCGGTCGGCGGTGGCCTTGATCTCGCCAGCCGCCTCGATGACGCGTTCGCGCAGGTAAGGGACCACGTCGGGCTCCTTGAGCACCACGTCGGCCGCGCCTGCCCGGAAGGCCTTCACCGCCGTCTCGTACGACTTGCGGGCGGTCATCACGACCACCGAGGTCAGCGGTGACTTGTCGCGCGCGAACTGCAGGAGCTCGATGCCGCCCCCCGGCGTCGGCGTGTCGGCGTCGACCAGCGCCACGGCGTAAAACTTGTTCAGGAGCTGGTCGCGCGCCCGGACCGGATCGTGCGTGCCCGTGACGATGAGGCCGACCTTGGTGAGCAGCCGGTCGAGCCCCTTGACCACCTGCTCGTCGGCGTCGACGACCAGGATCTCCTGCCCGGCGGCGGCGGGTTGGTTAGCCACGGTTGCCCTCCAACTTAACCCGCCCAAAGGTGGTGCAGCAAGCGAAGGGCGCGCGCCAGCTGGTACTCTTGTCGGGGCTTGGGATTCGCGAGGGCATCCGACATGGACTCATTCTTCGACCGAACGCTGTTGTCGGCGCGCCGGCTGGGCGCCTCCGACGTTCACTTCAAGCCGGGCCTCTCGCCCATCCTGCGGATCGCGGGCGAGCTGCGCACGCTCAGCGACGTGCCGCCGCTGTCGCGCGAGTTCCTGCACAGCCTGGGGCTGTCGCTGCTCAACGATCGCCGGCGCGAGGCGCTCGAGCGAACCGGCGACGTCGTGGTGGCGCTGGCCACCAGCAACGGCGGCCGGCAGCGCGCCCACCTGTTTCACCACCGCGGCGGGCTCAGTCTGGCGCTGCGCCTCATCCCACCCGAGGTCCCGGCGCTCGACACGCTGGGGCTCCCGCCCGAGACGCGCACGCTGACCGACCCCGGCGCGGGCCTGGTGGTCGTGGCGGCCGGTCCGGGGGACGGCAAGACCACCACGCTGGCCGCGCTGGTCGAGGACGTGACCGCCCGGCGCCCCTGCCGCGTGGTCACCATCGAGGACCCGGTCGAGCACCTGCTCCGAGATCGGCGCGGCGTGGTGGTCCAGCGCGAGGTCGGCTCCGACGTCCCCTCGGCGGCGGCCGCCCTGCGCTCGGCCACCCGGCAGGACGTCGACCTCCTGTTGGTCGGCGATCTGAGCGATCCGGAGATCGTCCGGCTGGCGGTCGAGGCGGCGGAGGCGGGTCGCCTGGTGCTCGGCGGCCTGGTGGCGACCAGCGTGGCCCAGCTCGTCGAGCGCCTGACGCGCCCGTCGGCCGACGGCGAGGAGCACGTTCCGCGCGCGCGGCTCGCCGCGGTCCTGCGGGGCGCGGTCATCCAGCGGCTGGTCGCCTCGACGGCGGCGAGGCGCCGGGCGCCCGCCGGGACGTTGCTGCGCAGCGGTCCCGAGACGCGCGAGCGCCTCGAGGGAGCGGGGCCGCTCGGCGCGCCCGAGCTCCCGGGGAGCCAGCCGTTCGAGCCGGCGGCCGAGCCGCCCAAGCGGCGCCGGGGGAGCGAAGCGCGCGCCGCTGTTGAGGACGACGCCGCGGAAGATTAGTCTTCGCTGCGCCCATGCCCGACCCGTCGCAAGTTCCCTCGCTTTCGCCTTCAGTTCCCACGCTGTCGCGCGACGTCCGTCGCGCCTTCCTCGACTACTTCGTCGAGCAGGGCCACCGGGAGACGCCCAGCGCGTCGCTGGTCCCCCTCAACGACCCGACGCTCCTCTTCACCAACGCCGGGATGAACCAGTTCAAGGACTTCTTCACCGGCAAGGCCAAGGCGACGTTTTCGCGCGCCACCAGCTCGCAGAAGTGCGTGCGCGCCGGCGGCAAGCACAACGACCTGGAGAACGTGGGGCGCACCGCGCGCCACCACACGTTCTTCGAGATGCTGGGGAACTTCTCGTTCGGCGACTACTTCAAGCCGGACGCCATCGCCTTCGCGCACCAGCTTCTGACCAAGACCTTCGCCATCAAGCCCGACCGGCTGGTCTACACCATCCACGAGTCCGACGCGGAGGCGCGCGTCCTCTGGCGCAAAGTAGCGGGCGTTCCCGACGACCGGATCATCGCGCTCGGCGACAAGGACAACTTCTGGGCCATGGGCGAGACGGGGCCCTGCGGCCCCTGCAGCGAGATCCACTACCTGCAGGGACGCGACATCCCCTGCGCCGTCGAGGCGGCGGGGGGCGCCTGCCAGGGTCCGGCCTGCGACTGCGACCGCTGGATCGAGATCTGGAACCTGGTCTTCATGCAGTTCGAGCAGGTGGCGCCGGGCGATCGCCGCCCGCTGCCGAAGCCGTCCGTCGACACCGGGATGGGGCTCGAGCGTCTCTGCGCGGTGCTCCAGGGCGTGCACTCGAACTACGAGACGGATCTCCTGCGCCCGCTCATCGATCGGGTGGCCGCGCTGGCGAAGAAGAAGTTCGCCCCCACCGACTACCAGGGGGACAGCGTCTCCTTGCGGGCCATCGCCGACCACGCGCGCGCGACGGCGTTCCTGATCGCCGACGGCGTCTTCCCCGACAAGACCGGGCGCGAGTACGTCCTCCGGCGGATCATGCGGCGGGCCGTCTATCACGGCTGGCTGCTCGGCATCAAAGAGCCGTTCCTCGACGCGCTGGCGGGCGACGTCGTCAAGGCGATGGGCGGCGTCTATCCCGAGCTCGGCGAGCGAGCCAGCCTCATCGCTAAGATCACCCGCGAGGAAGAGGTCCGCTTCCGCGAGACGCTCGAGCGCGGCGTCCGCCTGCTCGAAGAATCGGTCGGTCCTCGCGGACCCGGACGACCGTGGGCGGATATCGATGGGTCGCTCGCGTTCAAACTCTACGACACGTACGGGTTTCCCTTGGACCTGACCAAAGTGATCGCCGAGCAACACGGCATTGAAGTCGATGAGAGCGGCTACAAAGCCGCCATGGACGAGCAGCGGCGGCGCAGCGAGTTCCAGGGCTCCGGCGAGGAGGCGGTGGCGGCGGTGTTCCAGCAGATCGCCGACCGCATCGGCCCCACGAAGTTCCTCGGTTACGAGAAGACCTCCGCCACATCGAAGGTCATCGCTCTGATCGACGGTGGCAAGGAGGTCGAGGCCATCGGCCCCTATTCGAAGAACCCGGCGGTGATCGTCGCCGAGACGCCGTTCTACGGCGAGCAGGGGGGCCAGATGGGCGACGCGGGCAGGATCGTCTCGTCCGCCTCCTCGAAGGCCCAGCTCACCGTGCGCGACTGCAAGCGGCCGGTCTCCACGCTGTGGGTCCACTTCGCCGAGGTCGAGTCGGGCGAGCTGCGCGTCGGCGACACCGTCGAGCTCACCGTCGACGTCGAGCGGCGCGACGACATCCGCCGCAACCACTCGGCCACCCACCTCCTGCACTGGGCGCTGCGCCAGGTCCTGGGAACGCACGTCACCCAGAAGGGCTCGCTGGTGGCGCCCGATCGCCTCCGCTTCGACTTCTCGCACACGGCGCCGCTCACCGACGAGGAGAAGCAGAAGGTCGAGGACCTGGTCAACGCGCGCATCCGCAAGAACGTGGCCACCGACACCGCCGTGCTGCCGATCGGCGAGGCCAAGCAGGCCGGCGCCATCGCCTTCTTCGGCGAGAAGTACGGCGACACCGTCCGCGTGGTGACGATGGGCGAGTCGAAGGAGTTCTGCGGCGGCACGCACGTGGCCCGCACCGGGGACATCGCCCTCTTCAAGCTGACCGAGGAGACCGGCATCGCCCAGGGGGTCCGCCGCGTCGAGGCCGCCACCGGCGCCGGCGCCTTCGGCTACGTGCGCAAGATGGAGTCCGAGCTCCTCGAATCGGGGCGGCTTCTTCGCGCAGGAGAGTTCGAGGTGGCGGCGCGCATCGGCAAGCTCCAGGCCGACCAGCGCGCGCTCGAGAAGGAGCTCGAGAAGCTGCGGCGCAAGCTCGCCTCGGGCGGCGGCCGCGACCTTGCCGCCGAGGCCCGCGACGTCGGCGGCGTGCGCGTGCTGGCGACCCGCGCCGACGTCGCCGATCCGAAGGCGCTGCGCGAGGTGGCCGACCAGCTGCGCGACAAGCTCGGCTCGTGCGTCGTCGTGCTCGCCGGCGTGGAGGGGGACAAGATCGCGCTGGTGGCGGTGGTGTCATCCGATCTCGTCGGCAAGCACCACGCCGGCAAGATCGTCGGCGAGGTGGCCAAGGCCGTCGGCGGGAAGGGAGGCGGCCGGCCGGACATGGCGCAAGGGGGCGGGTCAGATCCCGCGGCCCTCGACGCCGCGCTGGCCAAGGTCGCCGATCTCGTCCGTGGTTGAAGCGCACCCGCTCGCGTTCGCGCTCGAGGCGGCGGACGACGGGGTGACGCTGGCCGCGGCCCTGCGGCGGCGTCTGCCCGACAAGAGCTGGAGCGAAGTGCGCGCGCTCTGCACGACTGGCAAGGTGAGCCTCGACGGCGAGCGGGCCCTCGATCCCGCCGCCCGCGTGCGCGCAGGTCAGCGCGTCGAGCTCCGCCCCAACGCCCCCAGGCCCCAGACCCTCCCCGCTGGTTTCCGGATCGCGCTCGAAGACGCCCACCTGGTGATGATCGAGAAGCCCTCCGGCATCTCCAGCGTCCCCTACGATCGAAAAGAGACCGGCACCGCGCTCGATCTCATCCGCGCCGCCTGGCGCCGCGCCGGCAAGCGCGCCACCGCGACGCCGCTCTACACGGTGCACCGGATCGACAAGGACACCTCGGGCCTGCTGGTGTTCGCCAAGACGCGGCTCGCCGAGCGCGGGCTGCACGAGGTCTTCCAGCGCCACACCGCCACGCGCGCCTACCTGGCGGTGGCCGAAGGGGACGTCGCCGCCCAGCGGATCGAATCGCGCCTCGTCGCCGACCGAGGCGACGGCATCCGAGGCTCGACCCGCTACCCCGACCAGGGCCAGGTCGCCATCACCTACGTCGAGCCGCTCCGTCACTACGCGCGGCAAAAATCCGCGCCCCGGGGCGAGCCGACGCGCCCGATCGTCGCTACACTTTGCCGCGTGCGACTCGAGACCGGAAGAACGCATCAGATCCGCATCCACCTTTCGGAGCGCGGGCATCCGCTGCTCGGCGAGACCGTCTACGTGCGCGAGCTGTTCCGCGCGGGGCAAAAACCCTACCCCGCCCCGCGGCTCATGCTGCACGCCGGGCTGCTCGGGTTCCCGCACCCGGTCACGGGCGAGCCGATCGAGCTCCGCGCCGAGCCGCCGGCAGACTTCCTCGCGATGATCGACTCCCTCGGAGGCGCCCGTGGCGACTGCCAGCTCTGAGGGGACCGTCCGGTCGGCGCTGGCCGCGGTCATCGAACAGATCCGCTCGGCCTACGGCCCGACCGCCCAACGGGCCGCCGAGCTTCCGGACGGCGGGCACGATCCCACCTTCCTCGAACGGACCGCGCCGCTGCTCGAGTTCCTCTGGTCGCGTTACTTCCGTGTCCGGCTGCTCGGGGTCGAGAACGTCCCGGCGTCCGGCGCCGCCATGCTGGTCGGCAACCACTCGGGCGGCATCCCTTACGATGGGGCGCTCCTCCTGCACGGCATCCACCGCGACCACCCGAGTCACAGACGTGTCAGGCCCCTGGTGGCCAACTTCGCCTTCCGGTCGGGGTGGATGGCCAACATCGTGGCGCGAATCGGCGGCGTCCGCGCGTCACGGGAAACCGCGTTACCCCTTCTCTCGGCGGGGGAGCTCATCGCCGTGTTTCCCGAAGGCCTGAAAGGTGTCGGAAAGCTGTACCGGGAACGCTATCGGATGGCCCGCTTCGGGCGCGGCGGGTTCGTCCGGCTGGCCAGCGAAGCTCAGGTCCCGCTCCTTCCGGTGGCCATCGTGGGCGCCGAGGAGATCCATCCAGTCATCGCAAAAATCACCTCTCTCGCAGAGCCGCTGGGGCTGCCTTACATTCCAATTACGCCGACGTTTCCATGGCTTGGACCCCTTGGCCTGCTCCCCGTTCCGACCAAATGGACCATCCAGATAGGCTCCCCGATCGCGCCCCCGGCGCCGGGCGACGTCCAGGGGACGACGCGCGTCGCCGAGGCGGTCCGCACGGGCATCGACGGAATGATCGCCGACCTGCTCGTTCAACGGCGGTCGATCATTTTTGGATGACACCTCGGGAAACGATTGGCTTCTCGTACGTTATATTCGTGCGGCACTATACAGTTCAGCTATAAACTGGAGACTTAGCCCCCGGCTTCATGATCGATATCGGGCACACGATCGGTAACTACAAGATCACCGCCAAACTCGGAGAGGGGGGCATGGGGGTGGTCTACTTGGCGGAGCACCCGGTCATCGGCAAGAAGGTCGCCATGAAGGCGATCCACCCGGAGCTCTCGAAGAACTCCGACGTGGTTTCGCGCTTCATCACCGAAGCCAAGGCGGTCAACCAGATCGGCCACGAGCACATCGTGGACATCGCCGACTTCGGGAACACCCACGAGGGCGAGTTCTACTTCGTGATGGAGTACCTGCAGGGCGAGTCGCTCTCCGACCGCCTCAAGCGGGAGAAGCGAATTCCGCTCAACCAGGCCATGTCGATCGGCGCGCAGATCGCCGACGCGCTCAACGCCTCGCACCAGCAGGGGATCATCCACCGCGACCTGAAGCCGGAGAACATCTTCCTCTGCAACCGCGGCGCGAACCGCGAGTTCGTCAAGGTGCTCGACTTCGGTCTCGCCAAGCTGACCCAAAACGACCAGAAGGTGACACACAAGACCCGCACCGGCTCGGTGATGGGGACGCCTTATTACATGTCCCCCGAGCAGTGCGAGGGGAAGACCGAGATCGACTACCGCGCCGACATCTACTCGCTCGGCGTGCTCATCTTCGAGATGCTGACGGGGAAGGTCCCCTTCGGCGGCGAGGGCTACGGCGAGATCATCGTCAAGCACGTCACCATGCCGCCCCCCTCGGTCCGCAGCGTGGTCCCCGACCTCCCCGAGTACATGGACGCGATCATGTACCGGGTGCTGGCCAAGGACCGCGATCAGCGGTTCCAGACCATGTCCGACCTGCGCGAGGCGCTGCTCGACCCCGAGCGCTACGCCAGCTCCGCGCCCGAGATCGGCATTCCCGAGGACCTCTCGGGGATCGCTCGCGCCGCGGCCCCGATGGCGCGCGCCGACATCGAGGCGCGCTCCGCGCTGATGGACGCGGCCAACATCATCACCCCGCCCCCGCCCGGCGGAACGCCGTCCGGACGCGGCGAGCTGATCGAGAACATCGACAACCTGATCCGGACCAAGCCCGGCAGCCGGCTGGTGCTGCTGGTCGGGATCGGCTCGGCGACGCTGGCCGCCTTCCTGCTGTTCGGCCACCGCAACGACAACCACCGCCCGCTCCCGGCCGCCAGCCTCCCCCTGCACCCGGCGACCGTCCGGGTGAACTTCAACTCCGATCCCGACGGCGCGGTCGTCGTGCGCGCCGATGGCAAGACGCTCGGATTGACGCCGCTGTCGATCGAGGTCGCCTACAGCGACTCCGCCGTGGAGTTCCACTTCAAGAAGTCGGGCTACGAGCCCAAGACGATGTACGTCGTCCCCAACCTCCCCTCTCCCCTGTTCGCGACGCTCCGCCGCGCCGACATCGAGCCCCCGCCCGTCGAGGGCGCCGGCGGCGCGATCGGCGAGGGCAAGGCGTCGGCCCCGCCACGCGCCCACCGCTCGCACGCGTCGTCCGCTTCGCCCGCCGCGCCGCCTCATCCCGCCAAGGATGACGAGGACGGAGTTCTCGAACCGTCAATTAAATAAGGAACCCTGGGAGGGTTCCTTGGACCTCCCGCGATGGGCTCGCGCGAGCGGAGCTCGCGCTCCCCCGACGCGATACGATGGCCTCCTGCGGCCCCGCTGCGATGGGCTCGCGCGACCGGAGCTCGCGCTCCCCCCGACGCGATACGATGGCCTCCTGCGGCCCCGCTGCGATGGGCTCGCGCGAGCGGAGCTCGCGCTCCCCCGACGCGATACGGTGGCCTCCTGCGCCCCGCTGGTTCTGTTTCGGGCGGCGCGGACGGCGCTCCATTTCGGGTTGCGCGGACCGCGCTCCATTTCGGGTTGCGGGAGCCAGAGGGCTCGGGTCACCCGCGAGGGCCGCACGCAGCGCGGGACAAGGCGCCCGGACGAGACGCGAGGCACGCAGCCGCGCGTAACGGAGCCGAGGGAAGCTCGGGCGAGCCGCAGGCGAGCCCAGGGCGGCTCGAGAACCAAGCCACACGCAGCCCGCGCGCTGCCCCTCGGCGCCAAGGAGGCGCCGAGGCGGCCGCCGAAGGCCAGCCGCCGAAGGTGGAGTTACGCGCAGACGCGGTTGCGCCCGCTGGCTTTCGCCTCGTACAAACGCTCGTCCGCCCGCTTGATGATCGCCGCCGGCTCCGTGAGCTCGGCGTCGACCGTCGCGATCCCCATGGAGATCGTCACCGGGATGCGCACGTTCTCGAACTTGAACTCGGTCTTCTCCACGATCTGTCGGATCTTCTCGGCGAAGGGCAAACAGCTCCCCCCGTCGATCTCCGGCAGCACGATGGCGAACTCCTCGCCGCCGTAGCGGGCGAAGCAGTCCTCGCGGCGGATCTTGGCGCGCACCGTCTGCGCCAGGTGCTTGAGCACGTAGTCGCCCGCCAGGTGGCCGTAGCCGTCGTTCACCTTCTTGAAGTGGTCGATGTCGAACATCACCAGCGACAGCGGCCGGCGGTAACGGTGCGCGCGCGCGATCTCCCGCTCGATTGTGTCGAGGAAATAGCGCTTGTTGAAGATCTGCGTGAGCCCGTCGACCGTGGTCAGGCGGTAGATCTCCTCGTGGTACGCGTTCTCGATGTTGCCGCCAGTGAGGAACTTGAAGATCGTGCGCCCGATCTTGATCAGGTCACCGTCGCGCAACACGTACTCGTCGACCGGCTCGTCGTTGACGTAGGTCCCGTTCGTCGATCCGAGATCGCGCACCAAGATCGACTTCCCGGTGTTCACGATCTTCGAGTGATTGCGGGAGATCGACTCCTGGTCGATCTGGATGTCGCACTTCGACGAACGGCCAATCACCATCGACGCCGCGTTGAGGTTGTATTTCTTCCCCAGCTCGGAACCGTAAATAACGACCAGGCAAGCCTCGTTACCGGCCGGACGCTCGGTGATCCGGCTGATGCTGGTGACGACCGTCTTCGCTCGGACGTGGTCCGATTCGGAAGTGTCGTTGGGATCTCGGGGATGGCGCGCCACGGGGTCCGGCGAAGCAGGCTAGGTCAAAGCAGCGAAGGCAGCAAGAGGAGGATAATTTGACACTTATACCTACATGTATGACGGTGTCATTATGGCACATACCCACCGGATCGCAACGGTCGCCGCTCTTCTTTTCGTCTCGCTGCCGGCCCGCGGCCAATCGCCCGGCGTTAAACCCGAGTCGATCCGGTTCACCGGCCACCGCTTCGTCGCCGATCTGACCGATGGCGGTCACGCCGAGCTGACGCTCGATCCGCGCCTGCAGACCAGCACCGACGACGTCCTGCGCACGTTCCAGATCCCGTACGCCGGCGCCGTCGTGGTCTCGATCCCCGACGGGCGCGTGCTGGCGATGGTGGGGCGCTCCGCCGCCGATTCGCGCCTCGGCCCCGCCGACCTCGCGCTGCGGGCCTGGGCCCCCTCGGCCTCCGTGTTCAAGGTCGTCTCGGCCACCGCGCTGGTCGAAAGCGGCGGCGTCACCGGCGCGACGCGCGTCTGCTACCACGGCGGTGTCTCGGCGGTGCTTCCGGACAACCTGGTCGACATCCCCGCCATCGACAAGAGCTGCGCGACGCTGGCTTACGGCATCGGCAAGTCGCAGAACGCGATCATCGCCAAGCTGGTGACCGAGCACCTGACACCGGCCGATCTGCTGCGCGAAGGCCGGGATTTCGGCTTCGGCGAGGCGATCCCCTTCGAGATCCCCGTCGAGCCGTCGCACCTCGACGTCCCCGCGAACAACAAGCTGGAGATGGCGCGGGCCTCGGCGGGATTCTGGCACTCGACGCTCTCGCCCATGCACGCAGCGCTGCTGGCCGCAACGATCGCCAACCGCGGCGAGATGCCGACGCCCACGCTCGTCGAGCGCGCCGTCGACGGCAGCGGCCGCGTCGAGCAACTGGCGGTGGCCGCTCCCCGCCACGTCGCCGACCCCGAGGCGGCCGCCGACGTCGGGCGGATGATGGAGCTGACCACCCGCATCGGCACCGCCAAGGGGACCTTCCGCAACAAGCGGGGACAGCGGCTTTTGCCGGTGGAGGTCGCCGGCAAGACCGGGACACTGAACGCGGAGACCGACCACGGTCCCCTCGGCTACAGCTGGTTCGTGGGGTACGCGCCGGCCGACCACCCGACCATCGCCTTCGCCGTGGTCCTCGGCAACGCCCCCAACTGGCGGATCAAGGCCACTTACGTCGGGCGCCACATCGTCAGCGAGTACCTGAACGAGAAGACCGAACGCTCGGGCACCCACCTCGTCGCTGCCCGATAATCTCGGAACCCTGGAAGGGTTCCGAACCTCCCGCGATGGGGCTCCGTCGGCGAAGTCGCCTTCGCCCCGACGCGATAATCTCGGAACCCTGGAAGGGTTCCGACCCTCCCGCGATGGGGCTCCGTCGGCGAAGTCGCCTTCGCCCCGACGCGATAATC
>Ga0134125_10005679_pt1 | contig 14144 bp, 11 predicted proteins | sample KB31751_FD_96464 | JGI IMG/M metagenome (GOLD analysis project Ga0134125, IMG submission 96464) | Terrestrial soil microbial communities with excess Nitrogen fertilizer from Kellogg Biological Station, Michigan, USA - KB3-175-1 | ecosystem: Environmental > Terrestrial > Soil > Unclassified ... | reverse complement strand
GCTCGTAGTCCGCACTTACATGTTCAAGTCGATCAGCGACAGTCCCGGATAGACGGCGAAGACGATCGTCAGCGGCAAGACCCCGAAGACGACGGGGATCATCATGCTGATTTCCTTGCGTCCGGCCGTTTCCATCAATTCACGTTTGGCCGCATCGCGTACGTCCTGGGCCTGTGCCCTCATGACCTCAGCCAGCGGTGTCCCTCGTTCAGATGCGACCGTTATCGCGTCGACGAAACGTGTCATCGCATTCAAATCGAGGCGTGAGGCCAGGCGATGCAGGGCGGCAGTCATGGGGGTCCCAGACCGCACATCGGCCAGCAGGGCCGTGAACTCATCGGGCAGGTCACCCTGGGAGGTCTTGCAGACGCGTTCAATGGCCCCGATAGTGCTCTCGCCCGCGCCAACGGCCAAGGCGACCAGTTCCGCGATACTTGGGAACTGACCGAGGATGCGTCGGCTCCTCCTCGTGCCCTGCTCATGGAGGTACCACTCTCGCAGGATGAACCCGGACGCCGCCGAGATGCCAAGGACCGCGGTCGAAAGGAATCCATTGAAGGTCCCTTGGGCAATCGAGGCGGCGACGACGAGGCTCCCGATAAGCAGGCCACCACCGGCGTAGGTCAGCTGGGAGACTCTGAATTCGGTAATCGACATGTCCAGCCCGGCACGTTGTAGGCGGCGTTGCAAGCGGCCACCCGCCGGATTGAACCGGTCCAGCACCGAGACGAGGTCCTTGAGAACGGGCCACATGATCTTCATCAATGGACCGAGCGGCGATTCGGAAGCCACTTGTCCAGGGTTAGCACCGGGAGATTGCCGCCCGGTCCGCAGTTGCCCGGAGACGCGGTCCACGAATCTCACGCGCCGCATGGCCGGTAGCCTGACGAAGCTCAACCACAATCCCGATCCCAGCAAGAGCCCAAGGGCAAGTCCCCAGGCAAGCAGGCTGCTCATTTGAGGATCCTCTCCTCGGCGGGGAGGGCGCCGATGCCCAACATGATGCGATAGCAGACCAAGGAAACCACGAGCCCCGTCAGCAGGACGATGGCTCCGCCAAGGGTGGAATAGGCCTCGACAGCCTGTGGCTGCGTAGCCATCAACAACAGGATCACCCACGGCGCGGCGACCGCCAATCTCGCTGCATTGACCGTCCACGACTGACGGGCCTCGAGCTCGCCTCGTGTCCGCGCGCTGTCGCGCAGGAAGCCACCCAGGGTTCCGAGCATTTCCCCCAGATCCGAGCCTCCCACGTCTCGGGTGATCAGCAAGGCGGCAATGATCTTGTCCGCCACCGGATCAGCGAGGCGGTACCGCAGCCTTTCGACCGCCTCGTCGAAGCGCGCCGTCGCACGGTAGTCCAGCCCGAAATCCACAAAGGCGGGGCGCAACGGCTCGGGTCCCTGCACACCGAGCTGGATGAGTGCCTCGGGAAGGGACAGGCCGGCCCGAATTGCGGAGCGCAGGTGATCGACGACGTCGGGCCATTGTTCTCGCAACTCTGCGACTCGCTTCGTGGCCCGCCACCGCACGATCAGGACAGGAATGCCAGCGCCAAACGCCCCGAAAATGACAGCGATCAACGGCGACAACGTAACCACGAAGACGATGACGGCAACGAGCAGGAAACAGATGACCATGGACGAGATGAATCCGCTCACGCTGACCTTGTCCAGGCCCGCGCGGAGCAGCAGGGATTCAACACGACGCTTGCGTTGTTTCTTCGGGACATCCGGCGCGGTCCAGCAGGATTGCCAGATGGAGAGCAGGCCAAGGCCCAGCAGCAGTCCCCACACGAGGCTCATCGTCCCACCCCCAACAATATGGTGGGATCGATGCCCGAATTCTCGAATTTCTCGTGGGACAGGTCTGCTGAGGGGGCGATCCGGAGTTCACCTTCGTCACGTCGGAAGATCGTCGATGACTCGATGACCCCATTCTCAACGCGACGGCCCAGCTTGATGATTTCAGAGACTTCCCGTCTCCCGGTGGCCTTCCTCTCGCAATGAACGACGAGGTCGATGCAGGAGGCAACGGTGGGAAGGACGAAGTTGGAATTGATGTTCTCACCGGCGAGTAATGGGAGCGTGCAGATCTTCGTGACCGCGTCTCGGGCGGAGTTTGCATGGACGCTCGCCATGCCGGGAAGGCCCGCGTTCATGGCGATCAACATGTCGAGCGCTTCAGCCTCCCGGACCTCCCCGACGATGATCCGATCTGGGCGCATGCGCAACGCTTCCTTGACGATGCGCCGCATGTCGATCTCGCCGTGGCCTTCAAGATTGGACTGGCGGCATTGCATGGCCACCACGTCGCGCAAGGGGATCTTCAACTCGAAGATCTCCTCCACCGTGATGACGCGTTCACGGCTTCCGATTCCGGAGGCCAGGCAGTTCAACAACGTCGTCTTGCCTGCCTGGGTGGCTCCCGAAACCAGGACATTGAGCCCTGCCCCGACGGCAAGATGCAGGAAATCCGCGGCGTGGCGGCTGAGCGATCCCAACTCGACCAGTTGATCCAACCGTGTGGCCCTGGCGATGAACTTCCTGATGTTCACCGACCAGTGTTTGCGGGTGATGTCGGGAATCACCACATGCAACCGGGAGCCATCAGGCAGAGCCGCATCAACAAATGGGGAGGAAAGGTCCAACCGCCTCCCGGAACTCTTGAGCATGCGCTCAACCAGAAGCCGCACTTGCGCGGCGTCCAACCTGATGGAGGTCAATTCGGAACCACCATCCCGGGCGGCAAAGACCTCCGAGGGGGAATTGATCCAGATCTCCTCGACTTCCGGATCATCCAGCAAGGGTTGAAGAGGCCCGAAGCCGGCAACGGCGTCGAATACGGCCCTGCCGGTCTCGTCGAGGTGCCCCAGGCGCGGCAGGCCTTCCAGTAGCGAACGTTCGTCGTAGTCGCGAACTGCCAGGTCGACGATGCTTCTGACCTCGGCGACATGCTCTGCCGGATCCAGCCCGCGTTGACGCACACGCTCGCGGACCTCATCTTCAATGATGCGTTGACCGTCCACGTTCACCTCCCGCCTAAACGTGGGCACGAGCACGATGCCCATGGTGTCCTCAGCCGGGGACAGCACCTGTGAGACTACCGACACGCACTCCGCCAAACAAGCAGTTAGCCAGTTGTGTGGATAATCTCGGCCTCGCTTGTCCACAGCGTTCCCGGGCGTGGCGCGTCCTGTGTGTAGATCCACTAGCGTGTGAGCCAGCAGGAGACCAGGGAGACCGAGGAAAACTGGACATGGCTCTGCACGTCGCCGTCTTACCACGCCCCAACGGACCGTATGAGGCCCCCTCCACGACCTACTTCGAAGTCGACGGTCCCGCCGGCCTCACCGGAGCCGAGCTGGCCCGTGCACTCGGCGACCTGGGGTACGAAGGCCTGTGGCCCGCTGGCGCGGTGCCCCTGGAGCAGGTAGGGGAATTGCCGACGCAGGGCATGCTGACCCTGACGCCCTTCGCCCGCCCGTCGTCGAAGCTGTCTACGACAACGCAGGTATGGCTCGTAGCCGTCAGTGGCCCCGATTGCGGACGGCGGGTGAAGCTCGCCCGCGGTACCTACTCAATCGGTCGTGGCGAATGTGACCTCCAGGCGGCTGATCCGGCCCTGTCGAGGCACCATGCCGATATCATCGTCGACCACACGTCGATTGCCCTGCTCGAGGTGGGGCATCCACCCGGGCACACGCGGGCCGGCGGGCCGACACGTCCGAAGTTGCTCGCGGTCGGCGACGGGTTCACGCTCGGAAACACGACCTTCCGGGTGTGCTCGGCAGACGCGCAGGGCACCATTCCGCCTCCCACAGACAATGCGGCCATGTGGCCACCGCCCATCAGCCGGCTTCGGGGTTCGAAAGGCAGTACCAGCCGGCCCTGGATGATGATCACCGCCGCGGTTCTTCCGCTAGGCGTCGGCATCGCCCTGGCCCTCGCCCTCGGGTCCTGGATATTCTTGGCCTTCAGCGCACTCGGGCTGCTCACCGGCGGCGTGTCGACCTGTACCGAACTCATAGGTCGTCGGAGGCTCCGCCGCGCCATCCGCACCCTCTCCACGACGCGCCTGGCCGAAATGGAACAAGCCGCCCCGCCGGTCGGACTCTGCCTTTTGCGGCGCGACCGCACCTCCCCACCAGCCGACGACGGATCGGCAAGCGCTGCCCCCACCCACGCAGTACGGCTCGGCACTGGTCGTGTCATGCCACCGATCCGGGTGGAACCGCCCACGGACCGGATGCCGCGGGTTCGTCGGCTCCTCGGCCCCGTCACGGTGGCGGTTCCCTGCGGAAGCGTCGGGCGCATCAAGGGGACCGGTCCGATGTTCGGACCGGTCTTGCGCTCCGTTGTCTACCAGCTCGCCCGGTCATGCAGCCGGAACGGTGCCGTTTTGGTGGTCGCCGGCGAAACCCGCGCCTTGCCTCCGGAAGCACGGTACCTGCCGGGAATTGTGCCCTGCCCTGACGAACCGCAGGCACGCTCCCTGCTCTCCGGCCTGCCGTCCGGTTCGGTGGTACTGGCCACGCCGGCGCTCCGCGATGTGTCCGGGCTCCTCGCGGCTGTCCAGGCCGTCGACGGTCGGGGCCCATCACCGGCGGTCATCCTGACTGCCGTGGCGCCTCCTGAACCAGCGTGGACGATCGACACCGATTCGACGACATTGTTCCAAGGGGACGAGAGGATCATGGTCAGCCTCGATGGCATTGCGGCGTCGACGCTGGCGGCAACGGCCCTCTCAGCGGACCCGGAGTACCCCCCGGCGTCTGACGGACGGCAGCTGCCGCCACATTCGGATCCACGACACGCGGCAGGGACAGCCCTGGCAGCCTGGAGGAGTTCCTCCGCGGATGCCCTGGTCTGCGGGCTCGGCCACTCATCTGGTGTCCCCCTGCTGCTCGACTTCGTTGAAGACGGTCCGCACGTTCTGGTTGCCGGGACCACGGGCTCGGGAAAGTCGGAACTCCTAAAGTCCATGACGATGGATCTGGTCTCCCGATACGGTCCGGACCAGTTGTCATTGGTCCTGTTGGATTTCAAGGGCGGATCCACCTTGGGCCCCTACGCAGGCACTCCGCATTGCCAGAGCCTGGTGACGGACTTGAATGTCGAGTCCGGCGAGCGCCTGTTGTCCGGACTTCGAGTCGAAGTGCGCCGTAGGGAATCCCTCTTTCGCGATGCAGGAGCCGAAGACTACACACGATATCGGCAACTGGCAGGTTCGGTTTCGCCGCCACTTCCACGCCTGCTGGTCGTGGTCGACGAGTTTCGGGTGTTGACAGACGAACTGCCCGGTGCCGTCGACGAATTGATGCGCATAGCCACCGTGGGCCGTTCGCTCGGACTCCACCTGCTGCTGTCTACCCAGCGTCCCCAGGGTGTTGTCACGGCGGCCATGCGGGCCAATATCAACTCGGTCATTTCTCTCAGGTTGCTCAACGCCTCCGATTCGCAGGAACTCGTCGGATCGCCGTCCGCTGCCGAACTGTCGCCGGCGCAACCGGGGTGCGGTTTCATGCGGCGTGCCGGCGAACAGCCCCGTTTCTTCCGCTCTGTACCCGTTCAACCCGGGGCCCCTATCTGGCCAGTTCGGGAAATCGGCCCCGGCTTCCAGGATGTCCGCACGGTAGCGACAATCCGGGGCCGCCCTGCCGCGGAAACGTCCCCGACGACAGCCGTGCAATCACTGATGTCCGGCCTCCCGGAACGTCGAATGCCGGTGGCGTCCTTCGCCCCGCCCCTGCCGAAGGAGCTGGCGGAGCTCCCGGCTCAGCTGGCCGGACAGCATCCTGAGGGTGCCATCGCGCTGGGAATGGTGGATGACATCTCCCACCAGTGCCTGACACCGCTCTGGTGGTTTCCCGAGGAGCAACGCAGGCTCTCCGTCGTCGGGGGTCCGGGAAGCTCGGCGGCGGCAGCGGTTTTGCGCCTCATCTGCCTGATCGCATCCGGGGATCCGGAAAGACACGTCTACATCCTCGACGGTTCGGGTGCCTTCCCCGCTATGTCCGGCTTGCCGCGGGTAGCCGGGTACGTCGGGGTCGACGAGCCTGAGCGCGTGGCACAACTCCTGGACATCGTCGGTGCCGGCCCCTCGTTGTCCCGGGGGGAGCCGATGAGAGTTCTCGTGGTCAGCGGTCTTGCTGCCTGGAACGCCACCATGGGAGCCTCGGCATTCGCCGACCTGGACGATCGGCTGGCTGCCCTCGCCCGCGCGGCAGGGCAGCTGAACATCGGTCTGGTCGCGTTCGGGGACCGCGATCTGACATCGTCACGTTTCCATTCACTGGCCGAACATCGCCTCTATCTGCGCTTCGGTCTCGGCCCGGAGACCCTTTTGGGCTGGCCCCAGCTCCGGGCAACGGCACCCTATCCGGGGCGCGCTGTATGGGTCGGGCCCACCACGGAGGAACAGGGGGTCGTCGCCCAGCTCTCGACGTCAGCCCCCACTGATGCCGCCCCGCCGGCGCTTCGCACGATCAGGCGATGCCTGCCGTTGCCGGATACCGTGTCCCTCGGCAGGCTTCCCCTTGGCGAGGTCCGGCCCGGTCACTATCCACTGGGCCTCTGCGGACCCGACAACCGACCGTGGACCTGGGAGCCTGGCAAAGTCGGGCTCGTTCTCGGCGGCCCCCGAACCGGAAAGACGGGCTTGATCGACTTGCTGGCACGGCAGTTGGCCGGCGTCACCGACACGCTCAGCGGCCTCCCCCCGGAGCGCCATCTACATGACGTCCTGCTCTTGGACGACATCCTGGACCTCAGTGACCACGAAATCGCGCAGGTAGACGAAAGGATCCGGTCCGGAGGACATGTGGTGATGACCGCGCCCCCGGACCGGGCAGCGCTGTTGCGGCTGCCGGCCTCAGCCCGGCTGCTGCCGCCCCGTGGATTTCTGGTTCTGAATCCACGCCTGGCCAGCGATGGAGACGTTCCCGGTTGGCGCGTGGCGCCGCATCGACGAGCACGGCCCGGGCGGGGCTTGGCGATGACAAGGGGAGTCCTCGTCGACGTTCAATGTGTGCAGGCAGATTCCTGATGATCCATCCGGGGCTCAGGTGCGCGGTGCCCGGTCCCCAAAGAATGCGGTGGCCCGGGGATCGAAGGTCAGGACGATGATCAACGCAGCGGGCACCAGCAAGCCGATTCCCAGCGCTAGCGCCCAGCCCCCGGCTCCGAGGAAGGAGACGGCGAAGATGACCTGGAAGACCTGCCAGACGATCGCGGCGGCCCGGGTCCAGGCATGCCCCTTGAACACCTGGATCGCGACGTTGGCCTGCCAGACCGAGGCGGCGATGATGAGCACGAGCATGAAGATGCGGCCGCCCAATGATACGGGTCCGTCGGCAACCAAGGACGTCGAGTACCAGGCCGCTGCCCCGAGTGTGGCCAGTGCCTCGAGGAGCAGCAACACGGAGACGACGACGATGGACCGGGGACGCCCCGGTCCGGGGGCCCTGGGGTGTGGTGGGTCTGCGGGGGCATTCGGGAAGCTCACGTCCCCGAATGTACTCGACGGGTACAACGCGCCCAAGCGGCCCGGGGCGGGACCAGAGGCAACCCGGCGCCAAGCCTCGTGCCGCAGGCTCCCGCCCGCCCGGTCCTGTGACGAAAACCTCAGGCTGGATGGCCGATTAGATGCCGTCCACCCCTTGTTTACACACAGGTAACATGAAAACCTTATTAGGCAGTTGCACGGGAGCATGATTTGATGCTCCCCTTTGTGCTGCCACCGCCCCACCTCTCGAAGTATCCGTCGTGGGTCGTTCCCCGATATCTATCCCCAAGGAGCATCAACGAGCATGGATTGGCGTAGTCGCGCAGCCTGCCTGGACAAAGACCCCGAGCTGTTCTTTCCTGTGGGAAACACGGGTCCGGCTTTGCTCCAGATCGAAGAGGCGAAAAGCGTCTGTCGCCGGTGCCCGGTCATCGACACATGCCTGCAGTGGGCCATCGAGTCCGGCCAGGATGCCGGCGTCTGGGGCGGCATGAGCGAGGACGAACGCCGTGCCTTGAAGCGGCGAGCAGCGCGGGCCCGCCGCGCGTCGTAGCACCGTACGGCAGATTGCCGTTCGGAGGGAGCGAATCGCGAGATTCGCTCCCTCCGGCTCGTTAAGCCCCGGACGGGCCACCGGTGGATCGGGTGGGCTGCGATGCCCGGGGCATGCCCGCCGCCGCGGTTGGGCCGTCGTCATTTCCGGCTGCTCCGGGCGTATCTCCCCGGAAAGAAGCCGGGTTCTGGCTACCATCGTTGGGTGAGTGAACATGCAGCCAGCCCCATCCGGGGCACGATGATCGATGGACGCTACCGCATTGTCGAGCGGCTCGCTGTCGGCGGCATGTCCACTGTGTACCGGGCCATGGACGTGCGCCTTGAACGCAGCGTGGCCCTGAAGCTCCTCCACCCCTATCTGGCCGAAGACCCGGTGTTCGTGGAGCGGTTCCGCACCGAGGCCATCACGGCGGCGGGTTTCTCCCATCCCCATATCGTCGGGGTGCTGGATACCGGCATCGACGGACACACCGCGTACCTGGCGATGGAGCTCGTCCAAGGTCATACGCTGCGGCAGCTGCTGCGCGACCAGGGGCGTCTGGCCCCTCGGCAGGCACTGGCACTATTGGACGCCATCGTGGAGGGACTGGCGGCCGCCCATGCTGCTGGGCTGGTCCATCGCGACATCAAGCCGGAAAACGTCCTGCTCTCCGATCGCGGCCAGGTCAAGCTCGCAGATTTCGGCCTGGCCCGCGCAGCGGCGAACCAGACCTCGACCGGGAACCTCATCGGCACGGTGGCCTACGTCTCGCCGGAGCTGGTCACGGGGGCGGCAGCGGATGCACGGAGCGACATCTACGCCGTGGGCATCATGGCCTACGAAATGCTCACGGGGGTCCAGCCCTTCGTGGCCGACACATCCATTGCCGTCGCCTACCAGCACGTCACCAGCGACGTCCCCGCCCCGTCCCTGGTGCTGCCGGGCCTCGCGTCGGATCTGGACGAGCTCGTGGAATTCTGCACGCGGAAGGCCCCCGAGGACCGTCCCCAGGATGCGGAGGCGCTCCTGGGGGAGATCCGCCAGATCCGCCGGACGTTGACGGATGACCAGTTGGACCATCCCCCCGTCGAGCATGCTGGCATGCATCGGACACGGCAGGCAGCAGAGGCCGCGGCGGGTGCCGGGGCCACGGTGGTCCTCGGGGACGGGGAGGGACCGACGGACCATACGCAAGTGATCGGCCGGACGGATTCGGCGACCAGTGTCATCGCGACCCATGAAGCCACGCGGGCCCTCCCCCGCCACGGGGACACCACCGATACCGGCGAGCTCACCGCCGTCGTGCCCCGCCAGGATGGGGAGGAACCGCAGGACAGCGCGCGGTCCCTGTCCCCCCGGGCCCGGGAACGCCAGGCGCGCAAGGACGACAAAGCGGCCCGGCGCCGGTGGGCGCGGGAGGCGCAGACTCCCCGCGAATCCCTGGAGTCGCCGTCGTCGCGCCGGCGCGCCTGGGTCCTGGGCATCCTCCTGTTCCTGGTCGCGGCACTGGTGGCCACCGCAGCCTGGTTCTTCGGGATGGGTCCCGGGTCCCCGGTCCAGATCCCGCAGCTGGCAGGTCAGCCGGCCGCAGCCGCGGTCCAGTCCCTGGCAGCCGAGGGCGTCTCCTCCAGCCAACGCCGGGTCTTCGACGAAGAGGTCGGGAAGGGCAGGGTGGTCGGCTCCGATCCGGGATCGGGCGAGACCATCCGCAGGTACGAGGCAGTCGAGCTCCTGATCTCCAAGGGTCCGGAGCTTTTTGCCGTCCCCAACATCGTCGGCCGGGACGACGCCGCGGCCCGGAAGGCCCTGAAGGCCGCACAGGTCGCGCCCGGGAAGACCACGAAGGAGTACAACGAGTCAATGGCCGCCGGCCAGGTCGTCTCGCAGGACCCGCGTCCCGACGAGCAGGTCCGCCGCGGCACGAAGGTCGCGTACGTCCTCTCGCGCGGGCCGGCCCCGGTGGAGGTCCCCCAGGTCACGGGACGGCCCGAGAAAGAGGCGGTCACGGCCCTCGAGGGCGCCGGTTTCAAGGCCGCGAAGTCCGGCGAGGACTTCGACCGGCAGGTCCCCCAGGGATCGGTCATCGCCCAGGACCCGGCGTCGGGTACCGCCGAGCGCGGTTCGACCGTCACGTACACCGTCTCGAGGGGCCCGCGCATGGTCGAGGTCCCGAATGTGCGGGGCAAGCAGAAGGACGAGGCCACGAAGATCCTCCAGGATGCGGGCTTCACGGTGGAGGTCAAGGAAAGCAGCTTCGGCATCATCTTCAACACGGTGGCCACCCAGAACCCGAAACCGGGCAGCACGCAGCCCGAGGGGTCGACCATCACGATCGGGGTGGTGTAGGACCCTGGCCGCACGCGGCCCTGGCTGCACCCGGCACCTGCTGCATCCGGCACGGCGACGCCCCGGCGGGATCATTCCCTCCGGGGCGTTGCTGTGCCGATGGCGCGGGTCAGTCCGTGCGGGGCTTCCGGCCGGCCAGGGCCCCGGCCACCAGGAATGCCATCTCCAGGGACTGGCGGTGGTTCAGGCGCGGGTCGCAGACCGACTCGTACAGGTCGTCGAACTGGTCGGCCCGGATCGGATCGGCGCCACCGAGGCATTCGGCCACGTCGTCGCCGGTCATCTCCACGTGCAGTCCGCCGGCGTAGGTGCCCAGCGCGTTGTGGACCTCGAAGAAGCCGCGGACCTCGTCCATGACGTCGTCGAAGCGGCGGGTCTTGTAGCCGTTCTCGCTGGTGACGGTGTTGCCGTGCATCGGGTCGGTGACCCAGAGGACCTGCGCGCCGGAGGCCGTGACCTTCTCGACGATCGCCGGCAGCTTCTCGCGGATGTTCGCCGCACCCATCCGGGTGATGAACGTCAGGCGGCCGGGCTCGCGGTCCGGGTCGAGTTTCTCGACCAGGGCCAGGGCATCGTCACCGGTGGTGTTCGGCCCGAGCTTCACGCCCAGCGGGTTGCGCACGCGGGACAGGAAGTCCACGTGGGCCCCGTCGAGCTGGCGGGTCCGCTCCCCGATCCACAGGAAGTGGCCGGAGGTGTCGTAGGGCCGGCCGGTGCGCGAGTCGGTACGCGTCAGGGCCCGCTCGTAGTCCAGCAACAGGGCCTCGTGGCTGGCGAAGAACTCGGTGGTCTTCAACGCGTCGAAGTCGGCGCCGCAGGCATCCATGAAGCGCACGGCCCGGTCGATCTCCGCGGCCAGCGATTCGTACTGGGCGTGTGCCGGGTTCGCGCGGAAGCCCTTGTTCCAGTTGTGCACGCTGCGCAGGTCCGCGAACCCGCCCTGGGTGAAGGCCCGGATGAGGTTCAGCGTGGCGGCCGAGGTGTTGTAGGCCTTGACCATGCGGGCCGGGTCGTGGCGGCGGGATTCGGGGGTGAAGTCGAATCCGTTGACGATGTCGCCGCGGAAGGCCGGCAGCGTCACCTCTCCGCGCGTCTCGATGTCCGAGGAGCGCGGCTTCGCGAACTGGCCGGCCATGCGGCCCATCTTCACCACGGGCATGGAGGCCCCGTAGGTGAGGACCACGGCCATCTGCAGGATGGTCTTGACCCGGGCGCTGATGCGGTCCGCGGTGGCGGCGGCGAAGGTCTCGGCGCAGTCCCCGCCCTGGAGCAGGAACGCGTGGCCCTGGGCGGCCGCGGCGAGCCGTTCGCGCAGGATGTCGACCTCGCCGGCGAACACCAGCGGCGGCAGCGAGGCCAGTTCGTCGACGGCCCGGCCGTGTTCCGGGGTGCCCGACCAACTCGGCTGCTGGGCGATGGGCAGGTCGCGCCAGGCATCAAGGCCGGGATCGGCTGCAGGCCCGGGGACCGGGGTGTGGAAGGGGACGGAAGGCTGGGTCGTGTCGGTCACCCGACCAGCGTAGCCGTGCCGCCGTCCGCCACCCTATTTCCGGCGTAAAGTTTCGGCGCCCTCGTCGCCGTCGGGTCCCTCGTCCCCGCGGGCGGGGGCACCGCCGTCGTTCCCGCGTGCGGGGGCATCGGCGTCGTCCTTCGGGGCACGGATATGCTCGACCTCCTTCTTCGCGGCGTCGACCGTGGCCCGCACCTGGGCACGGGCGTTCTCGGCGAGCGCCTCGCGGGCGGCCTTGCGTTCGGCCACGCGTTCGGCGGCGAGCTTGGCCTTCACGGTGGCGGCGTAGGTGTCGACATATTCCTGCCCGGAGAGGCGCATCAGGGCGTACATGATCTCGTCGGTGACCGAACGCTGGACGAAGCGGTCGTCCTCCATGCCGGCGTACCGGGAGAAGTCCAGCGGTTCGCCGATGACCATGCCCACGCGGCGGATGTTCGGGACGGTCTTGCCGATGGGCTGGACCTTGTCGGTGCCGATCATCGCGACGGGGACCACCGGGACGCCGGTGGCCAGGGCGAGCTTGGCGACGCCGACCTTGCCGCGGTACAGGCGCCCGTCGGGGCTGCGGGTCCCCTCGGGGTAGATGCCCAGCAGCTGGCCGTCGCGCAGGGCCCGTTCTCCGGCGCCGAGCGAGTTCGCCGAGGCGGCGCCGCCGGAGCGGTCCATGGGCAGCTGGTTCGTCAGCCGGAAGAACAGCGCGGTGGCCTTGCCCTTGAACCCCTTGCCGGTGAAGTACTCCATCTTGGCCAGGAAGACCACGGGGCGTTCCACGGCGACGGGCAGGAAGATCGAATCGGAGACGGAGAGGTGGTTGCTGGCCAGGATGGCCCCGCCCTCGGCCGGGATGTTGGACATCCCCTTGACCCACGGCCGGAACAGCAGGTTGACCAGCGGTGCGACGAGCAGCCGCTTCATGAGCCAGTAGAACACGTGGGGGCCTTCCGCCGGGTCGGTCGTCGGGCGCCCGCCGCGTGCGGACCCCATCTCGGTTACGCTCTACTCTAGGCACATATCCACCCCGGGGCACGACCCCCGGCCTGCTTGGGAGCGGTATGGAATTCTCAACGCCGGCACCCGCGGATGCCGCCGCCGGCTTCCGGGTGCGCGGCTCCAACGGGGACGCGGTCCTGCTCATCCACGGGTTCACCTCCGGGCCGCGCAGCATGCGCCCCTGGGCGGATGCGCTGCTGGAGGCCGGCTACACCGTCTCGCTGCCGGTGCTTCCCGGACACGGCACGCGGTGGGAGGACCTGGCCGCCACCGGCCGCGCCGCGTGGACCGAGGCCGTGGAGGACGAGTTCGACGCGCTGTCCGGCACCCATGGCCGGGTCTTCACCGCCGGGTTGTCGATGGGCGGCACCCTCGCCCTGCACCTGGGCATCCGGCGCGATCCGGCCGGGATCGTGGTGGTTAACCCGGCCCTGAGCATGGTGGACCGCACCGCGCCGCTGGCCGGGATGCTCAAGCGCTTCGTCGCCTCGGTCCCGGCGATCGCCAATGACATCGCCCGGCCCGGCCAGGACGAGGGCGCCTACCGGCGCACCCCGGTCGCCGCGGTCCACGAATTGCGCCGGCTCATCGGCGCCACGCGCCGCCGGCTCGACGAGGTGCACGCCCCCGTGCTGGCCTACCGCTCGCTCACCGACCACATCGTCTCGGAACCGGGGCTGGACGCACTGCGCCGCGCCCTGGTCGGCATGCATCCCGCCGGCCTGCCCCGCCTGCAGCTGCGCTACCTGGAACGCAGCTACCACGTGGCCACGCTGGATTACGACGCCGATGCCCTCTTTGCCGGATCGGTCGCCTTCTTCGACGGGCTGGGAGGGCACGGCCATGGGTGAGGACGAGCGCCGGTCCCCGCGCGACCGGGCGGCCGACGAGGCGGCCTGGCAGGATCTGGTCAGCCGCTTGGGCGACGTCGGGCAGGACGACGGGCCCGGCCCGGCCGCCGGGGACGGCCGGCCGCCCCGCGGCGGGGAGGCGCCGCAGCCACCGGTCCCGACGGGCATCGGACCGCGCGACTACGCGCTGGACTAGGAGCCCGAGGAGGACTGGACCCCCGAGGAACCGCCGGCCCTGGGAGCGGGCAACCCGTTGAGCGTGCTGGCGTGGATCTGCGGCGCCGGGGCCCCCATCGCCCTGCTGCTGGTCGCCATCTTCTGGCGCTCGGCCCCGGCAACGGTCTGGGTCGGGCTGTGCATCGTGTTCGTCGCGGCAGCCGGCTACCTGGCCTTCCGCCTGCCG
>Ga0134125_10005677_pt1 | contig 14145 bp, 10 predicted proteins | sample KB31751_FD_96464 | JGI IMG/M metagenome (GOLD analysis project Ga0134125, IMG submission 96464) | Terrestrial soil microbial communities with excess Nitrogen fertilizer from Kellogg Biological Station, Michigan, USA - KB3-175-1 | ecosystem: Environmental > Terrestrial > Soil > Unclassified ... | reverse complement strand
CGCCATGTACATGACCACGATCACGTTGCTCGGCATCATCAGGCCGGACTTCCTGCCGCGCGGACCGGCATTGCCGTGGCGCGAGCGCTTCGCCGGGTTGCGCGACATCTGGGCGCCGGTGATGCTGTTCGTCTTCGTCATCGGCGGCTTGTACGGCCTGCCCTTCCTGCCGCGTTTCACCCCGACCGAGGCCGGCGGCGTCGGCGCCACCGGCGCGTTCCTGATCGGCGTCGTCACAGGCCGGCTCGACAGAGGAAAGGTCCTGACCTCACTGTTGCAGGCGACGCGCACCGCAGCAGCGGTGTTTACCGTGCTGATCGGCGCGCTGATCTTCGGATATTTCCTCACGATCACGCAGACCCCGCAAAAGGTGACGGTGTTCCTCACCGGTCTCGGGCTCGGCAAGTACGGCGTGCTTGCCGTCATCATGCTGATGTATCTCGTGCTCGGCTGCCTGATGGACGCGATGGCGATGATCATTCTCACCGTTCCGATCATCTTTCCCGTGGTGACACAGCTCGGCTTTGATCCAATCTGGTTCGGCGTCATCATCGTGATGACGGTGGAGCTCGGCCTGATTCATCCCCCCGTCGGCATGAACGTGTTCGTCATCAAGAGCGTAGTGAAGGACGTGTCCTTTGCCACCATCTTCAAGGGCGTGATCCCCTTCGTGCTCACCGATCTGGTGCGGCTCGTAATCCTGATCGCGTTTCCGATCCTCGCGCTGTGGCTGCCGGCGCGCATGGGATAGCTCGGTGCAATTTCCCTCCCCCCGTGCGGGGGAGGGTTAGGGAGGGGGGTAGCCACAAATACCGGAGCGCGTGGTACCCCCTCTCTAGCTCTCCCCCGCAAGGGGGGAGAGAACAGACTAGACTGGACTCGTGTCGTAACCATTGCTCGAACGGAAGCAGATGACTCCGATCCTTCGCACCCAATACGCCTTCACCATCACGGCGCACATCGCGGACGTGACGACCGCCGGCGAAATCGGTCACGGTGTCCGCCGCATCATTCCGATCACAGGCGGCGAGGTGAGGGGAGAGAAGGTGAACGGCAAGGTGCTGCCGCTCGGCGCCGATTTCCAGATCATCCGCCCCGACGAGCTGATCGAGCTGGAGGCAAAATATGCCTTCGAGACCGACGACGGCGCGGTGGTCTATGTCGAGAACAGGGGCATCCGCTTCGGTCCGGTGGAATTGCTCGAGAGGCTCAAACGCGGCGAGCCGGTCGACCCCAGGCTGATCTATTTCCGCACCGTGCCGAAATTCGAAACCGGGCATGAGAAATACCGCTGGCTGATGCAGCATATCTTCGTCGCCTCCGCCGCCCGCCACGCGGACCGCGTCGTCATTGACGTGTTTATGGTGTTGTAAAGGGCGCTGACGCCACCTTCGTCATTGCGAGGTCGACGGGTCGCGCGCCCAATGACAGGCTCCGCGAAGCAATTCAGGCATGTCCCCGCGGGCGCACTCTGGATTGCATCGTCGCTTGCGCTCCTCGCAATGACCGTGGAGACCCTGGTTGACTCCGTCTCCAATCGTTATAAAACATAACTATTCGCTGATGGCGACGGTGGCGCAGAGCGATAAGGAAGCCAGGCGCGCATCCGGGAATTCCTCGACCACAAGACCGCCAGGGTTAAGCCGACATGAGCGCTGCAGGAAACTCCGCGCGCGCGGCGAGCGCGCATCCGTTGCGCCGGATCTCGTTCAGCGATCCAGCCGTGTCGATCGAGCGCAGGGATGACGGCACCATCTATCTCCGCCCCAGGGCCGCGCTCGGCGACTTTCCGCAGCGCCTCACCGACCGCCTGCAGCATTGGGCGCAGGTAACGCCGAACAATGTTTTCATGGCCGAGCGCCTAGCAGGCGGCGCCTGGCGCAAGCTTACTTACGCCGAGTTGCTCGATGCGAGCCGGCACATCGCCTCCGCGCTTCTGGGACGCGGGCTTTCCGCAGAAAAGCCGGTCGTGATCCTCTCCGGCAATTCGATCGATCACGCGCTCCTCGCGTTCGGCGCGCTCTATGCCGGCGTTCCGTTTTGCCCGGTGTCGCCGGCCTACTCGCTGGTCTCGAAAGACTTTGGCAAGCTGTCCTACGTTATCAAGCTGCTCACGCCGGGCCTCGTCTTCGTCGATGAGGCCGACAACTTCGCCGGCGCACTTGCCGCCAATGTGCCCACCGGTGTCGAGATCGCGGTCACGTCCGGCGAACTGCCTCTCCGCGCGACGACAAAACTTGCCGATCTCCTCGAGACGCCGCTGCATCCGGATCTCGAAGCCGCGCATGAAAAAATCGGCCCCGACACCATCGCAAAATTCCTGCTGACGTCGGGCTCGACCGGCAATCCGAAGGCGGTGATCAACACGCAAGGCATGATCTGCGCCAACCAGGTGATGCTTCGCGAAACCATGGCCTTCCTGAAGGACGAGCCGCCGGTGATCGTCGACTGGCTGCCGTGGAATCACACCTTTGGCGGCAACCACAATATCGGGCTGATTCTCTACAACGGCGGCGCGATGTATCTTGACCAGGGCAAGCCGATGCCCGGCGGCATCGAGGAGACGGTGCGGAACCTCCGTGAGGTGTCGCCGACGGTCTATTTCAATGTCCCCAAGGGATACGAGTCGCTGCTGCCTTACTTGCGCGATGACGCCGCCTTGCGCGACAAGTTCTTCTCGCGCCTGCATGCGATGTTTTTTTCCGGCGCGGCGCTGTCGCCCTACGTCTGGAACAGCCTCGATGAATTGTCGGTGCAGGCGACCGGATCGCGGGTGCCGATGCTGACGGGGCTTGGCGCGACCGAGAGCGCGCCGTTCTTCATGTCGGTCAATCCACGCACGAGCCGCTCCGGGCATGTTGGCTTACCGGTGCCCGGCAATGACGCGAAGCTCGTGCCGAGCAACGGCAAGCTCGAAGTTCGCGCCAAGGGCCCGAACGTCACGCCGGGCTACTGGCGCCAGCCGGAGATGACCAGGGCCGCATTCGATGAGGAGGGATTTTACAAGTTCGGCGACGCGCTCAAGCCCGCCGACGCGAATGACTTCCATGCCGGCTTCGATTTCGATGGCCGCATCGCCGAGGATTTCAAGCTCGCGAGCGGCACCTGGGTTTCAGTCGGCCCGCTGCGCGCGCGCTTCATCGCGGCCTGCGCACCGCTGGTGCGCGATGTCGTGATCGGGGGGATCAACCGCGATGATATCGCGGCGTTGGTGATCCTCGATCTCGACGGCTGCCGCCTGATCAATCCGAAGCTTTCGGCGGATGACATCGCCGCCGCGGCCAATGATGCGGTCCTACGCGCGGCGTTCCGTGAGCGGTTCGAGAGGTTGCTGGCCGGCGCTACCGGCTCGTCGAACCGGATCACACGCGCGATCCTGATCGATGGTCCGCTGTCGATCGACCGCGGCGAGGTCACCGACAAGGGCTCGATCAACCAGCGCGCGGTGCTGGAGCATCGCAAGGAGCTGATCGAGCAGCTATACGCGCCGACACCATCGGCGCGCGTCATCACACTGTAGCAACGGTTTCAGGGAGAAGATCATGCAATTGAAGGATCACGCCGCGATTGTCACCGGCGGTGCGTCGGGGCTTGGCGCGGCGACCGCGCGGAAGCTGGCAGCGCAGGGCGCCAGGGTTGCGGTGTGCGATCTCAACGCAAAACTCGCCGAAAGCGTCGCGGCCGAGATCAAGGGGGTGGCCGTAGCTTGCGACGTCTCCGATGCGGCCTCCGCCGAAGCTGCGGTGGCCACAGCGGCCAGGGCGCACGGTCCGACGCGCGTGCTGGTCAATTGCGCCGGCATTGGCGTCGCCAAGCGGGTGGTCGGCCGCGACGGGCCGCACCCGCTGGCCGACTTCGAGAAGGTCATCAAGATCAACCTGATCGGCTCCTTCAACATGCTGCGGCTTGCGACCGCGGCGATGTCGAAGCTGGAGCCGCTCGCGGGCGGCGAGCGCGGCGTCGTCATCAACACGGCCTCGGTTGCCGCCTATGACGGCCAGATCGGGCAGGCCGCCTATTCGGCGTCGAAGGGCGGCATCGTCGGCATGACCTTGCCGATCGCGCGCGAGCTTGCGCAGTTCGGCATCCGTGTGCTGACGATCGCGCCCGGCCTGTTCCTGACCCCGCTGCTCGGCGGCCTGCCGCAGGAGGCGCAGGATTCGCTCGCGGCCGCAATCCCGTTCCCGCACCGGCTCGGCAGCCCCGAGGAGTTCGCCTCGCTCGCCATGCACATGATCGACAATCCCTATCTCAACGGCGAAGTGGTGCGGCTCGACGCGTCGCTGCGCATGGCGCCGAAATAGGCCGCGCCGATGTTCGTGCACCGGCGCGATGTCCAGATCCAGTGGGGCGATTGCGACCCCGCCAACATCGTCTATTACCCGCGCTACTTCGCGATGTTCGACGATTCCACCTCGATCATGTTCGAGGCTGCCGGGTTCTCCAAGCAGGACATCGTGCACAAATACGGTCTCGTCGGCATTCCCATGGTCGACACGCGCGCGACATTCTACATCGCCTCGACCCATGGCGACTGGATCGCCATCGAAAGCCGGATCGAAAGCTTCGGACGTTCCAGCTTCGATGTCGTCCACAAGGTGTTCAAGGGGGAGGCGCTCGCGATCGAAGCGTTCGAGAAGCGCGTGCCGGTCGGGCGCGATCCCACCAATCCGGACAAATTGAAATCGGCGCCGATGCCGCAGGAGATCATCGAGAAATTTTTGCGGGGCTGAGCTATTCGCCCTGTCGCTAGTTCGAGCCGGCCCTTGCCCAAGGGCCGGTCTTTTTCTGACGGGGTGGGCAAGGCGCATTTGCGCCGTGCTCACCGAGCCTTGTTCCGGCATAAGCGGTGGGCTTTGCCCACCCCGCTTCTCTGGCTCCGGTCTCGAATCCAAGCTAACGTCGGTTCAAAGCGAATCAGCTTGGTCTTGCCTCGGCGTACGATCGCTGCAACGAGCGATGGGGGTCGGATCAACGACTCTAAAGGCGTATCCTCGATATGACCACTGACCTTGCTGCTCCCCCCGCGCTCGAGCCACTTCTGGAGCAACTGAAGGCGGCGGGCTACCAATGCATCGAGCAGAAGGACTTCGCCAACGCTCTCCTCGCCTTCAAGAAAATTGTCGAGCTGGACGGCAAGGACATCAATGCGCGGTTTGTCTACGCGCAACTGATCGACGACGGCTCGCACAAGAGGCGCGCCGAGGCTCGCGATTTGATGCTGTCGATCCTGGACGAGCACCCGGCGATCTTCGACCAGCCGACCGATGGCAATTTGCATCTGATCAGAAACGCAGCCGTGCGCTGCAGCCATGTCGGCCCCTTCGCCAAGGCGATCGAACTGTTCCGCAGGCTGGCTCACGCGTCAAACAAGGCGAGCGACTATTTCCAGCTCAGCGAAATCCTGACCCAAGGGGATTTTTTCGAAGAGTCGGTCTCCAGCCTTGAAAAAGCGATCGCGCTCGATCCGGCCTACGATAACCCGACGAACCGGGAGACGTTGAGCATCGCACGATCGCGTCTCGGCCAAACCACGGCCAAGGCGGCAACAGCAGCCAGGAAGAAGATCGGACGCTACCCGGAAACGAAGGATTTCGTGGGCGATCTCCAGAAGTTGGTCAAAGATCACATCGCGGTTGATCTCAACCGCGCGCCCAAATTCATCAGCAAGACGACAAGATTTTTCACGATGGGCTCCTGCTTCGCCAGAAATCTGGCTGGCAGCCTGATCAAGAGCGGGTTTGCCGCCCATCACATGGAAATCTCCGAATATATCAACACGACCTTCGCCAACCGCGTGTTCGTCGATTGGCTCAGTGACGTGGAGATTGACGCGGCGATCCGTGAGCGGATCGTGGAGTTGCTGCCGCCCGGCTGGAGCAAGGAAAACACGCTGCAGATCATCAAGAGCAGCGATGTCTTTATTCTGACGCTTGGCGTAGCACCCGCATTCTTCGACAGAGCCACGGGCGATTTCGTCCTGCCTCGGCCGAGCGCTCTCAATTCCAGGGTATTGGCCGAGAAGTACCTCTTCCGCACGACGAGTGTGAAGGAAAACGTCGACAACGTGCGCTATCTGATCAGCTTCATCCGCAGCATTGCGCCCGAGATCAAGATCGTCGTCACCGTGTCGCCGGTGCCGATCCTGGCGTCCTTCGAATACGAATCGGCCGTTCAGGCCGACTGCCTCTCGAAGAGCACCATGCGCCTGGTGGCGCATGACGTGGTGCACAATTCGAACATCGCCAACATTCTGTACTGGCCGTCATTCGAGGTCTTCCGATGGGCAGGCTCGAATGCCAGCAATTACTATGCCGCCGATGACGGCGCCGCCTGGCACGTCTCCGAAGAGAAGGTGGCGGGCACGATCAAGGCGTTTGTCGAGATGTTCTCCGCGGCGTGACCGCGATCTCGATCGAGAATCCTGGCTGATGTAGAGCCGAGATGTCATCGCCGGGCTTGGAGGCAGGCCAGAAGCAATCAAGACCAATCCGGATGTGATCAAGGTCTATCTCGGAGCGGCGGCATAGGTGTGCTGCCTTCCGTCTCCGACGCGCATATCGCTCATGGCGACGATAATCGGCGCGAGGCCCAGGCTGGGCGCGTCCAGTTGAACTGGGTCGGGCTATTTGGTATAGTGCATAACAATTATCAAATATAATCTCAAAGCAGGCATCTGGTCCTGCCCTCAAACTACCACAGGCCGCACGCGATGACTGTTTCCAAGGCCGCCATGGCCGAAAGCGGCAGGGCCCGCAAGGACCCGGCCGACGGGGTGATTGAGGGGAGCACGCTGCAGCTCGGCGAGTTATCCGAACTGCTCGGCTATGTGTTGAAGCGCGCGCAGCTCAAGGTCTTCGAGGATTTCCTTCGCTGCGTGGCGCCGCTGCAGCTCACGCCCGCACAGTTCTCGGTGCTGCTTCTCCTCGACAAGAATCCGGGCCGCAACCAGACCGAGATCGCCAGCACGCTCGGCATTTTGCGTCCCAATTTCGTGGCGATGCTGGATGGGCTCGAGAGCCGCGACCTCTGTGCGCGAATCCGCTCCACCAATGACCGCCGCTCCCACATGCTGGCGCTGACCGACAAGGGCCGTGCGGTGCTGGCGCGGGCGAAGAAGCTGGTGGCCTCAAAACACGAGGCGCGGCTGAACGAGCTGCTCGGCCCCGCCAATCGCACCGCGCTGCTCTCGATGCTGACCAGGATCGCGCAGGAGTTTTGATAGACTGTCATTCCGGGGCATCGCGCAAGCGTCGAACCCGGAATCTCGAGATTCTCAGGTGCGCAATTGCGCACCATAGTTCGACGCTTGCGCGATGCCCCGGAATGACGGCTCTCGCCTTACGCCACTGCGATCCGCCCAGGCGTGCCTTCCGTCTTTTTCCGCGGAAGAAACAGGCGCTCGATGTCGGACGCGGGCAGGGGCCGGCTGAACAGATAGCCCTGCATCTCCGTGCAGCCCTCGGCGGCGATGCGGTCGAGCTGTTCGGTGGTCTCGACGCCTTCGGCGGTCGCCGTCATGCCCATGCCGATTGCCATCGCCGCTACCGCGCGGACGATGTTGAGCGAACCGGCGTTCTCGGTAATGTCCTTGACGAACGAGCGGTCGATCTTGATCTTGTCGAACGGGAACGACTGCAGATAGGTCAGCGAGGAATAGCCGGTGCCGAAATCGTCCATGGCGATGCGGACGCCGAGCGCGCGCAACTGATGCAGGGTTGAGAGCGTGGCCTCCTTGTCCTGCAGGAGGACGGTCTCGGTGATTTCGATCTCGAGCCGCGAGGGCTTGAGGTTTGACGTGGCCAATGCGTTCAAGATCACCTGCATCAGGCCTGGGCTGCGAAACTGCACGGCGGAAATGTTGACGGCGACGCGCAGGTGCTCCGGCCATTTCGCCGCGGTGAGACAGGCCTGCCGGATCACCCATTCGCCCAAGGGTACGATGAAGCCGGTGTCCTCCGCGAGCGGAATGAAGGTCGCCGGGGAGATCATGCCGCGCTCCGGATGATTCCAGCGGATCAGCGCCTCCAAGCCGGAGATTTCGCCGCTCTGCAGGTTGACCACGGGTTGGTAGTGAAGCTCGAACTGGCCCGCCGGCAGCGCCATGCGCAGATCCCGCTCCATCGTCCGGCGCGTCTGCATCTGCTCATCCATTCCGGCCTCGAAGAAGCAAAAGCCGCTGCGCCCGTCCTCCTTGGCGCGGTAGAGCGCGAGATCCGCATTTCGCAGCAGCCTGTCCGCAGTCGAGCCGTGGTCCGGGCTAACGGCGATGCCGATGCTGACGCCGACAACAGCCTGATGGCCGTCGATCACGAAGGGTTCGCCGATCGCGCCGATTGCGCGCTCGGCGAGTGACGTGGCCTGCCGGGGATCCGAGACGGGGGCCTGAATGATGACGAACTCGTCGCCGCCCATCCGCGCGATGGTATCGGTCTCGCGGACCAGTTCGCGCAGTCGGCTAGCCACGATCTTGAGCAACCTGTCGCCGGTATGGTGGCCGAACGTATCGTTGACGGCCTTGAAGCGGTCGAGGTCGAGATGGTGCACAGCGATCATGTCGCCGCTGCCCGACTGGGCCAGTGCGTGCTCAAGACGCTCGTTCAACCGGATGCGGTTGGCGAGCCCGGTCAATGCGTCGTGGTGGGCCATGTGCTCGATTTTGAGCTCGGCCTGGCGCTTCTCGGTGATGTCTTCGTGCGTCGCCACCCAACCGCGATCGGGCATCGGCCGATGGCGGATCAGGAAGGTGCGCCCGTTACGCAATTCGACGATGCTGTCGCTCGGCTCGTCCGAGACCGCGACATTCGAGCGCCATACCAGATATTCGTCTCGAGTCATCGCCGGAAAACTGCCGGCAGCGAAGCGCAGGTCGACGACCTCGGACAGGCTCGTGCCGGGGCCGACACCGCCCGGCGGCAGGTCGTACATGTCGATATAGCGCTGGTTGCAGACAATCAGCCGGTGGTCGGCATCGAAGAAGCAGAGTCCCTGCGACATATTGTTGACGGCGGTGTCGAACTGGAGGTTCTTTTCCCTGAGCTTCTCTTCCTGCTCGCGGACAACCTCATATTGCCGCTTCAACCGCGTGGCCATCTCCTCGCGCTCGGTAATATCCTCATGGGTGGCGATGCCGCCGCCGTCGGCCAGGGGATGGAGGGTGTATCGGATGAGCCGGCCGTCGGCGAATTCGTGCACCGATGAAGTTTCGACGACCGGTTTGCGCACGCGCTCCCAAATGTAGTCCTCCGGTGTCTCTTCGACCTTCAGTCCGAGATTGAGCCGGTAACGGATTAACGCGCTGGTGGGCGTTCCGGGCTTCACCTGTTCGGGAGCGAGCCCGTAGATTTCCTGGTAGCGCGCGTTGCAAAATACGACTTCGCGCTTGCCGTTGAAGACAACAATGCCAAGCGAAATGTGGTTGAGCGCCTCTTCGATCAGACGGGTCTGGTCGGCCGGCGCTGAACCGGTGGCAAACTGGTTGATGTTCGTCATCTCGGGTTCCCCGCCGCTCCCGCGGCTTCCCGCCGCGCGCGGGTCCGCCATTAGAAACCGGGGCTGGTGAACGGCGCCCTTGAGATGCCGCTTTCTCTGTTCGGTTCCTGCGAACGTGCCAAACAAAGGGTTAAATCGGGTGGTCCCGGAAGGCAGCGCTTGATCCGGAAAAGTGGGGACGGGTTTGCCTCGCGACAAACGCGCAGCGTTTGCGCGGAGATCATGCGCAAACAAGGAGCTAAAGCGCGATGACCATGGAGCGTTAGTCGACCAGGATCACCCGGATATCGTTCACGTTGGTGAGCGTCGGGCCGGTCTGCAGGAGATCGCCGGTCGCGGCGAAAAAAGCCGTCGCGTCGTTGTTGGCGAGATAGGCGCTCGCGTCCAGGTTTTGCGCCTTCATCTTTGCAAACGTCGTCGCATCGATCAGCGCGCCGGCGGGATCGGAGGCCGAGCCCGCGCCGCCATCGGCGCCGTCGGTGTCGCCGGCAAGCGCCGCGATACCGGGGGTCGCCTTGAGCAGGTCCGCGAGTGCCAGCGCATATTCCTGGTTGGGACCGCCGCGGCCGTTGCCGCGCACGGTCACGGTTAGCTCACCGCCGGAAAGGATGGCGGCGCGCCCGCCGCGCGCGCGCGCCTCGAGCGCGAGCCGCGCATGGCCTGCTGCGACCTCGCGCGCCTCGCCTTCGAGATCGGCACCAAGATCTATGATCTCATAGCCGGCGTCGCGTGCGAGCTTGATGGCGGCATCGAGCGACTGCCGGGGACGTGCGATCAGTTCGAATCGCGCCCGGGAAAAGGCGGCGTCGCCCGCCTTGCAGCTTTCGTTGGCGGGATTGTCCAGCGCCAGGCGGATCGCGTCATCGACCTCGAGCTCGTACCTGGCGATGATCGCGCGTGCGTCCGCGAGCGTGGTCGGATCGGGCACAGTAGGACCCGAGGCGATCGCGGATGGATCGTCATGCGGCACGTCGGAGATCGCAAGCGTCACGATCTCCGCGCGCTGTCCGACGCGCGCCAGCCGCCCGCCCTTGATCCGCGAGAGGTGTTTGCGGACGGTGTTGACCTCGCCGATGGGGGCGCCGGAGCGCAGAAGCGCGCGGGTAAGCTTTTGCTTCTGCTCGAAGCTGATGCCGTCCGCCGGTGCGATCCAGTTCGCCGACCCGCCGCCCGAGAGTAGCACCAGCAGAAGATCGTCGGCCTCCGCGGCGGCCGCGAGCCTCAGCGTATCCTCGGCGCCTCGGAGCCCGGCGGCATCCGGCATCGGATGGCCGGCCTCCACCACGCGGATTCGCCGCGTCGCCACGCCGTGGCCATGCCGCGTGGTGGCAATGCCGACCAGGCGCGATGGATCGAGCTCAAGCGCATCGAGATAATGCCTTTCGGCACTTGCGGCCATCGCAGCCGCGCCCTTGCCGGCCGCGAGGCAGATCACGCGGCCCTTGGGCACGGGACGCAGGTGTTGCGCCAGCACGACGTCGGGGTGCGCGGCGGCGACTGCGGCGTCGAAGATCGCGCGCAAAAGAGGGCGTCGGTCGGTCATGGGATCGGATGGGGAAGGACTCGAGGACATGCAGGAGTTCTTATCCATCCTCCATCGCCAAAAGAAAACCCCCGCAAGGGTCCCTCGCGGGGGGGCGTTCCGGATTTCCTATCGGACGACAGGCTTCGTCAGCCGCCGACGTCCGAGTTGATGATCTCGCCGAATCTCTCCCAGGTATCGCCCTTGAAGCGCATGAGTTGCATCTGCGAAATCGGCGCAAAATCCGTCGGGCTGGTGTTGATCTTCACGCCCGGCAACAGGCCGACGACCACGAGATTGTGCAGGTTTGCCGCCTGCTTCATGATGTTGGCCCGCGTGAGATCGCTTCCGCACTGCTTCAGCACCTGAACCATGGTCTGCGAAATGGCATAGCCAAAGATCACATTCAGGTCGGCCCGATTGGCTTCGGGATAGTACTTGTCCAGGAAGGCGTTCCAGGCCTTGATATCCGGATCGTTCTTCCATTGCGGGTCGGTCGGGTCCTTGAGAAAGGCCGAGGAGATGATGCCTTGCGAGGCCTGGAGTCCGGCCGGCTTCATCGTGGCGCTGATCGATGTACTGACGTTGTTGAGGAAATGCTCCGGCTTCCAGCCGATCTCGTCCATCTTCTTGATCGTTTGGGCGCTGAACTTCGAACTCGAGAAATCGAAGAGCACGTCGGCGCCGGAAGCCTTCAGCCTGAGGATGTGCGAGTCGATGGTCGGCTCGGTGGTCTCGTAGCTTTCCTCGGCAACGATCATCTTGGCTGCCTTGGCACCGAGCCCGTCCTTCAAGCCTTTGAGGTAGTCTTTGCCGTAATCGTCGTTCTGGTAGAGCACGCCGATTTTGGCGTTAGGCTTCTCCTTGAGAAGGTATTTCACATAGATGTGCGACTCGCTCTGATAGCTGGGCTGCCAGCCCATGGTCCAGGGGAATTCTCTTGGGTCGTTCCACTTGGTGGCGCCGGTCGCAACGAACAGCTGCGGCATCTTCTTCGCGTTCATGTATTTGTGGATCGCGGAATTCGGCGGCGTGCCCAGCGAATCGAAAATGAACAGCACCTCGTCGCTTTCCACGAGCTTGCGCGCTTGCTCCACCGTCTTCGGCGGCGAGTAGCCGTCGTCGTAGGAAACGAAATCGATCTTGCGCCCGTTGATGCCGCCCTCGGCATTGATCTTGTTGAAGTAGGCGGCTTCGGTCTTGCCGATCGTGCTGTAGGAGGACAGCGGTCCGCTATAGGGCATGATGTTGCCGATCTTGATCTCGGTGTCGGTGGCGCCGGTATCGTATTTCTTTTGGTCAGTGGCGCTGACGCTTGTTACCGCAAGTATCGCGAGGGCGGCCGAGAACATTCCCAATCGAAAGTGGATGGCAGTCATCTTGATCTCCTTGGTGAAGGTTGATGTGTCCTTTCTGGTACGTTTCATTGTCGAGGGGTTGTTGGGAGCGCGTCTGGCGCGCTCCGGCGATCATTCAACATCGATCAGGCAAAGCGTTCAAACAAAAAGCCCCTGCGGCATCGCCGCAGGGGCTGCTCTTTTAGTCTAGAGCTCAGCGCCGTTGAATAGTCGGCGCTCGCCGGTTGTTAACCGCCCACGTCGGAGGAGATGATATCTCCGAAGCGCTCAAAGGTGTCGCCTTTGAACCGCGTCAACTGCAATTGCGAGATCGGAGCGAAGTCGGTAGCACTGGTATTGATCTTCACTCCAGGCAAAAGGCCCGCAACGGTGTAGTCATGCATGCTGGCGGCCTGCTTCATGATGTTCGCGCGCGTCAGGTTGTTACCGCATTGCTGCAGGACGTGAACCATGGTCTGCGCAATGGCATAGCCATAGATCACGAAGGCGTCGGAGCGGTTGGCCTCCGGATAATATTTGTCGAGGAACGCATTCCAGGCCTTGATCTCCGGATCGTCCTTCCATTGCGGATCGGTCGGGTCTTTCAGGTATATCGTCGAGATGATGCCCTGCGATCTATCGAAGCCCGCCGGCTTCATCGTGGCGTTGATCGACGCAGAGACGCTGTTGAGGAAGTGAGCCGGCTTCCATCCGATGTCGTTGGCCTTCTTGATCGCCTGGGCCGCGAACTTCGGAATCGAAATGTCGACGAACACGTCGGCGCCGGCCGCTTTCAGGTTGACGATGTGCGAGTCGATGGTCGGCTCGGTTGTCTCATAGCTCTCCTCCTTCACAATCATGGAGGCAGCCTTGGCTCCCAAACCGTCCTTCAGGCCTTTGAGGTAGTCCTTGCCGTAATCGTCGTTCTGGTAGAGCACGCCGATCTTGGCCTTCGGATAGTTCTTCAGGATGTATTTCGCGAAAATCTGGGTTTCGCTCTGGTAGCTCGGCTGCCAGCCCATGGTCCAGGGGAAGTGCTTCGGGTCGTTCCATTTGGTGGCGCCGGTGGCGACGAAGAGTTGCGGCACCTTCTTGGCGTTCATGTATTTCTGAATTGCCGAGTTCGGCGGTGTGCCGAGCGAGTTGAAGATGAGAAGCACCTCGTCGCTCTCGACGAGCTTGCGCGCCTGCTCGACCGTCTTGGGCGGCGAGTAGCCGTCGTCGTAGGAGATGAAGTTGATCTTGCGGCCGTTGATTCCGCCCTCGGCATTGATCTTGTTGAAATAGGCGGCTTCCGTCTTGCCGATCACGCTGTAGGAGGAGGCCGGGCCACTATACGGCATGATGTTGCCGATCTTGATCTCGGTGTCGGTGGCGCCGGTGTCGTATTTTTTTTGGTCAGCAGCGCTGACGCTTGTTACTGCAAGGATCGCGATGGCGGCCGTAAACAGCCCCAGTCGCGCGTGAATGGCAGGCATGTTGATCTCCCTGGACCTGGATGATGTATCGAGTTTCTTGCAAAAGGAGCTTCTTCGCGGCTCTTGCGCGCATTCAATACCCGCTTTGGGAAGGCGGCAAGAATAAAGCCCTCCGCGCAGGTCATCGCGGAGGGCGTCATTTAGTCGAAGGTTCGGGCCGGCACGGCCTTAACCAAACGGTTATTCGCTGAGGTCGGCCGAAATGATGTCGCCGAACAGCTCCCATTTTTCACCCTTAAATCGCATCATCTGCAATTGCTCGATCGGCGCGAAGTCGGTCGGGGAGGTGTTGATCTTGATGCCGGGCAAGAGTGTG
>Ga0134125_10005676_pt1 | contig 14148 bp, 15 predicted proteins | sample KB31751_FD_96464 | JGI IMG/M metagenome (GOLD analysis project Ga0134125, IMG submission 96464) | Terrestrial soil microbial communities with excess Nitrogen fertilizer from Kellogg Biological Station, Michigan, USA - KB3-175-1 | ecosystem: Environmental > Terrestrial > Soil > Unclassified ... | reverse complement strand
CCGCTGTCGGCGGCGATGACCGGCGTCGAGATCGAGCTCGCCGCCACGCTCGCCGCGCGCGAGCTCAAGCTCTCCGACCTCCTCGCGATGAAGGCCGGCGACCTCTTCCCCATCGACATTCCCGAGCGCGTCGTAGCACTCGTCAATGGCGTGCCGATGTTCGAGTGCCGCTACGGCATCGCCAGCGGCCGATACGCGCTGTCGGTGACGCGCGTACTGCCGACCGCCGCCGCTTCCACGACCGCGCCCTGATCGACGGGCGCCCGGAGTCCTGCCATGGCCGATACCCCTCCCGCTGCTGCCGCGACGCCTGCCGCCGATGCGGCCGCACGCCCTGCCGTGTTCGATCGCCTGACGACCGCGCCCGGCAACGGTACGCAAGGCAACAACGACATCGGCCTCGTGTTCGACATACCGGTGCAGCTCACCGTCGAGCTCGGCCGCACCAAGCTGCCGATCCGCGACGTGCTGCAGCTCGCGCAGGGCTCGGTCGTCGAGCTCGACGGCCTCGCCGGCGAGCCACTCGACGTGTTCGTCAACGGCTGCCTGATCGCGCAAGGCGAGGTCGTCGTCGTCAACGAGCGCTTCGGCATCCGTTTGACCGACATCGTGACGCCGACGGAGCGCGCGCGAAAACTGCAGCGATGACCGACGCGGTTCACAGCGCCGGCCGCGCGAGCGCGCGCCGCTTGGCGCGCGCCCTCACCGCCGCCGCCTGCCTGCCCGGCTTCGCGCGCGCGGCGGCGATCGAGCCGTCGTTCGCCGGCGGCCTCGCGCAGACGCTCGTCGGCCTCGCGATCGTCCTCGCGCTGATCTTCGGCGCTGCGTGGGTGCTGCGCCGATTCAACGTCGGCGCATCGCCCGCCGGCTCGGCGCTGCGCCTCGTGGCCTCGCAGCCGCTCGGCCAGCGCGAGCGCGTCGTGCTGGTCGAGGTCGGCGACCAATGGCTCGTCATCGGCGTCGCGCCGGGCAGCGTGTCGGCGATCGCGACGCTGCCCAAGGGCGCGCTGCCCGCGGCGCCCGTTGCGCCGCCGGCGTTCGCGTCGCTCCTCGCGCGGATGCGCCGCGGCGAGCCGCCGCAATCATGAGCGGCATCGCCCGCACGATGCGAGCGGCGCGACGCGCGTGGCCGCTCGCCGCCGTCGCGCTGTGCCTCGTCGCACCGGCCGCGCTCGCCGCGGGCGGCGACCTGCCGCTCTTCAACAGCACGCCCGCCCCCGGCGGCGGCCAGAGCTACACGCTGCCGGTCGAGACGCTGCTGTTCCTCACCGCGCTGTCGTTCCTGCCGGCGGTGCTGCTGCTGATGACGTCGTTCACGCGGATCATCATCGTGCTCTCGCTGTTGCGCCACGCGCTCGGCACACAGACGTCGCCGCCGACGCAGGTGCTGATCGGCCTCGCGCTCTTCCTCACCGCGTTCGTGATGGCGCCGGTCGTCGACCGCATCTACGCCGACGCCTACGTCCCCTACAGCGAGCAGAAGCTGTCGATGGCGCAGGCGCTCGACGTCGCGCAAACGCCGCTGAAGGCGTTCATGCTGAAGCAGACGCGCGAGCCCGACCTCGCGCTGTTCGTGCGCCTCGCCAAGACGCCGCCGCCGGCGGCGCGCGACGACGTCGGCCTGCGCGTGCTCGTCCCGGCCTTCGTGACGAGCGAGCTCAAGACGGCGTTCCAGATCGGCTTCATGGTGTTCCTGCCGTTCCTGATCATCGACATGGTGATCGCGAGCGTGCTGATGTCGATGGGGATGATGATGCTCTCGCCGGTGCTGATCTCGCTGCCGTTCAAGCTGATGCTGTTCGTGCTGGTCGACGGCTGGGGTCTTTTGATGGGCTCGCTGGTGGCGAGCTTCGGGTAACTCGGGACAACTGAGGATGACGAGCGATACCGTCCTGACCCTCGGCGCGGGCGCGCTGCAGCTGACCATGCTGCTGGCGGCGCCGCTCCTCGTCACCGCGCTGGTCGTTGGCCTCGTCGTCAGCGTGTTCCAGGCCGCGACGCAGATCAACGAGATGACGCTGTCGTTCATCCCGAAGCTCGTGGCGATGTTCGTCGTGCTGGTGGTCGCCGGCCCGTGGATGCTGTCGCTGATCGTCGACTACATGCAGCGGCTGTTCACGTCGATTCCGCAGATGATCGGCTGACGATGTTCACCATCGGCGCCGGCGACCTCGACACGTGGCTGGCCGCCTTCTTCTACCCGTTCGCGCGCGTCGCAGCGCTCGTCGCCACCGCCCCGGTTCTCGCCGACACGGCGATGCCGCAGACGATCCGTATCGGGCTCGCGTTCGTCGTCACCGTCGTCATCGCGCCGACGCTCGCGCCGGTCGCCGTCGCGCCGCTGTCGGCCGCCGGCGTGGCACTCCTCGTCGAGGAGATCCTGATCGGCACCGCGATCGGCTTCGCGATGCAGATCGCGTTCGCCGCGGTGACGATGGCGGGCGACATGATCGGCCTGCAGATGGGACTGTCGTTCGCGACGTTCGTCGATCCCGAGCACAGCGAGCCCGCGCCGCTGATCGGCAGCTTCCTCACCATCCTGCTGATGCTCTACTTCCTCGCGCTGAACGGCCACCTGCAGGCGATCGCGGCGCTGGCCGACAGCTTCCGCGTGCTGCCGGTGGGCGCGAACCTGCGGCTCGATGACATGCATGCGCTGCTCGCCGCCGGCGCCGGCATCTTCGCCACCGGCCTGCGCATCGCGCTGCCGGTGATCGCCGCGATCCTGATCGCCAACCTGACGCTCGGCATGCTGATGCGCACCGCGCCGCAGGTGAACCTGCTCGCGATCGGCTTCCCGCTGACGCTCGCACTCGGCTTCGCCGTGCTCGCGCTGATGCTGCCGGCGCTGGGGCCGACGTTCGACACGGTCATCGCCTCGGGGTTGCGCCTCATCACGCGATGAGCGCCACGCGCCCTCGCTGCGGCGCGACCCACCGTGCGACAAGGATCGCTCGGCGGCCGCCGTCGCACGCACCGACGCCGCAGCGGCGGGAACGCACTCCATCGCGGTATCATCGGTTGCTTCAATGGCGCTGCCGTTCCTTTCCCTGCCGAACGCGGCGCAGCGCGCGTACATCGCTGCGCGCCTCGCGGCACCGCCGCCCGCCTCGGCACTCGGCCTGTCGGATGGCCATCGCCTGCCGGGACGCGAAGGCGCGACGCGCCCCGCCGCCGTGCTGGTCGCGCTGGTCGATCGCTCCGAGGGTGTCAACGTGCTGCTGACCGAGCGCAGCGCAGCGCTGGCCGATCACCCGGGGCAGATCAGCTTTCCCGGCGGCCGCGTCGAGCCCAACGACGCGAGCGCCGCGCGCGCGGCACTGCGCGAGGCCTTCGAGGAAACCGGCCTCCCGGACGCGCGCGTCACGCTGCTCGGTGAATTGCCGCACTACACGACGGTGACCGGCTTCGACGTGACGCCGGTCGTGGGCTGGGTGGCGCCGCCGTTCGCGCTGATGCCCGATCCGACCGAAGTCGCCGACGTGTTCGAGGTGCCGCTCGCGTTCCTGCTCGAGCCCGCCAACCAGAAGCGCCACTTCCGGATGATGGGCGAGGTGCGCCGCGACTACTGGGCGATCCCGTACGCCGAGCGCTACATCTGGGGCGCGACGGCGGCGATGCTCATGATGTTCGACCGCGTGCTGCGCGAGGGCGCGGGGGCGGCATGAAGGACTCGGGCGCCCCGCCTGCGCCGGCCGCACTGATCCTGTCCGGCGGCGGCGCGCGTGCCGCGTACCAGGTCGGATCGCTGCGCGCCGTCGCGCACCTCGTCGGCCGGCGCCGGCCCTCGCCATTCCCGATCGTCTGCGGCACCTCCGCCGGCGCGATCAACGCGGTGGTGCTGGCGGCGCACGCGGACGACTTCCGCCGCGGCGTCGCGCGGCTCTTGCGCCTGTGGCGCAAGCTGCGCATCCCCGACATCTACATGTCCGACATGCCGAGCCTGTCGCGGCTCGGCTTCCGCTGGCTCGCGTCGGTCGTCACCGGCCGTGGCGTCAAGACCGAGGCGCTGTCCATGCTCGACAACGCGCCGCTGCGCAAGCTCCTCGATCGCGAGGTCGATTACGACCTCATCGCCAAGCGCGCCCAGGACGGCAGCCTCATGGCAATCACGATCAACGCCACGAGCTACCGCAGCGGCCAGTCGGTGACGTTCGTGCAGGGCGACGGCCGCGCGCGGGCCTGGGAGCGCGTGCGGCGCCACGCCGAGCTGACGACGATCAACACCGACCACCTGATGGCGTCGGTGGCGATCCCGTTCATCTTTCCCGCGGCGCGCATCGGCGAGGATTACTTCATGGACGGCTCGGTGCGCCAGATCGCGCCGCTCGCGCCGGCGCTGCATCTCGGCGCCGGGCGCCTGTTCGTGCTCGCCGTCGGGCATTTCTTCGGCGGACCGCCGAAAGCCAACCTCGCCAACGGCCTGCCGAGCTATCCGTCGTTCGCGATGACGGCGAGCCACGCGCTGTCGTCGATCTTCCTCGACAACCTCGCCGCCGACCTGGAGCGCCTCGTCGCGGTCAACCGGCTGATCGACAAGATGGCCACGGCGGAAGCGCGCGCGGCCGGCGCCGACGTCGGCCACGTCGATGCGATGCTGATGGCGCCGACGATCGACTTGGGCGCGCGCGCGCTCGACTACGCGGCGCTGTTGCCGACCGGCGTGCGCGCGATGCTGCGCGGCCTGGGCGCGATGCAGCAGAGCGGCTCGACGATGATGTCGTACCTCCTGTTCGACCGCGCCTATTGCCGGCTGCTGATCCGCCAGGGCTTCGCCGACGCGATGGCGCGGCGCCACGAGATCGAGGCATTCCTCGCCGGCGAGCGCATCGCCGGCGTGACGCTGCCGCGCTACAACTGGGATTGACGCGATGACGATCGCCGTTGCCGCGCCGCGGGTGCGCGAGCTCCAGTCGCTTTCCGCGCACGGCTTCCACCGCGTCGTCTACTACGAGTGGGGGGACGCCGCCAACCGCGACGTCGTCGTCTGCGTGCACGGCCTTGCGCGCAACGGCCGCGATTTCGACGCGCTGGCGGCTCGGCTCGCCGCCCGCTTTCGCGTCATCGCCGTCGACATGCCCGGGCGCGGCGAGAGCGAATGGCTCGTCGATCCGCTCGACTACGCGTTCCCGACCTACCTCACCACGCTGACCGCGCTGTTCGCGCGTGCCGATGCGGCGCGCCTGGCGCTCGTCGGCACCTCGATGGGCGGGCTGCTCGGCATGGTGCTCGCCGCCGAGCGTGGAACGCCGCTCACGCGCCTCGTCGTCAACGACGTCGGCCCGGTGCTCGAGCCCGCCGCGCTGGCACGCATCGCCGATTACGTCGGCCGCGATCCCGTTTACGACAGCTACGACGAAATTGCAGCCTACATCCGCAGGATCTCGGCGCCGTTCGGCGACCTGGGCGATGCTGGCTGGGACCACATCGTGCGCAGCAACGTCCGGCAGCGCCCCGACGGCCGCTGGCGCCTTGCCTACGATCCGGGGATCGCGCGCGCCTTCGCGGGCGCCCCCGTCCCGCCCGACCTGTGGGGCTATTGGGACGCGATCCGCTGCCCGACGCTGGTGCTGCGCGGCCTGGAGTCCGATCTCCTGTCGGCTGCGACGGCGCGCGCGATGGCGGCGCGCGGGCCCCGCGCCGCCTTGCGCGAGTTCGCCGGCGTCGGCCACGCGCCGATGCTGATGGACGCCGGGCAGATCGCCGCGGTCGCGGATTTCCTGGAGGCGACGTGAGGTTCCCCACCGGCCTGATCGCTGGCACGCTTGTCGCTTGTACATGTCAACAATGGGGCGCCTCACAACGGTTCCCCTACAATTCGCTCGACGACACAGTTCCGACCGATCCATGGCGCTCGCGCTGAGCCTTCCGACCGTCGAATCGCGGCCGGCGAACCCTCCGGAAACCCGCTTCGCCAAGGTCGGACCCTGGCTCACGCTGGTTGCGCAGCGCGGGCCCTCCGATGCCGCGCGCGTGATCGGCGACGCGCTCGCCGCGACCAATCGCGTCGCGATGAGCGACGCGAAGCGGCTCGAGCTCGCCGAGGCGTACTGGTCGACGGCGTTGGACCTGTGGCCGCAGCTCGAGAAGCTCTTCGTGCGCGCGTCGCATCCGCTCGCGGGCGAAGCGCTCGAGGCCGCCAAGGCGGCGCTCACGCTCGCGCACGAGCTGTCGGTGGCATTCAAGCATCTCCTCGCGTCCGAATCGCAGAAGCGGCTGTCGCTCGGCGGCTCGCGGCTCCTGACCGCGCTGATCTTGCGCTGCCTGCAGTGCTTCGCGCGCATCCTGTCGACGTCTTACCTGTCGTATTCGCCGGTGCCGCAGCGCACCTGGCACGACGCGCACGCGGTCTATGCGTTCGCGCGCGAGCGCGGACTGCACCTCGTCGCGATCGCCGGCGGCGACAGCGAGACCACCCCCGAGCTCGTCTACGTGCAGGCGCTGCTGCTCGCGCTCGCCAATCCCTACGGCTTCCACCCGGGCCAGCTCGCGCACGTGCTGCGCTACCTCGCGAGCCATGCGCACATCGCCAAGCTCACCGACGTCGCACCGGTGCACCGGATGGCGAAGGCGGTGGCGATCGTCCCGGTCGGCCACGATTTCCCGCCGTTTTCCGCCAACAAGGGCGGCTCGATCGAGGGCTCGCGGCTGTTCCTGCTCACGTACGACCTGGCGTTCGGGCTGCAGGAGGAGCTGCGCGCGCTCGAGAATGGCGGGCCGGTGCCCGACGGCGTCGGCCGCAGCCAGCATTCGCGCGACAACTACATCACGCTGCTGCGCCGCCTGTTGCGTCAATGGGCGATCCCGCCGGCGCGCCAGTTCAACCGGCTGCCGTCGCGGGCGCGCGTGACGATGTGCGCGGGGCTCGCGTGCGTCTGGCAGTACAGCCGCAGCCAGGCGACCCATGCCGTGCCGACGATCTCGGCGATGCCGACGCTGACGCAATGCCAGGTGATCAACCACACGCCCGCCGGCTACGCGCTCAGGCAGGCGAGCGAGGCGCCGTGCACGCTGCGCATCGGCGAGCTCATCGCGCTGCGCGTCGAGGGACGCGCGACGCTGCAGGTGGCGATGGTGCGCTGGTTCCGCAACACCCTCAAGTCGAGCGGGCTCGAGTTCGGTTGCGAGCTTTTGTCCGAAATGCCGGAAGCGGCGGCCGCGGCTGCCGAGGATGGCGCCGAGGCGAGCGTGCAGCGCGTCGTCGTGCTGCCGGAGGACAGCGATCCCGAGCACGGCGACACGCCGGCACAGCTCATCGTGCCCGCGGACTCGTTCGGCCTCGAGCAGGCGATCACGTTGCGCCGCGGCACCGAGACCGGCTTCGCGGTACTGACCAAGCTCGTCGAGCAGGGTCCGGGCTTCGAGCTCTACGAGTTCGTCGCGGTCGGCTGACCGGCGATGCCGCACGCACCGGCGACGGCGCGGGCGCTGCGGATGGCGCTCGTCGCCACGCTCGCCGCCATCGGCTGGATGATCCTGTGGGAATCCGTCATCGCGCCGCTGCGTCCCGGCGGCTCGCTGGCGGCGCTCAAGTGCGTGCCGCTGCTGCTGTGCCTGCCGGGCCTCCTGCGCGCCTCGCTGCGCGCGCGGCAATGGCTCGCGCTGCTGCTCCCCTGGTATGTCGCCGAGGCGCTGGTGCGCGCATTGACGAGCGAAGGGCGCGCGCGCGCCGCAGCGACGCTCGGCGTCGTGCTGGCGGCGCTCGCGTTCGTGGCGATCCTCGCGAGCGTGCGCGCCGGGCGCCGCGCACGCTGACGCGGCCTTCCACGCCGATTTCGCGCGGTCGCGGCGTGCGCGCCTGCCGTCGGCGACAATGCGCGGGTGACGCGCCTTCCTCGCCCTCCCCGCCGTCCGCGCTCGTTGCGTACGGCCGCTCTGCCGTGAGCGCGTCGCCGCGCCACGCCGTGCTCTTCGTCCACATCCAGAAGACCGCCGGCATGTCGCTCTACAACGCGCTCGCGCATGCTTTCGCGCCGGGCGAGTCGATGCGCTTCGAGCGGTCGCAGGAGGCGTTCAGGCAGCGGTTCCTGGCGATGCCGGAGGCCGAGCTCAAGCGCTGCCGGCTTCTATCCGGCCATTTCAACCTGCCGTTCTGGCTGTCGCGCGACCTGGGGCCGCGGCTCGTGCTGTCGGCGGTGCGCGAGCCGGTCGATCGGGTGCTGTCCACCTACCGCTACATGAGGAGCTGGAAGGGCCATCGCCGTCACGCGAGCGCGGGACAGCTCGACATCGCGGGCTTCGTCGACGACTACGCGAACGATCCGTCGCGCCACAACGTCCAGTGCATGCGCCTGTGCGGCGCACCCGACTTCGCGCGCGCGAAGGCCATGGCCGCGCGCGCGATCGACATCCTCGGCGCCGTCGAGGCGATGCCGCAGCTCGTCGCGGCGATCGACGCGGCGCTCGGCGTCGCGATCGACGTCGGCGTCGACAACCGCAGCGCCATCCAGGAGCCGCGCCGGGAGGCCATCGACCCGGCGCTCATCGCGCGGCTGCGCGATTGCAACGCCGAGGATGCGAAGCTCTTCGACTACGTGATGACGGAAGGCGTGGTACGCGGGCACGTGCAGGGCTGACATCGCGCCGCCGACGCAGGCGCGGGATCGCCGCGTGCCGCAAATCGGCCGGGCGAACCCCGTGCCGGTCAGTCGCCGCGAGAGCGGCCCGTCTCCGGCGGCTTGCCGTGGCCGTGGCCGCCGAGCCCGCGCGGCATCGGGAACACCACCTTCTCGACGACGCCGTCGAGCTCGCGGACGTCGCGCGCGCCGAGCGCAGCCAAGCGCTCGATCACCTCGCGGACGAGGACCTCCGGCGCCGACGCGCCGGCGGTGACGCCGACGCGCGCCGCGCCCGCCAGCCACTCGCCACGGAGCTCGTCGGCGCGGTCGATCATGTGCGCACGCGCGCCGCGCAGCGCCGCGACCTCGCGCAGGCGGTTGGAGTTCGAGCTCGTCGGGCTGCCGACGACGATGACGACGTCGACCGCCGCGGCGATCGCCTTGACCGCGTCCTGGCGATTCTGCGTCGCGTAGCAGATATCGTCGCGGCGCGGGCCGACGATCGCCGGAAAGCGCGCCTTGAGCGCGGCGACCACCGCGGCGGCGTCGTCGACCGACAGCGTCGTCTGCGTGACGTACGCGAGGTGCCCGGGATCGCGCACCTCGAGCGCCGCCACGTCGGCCGGCTTCTCGACGAGATAGACGCCGCCGTCGCACTGGCCCATCGTGCCCTCGACCTCGGGATGGCCGGCGTGGCCGATCATCACGATCTCGCGGCCCTGCGCGTGCATCTTGGCGATCTCGACGTGCACCTTGGTGACGAGCGGGCACGTGGCGTCGAAGATCGTCATGCCGCGCGCCTCGGCCTCGGTGCGCACCGCGCGTGGCACGCCGTGCGCCGAGAACACGAGCGTCGCGCCCGGCGGCACGTCGGCGAGGTCCTCGATGAAGATCGCGCCCTTGCGCGTCAGGTCGTCGACGACGAAGGTGTTGTGCACGACCTCGTGGCGCACGTAGATCGGCGCGCCGAACTGCGCGAGCGCCTGCTCGACGATCGCGATCGCGCGGTCGACGCCGGCGCAGAAGCCGCGCGGGTTGGCGAGCAGGATCTCGATCACCGCCGGACCTCGACGCGGCGCGCGCGCAGGCTGTCGAGGATCAACAGCGCGGCGCCGACGGTGATCGCGCTGTCGGCGACGTTGAACGCCGGCCACGCGTAGCGCTCGTAGTGGAACAGCAGGAAGTCGACGACGCGGCCGATCGCGAGACGGTCCCACAGGTTGCCGATCGCGCCGCCGAGGATGAGCGCGACGCCGGCGAGGTAGAGCGTCGCACCGCCGCGCCGCAGCAGCCAGACGAGGATGACGCCGGCGACGCACGCGATCGCGGTGAAGAGCCATCGCTGCCACCCCTTTGCATCGGCGAGGAAGCTGAACGCCGCGCCGGTGTTGTAGGTGAGCACGAGGCTGAAGAACGACGTGTACGGGCGGATCTCGCCGGGCGCGAGCGCGCCGGCAACGAGGTCCTTGGTGACGCGGTCGGCGATCACGATCGCGACCGAGAGCGCGACCCAGCGCCAGAAGGCGCGAGTGGACGGCGCGCCCGCGACGCGCATCGTCGCGATGTCCTTCATGCGAAGCGGCGCGGCTCGCCGGCGCCGAACAGGTTCGCGACGCAGCGCCCGCACAGCGCCGGGTGCGCGGCGTCGGCGCCGACATCGGCGCGCCAGTGCCAGCAGCGCTCGCACTTCGCATGCGCCGTCGGCGTGACGCGAACCGCCGGCGCGCCGCGTGCAATCGTCGCCGCGGATGTGATCAACACGAAGCGCAGGTCGTCGCCGAGCGAGGCCAGTGCCGCATGGTCGTCGCCATCGGCGACGAGCGCGACCTCGGCCTGCAGCGACGCGCCGACCGCGCCGGTCTGGCGCAGCGCCTCGATGTCCTTCTGCACGCGCGAGCGCCAGTCGAGGATGCGCCGCCACTTGCCGCGCAGCCCCTCGGCGTCGCCGATGTCGACCCAGCGGTCGTCGAACGTGTGCACGAAGATCGTCGGGTCGCCGGGCGCGACGATCCGCCACGCCTCCTCGGTCGTGAACGACAGCACCGGCGCGAACGACTTGAGCAGCAGATCGCGGATGTGCGCGAGCGCCGTCTGCGCGGAGCGCCGCGGCAATCCCTTCGCCGGCGTCGTGTAGAGCCGGTCCTTCAGCACGTCGAGGTAGAAGCCGCCGAGCTCCTCGGAGCAATAGTTGACGAGGCGCTGCACGCCGAGGTGGAACTGGAACTCGGCGTAGTCGGCCTGCACCGCGCTCACCACCGCCTGCGCCTCGGCGATCGCATAGCGGTCGATCTCGAACAGCGCATCGACAGGCACGGCGTCGCGCGCCGCGTCGAAGTCGCTGGTGTTGGCCATCAGGAAGCGCAGCGTGTTGCGGATGCGCCGGTAGCTCTCGACGACGCGCTTCAGGATCTCGTCGGAGATCGACAGGTCGCCCGAGTAATCGGTCGACGCGACCCACAGCCGCAGGATCTCGGCGCCGAGCGTGTCGGACACCTTTTGCGGCGCGACGACGTTGCCCTTCGACTTCGACATCTTGCGGCCTTGGCCGTCGACGGTGAAGCCGTGCGTGAGGAGGCCCTTGTACGGCGGCCGGCCGTTCAGCATGCACGACACCAGCAGCGACGAGTGGAACCAGCCGCGGTGCTGGTCGGAGCCTTCGAGGTAGAGGTCGGCGGGGAACGCCGTGGCGTCGGGGTGCGAGCCCTGGTGTTTCGCGCGGCCGTCGGGGCCGCCCAACACCGTCTGGTGCGTCGACCCGGAGTCGAACCAGACATCGAGCGTGTCGTCGAGCTTGCGGTACTTGCGCTCGTCGACGCCGAAGTCCTCGCACGTCGCGGAGAACCAGCTCTCGATGCCGCCGGCGGCGACGCGCGCGGCGGCGAGCTCGAGCAGCGCCGGCGTGTCGGGATGCAGCGCGTCGGTGTCGCGGTCGACGAAGAACGGCAGCGGCACGCCCCATTGGCGCTGCCGCGACAGCGTCCAGTCGGGCCGGTTCTCGATCATGCCGGTGAGACGCGCCTGGCCCCACGACGGGTAGAAGCGCGTCGCGGCGATGCCCTCGAGCGCGAGCGTGCGCAGGCTCGTCGCCGGCCTGGCGCCGCGATAGCCGCGCGCGTCGTCCATGGCCGCGAACCATTGTGTCGTGGCACGATAGATGATCGGCGTCTTGTGCCGCCAGCAGTGCATGTAGCTGTGCGTGTGCTTCTCGACGTGGAAGAGCGCGCCGGCCTCGCCGAGCTTCGTGACGATTTTCGGATTCGCCTCCCAGATCGTGAGGCCGCCGAAGAGCGGCAGGTCGGCGGCGAAGCGGCCGTCGCCGCGCACCGGTTTCAGGATGTCGTCGTCGGTGACGCCATAGCGGCGCGCGGTGTTGAAGTCGTCGATGCCGTACGCGGGCGACGAGTGCACGATGCCGGTGCCCGCCGCCAGCGTGACGAAGTCGCCCAACTGCACGGGCGAATCGCGATCGATCCACGGGTGACGGAAGCGCAATCCCTCGAGCGCCGCGCCCTTGGCGCGCGCGACGACGCGTCCTTCGAGCTGGTAGCGCGCGAGGCACGCATCGGCCAGCGCGTCGGCGAGCACGAGGTGGCCGCGCGATGTGGCGATCAGCACATAGTCGAAGTCGGGATGCACGTTGAGCGCCTGGTTCGACGGGATCGTCCACGGCGTCGTCGTCCAGACCACCGCGCGAATCGGACCCTCGGGCGCCTGTGCCAGGCCGAACGCCGCCGCAAGGCGCGCGCGCTCCGCATCGGCGAGCATGAAGCCGACGTCGATCGCCGGATCGACGCGATCCTCGTACTCGACCTCGGCCTCGGCCAGGGCGCTCTGGCAGTCGAAGCACCAGTTGACCGGCTTCAATCCGCGGTACAGGAAGCCCTTTTCCAGCACGCGACCGAGCACGCGGATCTCGTCGGCCTCGTTGCCGTAGTGCATCGTCGTGTACGGATGGTCCCAGTCGCCGAGCACGCCGAGGCGCTGGAACTGCGCCTTCTGCCGCGCGATCTGCTCGGTCGCGTACGCGCGGCAGCGCTCGAGCGTTTCCGCGACGGGCAGGTTCTTGCCGTACGTCTTCTCGATCTGCACTTCGATCGGCATGCCGTGGCAGTCCCAACCCGGCACGTACGGCGCGTCGAAGCCCGCGACGGTGCGCGTCTTGACCACGAGGTCCTTGAGGATCTTGTTGAGCGCGTGGCCGATGTGGATGTCGCCGTTGGCGTACGGCGGGCCGTCGTGCAGCACGAAGCGGGGCCGCCCCGCGCACGCGCGGCGGATCGCGCCGTAGACATCGTTTTGCTGCCATTCCTTCACCCAGCCGGGCTCGCGGCGCGCGAGGTCGCCGCGCATCGGGAACGGCGTGTCGGGAAGGTTGAGCGTGTTGCGGTAGTCGGGCTTGTCGGTCATTCGGTGGCCACTGCGTGCGTCGCGAGCCAGTCGCGCGCGACGGCGGCGTCGGCGTGCATCTGTCGGGTGAGCGCGTCGAGCGAGTCGAAATGCGCCTCGTCACGCAGCTTGTGCAGGAATTCGATGGCGATCCGTCGCCCGTAGATGGGGGCGTCGAAGTCGAAGATGAAGACCTCGGCGAGCGGCCGGCCGCCGGCGGCGATCGTCGGCCGCACGCCCACGCCCGCCACGCCATCCTTCGGCGCGCCACCCAGGCCGTGGACGCGCACGGCGAACACGCCCCGCACCGGGCCTTCGCCGGCGAGCGCGAGGTTCGCCGTCGGGATGCCGAGCGTGCGGCCGCGCTTGTCGCCGTGGATCACGCGGCCGGCGATCGCGAACGGCCGGCCGAGCAGCGCATCGGCGCGCGCGAAGTTGCCGGCGGCGAGCGCCTCGCGCACCGCGGTCGACGACACGCGCAGACCCTCGACCTCGATCGTGTTCATCGCCTCCACGCTGAACCTGCGGGCGCCCTGCCGCAGCGTCGCGAGATCGCCGGCGCGGCCCTTGCCGAAGCGGAAATCGCTGCCGACGAGGATCCAGCGCGTGGCGAGGCGTGCGACGAGGACGTCGTCGATGAAGCGCTGCGGCGTCATCGAAGCGAGATGCGCGTCGAAGCGCGCGACGATCGTGCGCGCCACGCCCGCGGCGGCGAGGCGCGCGAGCTTGTCGCGCCGCGACGACAGCCGCGGCAGCGCGCGGCCCGGCGCGAAATATTCGCGCGGATGCGGATCGAACGTCAGCACGGCGGGGACGAGCGCGAGATCCTCGGCGGCCTCGACGAGCCGTGCGAGCATGGCCGCGTGGCCGCGGTGCACGCCGTCGAAGTTGCCGATCGTCAGCGCGACCGGCGTGTCGGCGCTGTCGGGCAGGCCGCGAATGATCCGCACGTCGAGGTGTCGCTGCAGCGCCGCATCGGCGCGGAAGCGAGGTGCCAAAGCGTTGAATTATAGCGGAAATTGCCGGATCGCGCGCGGCGGCGCGCGGCGCGTCAGCGCGCGAACGCCCAATCGACCAGCCGTGCGAGGAGCGGGTAGTAGAGTGCGAGGCGAATCGGCCGCGAGTCGATCGCGGCGAGCGCGCGTGCATAGCGCTCGAGCTGCGGCGCGTGGCGAAGGCGCTCGCTCGCGAGGAATGCCTGGGT
>Ga0134125_10005674_pt1 | contig 14150 bp, 11 predicted proteins | sample KB31751_FD_96464 | JGI IMG/M metagenome (GOLD analysis project Ga0134125, IMG submission 96464) | Terrestrial soil microbial communities with excess Nitrogen fertilizer from Kellogg Biological Station, Michigan, USA - KB3-175-1 | ecosystem: Environmental > Terrestrial > Soil > Unclassified ... | reverse complement strand
TCCAGTACGTGCTCGCCGTCGACCGCATCAACGAGCACGTGACGCACCTCTACGATCCCTACCACCCGGCCGTCGTGCGCCTGCTCGACTACGTGGTCCGCACGGCGCACTCCAAGGGCAAGTGGGTCGGCGTCTGCGGCGAGATGACCTCGGACCCGCGCGCCGTGCCCCTGCTCGTCGGCCTCGGCGTCGACGCGATGTCGGTCTCGCCCCGCATGTTCCTGCGCGTCAAGCAGGCGGTGCGCGGCCTCAAGCACGAGGCGATGAAGAAGCTCGTCGCCAAGGCCGTCCTGTGCTCCGAGTCCGACGAGGTCCGCCGGCTGCTGGAACAGAACCCCTAATCACCCAGATGAGCGACATTTCCCGCATCCGCAATTTTTCCATCATCGCCCACATCGACCACGGCAAGTCGACCTTGGCGGACCGCCTGCTCGAGATGACCGGCACGATCGCGCGCCGCGACATGACGGCTCAAATCATGGATTCCATGGAGCTCGAGAAAGAGCGTGGAATCACGATCAAGGCCAAGGCCGTGCGCATGGACTACACCGCGCCCAACGGCGAAAAGTGGCTGCTCAATCTCATCGACACGCCCGGCCACGTGGACTTCACTTATGAGGTGAGCCGCGCCCTCGCCGCCTGCGAAGGAGCGCTGCTCGTCGTCGACGCCACGCAAGGCGTGCAGGCGCAGACGCTCGCCAACGCGATGCTCGCGCAGGAAGTCGGCCTGCGCGTGATCCCGGTCATCAACAAGATCGATCTCCCGTCGTCGGACGTCAACGGGACGCTCGAGCAGATCTTCGACACTCTCAAAATCATCGAGGACCCGGTCCTCATCAGCGCCAAGAGCGGCGAGGGCTGTCAGGATGTGCTCGACACGCTCGTGCGCGAGATTCCCGCGCCCAAGGGCGACGCCGCCAACCCGCTGTCCGCGCTGATCTTCGACTCGAGCTACTCGACGTTCCGCGGCGTGATCCTGCTGATCCGCGTCGTCGACGGCACGCTCAAGAAAGGCATGACCGTGAAATTCTTCTCGACGGGGACGGAAGCCGTCGTCGAGGAGGTCGGCGTGCTCAAGCCGAAGCAGGTTCCCGCCGAAACGCTATCGGCCGGCGAGGCCGGCTACGTGATCTGCGGCATCAAGGACATCCACAGCGTGCGCGTCGGCGACACGGTCATGGAGAAAAACCGCCCGCTCACGGCGGCGCTGCCGGGCTACAAGGAAGCCAAGCCCGTCGTCTTCGCCGGCATCTTCCCGATCGATCAGACCGAGTACACGGCGCTCAAGTACGCGCTCGACAAGCTCAATCTCGAGGACTCTTCGTTCAACTACTCGGCGGAGACGTCGCTCGCGCTCGGCTTCGGCTACCGCCTGGGCTTCCTGGGCCTGCTCCACATGGACATCGTAAAGGAACGCCTTCAGCGGGAGTTCAACCTCGACCTCATCGTCACGGCGCCCAACGTGGTCTACCGCGTGCAGACGAACGACGGCAAGTGGTCGGTCATCGACAATCCCGCGCGCTTCCCTTATCACGGCGAGATCAAGGCGATCGAGGAGCCCTTCGTCCTTCTCACCATCGTGCTGCCCATCGAGCACCAGGAAGCGGTTCTCAACCTCATCAAGGAACGCCGCGGGGTCTATGTCGGAATCGAGTACTTGTCGCCGACGCGCATGCTCATCAAATACGAGCTGCCTTTGGCCGAAATGGTCGTCAATTTCTACGATCGCTTGAAGTCGGTCTCGAAAGGTTATGCCACGCTCGACTACCATCCGATCGGCTATCGCGAATCCGATATGGCCAAACTCGAGGTTCTGATTCATAAAGAACCCGTCGACGCGCTGAGCCAGATCGTCCACCGCGACAAGGCGCACGACGTCGGCGCGAAGCTGTGCGCGAAGCTCAAGGAGCTCATCGACCGCCAGAACTTCGAGGTGGCGATCCAGGCCAGCATCAACGGCAAGATCATCGCGCGCGAGACGCTGGGCGCCGTGCGCAAGGACGTCATCGCCAAGTGCTACGGCGGCGACATCACGCGCAAGAAGAAGCTCTTGAGCAAGCAGAAAGAAGGAAAGAAGCGCGCGAAGCTCATCGGGTCGGTCGAGATCCCCCAGGAGGCCTTCTTGGCCGCCCTGAAAATCGACGAGGACGCTTAATGGAATATCGGCTTTTCTTCATCGGGTTGGCGATGGGCGCGTTCGCGTGGTTCTCGCGCGGCTGGCAGAAGGAGGGCGGGCCCAAGACGCCGATGCTCTCGGCGCTGTGGCACGCGCTGTTCTTCTTCGTCGCGGGCGCGTCGATCACGATGATCCTGTCGATGTCCTTCGAGACGCGCGAGAAGTTCATCTCGGTGGCGTCGGCCGTGGTGCCGATCGGCGAGATCTACCGCGCGCTGCTGGCCGGCGCGGTGCTGGCGGCGATCGGGTTCTACCGGGCGTGGGAGGCGGGGGACAAGGCGGAGAAGCGCCGCTACTTCCTGCACGAGGACCTGGAGTGGGCCGACACGGTCTTTTCGGCGGCCTTCATGGCGTCGCTTCTCATGATGTTCGTGATCCAGGCCTTCAAGATTCCGTCGGCGTCGATGGAGAAGACCTTGCTCATCGGCGACCATCTCTTCGTCAACAAGTTCCTCTACGGCCTGCGCGTCCCGGTGACGGGCAAGCGCATCCTGCCGATCCGCAAGCCCAAGCGCGGCGACATCCTCGTCTTCCAGTTCCCCGTGGACGATCCCACGGAGCTGCATTGCGGCTCGGTGCAGTACGACAAGGACTTCATCAAGCGCCTCATCGGCGAGCCTGGCGACAAGGTCGAGGTGCGCGAGGGGAAGGTCTACATCAACGACAAACCGCTGGGCGCCGAGCCGTACACGGTGCACGACTCGCCCTATCAGGAGCCGGTCTCGCCGGCGGCGGCCAAGATCGCGCCGGAGGAGTACCAGAAGCTCTGGCAGGAGCACCACCTCGACGAGGCGCTCAACAACAACCAGCGCGACTTCTTCGGCCCCGTCACGGTGCCGCCCGACTCCTACTTCATGATGGGCGACAACCGCGACCACTCGTGCGACTCGCGCTACTGGGGTCCGGTCCCGGAGCGCTACGTGAAGGGCAACGCCTGGTTCCTGTACTGGCCGCCCTCGCGCATGGGCGCGGCGCACTAGCGCCTAAGACGCGTAGCCGTTCGGGTTGTTCTTCTGCCAGCGCCAATGATCGGCGCACATGACGTCGAGGTCGCGGACGGTGGCCCAGTCCAGCTTCTTCTTCGACAGCGCCGGATCGTTCCAGATCGCGGCGGCGTCGCCGGGGCGGCGCGGCATGATCTCGAAGGGGATGCGGTGGCCGGCGGCCTTCGACGCGGCGGCGAGGACCTCGAGCACCGAGTAGCCGCGGCCCGCGCCGAGGTTCACGGGTTCGGCGCCGGAGAAGGTCTCGATCTTGTCGAGCGCCGCGAGATGGCCGAGCGCGAGGTCCACGACGTGGATGTAGTCGCGCACGCCGGTGCCGTCGGGCGTCGGGTAGTCGTCGCCCCAGACGCGGACCTTGTCGCGGCGGCCGACGGCGGTCTGCATGACGAAAGGCATCAGGTTGTTGGGGATGCCGCGGGGATCCTCGCCGATGCGGCCGCTGGAGTGCGCGCCGACGGGATTGAAGTAGCGCAGGAGGGCGAGGTGCCAACCTTTCTCCTCCTTCGCCATCTTGAAGCACAGATCCTCGACGTCGAGCTTGGTCTGGCCGTACGGGTTCACCGCCGTGCGCGTGTGGTGCTCGTTGACGGGGTTCTTCTTGACCTCGCCGTACACGGTGCACGACGAGGAGAACACGAAGCGGCGGCAGCCCGCCGCGCGCATGGCCTCGAGTAGGTTCCGGCTGCCCTCGACGTTGTTGCGCTGATAGAGATCGGGCTTCTCCACGGACTCGCCGACGGCCTTGAGGCCCGCGAAGTGCATGACGGCGTCGAAGCCTTCCTTTAAGAGGCGGTCGAGGCCGGGCTTGTCGAGGAGGTCCAGCTTTTCGAAGCGAAGCGCTTTTCCCGACAGCTCGCGCACGCGGCGGACCGATTCCTCGGAGGAGTTGCTGAGGTTGTCGAAGCCGGCGACCTCATGCCCGGCATTGAGAAGCTCGAGCGCGGTGTGGCTGCCGATGTAGCCGGAGACGCCGGAAACGAGGACTTTCATGCGTGAGAGCAAGATTACGTCTCAGCGCGCGGAAAGTCAACGGCGGGGACGTAAGGAAATGCTTCGATGAGGTGACGAGCCATGGACTGGGTTCCTTTCGAAGGCGGCGCGACGATCGGACAGAGCGGTTCCGAGCAAGGGACCATCGTGTCCGACGAGGAGTACGCGAACTTCTCTCGCATCACGCTGGAGAAGTCGGCGAGCGCGGCTCCGTTCGCGATCACGTGCGGTGTCTACGGCTGGGCCTTGCACACGCGCTTCTTCCGTGATGAGGCGAAAGCCCGTTCTCAATACGAAGCGATGAAGACCGCCCTGCGCGCTGTCGTCGACATCATCCCGCTGGAGAGCGATCCCGACCTCGCGGAAAAGATGAAGGCCGTGACGCAGGCCATCCAGCGCTTCGTCGCCGAGTATCCCTGACTAGAACGGCGCCATCGCGCTCTGCAGGTGATAGTAAGGAGGCTTCGCGCGATAGCGCAGGATGCACTCCTTCATGATCTCCTCGATGAAGTCCGCATACTTTTGCCCGATGACCTCGGCGCACGCCGGCACGCAGTCGCCGTCGTTGATCGACGGGTTCGGGTTGATCTCGAGGATGTAGGGATTGCCCATGCGGTCCACGCGCACCTCGATGCGCGCGTAGTCGTGGCAGTCGAAGAGCCGGTAGGCGTCGAGGCAGATCTCCGAGATCAGCGCCGAGAGCTTCTGCGTGTACTTCGCCGGCCGCTCGACCTTGATCTTCTCGTAGACCGAGGTCTCCTCCCACTTCGCCTGGAACGGGTAGATGCCCCACGTCCCCTTGGGGAGATCGTCGAAGATCGAGCGGGAGAGCGGCAGCACCTTCACGCGCTCCTCGTTGCCCATGATCGAGACGTCCACCTCGTCGCCCTCGATGAACTCCTCGATGAGGACCGGGCGGTTGTACTTCTCGAGCAGCATCGCGACCTGGTCCTTGAGCGCCTTGAGGCTGGTGACGACCGAGGAGTTGGAGATGCCGATCGAGTTGTCGGTGTTGGCGAGCTTGACCATCAGCGGATAGCGCAGGTCCTCGCGGATCGGCTCGTCCTTCTGGAAGACGTAGTCGAACTTCGGCGTCGGCAGGCCCTGCTGCTCGAGGATCTTCTTCACCTTGATCTTGTCGATGCACAGCGCCAGCGTGAGCGGGTTGGAGCCCGTGTACGGGATGCCCAGGCAGTCGAGGATCGCGGCCGCGTGCGGCTCGAGCAAGGACGAGTTGTTGACGCGCTCGCAGACGTTGAAGATCATGTCCACGTTCGCGTTGGCGATCTTCTCGAACGGCAGCGGCGTCTCGTTCATGTCGAAGAACGTGACCTTGTGCCCCTTCGACTCGACCGCCTTCTGGATGTTGCGCCCGACGGAGGTCAGGTCCGCGTGGACCGCGCCCTCCTCGGTGCCCTCGGCCTCGTAGATGTTGCAGAGGATGCCGACGTGCAGGGACTTCTTTCCGAAGTCGAAGCCGCGGACCTTCTCGATGCGCGCCGACTGCAGGATGCGCCGCCGCGCGACCTGCGCCGCGCCGAAGCGGTTCTTGCGCCGCGTCTTGCCCAGCGACGACGTCGAGTCGAAGCGCGCGATGCCGACCTCGACCTTGCGCGTGACCGCGTCGAGGTTCTCCTCGGCCTCCGCGTACGTGTCGCCGCGGCCGACCACCCAGCCCATCGTCTCGAAGCCTTCCGGCGGCACGAGAGCCGCGTCGCCGGGCTCCTTCTGCACCGTGATGTCGTGCACCTTGAGCGGGTCCGGCTTCTCCTGCGGCAGCTTCACGCCGACGACGACGCCGGAGTACTCGGGGATCAGGTACTTGCCGACGAGATGGCAGCGCGGCTCCTTGAGGCGCTTGGGCGCGCACGGGAAGCCCACCGCGATCTTCGAGGCCTCCTCGATGATGTCGGTCTCCCAGACCGTCTTGATCCAGTCGTAGAGGTAGTCGCCGCCCATGCGCGCGTTGAGCTCGATGAGGCGCGGGCCCGTCGGCGTGATCTTGGCCTCCAAATGCAGCGCGCCGTTGGTCAGTCCCAGCGCCGCCACGACGTCCTTGGCCATCTTGAGGACCTCGGAGAGGTCCTTGGCCTCGTGGCGCGAGGGCATCGCGTCGCCGGTCTCGACGAAGAACGGCTCCTTCGTCGGGAAGTTGTCGGTGAACGCGTGGAACTTGAGCTCGCCGCCCTGCACGAGCAGGTCCACGTCGACCTCGGCCCCGTCGAGGTACTCCTCGGCGAGGATGTCGGTGCCGTACTTGTAGATCGGGTCGAACGTCGGCGTCATGTTCGTCTTGATGTAATCGAAAGCCTTCTTGGCTTCATCGAGACTGTCCAGCTTCACGACGAATTGGCTTTTCACGCCCCAGGCGGGCTTCAGGACGAGAGGGAAGCCGATGCGGGCGGCGGCCTTCTCGAGATCTGATTTGTTCTTGATCAGAGCCCAGGCCGGCTGATATTTGGAGAGCTTCGAGTTCTCCAGCGTCTGGCGGGTCAGATACTTGTTTCTCGCATTGAGCGCCGCCTGCGCGGAATTTCCGATCCAGCCGAACTTCTGCGCCAGCGTCGCCGCGAGCGGCACCGCGTTCTCCCAGAACGTGATCACCCCGTCGATCTTCATCGTCTTGACGAGGTCCTCGACCTTCGCCGCGCACGCCACCTCGTCGAGCGGATCGGCCTGGAGGAAGCCGTCGGCCAGCTTCGAGACCCAGTTCTCCTCGGAGGCCAGCAGGATCATCTTCGGGCCCAGCTCCTTGAGCCGCGTGTAGATGAACTTCTTCTTGGGGTTCGGCGAGGAGATGACCAGAAGCGTCTTGGACTTCAAGTCGGTCGAGCTGGGCTCGACGGGCGCGGCGGTCTCGGCGGTGTTCATGGAGATAGTTTACGGCATGCGCCCGCCGGAATCAAACGCGGGATTTCCCCGCGCCCTTCTATATTGTAAAATCGAATGGTCATCACCATGAAGAAACTATGGAGCCGGATCCGGAGCGTCCTCTTCCTCGCGGACGAGCGCGGCTTGCTCCTGCTCTCGGGCTTGATCGGCGTCGGCACCGGCGCGGCCGCGGGCTCCTTCATGAGGATCGTCGAGGAGTTCCAGTTCTGGCCCGCGGTCGGCGGACACGCCAAGCTCTTCTCGCTGGAGCTGACCTGGCCCCTGCTCGTCGCCATCCCCGCGATCGGCGGCCTGCTGTGCGGCGCCGTGCTCAAGTATCTCGATCCGACGGTCAAGGGGACCGGAACTCCGGAGACCTTGCTCGCGATCCGCCGCAAGGGCGGCTTCATCGGCGGGCGCTACACCGCGGTGAAGACGCTGGCCAGCTTCTTCACCGTGTGCTCGGGCGGCTCGGCCGGCCCCGAGGCGCCCATGGTCGCCGTCGGCGCGGGGCTGGGCTCTTGGGCGGGCCGCCGGCTCGGGATCTCGGCCGAGGACGTGTGCACCCTCGTCGCGGCGGGCGCCGCGGCCGGCTTCGCCGCGGTCTTCAACGCCCCGATCGCGGGGGTGCTGTTCGCCATCGAGGTGCTGCTGAAGGAGTTCACCTCGCAGGCCTTCGCGATGGTCATGCTCGCGACCGTCTCCGCCTCGGTCACGGCGAAGCTCATACTCGGCGTGCGCACGTTCGTCGAGGTCCCGAGCACCTACGCGTTCAACCGGATCGAGGAGCTCGGCTTCTACCTCATCCTGGCCATTCTCGCGGGCGCGTTCGCCAAGCTCTTCGTCGCGATCAGCCTCATCGTGGACAAGAAGTTCGAGAAGACCGTCGCCTCGCCCATGTGGCGCGCCGCGCTGGGCGGGCTCCTGCTCGGCGCCCTCGGCCTCGCCTTGCCGCAGGCCCTCGGCAACAGCCACCTCGTGATCCCGGACTTGATCCGCGCCGAGGCCGCCAACCATTGGGAGTGGATGTTCCTGCTCGCGCTGCTGTTCGGCAAGCTGATCGCCTGCCCGCTGACGGTCGGCTCCGGCGGCTCGGGCGGCATCTTCATCCCGTACCTGCTCATGGGCGCCGCGCTCGGCGGCCTCGTGGGCCGCGTCGTCAACTTCTACTTCCCGTGGTCCGCGCCCTCGGGCGCCTACATGCTCGTCGGCATGGGCGCCGTCTTCGGCGGCATCACGTTCGCGCCGTTCACCGCGATCATCCTGCTGTTCGAGCTCACGCGCGACTACAGCATCATCCTGCCGATGATGTTCACCGTCGGCATCACCGTCATGGTCGCGCGCGCCATCGACCCGCACAGCCTCGAGGGCCACAAGCTGGCCAAGAAGGGCGTGAAGCTCCACGAGGACCCGGAGCTGCGCGTGCTCGAGAAATACCACGTCCGCGACATCATGAGCCACCCGCCCGGCGCCGAGGCCGAGCGCGAGGTTCGCCGGTTCACGCACGCCGAGCTGCCCAAGGTCGGTCCCGACGAGCCGCTCGAGCACGCCATCCGGCTCATGCAGAAGACGGGCGCCGACCGCGTCCTGGTCGCCCAGGCGCACGAGATCGTCGGCCAGGTCACCCAGGGCGACATCCTCAGCATCTACAGCCGTTTCTTCGACTAGAGACGGACTATCCCCGGGGATAGTCCGAAATCGGGTCCTGCGTCCCATGGGACCTTAGACCCTTTTCCCGGAACGCGGTCTCGGCTATCCTTGAGTGATGAAGGACACGCGGCGAAACCGGATCTGGACGTTCGCGGGCATCTTCGCGCTCGCTCTGACCGTCGGCGTCGCCTCGAACCGCGCCGTTCTGCGCCATCGCGTTTCCCCGCCCTCGGACGAAGAGCTCAGGGATGCCGTGGCGTCCCCGCCGGCGACCGCCGGTCTCGCCGGCCGCCCCGTGCCCACCACGTGGTTCAGGTCGCCCGAGCAGCGCAAATCGGAGATCGACACCGCCCTGCTTTCCTCGCGCCGACGCCGGGCGCTCGCCCGCCGCGTCGCCGTTCAGTAGACGGGCTTGAGCCGCGCCAGCCGCTCTTCCAGCCGCGCTTGGAACTTGGGATCGAGCACGTCCGCGCACACCGCGTAGCGGATCAGCGGCTCGGGCTTGCCGTCCTCGCCGATGCCCGAGAAGTGCACGCCGACGATCCCGGTCTGCGAGATCACCGCCCGGTTGAAGGCCTCGTGGCGGTTCTCCGCCGGCAGCTCGCGGCCGAGGACGGACTTGGGGACCTTCCAGAGCGTGAAGAAGCCCGCCTCCGTCGCGCACGCCGGCCGCAGGCCCGCCTTCTTGAGCTGGGGGACGAGGTAGGCCACGCGGCGCTCATACAGATCGCGGATTTCGCCGAGAGCCCTGGACGCCGCCGTCCGGTCGGCGAAAAATTCCCCATAGGCCGCCATCACGCCGGGCACCGGGCCCGAATCCGTGTTGCCTTTGACGAGAACGAAGTCCTCGACGAACTCCTTGGAGCCGACGAGCGCGCCCAGGCGAGCGCCGGGATCGTTGTAGGATTTGCTGACCGAGTACAGCTCGAGCCACTCGAGCGCGGGATGGTCCTTCGCGACCTGGGCCAACGGCACGTGCGCGTGCCCCGCGGTCAGGCCCGCGTAGGCGGCGTCGTTCACTAATCGAGTTCCTTTGGCGACGCAGAACTCGATGAGCTCCTTCCAGTCTCTTTCCGACGCCCCGACCGCGGCCGGATTTCCGGGCCGGATCGTGAAGATCAGGTCCGCGCGGTCCGTCCCGTCGCGCTTCAGCGCCTCTTTGAGGCGCGACAGATTCAAGCGCATGTTGTCGGAGGTCACGAGCGGCCAGACCGTGCGGTTCGCGGCGAGATACGATGCGCTCCACGTGCCGACCACGTCGTAAGCCGGAAGATTCGAGGCCACGCGGAAGCTCGCGCGCCGCGCCTTGTCGGGCAGGTGCAGGCCGCACGCCAGCGGGATCAGCGCGCTCGCCGTCTTGATGCCCGCGATCGGCAGCGCGCGCAGATGGGGGAATTTCTCGACGTCGATGCCGCCGTGGAGCGCGACCATCCCTTCGGCGAAGCGGTGGAGGTTGTTGTCCTCGGCGTACGTGTGGTACGCGTAGCCCGGGTCCTTCGCGAAGCGCGCCTTCAGCGCGCGGATCGACTCGGGCGGGATCCCGTCGGGGTTTCCGAGCGAGAGGTTCAGCGGCTCCTCTCCGGTCTTTTCCTTGTACTCGCGGATCAGGACGTAGATCAGCTGGAAGAGGTTGATGCCCGCCGCGGGAATGCGCCGCGTCACTTGAGCCCCGCCTTGTCGAGGCCGAGCCGCGCGTCGGCCGAGCCGGGGACGGCGGCGAACGCCACGCTGAGGCGGTTCCAGGAGTTGATCACGGCGACGGCGAAGGTCAGCTCCGTGAGTTCCTTGTCGGAGAACTGCGCCCGCGTCCGCGCGTAGGCCGCGTCGTCGATGCCGCGCCCGTCGAGCCTCGTGACGGCCTCGGTCCATTCGAGCGCCGCCTTCTCCTTGTCCGAGAACAGCGGCGACTCGCGCCAGACCGCGACGTGATGGACGCGCAGGTCGCGCTCGCCGTGGATCTTCGCCTCCTTCACGTGCATGTCGAGGCAGAAGGCGCAGCCGTTGAGCTGCGAGGCGCGGATGTTGACGAGGTCGAGCAGCGCCGCGCCGAGGGAGCTCGCCTTGGAGGCTTGGGAGAGCTCGAAAAGCTTCTTGAACAGCTCGGGGCACTGCTGGGCGTAGTTGGCGCGGGCGCTCATGGGAGCAGTTTATCCCTTTCGTGCGGGGCCGCGCCAGCGCGGCGGCTCAGTAGCTGTAGGACACGCCGAGCAGGTAACTCTGCAGCGTGTAGTTGGTCTTGAAGAAGAGCTGGTACTGCTGGTTCGAGTACGCCGTCGCCATGTTGGCCGTCGCGAGCAGCTTCCAGTGCTGGTTGATCGGCACGCCGAGGTCGACGGTGAAGTTGTCCTGGTCGATGTACTGCGCGTCGGAGAGGTAGAGGCCCGCGGAGTCCTGCGCCGGGCGCGCGAGGTAGCGGCGGTGCGAGCGCAGATAGGCGAAGGAGAACTCGATCTTCTTCGCCCCGATCACCGCCGTCGCGCGCGGCTGGATCGACGTCTCCTCGTAGCCGTAGTAGTCGGGGAGGAAGACGTTGACCGCCGCGTCGTAGTTGTTCTGGTTGGAGTCGACGCGCGTCCAGGCGCCCTGCAGGTTCACGAACAGGCTCAGGTCGTCGTTGATCTTGCGTCCCCAGAACAAAGTGCCGGTGATCGATTTGATCTGGTCGACGCGCGTGTCCGGCGTCAGGTCGCCGGAGGCGACGACGATGTGCTGGTCGCCGTACGTGCGCGTCGTCCAGTTGGCCGTGAGCAGGCCGCGCACGTCGGGCGCGGGCGTGGGGAAGGTGGTCTGCGCCGTCCAGGAGTAGTTCTCGGAGTCGAGCGTGTGCGGCGCCGCCTCGGCGCGGCCGAGACCCTGCGAGACGACGCCCGACTCGAGCGAGGAGTAGTTGGGGAAGCGGATCTTGTACCAGTCGAAGGCCGCCGTGCCGGTCCAGCCCTCGGCGAAGGCGTACTCCGCGTCGATGCCCAGCGAGGGCTTCTGGTAGTCGAAGAGGCCGCCGCCCCAGTCCTCGTCGGTCGTCTCGCGCAGGAACTCCCAGCGATAGCCGCCGTGCGGCTTGATCTTGAGGTCGCCGCGCTTCCAGACGCCCTTGACGATCAGCGCGTGGCTCATCGAGTCCTGGAACAGCTGGCCGCCGCTGCCCAGGTCGGTGACGGATTTCGTTCCCTGATAATTGAACGCGTAGGTCGGGATCAGGCCCCACTCGTCGTTGAACTTGATCGCGGGCGTGGCCTGCAGGCTGCCGTTGCCCTGCCAGTTGGACGCGGAGCCGTTCTCATAGAGCTGGCCGAGCAGGAACGAGGCGTCGAAGACGGGCACGAGCTCGACGTCGGCGCGCGCCGGCGTCGCCGCGCCGAGCGCGGCCGCGAGCAGGAGGACAAGGATTCTCATCGCTCGCGGGGTCCTTTCACGGAGTCGGGAGTGCCGAAGCGCCAGGTGAGCGCGAAGAGGTGCGAGTCGCCGACGTCGGCGCCGGGCGCGAAGGCGTAGTCGATCGAGACCGAGCGGAACGCCGCGCCGAGGCCGACCTTGAGGCCGGCGAAGCGGCCCGCGTCCGGCGTGCGCGTGTTGATGCCGCCGCGGAAGAAGAAGGAGGCGGTGTCGTCGACGCGCAGGCGGTACTCGCTGCCGATGGCGGCGTAGGCCGGCGAGTAGAGCGGCCCGACGAGGTCGAGCGCGAGCGTGAACGCGTCGCTGGCGCGCCAGGCCGCGCCGCCCGAGACGCGCGAGGGCAGCGGGTCCGAATTCGCGTCGAACTTGAGCGAGCCGCCCAAGTTCTCTCCGGACATGCCCAAAGTCCAGTCGTCGTTGAGCGCGTAGCGGCCGCCGGCGTCGAAGGTGGTCGTCTCGGCGGAGGTGACGATCTTGAAGGAGACGCGCTTGACCGTCGCCGCGAACTTGACCGGCCCGACGGTGGTTCCGTAGGTGAGTCCGTACGCGTCGGCCGACGGGGAGAAGCCGCCGGTCGGGGCGGCGGTGTCGTCGCGGCCCTCCAGGGTTCCGTAGCCGACGTGCAGCCAGCTCAGCGCGAAGTGGTGGACGCCCTTCGTGAGGCCCCAGGCGAGGTCGTCGGAGCCGATGCCGTTGCCGAGGAGCTGGTGCGTGAAGTACGCCTGCTGGGCCTCGACGTCGTGCACGGCGGCGGGGTTGACCGTGAGGCCCTCGACGCCGGAGGCCGAGGCCTGTCCCGCCTCGCCCATGCCGAGCGAGCGGACGTCCTGGATCTGGTTGAGGAAGTCGGCGCCGGCCAGCGCCGCGCGCGCCGGCAAGGGCGCGAGCGCGAGCAGGACGGCGAGCGAGAGGATTCTCATCGTTGCACCGCGAACTTGATCGTGGCCTTGCCGCTGCCGCCGGTGGTGTCCTCGACGACGGCGAGATAGACGCCGCTGGCGAGCGGGCGGCCGTCCTTGTCCGTGCCGTTCCAGTTCAGCACCGAGCCGGTGGAATCGGAATCGAGTTCCTTCAACAGGCGGCCCGAGACCGTAAAGACCTTGATGTGAGCGGCGGCCGGCAGCCCGGCGAACTTGATGTCCGTGTGGCCGAGAGCGGGGCGGAACGGGTTGGGGAAGACGAACCCGGCGCTCACCGACGAGGACGGGGCGGCCGCGACGATCTCGAAGATGGAGAAGCCGTCGGTCTGCGCGACGACGGTCTTGCCGGTCGTGTCCACCTGGGAATCGAGCACCTTCCAGCCCACGCCCGCGTCGTAGCGCGCGATGCGCAGCTGGTTGGGGTTGAGCCCGCCGATCGCGGCGGCCGTGTAGCCCAGCGAGACGCCGACCGGGCTCACCGGCTCGACGCCGCCGGTGTTGACCGAGATCGCGATGCCGCTCGCGGTCAGGTTGAGGCCGCTGGGAAGCGGGGGGATGCTGCCGGCGGAGAGGGGGCTCACGGTCAAGGTCGTCGCCGTCGTGAAGGAGCCGAAGGGCACGGACACGATCGCCTGCGCGCCGGAGGCCAGCGCGGCGGTGACGGTGCCGCTCGAGGAGCCGCCGAGCGTCACGTAGGGCGGCGCGCCCAGCGCGAAGATGCCCTCGGGGTCGGACACCTGGGCCTGCACGGTGCCGTTGCCCTGCGGCAGGTTCACGCCGTCGAGCACCATCTCGAAGACCGAGGTCTGCTTGTTGAGCTTGAAGACGCGCAGGACCGACTGCGGGACCAGGATCGAGCCGACGGTCGTGTTGCCGCCGGCCGCGGCGAAAGGCAGGCCGACGGTGACGAGTTGGCGGCCGGCGCCGGCGAGCGCGCTCGGGGTCGCGTCGCGCACGACGTCGACGCTCATGACCGTGGTGGAGATGAAGGTGTTGGGGCTCGCGGCGAAGGCGCGCGTGGTCAGCGCGAGGTCGGCCGCCGACAGCTCCGACTTGCCCGCCACGGCCATGCGCACGTTGAAGGCCCACGTCGCGGCCGGGCAGTTCACCGTGAGCTGAGGATTGCTCTGGTTGGCGACGACGCCG
>Ga0134125_10005672_pt1 | contig 14156 bp, 10 predicted proteins | sample KB31751_FD_96464 | JGI IMG/M metagenome (GOLD analysis project Ga0134125, IMG submission 96464) | Terrestrial soil microbial communities with excess Nitrogen fertilizer from Kellogg Biological Station, Michigan, USA - KB3-175-1 | ecosystem: Environmental > Terrestrial > Soil > Unclassified ... | reverse complement strand
GAGATTTCGATGTCGAGCCCGTGTTTCTTGAAGATGCCTTCCTGCACCCCGACGTCGAGCGGCGTGAACTGGAAGAGCGAGGGGAAGCCCTTGGCCACGCGCAGCGGCTCGGCGGCGCTTGCCAGTCCGTGCGCCATGAGCGCACCAAACGCAACAAGCACGGCCGCTGCGACGGTGCGGCCGCCGATCAATCGGTTCAAACGCATCATCCCTCCCTGTACTCCGCGCGGCGCCGCCTTAGCGGCGCCGGCGGTCGATTTGCTTTCTAGGCGCTGGCGCCTGCGCGTCTATCCGCGCGCAGCTTACCCGTCGCCGCTTGGTCGATCGAAAAGTCCTTCGGGTTGAGCACGACACCGTAATCGCTCTTCGCGTGCTCGACTGTGACATAACCCTCGATAACATCGCTGCGGACGCGCTCTGGATCGCGCTCGAGCGGATCGCCCCAGCCGCCGCCGCCATTGCTGCGCACGACGACCTCGGTCTCGGGCGGCGTCGGCACGCGGTTGGCTTCTTTCTCCTGGAACGCGTTCTCGCCCGGCAGCTTCATCAGATAGAAGCTGGAATTGCCCGGCTTGCCGCCCCAAAGACCCCAGGGCGGATTGTGGATGCGCGCCGGCGCATGCATGTTCCAGCGCCCTTCGACGAAATTGCGCACGCGCACATCGAGGCCGAGGCCGCCACGGAACTTGCCTGGGCCGCCGCTATCGGTGCGCATGCCGCGGCTCTCGATGAGCACCGGCGTCTTCATCTCGATCGCCTCGATGCTCCCGTTGCGGACGTCGCCCTGGCACACCGAGACCGACGCCGACTCGCCGTCCTCGGTCGGACGGCCGCCCCAGCCGCCGCCCTCGATGCTCTGCACGACGAAGGCCTTGCCGGTCTTGGGATTGCGCCCGAAGAACACGATCGCGGCACCGAGCGTGCCGAGATGCGCGGCCGGGATCTTGTCCTTGGCGCCCTGCGCGAGCGCCTTGGCGATGGTGTCGACCACCGTCGGGATGATGGTGCTCCACCCGGCCATCGGCGCCGGATATTGCGCCATCATGATATTGCCTTCGGGGATGATGTGCTGCAACGCCGCGAAGGAGCCTTCGTTGACCGGATCGAGCGGTGCGGTGAGCGATTTGTAAGCGACGCGCGCGCCCGCAAGGGTGCGCGAATTAACGCCCGCCTTGCGCGCCTGAGAGCAGCCCGACAGGTCGATGACCATGCTGCCCTTTTCCTGGTCGACCGTGACTTTCGCGTGGATGCGCACCGGGTCTTTGCTGACGCCGTCATTGTCGAGGAAGGATTCGGCCTCGTAGACGCCCGAGGGGAATTGCGAGACGGTGCGGCGGCACTTCATCTCGGTCTCTTTGAAGATGTGCTCGATCGCATCGAGCATCGTTTGCTTGCCGAACTTCTCGAAGAGCTCGTCGAGGCGGCGATGGGCGAGCTTACACGCCGCCATCTGCGCGCGCATATCGCCGAGCGAGGAATCCGGGAAACGGATGTTGTCGCGGATGACCTTGAGCAGGACCTCGTTGACCTTGCCGTTCTCGTAGATCTTGAGCTGATCGAGCTGCAGGCCTTCCTGCCACGGATCGATGACCTCGGCGCCGGCGCCGAAGCCGGTGCTCATGCCGCCAATGTCGATCCAGTGCGCGCGCACCATCGAGAACATCAGCAGCTCGCCCTTGAAGAAATAGGGCATGTAGATGACGATGTTGTTGAGGTGCTGACCGGCGACCGCCTGATGATTGGTGATGACCACGTCATCATGCTTGAAGCCATCGACGCCGTAACGATTGACGGCGTCTTCGATGATCGCGCCGAGATCGGCGACGAAATGCGAGACACCGCCGACGTTTTGAGAAACAAGACGAGAATCCGGCAGAAGGAGCGCCGTGCAGAAGTCGCGCACCTCGTAGATCATCATGTTGTACGAGGTGCGATGCAGATCGGCCGCCATTTCGGTGGCGATCGCCGGCAGTGCGCTGCGGACAACCTCGAGCGTGACGGGATCGAGTTTCGTCGCCATTAGCCTTGTCCCACAGTAATGATGAGTTCGCCAGTATCCGCCACGACCACTTTGTCGCCGGGATGGATGACCGTGGTCGATGCGTATTCGCTGACGAGCGCCGGGCCGTCGAACTTGTCGCCGGGCTTCAGCTTCAGGCGATCGTAAACCGGGCAATCCACCGGTCCGCCCTTGTCGAACAGCACCGGCCGCTTCTCGCGCGGGGCCAGCTTGCCTTCCTTGGCGAGCGGCGGCAGCGCCAGCTTCGAGCGATGGCCGAGCGCGACCAGGCGGACGTTGATGATCTCGACCGGCTCGTCCGTCGCGTGATGTGCATAGCGCTGCTCGTGCAGCTCATCGAACGCGCCGCGGATCGCCTTGCGGTCGCCCTTGGTGAGCTGATCGGCGGTGACCGGCACCGGCAGGGTGAATTCCTGGCCGACATAACGCAGATCGAACAGCACCTGGGTGGTGACGTTCTCCGTGCGGCCGAGGAGCTTGAACGATTCGGCGCGCAGATCCTCGACGATCTTGCGCACGGTCTCGAAATCCGCGGCGTTCAGCTCGGCGAGATAGGTGCGGACGAGATCGTGGCGCTCATCCGCCATCAACATGCCGAGCGCCGAGAAATGCGCCGGGAATTGCGGGATGATGACGGTCGGGATGAAGAGCTCGCGCGCGATCGCGACGGCGTGCGGCGGACCGCCGCCGCCCGAAGCAACGAGCACGAAATCGCGCGGATCGTAGCCTTTTTCGACCGATACTTCGCGCACTGCCAAGGACATCTTCGCGATAGCGATCTGGACAATCGCGCGCGACGCGTCTTCCGGGCTCATGTTGAGCGCCTTGCCGACCTTCTCGATCGTGCCCTTGGTCGCCGCTTCGACATCGAGCTTCATCTCGCCGCCGAGGAAGTCATTCGCGCCGATGCGGCCGAGGATGACATTCGCGTCGGTGATCGTGGGCTCGGTGCCGCCGCGGCCGTAGCAGATCGGACCCGGCTCGGCGCCCGAGCTTTGCGGACCGACCTTCAACGCGCCGACATCGTCGATCGAGGCGATCGAGCCGCCGCCGGCGCCCACTTCAACGACGTCCACGACCGGCGTCATCACCGGATGACCCGAGGCATAGCCGCCGACGTAATAGCCTTCCGCCATGCTGGCTTCGCCATCGCGCACCAGACTCGCCTTGGCAGTCGTGCCGCCCATGTCGAAGGAAACGACGTTGGCATAGCCGAGCGCCTTGCCGATCTCGGCGCCGGCGATGATGCCGCCCACCGGGCCGGATTCCATCATCGTCACCGGGCGCTTGATCGCCGTCGCGGGGCCCATGACGCCGCCATTCGACTGCATGATGGCGAGCTCGCCCTTGAAGCCGATGCCTTCGAGACGCGACTGCAGGTTGCGGACATAGCCGCCGACGACCGGACCGATATAGGCGTTCACCACCGTGGTCGAGATGCGCTCATACTCGCGGTATTCGCGCATGATCTCGTGGCTCATCGAGACATAGGCCTTGGGCAGCACCTGCTGCACGATCTGGCCGGCCTGCTGCTCATGCGTGGGATTGGCGTAGGAATGGAGGAAGCAGACCGCGACCGCCTCGACGCCTTCCTTGGCGAAGGCCTCGCAGGCCGCGCGCACGGTGGCGTGATCGAGCGATTCGCGCTTCTCGCCGGAGGCATAGAGACGCTCGCTTGCCTCGAGCGTCAGATGGCGCGGCACCAACGGCTTCGGGCGATGGAAGAAGAGGTTATAGGCTTCCGGACGGTTGCCGCGGCCGATCGCATAGACGTCGCGCGTGCCGCGCGTGACGATCAGGCCGACCTTGGCGCCTTTGCGTTCGATGAGCGTGTTGATCGCCGTGGTCGAGCCGTGAATGAGGTTGTCGATCGTCTTGGGATCGATATCGCTCTTCTTGATGCAATCGATAATGCCGTCGACATGGTTGCGCGGCGTGGTCAGACTCTTGGCTTGATAAAAGCGTCCGCTGCGATCATCGAAAGCAATCAGGTCGGTAAACGTCCCCCCGATATCAACCGCCAGAAAAATCACGATATTTTGCCTCTTCTCACGTGGTTGGGCATCACCCTGAAATATAGAGCCGGCAGGATGGGCCGGCGCGACTATCGCGGACACGGCGGGATGACGCAATCCCTTTTCCCCCATCCCTTTTTGCTGGGTCGTAAATGCCGCCGGCCCTTTCCGGTCACGCTGGGCTAAGCCACACTGACGCGCTTCGATCAGTTAGAGAGAAAAGCGATGGCTCAAAACGGCGCTCAGAAACTCCGCTCGCTGCTCGGCGGCCCCGAAATCTTTGTTTGTCCGGTGGTCAGCGATCCGCTGACGGCGAGGCTCTGCCACGAGGCCGGTTTCCCACTGGCGCTTTTGGGCGGCTTCGGCATCGCCGCGATCGGCTTCGGCATGCCCGATGCCGGGCTGATCGACTTCACCGAGGTCGTGACCGCCGTCCACAACACCTGCTCGGCCAATCCCGGCTTTCCGATCATCGCCGACGGCGACACCGGCTACGGCAATGCGATGAATGTCCGCCGCACGGTGAAGGAATTCGCCCGCGCCGGCGCGGCGGTGATCCTGATCGAGGATCAGATGTGGCCGAAGAAATGCGGCCATTACGGCGGCAAGCGCGAAGTCATCCCACGCGAGGAAGCGCGGCTCAAGATCCGTGCGGCCGTCGAGGCGCGCAACGAGATCGGCAGCGACATGCTGATTCTCTCCCGCACCGATGCGCGCGGTGCGACGAATTTCGATGAGGCGATGGCGCGCTGCGAGGCTTTCGTCGCCGAAGGCGCGGACATCATCTTCGCCGAAGCGCTCGAGACCGAAGCCGAACTCAGGGAATTCGGCAAGCGCTTCAAGCATCCGAAACTCGCCAACATGATGCCGAAGACGCCGGTCAAGTCGCGCGCCGAGCTCAAAGCCATGGGCTTCGACATCGTCACCTACAACATCGCCATCCATGCGATGGTCGCGGCGCTGCAGCAGACCTTCAAAGCGCTGAAGGCCGACGACATGGCGAAAGCGCCACCGCTCGCCGCTTTCGACGAGGTCACACGGCTTGTCGGCCTCACCGACTACATGCAACTCGAACAACGTTACAAGGCGACGCAGTCATAAAAAACCAAAAAAGCTTCTGCGTCGCCCCGGCGAAGGCCGGGGCCCATTCTTCAACATCGTGCTGTTGAGGAATGGATGCCGGCCTGCGCCGGCAACGGGGCTTATTTCGATCGTGGTTGGGAGGAAGGTAAGTGATGGCGAAAACGAAGAGGAGCATCGAAGAGCGGCTGCAAGAGGTCGAAGACCGGCTCGAAATCCTCAACCTCATCGCGGCGCATCCGCCCGGCACCGACAGCGGCGCCAGCCAATTCGCGGCATCCCTTTGGACCGAGGATGGCGAGTTCGACCGCGGGGCAGGGTTGAGCGGCCACAAAGGCAAGGCGGCGATGGGCTCAGGATTGGCGACGCCGGGCTTCCGCGAGGCGATGCGCCAGGGCATCGCGCATTTCTCCGGCCTGCCGCATATCGAGCTCAACGGCGATAAGGCGACGGTGACGTCCTATCTGCAGATCGTCACACCCAACCCGCATGGCGAGCCGGTCGAGATTTCATCGCACGGCACCTCAAAAGGCTTCCGCATCCATCGCATGACGGTCAGTCGCTGGGATCTGGTACGGACCGAAGAGGGCTGGCGCATCGCCCGCCGGCGCTTGCGGCTGCTCGACACGACCGACGAAGGCCGCGCCTTGCTGCGGGAACTCACGGGAGCGTCAGCTTAAAGCCGTCATTGCGAGGAGCGCATCGCGCGACGAAGCAATCCAGTCGGCGGAACACACTGGATTGCTTCGCTTCGCTCGCAATGACGATGTTTTAACGTCGTTACAAGGAGGGCGTAGCGCGACAAGCAATCCAGCCCTTACGCCGGCGCCTTCGCCTTCAACACGCCGCGACGGATCTGATCGAGCTCGATCGATTCGAAGAGAGCGCGGAAATTGCCCTCGCCGAAGCCGTCATTGCCCTTGCGCTGGATCAGCTCGAAGAAGATCGGTCCGACCATCGTCTCGGTGAAGATCTGCAGCAGCAGGCCGGAGCGGTCGCCGTCGATCAGGATGCGATCGCGCTGGAGCCGCGGCAGGTCTTCGCCATGACCCGGCAAGCGCGTGCCGATCTGCTCGTAATAGGTATCGGGCACGGACATGAATTTGATGCCGTGCTGCTGCAGCGATTCGACGGCTGAATAGATATCGTCGCTGGCGAGGGCGATGTGCTGCACGCCCTCGCCATGATACGTGGCGAGATATTCGGCGATCTGCGATTTGTCGTCGGCGCTTTCATTGATCGGGATGCGTATCTTGCCGCAGGGGCTGGTCATCGCGCGCGAGCGCAGCCCGGTCATCTGTCCTTCGATATCGAAATAGCGGATCTCGCGGAAATTGAAGAGCCGCTCGTAGAAGCCGGCCCAGTGATCCATGCGCCCCTGATGCACGTTGTGCGTCAGATGATCGATATAGGCGAGGCCATTGCCTTTCGGATGCTGATCGACGCCGGGCAGCGGCACGAAATCGACATCGTAGATGCTGCGCTCGCCATAGCGATCGACGAGATAGAGCAGCGCGCCGCCGATGCCTTCGATCGCCGGGATGTTGAGCTCCATCGGTCCGATCTTGCCCGTCACCGGCCGCGCGCCGAGACCGATGGCGCGCGCCTGCGCCTTCGCGGCATCTTGCACCCGGAAAGCAAAGGCACAGACAGACGGACCATGCACGCCGGCGAACGCCTCGGCGAAGCCGCCGGGCTCGGCATTGAGCAGGAAATTGATGTCACCCTGGCGGTAAAGCATCACGTCCTTGGCGCGATGCTTGGCGATCGCGGCGAAGCCCATGGCCTCGAAATGCCGCGCGAGCGCTTGCGGATCGGGCGAGCCGAATTCGACGAATTCGAATCCGTCCGTCGCCATTGGATTTTCGATGTCGTTGTTCAGCGCGTCGTCGCTCATGCCGGATTTCCTTCCAGGAAGCGATCGCTCGTCAGAACGGCGCCCGGATCGAGATCGCTCAACCTCGCCAACTCGGCGTAGTAGGGCGTGAAATCGGGCTGCGTCGCCTCGAAGAGCTGCTCGAAGCTGTCGATGACGAAATAGCTTTCCTGGTAATCGTCGATGCGGTAGCGCGTCCGCATGACGCGCAGCAGATCGAAGGCGATGCGGTTGGGCTTCGGGTCTTCGAGACAATAGATCGATTCGCCCTTCGAGGACACGATCCCCGAGCCGTAGATTCGGATACCCTCCGGCGTCGCGATGAGACCGAACTCCACCGTATACCAATAGAGCCGCGCGAGATGCTCGAGATTGTGGAGGCGCAGCGCTTTGAGCCCGCCCTTGCCGTAGGCCTCCATGTAATCGGCGAAGATCGGATTCACGAGCATCGGCACGTGGCCGAAAATGTCGTGGAAGATGTCGGGCTCTTGCAGATAATCGAGCTGATCCGCGCGGCGGATGAAGCAGGTCGAGGGAAAGCGGCGATTGGCGAGATGTTCGAAGAACACATCGTCGGGCACGAGGCCGGGCACGGCGACGATGCGCCAGCGCGTTGCGCGCTCCAGCGCCTCATTCAGACGGCGGAAATCGGGAATGCCTTCGGCTTCGACGCCGAGCGCTTTGAGACCATCGAGGAAAGGCTGGCAGGCGCGGCGCGCGAGGATTGCTTCCTGGCGGTGGAACAGCTTGCGCCAGATCGAATGCTGCTCGGGCGTGTAGGAAGCCCACTCCTGTTCTATGTCGAACTGTTCAAGGTCCTTCATCGCGGGAGCCCCGCATGCGTTCCATAAGGACACGGTCGAAAGCGTCGAGCCGCGCCACGACCCGGCCGAAGATCGTATCAGCAGGGTAATTGCCCGCGGCGTCGGGCTCACCGGCCGGCCTTCCCATTAACAACGCGGCCGCATCCTCGACCGTTCCGACCGACCAAAGATGGAAGCGGCCCGCGGCGATCGCCTCCGCCACCTCATCATGCAGCACAAGGCTGACGCGATTGGATTCGGGCACGATCACGCCTTGCGTGCCGGTGAGGCCGCCGGGCTTGGCGGCGCAGACGCGGAAGAAGCCTTCTATTTTCCAATGTGCGCCGCCGATCGGCTGCGACATGCCTTCCTGATTGACCGAACCGGTGATCGCGAGGTCCTGGCGAATCGGCAGCTGCGCGAGATCGGAGAGCACGGCGACCAGCTCGGCCATCGAGGCGCTATCGCCTTCGACCCCACCATAAACCTGCTCGAAGGTGATCGAGCAGGTGTAGGACAGCGGCCGGACTTGCGCGAATTTGCCGGCGAGGAAGCCCTCCAGCACCATCGCGCCCTTTTGCTGGATTGGCCCGCCCATGCCGATGAAGCGCTCGATATTGATGATGCCGGTGCGCCCGGCATAGGAGCGCGCCGTGACGCGCACCGGCGTGCCGAAAGCATGATCGCCGACCGAATTGACGGTGAGCGCGTTGATCTGGCCGATCGCGCCGCCATCCGTGTCGATCAGCATCATGCCCTCGACGACATGCTTCAGCATGCTTTCTTCGATGCGCGCATTGCGCCGGCCGCGCGCGTGATGCGCGGTGGCGACGATCGCGGCGTCGAGCATGCGCTTGCCTTCGCGCCGTGCCAGGGTCGCCGCTTCGGCGACGAGATCCTCCATCAGCTCGACCTTCGCGGTGAGCCGGTCGCGCCGTTCCGCCCAGCGCGATGCGACGCCGAGCAGCAGCGCGATCGCGTCGTTGCTCGCACCGTCCAGCCCCTGCCGCGCGACGGCCTGGCTGATAAGACCCGCGTAAAGACCGAGATTGCGCGCATCGGCCGGCGTATCGCCGTCGATATCCGCGTTGATCTTGAAATAGGTGCGGAAATCGGAATCGCCCTGGAAGAAGGTCGCGTACCAATAGGGCGTACCAACAAGGACCACCTTTACATCAAGAGGTATCGGCCCCGGCTGCGGCGCGCCGGCGATGGGCGGGCTTTGCGCCCGGCCGAGCTCTTCGATGCGGATCACGCGATCGCGCAGCGCGCCTTTGAGGAAAGCCCAGCTTGCCGGATTGGCGGCGATCGCCTCGGCGCGCAGCACCAGCACGCCGCCATTGGCGCGGTGCAGCGCGCCGGCGCGGATTTGCAGGAAATCGGTATGAAGCGAGCCCTGGCTCTGGCGATATTCGATCCAGCCGAAGAGATGCTCGTAGGTCGGATTGGCCTCGACGATCACCGGCGCATGGGTCTCTTCGCCGTGATCGACCAACAGATTGACGATGTAGCGCCGCTCCGGGAATTCGCCTTCGGGGGCGCTGCCGGGCTGGAGCTGGAAACGCTCCGGCGTCTCGGTGATGTCGACGCGCATCGCGGTGAGCCAGCGGCTGAGGCCGGGGTAAGCAGCAAAGTCACGTGCGAGCGCGTCGAGCGCGGGGCTGATGACTTCCGCGGCGATGCCGCGATTGAGCTCTTGGACCTGCGTCGCGAGCTGCGCACGCGCGCTGCCGGCGCGGATTTGGACGCGCGTCATGGCGGCATTTATCTCGCGCTCGCTCGCTTCATCGAGCGGCGGCGGCGTGCCCGGTCGCTGCTGCGCCGGCATCAGACGCAAGCCCCCATCCTGGCCTTGGACGAGTTGTAGCCCATGCGCCTGCGCCGCCTGGGCGAGGGTTTCCATCTCGGCATTGACCGCATGCTCGGCCTGCTCGCGCAGCGCGAGCACGCGTGCCTGATACGCATCGCCGGTGAAGGAAGCGGCGAGCGCCTCGCGCAGCTTCGGAATGAGCGCGGTCAGCGCATCGCAAAATTTTCGGCCCGTGCCGGCGGGCAAGGACAGCGGCACCGGCCGGTCGGGATGACGGAAATTATTGAGATAGAGCCAGTCGGCCGGAACAGGCCGCTTTTCCATCGCCGCTTCGAGATAAGCGAGCGTCGCCCTCATCCGCGCCGAGCGGTCTTCACCGACCACAAAGATATTGAAGCCAAGCGCATCGACCGAGAGACCGAAATCGAGCGCCTCGCGCGCCCGCGCATGGCTTGTCAGGTCGAAGACGCCGGCGCCCATGACCGGCGTCGCCGGGAAGCGCGGAATGCCCGCCGCATCGGCCTGCAGCTTGGTCGTGCTCATGATTCCTCGCTCATTTCCTCTCGGGAAGGATAAGCCCGCGCTGCGGCGATAGCGAGCATGCAGCTTCCTTGCTGTGCAGAACCTCCGCCGATAGATTGGCCGCAAGCAACGAAGGAGAGGCAGTCATGCTGGCGGAGGATCGGCGCAATCGCTTGCGCGCGGCGATGAATGGCGCCGGCATCGAAGCTCTGGTCGTCTACGGCAATTCCTGGCAGAGCGATTATCTGCGTTACGTCGCGGATTTCTCCTCGATCGAAGGCCATGGCATGGCGGTGGTCACGCCCGATGGCGCGGTCGAGCTCTTCGTCGACAGCGTCGCCGAAGCAGAGCGCGCCGAGGCCGAGACCAGCGGTATCAAGGTGAGCCTGGCGCCCGAGATCGTGCGCGAAGTCGCCGGCCGGCTCGAGCGCATCGCCAATCACCGTATCGCCGCCGCGCCTTTGGGCTTCATGCCGAAATACATCGCCGAGAAGGCGCGCGGCTATAAGCTCGAAGACGGCACCAAGCTGGTCGATCATCTGCTGATGGTGAAGACGCCGGCGGAGATCGACACGCTGCGCAAAGCGGCGAAGCTCGCCGATGACGGCTATGCCGTGTTCCGCCAGGCGGCGCGGCCGGGCCGCAAGCAATATGAGCTGATCGCCGATATCGAGGGCTTCTTCCGCAAGAATGGCTGCGCCGACAATTTCATGATCATGGGCTCGGGCGGCAAAGACGTGTACGCGATGGCGCCGCCTTCCGACCGCATCATCAAGCCCGGCGACATGGTGACGACCGAGCTGACGCCGGCGGTGCATGGCTATTTCGCGCAGATCTGCCGCACCATGGTGCTGGGCAAGGCGAATGACGCGCAGAAGAAGGCGCATGCGCTCTATCGCGAGGCGATGGAAGCCGGCATCGCCGCGGCAAAGCCAGGCGCGACCGCTGCCGATGTCGCGCGCGCCGAGAACGATGTTTTCCGCAAACGCGGCTATGGCGATTACGCGACGAGCAAGTACACGCGCGTGCGCGGCCACGGGCTCGGGCTTTTTGTCGATACGAAGCCGCACATTCTTGAGGATGTCGACACGGTGCTCGAAGCCGGGATGGTGATGATCGTCCATCCCAACACCTATCATCCCGAGGTCGGCTACATGGTGCTGGGCGACAGCATTGCCATCACTCCCACAGGCGCCGAAGTGCTGACCGGCACGCCGCGCGAAATTTTCGAGGTCTAAATGCGGCGCGGTTATATCGGCTGGTCGAAAGCGGAATTGCCCGAAGCGGTTTTTGCCGCGCGCGTGAAGCGGCTGCGTGACGCCATGGCGCCGCAGGGCCTCGACGCGATGGTCGTCTACACCAACAACACGCGCACCGCCGGTGTTTCCTGGCTGACGGCTTTCGTGCCCTATTGGGCCGAAGGTCTGCTGGTCGTGCCGAAGAGCGCCGATCCCTATCTCACCATGGCGTTCTCCAACCGCATCGTCGGCTGGGGCAAGAATGTGAGCTGTGTCGCGAAATTCGAAGGCGGCGGCCGGCCAGGCCAGGCCGCCGGCAAATACCTCGCCGAGCTCGGCGCGAAGAAGATCGGCGTCGCCGATCTCGAAGGTCTGCGCGCCGCGGTGGCACAAGACATGGCCGATGCCACGCCCGGTGCCGAGATCACCGATGCGACCACGATCTTCGAGCGTGTGCGGCTCCAGCCCGACGCCGCCGAGATCGCGCTTGCCGCCAAGGCCGGCGCGATTGCGCAGCGCGCTCTGGCGCTGGCGACGGGCAAAGAGACAATTCTCGGCGAAGCTGTGTCGGCGATCGATCACGCCGCGCGGCTTTGGGGCGCCGAAGAGATCTATATGGCCGCCGCCCCCGATCTCGACCGCGCCACGCATTTCATCCGACCGGAAGGCACGATCACCCCCGGCCAGCGCTTCGCCCTGCGCGCGACAGTCGCCTACAAGGGAAGTTGGGTGCGCATGACGCGCTGCTTCGGTGTCGCCGATGCGGCGCTGACCGAAGCGCAGACGCGTTTCGCCGCCGCGGTCGGACAGCTTCCGAACCTCGACGGCTTCCGCGCTTTTCCGTCCTGGTCGATCGAAGGCTGCCGCCTGGCGCAACCGCTCGATGTGTTCGCCGCGCCGTCGATGACGAATCCGCGGCCGATCCTGCCGGGCGCGCTGCTCACCGCGCAGGCGGTCATTGCCGTCGATGGCAACAAAATCCCCGTCGCCGCGCCGATCCTGACCGGCGCCGCCGGATTTCCCGCGAGCCTCTTGGTCGCACCCGTCTTTTCGTAAGCTTTTCGCGGGTTTCCGCCCCAATCGCGCGTTGCGATTTCTTGACGTAGTGGGCAGCGGCCAATACAACCCCGCCGATACAAGGAGAGGCAATGGCATCGACCCGTAAGGCTGCTCTCATCACGGGAGCAGCGAATGGTATTGGAGCGGCTGCGGCGATCGCCCTCGCGAAAGCGGGGTATGACGTCGCCATCAATTACAGCCGCAGCGACGATCAGGCGAAATCGGTCGAAGCCGAGGCCAAAAAGGCCGGCGCCAAAACCATTTTGGTGAAGACCGACGTTTCCGACGATGCCGGCGTCCGCGCGATGCTGAAGACCGTCGGCGATACTTTCGGCCAGCTCGATGCCCTCGTGAACAATGCCGGCATTACCCATTCCGCCCATCCCAAAGCCTGGGAAGAGACCGGCCTCGAAGAGTGGGATCGCGTCTTCGCCGTCAATGTCCGCGGCATCTTCCAGGTGACGCGCGCCTGCCTGCCGCTGCTCAAAGAGGCGCCCTCCCCCGCCATCGTCAACACGGCGAGCATCGTCGGTCTGCGCCCCGGCCCGCAGCCGCATGCCTATGCGGCCTCGAAGGCCGCCGTCGTCAGCCTCACCAAAACGCTGGCGCTCAATCTTGGTCCTAAGATCCGCGTCAATGCCGTCGCCCCTGGCTGGATGGAAGGCGACTGGATGAAGCGGATGCTCAAGGACCATTACGACGATCTGATGGGCCGCCGCGCCAAGGCGACGCCGTTGAAGCGCTGTGTCACTGCCGACGACGTGGCCGAGACCATGCTGTCGCTGATCGAGAGCAATCATTTCGTTACGGGCGAGATCGTCATCGTCGATGGCGGCTTCGCCAATTCGACCTGAATAAATAAAGGGAGTCGAAATGCTGGAGGGCGTTGTTCCGTTTCCGCCCGACTTCGCGGCGCGGTATCGGGCCAAGGGCTATTGGCAAGACAAATCGCTGCGCGACGAGTTCGCGGCGGTGTTCCAGAAATATGGCCCGCGGGTTTGCATCATCGATCGCGACCGGCAGATCACCTATGCCGAGCTCGACCGGCTGAGCACCAACCTCGCGCTCAATCTCCTGGAGCTCGGCTTCAAGCCGCTCGACCGCGTCGTGCCGACGCTGCCGAATGTCGCGGAATTCGTGATCCTCTATTTCGCGCTGCAGAAAATCGGCTGCATTCCGATCGCGGCGCTGGCGACCCACCGCTACAACGAGGTGAGCCAGTTCGTGCGCCTGTCGCAGGCGGTGGCTTGCGTCTATCCCGAGCGCCAGAGCGATTTCGAATTCGCGCCGATGGTGCGGCGCGTGCGCGAAGAGAGCCCGTGCTGCAAATTCGCGATCACCTTGGGCAAGCCGGCAGCCGACGAGCTGTCGCTGCAAGCGCTGATCGACACGCCGGCGAAGCTGCCGATCAGCGAACTCGACAAGCTGAAGCTCGAGCCGACCGATCCTTGCATCTTCCAGCTTTCGGGCGGCACGACCGGCATTCCGAAGCTCATTCCGAGAACCCACAACGACTACGCCTATAATTCCAAGCAGGCGTCGAAAGTGTGCGGCGTGACCGGCGATTCCGTGCTGCTGCTGATGCTGCCGATCGCGCATAACCTGCCGCTCGCCTGTCCCGGCATCCAGGGCTTCATGTTCAACGGCGGCAAGATCGTCCTCTCGCAGACGACGCGGCCGGAAGAAGTCTTCCCGATGATCGCGAAGCACAAGGTCAGCCACATCAAGGTGGT
>Ga0134125_10005671_pt1 | contig 14160 bp, 17 predicted proteins | sample KB31751_FD_96464 | JGI IMG/M metagenome (GOLD analysis project Ga0134125, IMG submission 96464) | Terrestrial soil microbial communities with excess Nitrogen fertilizer from Kellogg Biological Station, Michigan, USA - KB3-175-1 | ecosystem: Environmental > Terrestrial > Soil > Unclassified ... | reverse complement strand
GTAAATAATTATTGCGTTAGAAATGATGGAAACAAAATTAGTGTTATTTATCAAGGCGTTATTATATTATCAGACGTTGTGCTTGATAATGGGACTATCGTTAAAACAGATGGGACTGTAAAAACTAAAGATGGTAAAACAACCTTACTTAGAACAGGAGAATGTATAAACCGGGATGGAACTATATCTACATCCGATTCGGGTGATAAACCAGATTAAGAAAGCATAAGACAATAAATACAACATTTACTGGCTTATTTCGTACTGATCAACGGCCATATCATCAAGCGCTTCGCCTAATTTTTTTATATCGCGCATAAATCTATTTTTAAACGATGTCCATACGCTCGGTTTTACATTAGTACATTGGCTGATTCTCTTTTGAAGTTCACTATTTTTTTCATCTAAGGTTTTTATTTTTTTATTGAATTTTTTTATCGCTTTTACACTAGCATTCAGTTTTTTATCTCTTAATAAGTTAATTTTTTGTTGATTTGACTTTATTTTTTCTTCAGCAGTTTTTTTAAATATTTCATAGTCAGCAGAGTCTGTTTTTGTTTGGCATAAACTTTTTTGATTTTTAGTTATGTTATTTTGCTGGGCAAATAAAGATAAACTCACAAACATAATTATTTGTATTAAAAATATTTTCATCATTTTTATTACTTAAATATTTTTTTAATAAAAGCCAGTGCCACGTGAAGTTTTACCCAAAATTTGATTAAAGAGGTTTACAAATACATAAATGCGCATTTCTTTCTACACTTCATTTTTACAAAGTATCGGTGTAAGCAAATAGTTGGCTATTTAAACCGTATTTAAGTGTATTGGTATATTTTTTTGTTGATAGATAAAAAATAAAATCATGAAAAAAAAACTATTTAATTTTGCAATTATTGCTTATGCAATTTTTTTATCATCATGTTCAATGATGAAACGCCATTACGTAAAAGGCTATTATATTAGCCATAACTCCAATTCTTTAAGTAGTAAAGAGCATCAACAAGGGGCTGAAAAGAAAACTACTCCGCCTTTATATGCTGTAAAAAAAACACCTGATAATAATGTAAATATTTTAACCCCAATACTACCAGCGGAAAATGAATTTACAAGCTCAAGCCATAAAAGAGCAATAAATAAAAATACTCTTGTTATTACACATAAAAAACACCTAGGGTATAATGCAGCAAAAATAGTTAGAGAAGAGGAAAACACTAAATTAGTTACTATAAAAAAAGCTGCGCCAGATGATGTTGTAGTAGACGCCCTAAGCTTATTTTGGATAATTATTTTAATTTTATTGATACTTTGGCTTGTCGCAATTTTAACCGGCGGTTGGGGTCTTGGCTGGGCCATACACATATTATTAGTGATTGCTTTAATATTGCTAATACTTTGGCTACTACGAATTATATAATAAAAGACAAAGGGTATACAATTTTATTCTGTCTATAATTAAAAAAATAAACCATTCAATCACGAATGGTTTATTTTTTTTAAATACAGGCTCAAGCAAAAACTTTAAGTCGGAATTAATAATTAAATATTTTTGATCCACTTAGTTCCGTTTTCTATATTGTTGAAAAAGGCTACAGTCAATTTTTCTTTATCAATTTTATACGAAACACTTTCAATAGCCACTTTATTAAAATAAGATGTTGGTGTTATAATAGCAATTGTTTTGAAACCAAATTTAATTGCACGCGGTAAAAAATCGCTTTCAAGCCAGTGCTGGTCTTCCATTCCTATTATCGTCATATCCTCAATATCGGCAAACACTTTTGTACAATTGTGTTTAATTAAAGTGTTGAGCATTAGCTCGGTCCCCTGGCGAAATTGATTGCTGGTGGCATATCCGTTCCACTCCATTACTACTGCATTTAAATTTGCATCAAAAAAAATGTTATACGTGTCTACTGTCGTTTTCATGAGATTTTTATTTTATTAAACTTAAATTAATGGCGTTTGGTTAAAACAATTTTGTATTGAACAATTTTGTTTAAAACAATATGACAGATGGATTAGGACCTATCATATAATTTGTAACCTTGGTTGTGGACGTTTAAAATTTCGATTTTTGTGTCGTGTGTTAAGTACTTACGAAGTTTATGAATATAAACATCCATGCTGCGTCTGCTGAAATAACTAGTTTCAGCCCAAATTTCTTGTAAGGCCATCTCGCGCTTTAACAGCTTATTTTTATTAAGAATCAAAAGTTTTAAGAGTTCGGTTTCTTTAGTGGTTAGCCTATACAAATCCTTACCATAGGCAAGTGTTTGCAGGCTGTAGTTAAAAATATAATTACCAAAATTATATTTTGTAAAACTATCTATTTGTTTTGGTTTTACACTGCGACGTAAAATAGCTTTTAGTCGCGCCACAAATTCTTCCATAGCAAAAGGCTTTGTTATATAATCATCGGCGCCTTTATCAAAACCCAATAGGGTTTTTGAAATGTCTTTGTGGCCAGTAATAAAAACAATGGGCAAGTTTTCATTCGCTACTTTTATTTCCTGAGCAAGGGTAAAACCATCCTTATCAGGCATTTCAACATCTAACAAACATAAATCATAATTAAGCTTACAAAATAAATCGTACCCCTGTTTCGCACTTTTGGCTCTATCAACCAAAAAGTCCTCTCGTTCAAGAGACTTTTTAATTAAAATACCAAAAAATTCGTCATCATCTATCAATAAAATTTTTATTTTTTCTGCATCCATAATTTTAAAATAAAAAGTAAAATATTTAACTAAACACCTTATAATTTTAAAATTCTGTTTTGGGCTAAACCAATCAAAATCACAAAAGTTAAAAGCATTTGTTATAATGTTTTTAACTTTTACGCAAAAAATATACCTGAACCTTATCTGTAAAATGCAATAAGGTTTAATTAAAAGAGGGGAAATATTTCTACAGTTTCGTTTGATAGAAAACTAATGCGGAATTTAACCGAATAGTTTTTGCTTTACACCTTTTTGCGACTAACAAGCATTACTAATCCTGCTATAAATAAAATAATTCCTACTACCGGTGGCCAACTAACAAAATGACTTTTTTCTTTATTGATATGAATTGGGCCTACATTGGCTACATTTTCTGTAGTAAAGTAAGTGAAGCCTGTATATATCATCATTAGTAAGCCTATTACAAGTATTATAGTGCCAAGGGGTTTTGTGTTCATATATCTTGCTTTTTAAGTTTAAAACAATTAACCTAAAATATGCCTGAAAGGATAATCAAATCGACAAACATTGTTTTAGGTTAATTGTTTTACAAATTAAAAAAAACGTACCAATAAAAAACAGACTTAACAAAAGCTAAAATTTGCAAAATATTTAAAATTTTTGAACACTATATTTTTATTAAAATATTTTTTATGCTGTTAAAATGCCAATAAAATTAAGGTATACGAACTGGCATTAGTTTTGCCTTAGTAGATTAAAGTGTAGAAAATGTTAGAAAAACCAAATGGTACATTGATTGCATTGGGATGCAGCGAGTGTAGAAAAGATGCCGAAATTTTAAAAGGGTTGTTGCAAGAAACGGGGAAATTTATACCTAAAATATGCGTTTTTACATTAGCCGCCGATAAACCTGAGCAAGCAGAGCTTGATTACCGAGCCATGTTTGAAAAACTTGGCACGCACGATATTTCAATTATTAATTTTAATGTACATACAGAAGCTGACTCAGAAGAAAATTTAGAAAAGGTAAAACAAGCCAACATTATCATATTTTGCGACGGTAGCCAATTAAAGCTAAGTAGTTTATTAGGTGGCACGCATTTAATTGCCCGCATAAGAAAACGTTATTATAAAGAAAAAGATTTTGTTGTTGTTGGTGTTTGCGGGGGGGCTGCTGTACTGGCTAACACCATGGTTGTGCAATGCAACAGTAATGACCCTATGCTAAAAGGTGAGCTACAAATAACAAATGGTCTTAACTTGATAAGTAATGTTTTTATTGATACACATTTTACAGAACGAGGAAAATTTGGATGTTTAACACAAACCGTAACTTTTAATCCGGCGGTTTTGGGGATTGGCCTTGGCGACGACACAGCTATCATTATAAAGAATGAAGAAATAGAAGTAATAGGTTTGGGCCTGATAATAATTATAGATGGAACTTCTATTAAATATACTGATGTATCAGAAATTGGCCATGGTGAGCCTATAACGGTAGAAGGAATAAAAATGCACTTTCTGGGGGCCGGTAAGCGTTTTTTAATTAACGATAGGCAAATACAACAAAACAGTAAGGAGTTTTCGGAAAATAATATTGCGTATTAATTGCCAAATGCAAAACCACATTGTGGTATGAAAATTTGAACCATATAACAAGTTTAAATTTTAACTAATACAAAAAACTATTTTATGAAACTATTTTACCCCTTTGGCTTAATATGCTTATTAAATATATTTTGCCTTAACGCGCAAACTAATGCAGAAGATTTTGAGAAAAAGTTTACTATAACTGAAGAAGCTTTTTCGAAAGTTTATCAAAATGGGAAAAGCGAATCTGTTACGTACGCTAAAGGTGGTTATGCAGAAATTATTCCTGAATTATTAATTTTATATAAGCAAGATTCATCAAACATGAATTTGGCTTTTAAACTTGGCGTATGTTATCGTAATTCGAGAACCGCAAGAATTCAGGCCATCCCTTATTTTCGTAAAGCATCTACATCGGTTTCCGATAAATATAAGGGAAGCTCTTATAAAGAAAAAAACGCGCCACTTATTACATTTCAATATTTAGGAGATGCTTATCATTTAAACTATGAGTTTGACAAGGCAATTGCCGCATATGAAAAATTTATAGCTGTTATGGCTGAAAATAACAGCACAGATAAAACTTTGCTGGCCGAAACAAATAGAAAAATAGAAATGTGCAAAACCGGAAAACAATTAATGGCACAACCGATAAAAGTAAAAATTAAAAACCTAGGTAGCAATGTAAACTCGGCTTATGCAGATTATGCACCCGTAATATCAGCAGACCAAAATTATCTTTTCTTCACGTCGCGTAGGCAAGAAACAACAGGCGGACAAAAAGATGATTTAGGCAATTATATGGAAGACATTTATATGTGCAACAATACAAAAACAGGTTGGAGTAAAGCAACCAGTATTGGCGCACCTGTTAATACAGAATATAATGAAGCTACTATAGGTATCTCTCCTGATGGGCAAACAATTTTAATTTATAAAGACGACAAAGGTGATGGTAATATATACAGCACTACTTTAAGTGGTGATGTATGGGGTACACCTGTAAAACTTAATGATAATGTAAATTCTAAATACTGGGAACCTAGTGGGTTTATTTCGGCTGATGGAAGTACACTTTATTTTGTGAGCGACAGACCCGGTGGATATGGTGGTAGAGATTTATATATTAGTAAACTTACGCCTGAAGGTGATTGGGGAAAAGCCGTTAACATGGGGCCAAATATAAATACAGCTAATGAAGAAGACGCTCCATTTATACATGCTGATGGTGTTACATTGTCTTTCAGCTCTAATGGGCATAATACAATTGGTGGCTTTGATGTTTTTACCAGTTTGCTTTCAGATGATGGAAACTGGTCAACACCTATAAATGTTGGTTACCCAATAAATACTACAGATGATGATGTTTTTTACGTGGTTAGCCCCGATAATACAAAAGCTTATTTTACATCGTTTCGCGAAGGCGGTTTAGGTGAAAAAGACATTTATACGGTAACTTATTTAGACAGAAAAGAAGCTCCCCTAACGTTGGTTAAAGGAACGGTTACAGATGAATCTAACACAGTAGCAAAAAAAGTTGATATAACAGTAACCGATAATGAAACCGGACAAATTGTAGGTGTGTATCATACTAATAGTAAAACAGGCCAGTTTTTATACATTTTAACGCCAGGCAAAAACTATAATATCACCTATCAAACACCAGGGCATCTTTTTTATTCAGAAAATATTGAGATACCAAAAAAATCAAATTATTATGAAAAAAATAGAGCGGTGTCTCTTCACCCTATTGTGGTGGGATCTAAAATAACTTTAAATAATATTTTCTTTGATTTTGATAAAGCTACCTTACGCAAAGTTTCGAACGTTGAAATAAAAAATTTAGTTTTGCTGCTTAAAAGCAACCCTACTATGAAAGTTGAAATATCGGGACATACGGATAGCAAGGGCACAGATGCTTATAATCAAAAACTATCCGAAGAACGCGCGCAAGCCGTTGTTGCTAAACTTATAGAAAATGGCATAAGTGCCGACCGCATGCAAGCAAAAGGTTATGGCAAATCAATGCCCGCTGCTGCAAATAACAAAGCAAACGGCAAAGATGACCCTGAGGGAAGGCAATTAAACCGTAGGGTAGAGCTAAAAATTACCGAGGTAAATAAATAACTCCAAAATAATTGGGCATTTTAGATTTCTATTTTCCCTTTGCGGAAATTAATTCCCAAGCTGTTGACTTTTGTTTTTTAGTTCCCCGAAAAACTTATTAAAATCAACATGTTTTAGTATTAAACATATTGCACAATATTTAATACTATTTAAGTATGAAAAATATTTTATACATAATTGCTGCCTTGCCATTCATGGCTATTGCGCAATCAAACAATTTGGCATCAAATGGGTCGTTTGAAGCTATAACTAAAAAACCAAGCGCTCCGGGTCTTATTTGTAAGGCTATTGGAATGAGTAGTGCAAACAAAACCACGGTAGATCTTTTTAGTAAAGATGCACATGATAATATGGTTAAAGCACCATCGACTTATATGGGTTATCAGGAGCCTTCAACAGGGTCAAATTATGCAGGCATTGTTGCTTTTTATGGTGATGAAGGGATTTTAAATTATGAACCGGGTTATGACCGTTATACCGAATATTTGCAAGTAGAGTTAACCCAGCCGCTAACAGCAGGGCAAACTTATAATGTCGGTTTAAAAGTTGCTTTAGCAGCTAAAAGTGCCTATGCTTTAAGTGGATTAGGCATAGTAATGACTAACAGCAAACTCGAGATAAATAATAATTCATATTTATTTATGGAACCAGACATGGTTTCTATGAATGTTTTAAATGATACAACTTGGTCGACTATTGAAGGGGCTTATACTGCAAAAGGCGGAGAAAAATATTTAACTTTTGGGGTATTTGAAAACTACATGGTGGTTGGAAAAATTATACCCGATAATGTAAATAACTCTCGTAAAGCGTACTACTTTGTGGATGATATATCTGTAACACCAGGCCCGGTAAGTGAACCAAAAAAAGATCTGACATTTAATGAAGGCTGTTTTAAATTAAAAAATTTAAATTTTGAATTAGATAAAGCAGTGATATTACCTGAGTCATTTCCGGAATTAGATGCCTTGGCTGTTTTTCTTAAAAATTATCCAACCCTTACAATCTATATTGATGGTTATGCTGATAAAACCGGCACAGATAATATAAACGTAAAACTTTCGGCTGATAGAGCCAATGCGGTTAAAAGTTATTTAGTAAATAAAGGCGTGAATCCAGATAACTTATTATCAAGATGGTTTGGAAGCCAATATCCAATTGATGAACGTTATACAAACAGTGCTACAAACAGAAGAGTTGAAATTACAGCTTGTTGCTTTAAATAAAAAAATGAAAAACGTAAAAAATATACACTTAACAAGTGCATGGTTAAATAACGAAGTGCTATTTACCCCAAAAATTAAAAAGGAATCCTTTATTACAAAAAAAATAAAAGAAGTAGCAACCGGTTTACGAAACAGTTTGCTGACACAATCGCGTAGAGTGTGCCCAAGATGTAATGCTGCCATTAAAAAAGAACGCCTCGTAAAAAATAAGTTAGTTAGTTATTTCTGTTACAATTGTCAGCTATTATTTAGAAAATAAATAAGCATGCAAAAAAAACAAAAGAAACAATTACACAAACCACAACATCAAAACAGACCGGGGCTGCAAACTAAAATGCAGCCTCAGCCCGTTTTTAATAACCCATCGGTTAGGGGATCAGGGAAATTAGCCAATAAAGTAGCTTTAATTACAGGTGGCGATAGCGGCATTGGGAGAGCTATTGCTTGCTTGTTTGCTAAAGAAGGAGCTGACATTGGCGTACTATATTTAAACGAACATGAAGACGCAAAAGAAACCAAGCGAATTATTGAAGAAGATTTTGGTCAAAAATGTTTCTTAGTTTCAGGCGATATTGGAAAAGAGGCATTTTGCGCATCAGCTGTTAAAAAAATTGCCAAACAATTTAATACTATTGATATTTTGGTTAATAATGCAGCTATACATTATGAAAAAGATTCGATAAAAGATGTAAGTGCTAAACAGTTACTTAAAACTTTTGAAACAAATGTGTTTTCGGTATTTTATATAACTAAAGCAGCACTTGATTTTATACCCGAAGGAGGATCCATTATAAACACAGCATCGGTAACTGCTTATCGCGGTAGCGCCAAAATAATTGATTATGCGGCTACAAAAGGGGCTATAGTTTCTTTTACGCGAAGTTTATCGGCCAATTTATTAGATAAAAAAATTCGTGTTAATGCCGTAGCACCTGGCCCTATATGGACTCCTTTAATTGTATCTAGCTTCGACCCTAAAAAAGTAACTACATTTGGAAGCGAATCTCCAATGAAAAGAGCCGGTCAGCCTGTTGAAGTTGCACCTTGCTATTTATTTTTAGCTTCTAGTGATTCGTCTTATATAACTGGCCAAGTGCTACATCCAAATGGAGGCGAAATTATTAATGGTTAAATATTAATTTAGCAGATTAATTCTACAATTTAATTCTTTATCTCTTTTCTCCACAAATAACTAAGTGGTAGCCTTTTCAAGCGTATAAAATAATGTAAGAGTTTTATTTTTTTCTGGTAAATTTTTGCTTGTTTATTCATATAACCGTTGTTAAGTATATTTGTTTAAAGAAAGTCTTAGCCCTTTTTTCTTACTTCTGTATTTTTTTGTTTCTTTAAAGCTTTACGGTTTCTTTTTTTATGGAATGGTTTATCAGATTTTGTTTCAAAATTTTCAGCTTTCGCTTTTTCAGCACGTTTTTCGTGTCTTTTAATTCGTTTGTCTTTACGCAGCTCACGCCTACCCTTTGCAGTAGTTTTACTTGGTACAACACTGTTAGTGCCAGCTTCCTGCGCATTTAGTTCTATACAGAAAAACAAAAAAAAGATTGCGATATATTTTAATATAATTTTCATATTAAACAACAGGCAATTTTTATTCCAACCAAGTTGATAAAATAATAAAAGCCACACTTGTGGCTTTTATTATTAGACCGTATCCCAATAACTAACTCTTTATAATTATTGTCGGTTTGTGGTATAAATTGTTTAAGCAAAATATGTGCCATGCAGTTATTTTACCCAGCGTCCGTGTACCCACTCTTCGCCATACTTATCGTGGTGTCTCCAGTATCCTTTTTCCCACCTGTAACCACGGTGAGGAGGACTAACCCAATGCCCACCACCATATACATACACTCCATTAGAAGGTTCCCATTCTTCTTCTACCCATATATGTTCAGGGCTTGGTTGCGGAGTTGCCACTACAACCGGAACTACCGGACGTACTTTTACATAAATCTGCGCTGAAGCAGATGACAGACTGAAAAGAAGCCCGCCTGAAAACATTAGTTTAATTAATTTGCTTTTCATGACTTATTTTATTTTAGGTTATTAAATACATCAACTACTTTGTGATGTCTGGATTATTTTTGTTCATATTATTATCATCTGGCGGCGTTACAATAGTATCGTTGTGTATTGTAGAATCTTTTTTAATGCTTGTTATAGAAGGGCTATCAATTCCTTCAGAACTTGCAGGCGCATTAGCATCATTATTTGCTGCGTGGGGGCTACATGATGTAAGTATCACAAAAAAAAGCCCTGTTATTGAAAATAGCTTTATCATTTTCATGCTGATTATTTTAGTAAGTATATTATGTTAATTCAAGTTCTGTGCCACTATTAAATCAAATATCCCACCTAAGTTCGCTTTGTCTTTATATCTTTGGCTTAATATTGTGTATATAGGTTATGAGGAAAAAGGATTTATTAGAAAAATTGCATAAAAAAATGATTCAGGAAATTCAGGATTATGCAATTATTTTGCTTGATAAAGATGGAACCGTACTTACATGGAATGCAGGTGCAGAAAAAATAAAAGGTTATAAAGCAGAAGAAATAATTGGGCAAAACTTTAATATGTTTTACCTCCCTCTAGATAGAGAAGAACAACTACCTCAAAAATTAATTGCACTGGCAATAAAAGAGGGGAGTGCAAAACATATTGGAAAAAGACTTAAAAAAGATGGTAAAACCTTTTGGGGTAGTATTTTAATTACCGCTTTACACGATGATGATGATAGCGTAATTGGATTTACTAAGCTAACAAAAGAACTTCGCGACGGGGAAATTGAATAAAGTTTAAACCAACAAAAGTTTAACTGTAGAATTAATTCATCAATTTTTAGTACATAAATTTTAAATCCCACTTATTATAGATTTTAAAGTTATAATTAACTAGGAACAGGTTTTGCTATTTATTTCTTAAAAAATAAATATGAAAACAAAAACAATCAAATTCTTAACAGCTTCATTAGCTGTTGCAACACTTTTAACTACAGGATGTAAAAAAGGTGACACAGGGCCTGCAGGAACACCAGGCGCGCCAGGCGTAGTAGCTACATCAACCGACGGTTTTATAAAAGGCACATTTTCTGGCACACGCAGAGATGGAACTGCTTTTACTGAAAACTTTAATTTTCAAAACTACTGGGGTACGCCTTCTGGTACTTTAGATAGTACAGGAGTTAACAACTTTACTTTTAGAATTAGCCGTGGGGTTGATATTTTTGGCGCCAACAGTGCCAGTATATCTGTTAACACTAACTCGCCAACAGCTTCTACAGGTTTCATTACTTTAAGTAATTTTACATTTACTCAATCAATGAGCTCACATAAGGAGTTTGACTTTTCGGTAACAAATAATATAAATGCAACAGCTACTGCCCTATCTTACGATAAAAACACAGGTATGTTTACAGGTAATTTTACCTTTAACGTAGCAGGAGCCCAAAACAACACAGGTAATGCAGCTACTATTACAGGCAGTTTTCAGGCAACTGTAACTCAACTATATTATTTTGTTAAACCTATTGGCAATGCAAATACTAATATAGTAAAAGATTAAATAATTAATTTAATTTATTCAAACCTTAAAACTATGTTTGATTATACATCAAATATAGTTTTAAGGTTTTTTTATTTTAAAAAAACCTTAAACAAATAATAACTTATGTGGTGGCAATATATATTGGTTTTTTTAGGCGCGTTTTTATTTGATGTTGTGCCCTTCCCTTTTTTACCGGCTTTTACTGTAATGATATTTTTACAAGTAGTATTTCACCTTGCGCTATGGCCTGTAATTATTATTGGGGTTGCAGGTTCCATTTTGGGCAGGTATATTATGTCGGTATATATTCCTTATTTATCAGGCAAATTTTTTAAGCCCGCAAAAAACGAAGACATTGAATTTTTAGGAAAAAAAATGAAAGAAAAAGGCTGGAAAAGCCAATTAGTTATTATTGCTTACTCCCTGTTGCCTCTCCCCACAACACCTCTTTTTGTGGCCGGCGGAATGGCTAAAATAAAACCTCTATATATTATACCAGCTTTTTTTGTTGGCAAATTTACTAGCGATACTATTGCAGTGCTAACTGGAAAATATGCTGCAGAAAATATAAACAAAATTAAATCAGATCTTCTTTCGTGGCAATCTATTTGCGGATTAACTGCAAGTTTTATTATGTTATTCGCGCTTTTATTTATTGATTGGAGAACTTTAATTCAGAAAAGAAAATTTACTTTAAAGTTTAAGATTTTTAAGTAATTTTTTTTCAAAAAAAACATCAGTGCTAATAAAAGCACTGATGTAATTAATTTAGTAGTCGTAACAGGTTTAAGACCTTAAAAAACTTAATCTGTTATTTCGCAATTTATACTATAATTACCACCTAAATCGCTACTAGTGGTTTCATTAGCATTACATCTACTTTCCGCAGTTGTTTTTGTGTCTTTGTAGGTGTAAGTAGAATAATTTTGTGTACTGCTACCCGAACCACTTGTATAGGTTTTTGAACATTTACAAGTATAATCCTTTTTGCAACTTGTAGTTAAAAGTGTTGCGGCAACTACGCCTGCTAACAAAATCTTTGTTGTTTTCGTTTTCATGTTTTTATCGTTTATGGTATCAGTTGCAAAATCTATTCCCGATAAAAGTATCCTTTAACGATGCGTTTAATGAATTTAAGCTGATTCTGTTGAATTAAATACTCATTTTTACCCCTTCTTGGTTCGTTTTACGCTAATAGAATAATTTTTAAAACGCGCCTTTGACTCAAAAAATAAAAGAAGAGGTTGAGTGAGTTGATACACTTTTTGTTTCCAAAATTTATCATATAACTGCCTGTTTGTTTGAAACCACTGCTATGCAGTGTATGGTCATGTCATCTCCTATGTAATTTATTATTACTTTTTGCTAAAAAAACCCTATTTTTAAAGGCTTAATTTTTACTTTAACTATAACACATAAACATGGGTACTATTTCTGCGAATGCAAAGAGTATTTTTTTGGCCGACGATGACAGTGATGATTGCACAGTTTTTGAAGACGCCTTAAATGAGTTGAATGATGACGTTAGACTTACTGTTACCAATGATGGGGTTGAGTTGCTGGACACCTTACATGAAACCGTGCCGCCGCCACCTTACGTTATTTTTTTAGACCTTAATATGCCGCGCAAAGATGGCTTTGAGTCGTTAAAAGAAATAAGGGAAACCGAAAAAATGAAAGGCATACCTGTGGTTATACTATCTACATCAACCAGCAAAAATATAATTGATACTGCTTTTTTGCTGGGCGCCAATTATTATATATGCAAGCCAACATCGTATCCATTATTAAAACACATGATTGGAAAAGTGTTAAACTTCGACCTTGAAGAGCTTAATACAAAACCTACCCGAGAAGATTTTGTTTTAGTAGCATAAACTATTAATTTGTTTGAATGGAAAAAAATAGCCATACACGTATAAAATTTGTATTTTTTTGTGCTGTTGTTTTTTTACTGGCTCTATCCGTATTTTCTTTTATCAGAATTAAAAAATTAATTGATATTTCGCGCTGGGTTAACCATACCAATGAGGTTAAGCTAAAGTTAGCCGACGTTTTTTCTACCCTTACCGAAATGGAAGCAAACCAACGTGGTTATATTATTACCGACGACTCTGTTTTTTTAGATACCTATTACAAAAAAGGGCCATTGCTGGCTCATTATCTTGATGATATAGATTCACTTACAAGTGATAACGCTGTACAACAAATTAATGCGAAGCAATTACATGCATTAATTAACGAACGAAAAGATTATATGCAACTTGTTTTAAATGATACGGCTGCACCCGATATTAGAATAAAACATATGATAGTTGGGAGAGCCCTTATGGATGATGTACGCAAGTGCATTGCTACCATGAAAGACAAAGAAGATACATTGCTTGATAAACGCACCTTAGTTTATAATGAAGAATCTACTTTAACCCCTCGGGTATCTTTTTTCTTAATACTGTCCGCTATACTAATTGTTATTGCAGCTTATTACAAAATAATAAAAGATTTACGAAACGCTGATATTTTAAAACATGAGCTGGCTAAGACCAACGAGGAACTGAAAATAAAAAACCAACAACTGAAAAAAAACGAAGAACGTTTTTTTAAAATGTTTGATAACAACCCCGTGGCTTTATCGTTTGGCGAAATTGGCAGCAACAAAATTGCTTTTGCCAATAAACTTTTTTACAGCTACTTTGGGTACACGCCTGAAGAGGTTATTGGGCATACATCTGAAGAGTTAAATTTAGTATCGCCCGAAGAAAATGCCAGACTGTTACCCCTTATACTTAGTTACCTGGAAGAAAACAGAAGTGTAGAGGAGCTTAGGGCCTTGCCGGCCAATGAAATGGAAAAATTGCTCATTAAGCTGCGCGAAAATATGTTTGGCAATGGCTTTGAAGTTTTATATACCCGCAAAAACAAAGAAACATTTTATGCACTTGTTTTTTATGAAGTTATTGAAATAGGAAAT
>Ga0134125_10005670_pt1 | contig 14160 bp, 9 predicted proteins | sample KB31751_FD_96464 | JGI IMG/M metagenome (GOLD analysis project Ga0134125, IMG submission 96464) | Terrestrial soil microbial communities with excess Nitrogen fertilizer from Kellogg Biological Station, Michigan, USA - KB3-175-1 | ecosystem: Environmental > Terrestrial > Soil > Unclassified ... | reverse complement strand
GAGCGCGCCCGTCGGTGGATGGAGGCGCTCAACATCGACACCGTGTTTACTTGCATCCCCGACGGTCAATCGCAAAAAATATACCCCTCGCGCCGCTTTAAGCGAGTGAGGATTTTGACCAACTTGACCGGATATGTACCCGAACGCCTCGAGAAGATGGGAAGCTTCAAGCCGCTTAGCGAGCGTTCGATCCATATTGGGTATCGAGGCAGGCCACTGCCATTTAGGTTTGGCGATCTGGCCAAAGACAAATACATGATCGGCTACAGAATGCGTCAAGAGTGCCAATCGAGAGGCATTCCGCATGACATCGAAGTTGAAGAAGATAAGCGCATCTATGGTGACGCTTGGTACGATTTTCTTTCGAGCTGCAGGGCGGTTCTGGGTAGTGAAAGCGGATCGAACGTTTTCGACGATGACGGAAGCATAGGGCGTCAAATCCAGTCCGCACTCGTGGAGAATCCCTGGCTCACATACGAGGAGATACGTGAGCGATATTTGGCGTCACATGAAAGCAAAATTCGGATGAACCAGATATCCCCCCGTGTCTTCGAGGCAGCTGCGACAAAAACCGCGCTGGTATTGTTTGAAGGAGAATACAGTGGACTTCTTCAGCCGGACGTCCACTACATGCCTTTGAAGAAGGATTTTTCGAATCTGGAATCCGTCATCGAGCGACTATTGGATGTCGATCAATTGGAAAAAATGGTTGATCGCACTTACCGCGATCTTATTTCGTCCGGCCGTTGGTCCTACAGGGCCTTTATTGCGCTTTTTGACGAGCACCTGGACGCCGTATTGCCGGTAGCAAGCAGAACACGGACCGAGATGTCCTCAACCCTGGATTATGATGATTGCTACTTTGGAGGGGTGACGAGTTGGCCAATGCCGAGCGACGGCCTACGTGATGCCCCGCAACGAATTCGATCTCGATTTCTTAAGGATCCCTCTGCGGCAAAGCCGACTTGGGGCGTCCTTGGTACGACCCTACTGCCGGCGGCCAAGCGTTTTTTATGTAGGCTGGGAGCTAAGACCTTGTCCAGGGGTGGTTCGCTCGCGCGGAGAGGCTACCGTCGATTGCCAGGTTGGGCGCGTCCTACCGCAGATAAAGCCTTACGAAGGCTACGGAGCTTTGCTAACCGTCTGCCGCGCCCTCAGAACTAGCGGTTTCGAATAACCGGATGCGATTCGTCAGCGGGCCTGATTGCACATCCACTTTTTGCTGCAATGTGACAAGTGAATGCCGGGCCTGTTCTTTCCCGCATGACATCGAAACGGACCAAGGCAATGGTCAACACAACTCCTAAGCGAATCCTCGTGGCCTATTCAAGCTCGTCGACTTATGTGTCGACCACGATGGAATATCTGCTGTCGTTGAAGAAGTTTACGAAGTTCGATGTCGATTATCTTCACGTGACGCATGGCGCGCAGGTGGACTTCGACCTGAACGAATACGACGTTATCTTCCATAACTATTGTGCTCGGCTGATCTTGGACAACCATGTGACCGATAGCTACAAACAGGCGCTGTTGAATTTCCGAGGTCTGAAGATAATCACGGTGCAGGACGACTACGATCGCACGGCTCGGCTCCATCAAGAAATGAGGCGACTTGGCTTTCATGTCCTGATTACGCCTGTGCCTTCTGATTTCTGGCATCTTGCTTATCCAGCATCTGAACTTCCAGGACTCAGAATTGTGAATGCTCTGACCGGTTATCTGCCGGAAAGTCTCCTGGACCGTCGTCCTGTGATTGTACCGCTCGATGAGCGCAAAGTGTTCGTTGCTTATCGTGGCCGCAACCTCGGGCCGAAGTATGGACGGCTCGGATTCTATAAGTACGAGATCGGTCGCCGTATGGCGGAACTTTGCGAGGCGCGCAATATTCCGCACGATATTGCAATGGATGATGCAAGCCGGATCTACGGAAGAGAGTGGTTTGAATTTCTCGGGGCCAGCCGAACGATGCTGGGGTGCGAAAGCGGATCGAATTTGTTCGATTTCGACGGGGAATTGGAGAAAAAGATTGAGCAATTTGAGGCAGCGAAGCGCCGTAAAGCTACATATGAGGACTTCGAAAACCTGACCGACTCCATGGAGGCATCATTTGACATGGGCCAGATATCTCCCCGTGCTTTCGAGACGGCCATGATGATGACTCCAATGATACTTTTCCGAGGTAGTTATTCCGGCGCGCTGGATGCTCATGCCCACTATTTGCCACTCGAAAAGGATTTCTCGAACGTGGATGAAGTGCTCTCAAAAGTTGGCGATACTGAATACTTGGTCGCCATGGCCGATCGCGCCTACCGGCACTTGATAAGGCCAGACAAGTACGGCTATCAGGCATTCGGTCGGTTGATTGAAGAGACCATTGAGGAGGAGTTTCCGAAGCGTGTCGATCCGCGCTGGGTGGAATTTCGGGCCATGACGCATCGACTTAATTTGAACGCGGGAGCCGTGCAAGGGAGCGTGGTTCAAAACACGGCGACCGACTTGCCTGTGGATGCCGTATCGCTGTCCAGGAATGCGGCCCAAGTGAGAGCAAACCTTCGGCAGGAAAGGCTTGCCAAACGCTATCCCTTCGCCTTTTGGGCCTATAAGTTGCTCCCTGCGTTTCTTCGAATGCGCGTGCGACACCGTCTGGGTATTTAGGTTGGTGGAAGTAGACGGGCCGTTTTCACCATGAGCTCACTAATGGACCGCTCTGAGGCGGCAGTCAATCTTAGGACCGCAAGAACGTCAGCGACGAATCGTGCTCAGCACGATCTCTATGTCGAAGTTCGTGCGTCGCGGAATTGGCCGGATTGTACAGGTTAGAGCGTTGTAGCCTGCACGATGTCAACAGATCCTCTAGACGTGCTTCTACTCTGCGACGATCGTCGGGATATCGCGGCGACGGTTCAGGAACACATCAACTCGCTTGCCGCTTTTTCGCAGCATCGAGTTCGAAAACTCTCCATCCTCGGGGAGTTGCCGCGGGGCCTCGATCTCGATCATTTCGATGTGGTTATCATACACTATTCGCTGGTCTTGAGCCGTGACAGCTTTATCAGTGCTTCGTCCCGCACGACACTCGCGCAATTCCGAGGTTTGAAGGCGGTTTTCGTCCAAGACGAATACAGGTTTGTCGACGCAACCATCGCAGCCATGCGCGAAGTGGGAGTTGACGTTTTATTCACCTGCGTCCCAGAACCGGAGATCGAGAGGGTCTACTCCTCGGAGAAGCTGCCAGGGGTAACGAAGGTCAACGTTCTCACAGGCTACGTTCCCGAGCATCTGCTGCAAAGGCCAGTGTTGCCCTATGCCAAACGGCCGATCGATGTCGGGTACCGTGCGCGCAAGGTTCCTGCGTGGCTTGGTCAGCTCGGGCGTGAGAAATACGAGATTGGGTATTTCTTTCGCAACGCTGCTGCCGCCGAAGATCTGGTGCTCGATATCTCATTCCGGGAGGAAGACCGGCTTTATGGTGAGGATTGGCTTAATTTCGTCGGAAGGTGCAAGGCGATGCTGGGTGTCGAAAGCGGAGCCTCTGTCTTTGACTTTACCGGTGAAATCCAACGCAGGGTCGAAGACCACCAGCGGCGTAATCCGGGCGTCACATATGAGGAATTGAAGGAGCTTTATTTTGCAGAGGTCGATGGCGAGATCGCGCTCAATCAGATTTCTCCGCGCTGTTTCGAAGCGGCAGCCCTCCGCACGCTGTTGGTGATGTATGAGGGCGAGTATTCGGGGCGCATGCAGCCGTGGCGCCACTATATTCCCTTGAAGAAAGATCATTCGAACTATTCGGAGGTGGTTACGGCACTCGCTGATACTGAAAGAGTAAACGAGATCATTGAAGCCGCATATCGTGAGGTGGCGTGCAATCCGCGGAACACCTTTAAAGCATTTGTCGAGAAGTTCGACGATGCAATCGCCAGTTCGTTCCGAATTGAGCAGCGCGCCCTCTTGCCTTACCTGACCGATGATGAATTTGAAAAGCTTTCAACTCCGGGATGGAGATTGCGGTGTCGGTGGATAAAACGTCGCATCATTGAGTCTGCTTATCGTTTCCTCTTTGCAGACTTGCTTGGCCGCGCCAGGCCCGAGACGAGGGAAAAGGTTCATGTATGGCTAAGGTTTTTCTTTCGACCGATCCGGGCGCTACGCTCACAACTGAGATCATGACGCTTGCCTGTCGGCGGCTAATAGAGGCGAGACACTAGAAATGTGCGGCATTGCCGGTTTTGTATCGCTAGTCGCGGGCCCGTATTGCGGCGCGGTCACTGCGCTCCGCGCGATGTCGTCGCTGATCTCCCACCGTGGCCCGGACGGTGACGGCGAATGGCTGTCGGCCGACAGCCGCATCGGGCTGGTGCACCGTCGGCTTGCCATCATCGATCTCTCCCCGAGCGGCGCGCAGCCGATGCGTGGACAGAACGGAACGGTCATTACCTACAACGGCGAGATCTACAATTACGTCGAGCTGCGCGAAGAGCTATCTGCACATTGGACGTTTCGTTCGAGCTCCGATACCGAGGTCATTCTTGCCGCCTACGATAGATGGGGCGACGATTGCGTTTCGCGTTTGCGCGGAATGTTTGCGTTTGCGATCTGGGATGAGAAAGACCAGAAACTGTTCGCAGCTCGCGATCGATTCGGAATCAAGCCATTCTACTATAGCGAGCAGGGTGGCCGGCTGTTCTTTGCTTCGGAAGCGAAGGCGCTGTTGCCCTTCCTGGCGGACATCCGGACCGACTCCTCGGCGCTCGCCGAATACCTGACCTTCCAGTACACGATCGGCGCCGCGACACTGTTTGAGGGCGTCGCTTCCCTGCCGCCGGGACACACATTGACTGTGGCCGGCGGAAAAATCGCGATGCGGCGTTATTGGGACGTTCAATACGACGTCGACTTCGATCACAGTCCCCGGTATTTCGAGAATCGTTTCAAGGAGCTGTTGAGCGACTCCATGAACATTCATCTTCGGTCGGATGTCCCGATCGGTGGCTACGTATCGGGTGGGCTGGACTCAAGCCTCGTGGCTCTGCTGGCGTCGCGTCACGATCAGCGCAACCGCAGGGCCTTTCACGGCCGCTTCATGGAATATCCCGGCTACGACGAAAGCCGATATGCGCGCGAGGTTGCCGATCGTGCGAACATGACATTGCACACCGCGGACATCACGGGCGAGGATTTCGGCCGCACCCTGAACAAGGTGATCTATCACCTTGACTTCCCCGTGGCGGGTCCGGGCTCATTCCCCCAATACATGGTGTCCGAACTTGCCGCACGGCATGTCAAAGTGGTGCTCGGTGGGCAAGGAGGGGATGAGCTGTTGGGAGGGTACGCCAGATACCTCGTCGCCTATTTCGAGCAGTGCATCAAGGCAGCGATGGAAGGAACCTATCAGCGCGGCAACTACGTGGTCACGATTGAGTCCATCGTGCCAAATCTCGGCTTGCTGAGGGAGTACAAGCCGATGATCAAGGAATTCTGGCGCGACGGCCTTTTCGAGGATATCGATCGGCGTTACTTCAGACTTGTTGACCGCTCGACCGATATGGTCGGCGAGGTGGATTGGTCGTCGCTGGACAAATCACGTGTCTTCGAGGCATTCCGCGCGATCTTCAACAACCAGGATAACGTTCGGAAGGAAGCCTATTTCGACAAGATGACGCATTTCGATTTCAAGTGCCTGCTCCCGGCGCTGCTGCAGGTCGAAGATCGCATGAGCATGGCGCATGGACTTGAGAGCCGGGTGCCGCTGCTCGACCATCCCTTGGTCGAGTTCCTGGCGACCGTGCCGGCTGACGTGAAATTCAAGGGTGGGCAGATGAAACAGTTAATGAAGACGGTCTACCAGGACACGTTGCCCAAGGAGATTCTGGAACGCCGCGACAAGATGGGGTTTCCGGTTCCCCTGAAGGAATGGTTCGAAGGACCGCTCGAAGGCTTCGTGGGCGACGTGTTCGACCAGCAACGCTCGCGGAAGAGGGCCTTCTTCAACACCGACGTCGTTCTGGCGAATTTCCGCGGCGCGTCCCGTTTCTCACGCAAGACCTGGGGACTGTTGTCCCTGGAATTGTGGCATCAGCGCTTCCATGATCGCGCTGCCGAGTTTAGAGCAATGATCAAGCCCGAGCATGAGGTGCTCGCCGCACAATGAAGGACGCAGTTCAATGAAAGTTTTCGTAACCGGTGGCGCGGGCCAGGTCGGCTCGACCGTTATCGACATGCTGCTGGCACGCGGCGATGAGGTTCTCGCCATCGATAATTTCGCGACGGGGCGGCGCGACAACCTTGCGCAGCACGACAGGCTGCGGTTGGTCGAGGACACGATCGTCGATGCCGGCGTTGTCGACCGGCTGTTTGCGGAGTTCAAGCCGGAGGCCGTGGTCCACACCGCCGCCTCCTACAAGGATCCCGACGACTGGGTCTCCGACGCGCTCGTCAATTCCGCCGGTACTGCCAACATCGCCAAGGCCTCCAAGACGCATGGCGTGTCGCGCCTGATCTACTTCCAGACGGCGCTTTGCTACGGCACCAAGCCGACGCAGTCGCCGATCACGCTGGACCATTCGATTAACCCGGTGAATTCCAGTTACGCCATCTCCAAGACCGCGGGTGAGCACTATGTGCAATTCTCGGGCGTGGACTGGGTGACGTTCCGTCTCGCGAACGTGATCGGCGAGCGCAACGTGTCGGGGCCATTGCCGATCTTCTATGAGCGACTCTCGGGCGGCAAGAAATGCTTCGTCACGCCGGCGCGCCGCGATTTCTGCTACGCTCCTGATCTGGCGCGCGTGGTCGTGCGCGCTGCCGACGGCGCCGGCCACGGCACGTATCATTTCTCGTCAGGCAAGGACGTCGCTATCCGTGAGCTCTATGACGCGGTCGTCCAGGCGATGAAACTCAACGACTATCCCGAGCCCGAGGTCAAGCCGCTGGGACCTGACGATGCTGCGTCGATCCTTCTCGATCCGTCGCGCACATTTGCCGATTTCGGCGCGATCGAATTCACGCCGCTCGCGAAGATTGCGGAGAATGCGGTCGAGCGATGGAAACGCGACGGCGTGCAGGGCGGCTATACGCACCTCAAGGTTGCTCGATCCTGAAGGCCTGTTGAAAGATGCGTATTCTCATCACCGGCGGCGCTGGCTGTCTCGGTTCCAGCCTGCTCGAGCACTGGTTGCCGCAGGGGCACGATGTCCTCGTGATCGACAATTTTGCGACCGGCAAGCGGGAGGTCGTACCGAAGCTTCCGCGGCTGTCGCTGCTGGAGGGGTCGGTGGCCGATCGTAGTTTGGTCGATCGTGCCTTCGGATCCTTTCGTCCGACGCACGTCGTTCATTCAGCGGCCGCCTATAAGGACCCTGCCGACTGGCGCGAGGATGCCGCGACCAACGTACTTGGAACGATCAATATCGTTGATGCCGCCCGCGCGCATAAGGTCCTGCGCGTCATCAATTTCCAGACGGTTCTTTGCTACGGCAGGCCGCAAGCGGTGCCCATTCCGGTGGACCACCCCTTGCAGCCGTTCACCAGCTACGGAATTTCCAAGGTCGCCGGCGAGCAATACCTGGCCATGGGCGGAGTGCCCTTCGCTTCGCTGCGGCTTGCCAATGTGACGGGCCCAAGGCTGGCCATCGGCCCCATCCCTACATTCTACAAGCGCCTGAAAGCCGGGCAGGGATGTTTCTGCACTGATGCGCAGCGCGATTTCCTTGACATGTCCGATTTCCTTGCGGCGGTCGATATCGTCATGATGGACGGCGCGCCAAGCGGAGTCTTCAACGTGTCAAGCGGCCATGGTCATTCGATCCGCGACGTCTACGACGCCGTTCGCAGCCACCTCAAGCTGCCGGCCGATCCCGACGTCAAGGTGGTGCCGGTCGGGGACGACGACGTGCCTGCGGTCATTCCCGATCCTGCCCGAACCAAGGCGGTGCTGGGCTGGAGCGCCCAGATTTCGTTTGAAGAAACGATGCGCCGGATGTTGTCATGGTATGACGCCCATGGCGTGACCGACGTTTACAGCCATTTGTCGGCTGGACGCGGTGACCGCTGAAAAATCGTCAGATGGCCGAAGACCAGAACGTTGCGATAGAGAGCGTCAGGGCATTCTGGGAACAGAATCCCGTCGCTGCGGACGCGATTGCTGACGAACGCGGTACTCCTGGCTATTTTCGGGCCTTTGATGCGCTACGCGAGGCGGACGATTGCGAGCCTTACGTGATCTCGGAGGCCATTCATGGCTATTCGACATCTGCGGGCCTCAACGTCCTCGACGTTGGATGCGGCAATGGCTACGTCCTGTTTCAGTATGCGCGCCATGGCGCGTTGGTCACCGGAGTCGATCTTACGAAAGCCGCGATCGAATTGAGCCGTAAGCGCTTCGCGCTGGCGGCTCTACCGGGCGAGTTCATCGAGGTTGACGGCAACAATCTTCCATTTCCGGATGGTCATTTTGACATTGTCTGCTCTATGGGCGTCCTTCATCACATCTCGGATCCGCACCCGATGGTCGCGGAGATATTCCGCGTGCTCAAGCCGCGTGGCCGGCTGATCGCCATGCTGTATCACCGCTACAGTTGGAAGAATCTTGTCCTGCTGCGCTTGCGCCGTTTGTTTGACCCGCATTATCGCGGTAAGACCCAGCAGGAAGCGCTGAACATGAACGACGGTCATGCGTGCCCACTCGCGCTGGTCTATAGCCGTGACGAAGCCGCACGGTTGTTTTCGGGGTTCTCCCGGATCGAATTCATTCTCACCCAACTCAGTTGGCGGCAGTTCTTGATGCTGCCGCCGTTGGTGCGGCTTGCGGAAAGATGGCTTCCTCCGGCCAGCCGATGCTGGCCCGCGCGCGTGATGGGCTGGAATTTGAACATCCGTGCGGTTAAGCCCGCACCGCAAGAGGCTTGATGATGGGAAATCTGACATTCACCGGCGCTAAGATTCTCGTCGTGGGCGGGGCAGGATTCGTTGGCTCCAACTTGGTGCGCCTGCTGCGCGAGCGAAAACCTGCGCGCATCGTCATTGTCGATAATCTGCTATCGGCGGACATTTCGAACGTACCCGAGGGAGACGATGTCGATTTCCGGCTCGGCTCGATCGCAGATGATGCGATCCTGGCCGATCTTCCCGGCGATCTTGACTATGTCTTTCACCTCGCGTGCTATCACGGCAATCAGTCATCGATCGCCGATCCGCTGGCGGATCATGCCAACAATACAATCACGACGCTGAAGCTGTTCGACCATCTGAAAGGAACGCAATCGCTGCGCAAGGTGGTTTATGCCGCCGCAGGCTGCGCCGTTGCAGAGAAGACGTTCGATGGGGCGACGGCAACTACGGAGGACGCTCCGGTCTCGTTGTTTCACGACAGCCCGTACTCGATTTCGAAACTGATTGGCGAAATGTACGGCAACTACTATTTCTCGCGCCACAAGCTGCCCTTCGTGAAAGCGCGCTTCCAGAACGTCTATGGTCCGGGCGAAATCCTTGGTGCCGGACGATGGCGGGGTACTCCTCACACCGTGTGGCGCAACGTCACGCCGACCTTCGTCTGGAAGGCCATGTACGGAGAGGCGCTTCCGGTCGAAAATGGCGGCATCGCCTCACGCGATTTCATTTTCGTCGAGGATATGGCACGGGGGCTGATGGCCTGCGCGTTGAACGGTGAACCCGGCGAAATCTACAATCTGGCGTCGGGAGTCGAGACCACGGTCCGCGAGCTCGCCGAGCGCATCAATACGCTAACGGGCAATCGCACGCCGATTGCGCTCGCGCCCGCGCGAGACTGGGACCGCTCTGGACAGCGGTTTGGAGATCCGAGCAAAGCGACAGAAAAGCTCGGGTTTCAGGCAAGTGTCCATCACGCGGAAGGATTATCGCGCACTATAGCATGGACACGTGACAACAAGGACCGGATCCTCGGCTGCATGAGTCAGCATGTCCGCTATGTGCCTCAGGTGAGGGCCTACCAGACGTGACCCTGAAGATTCTGACTGTCGTTGGCGCCCGTCCGCAATTCATCAAGGCGGCCGCGGTGAGCCGGGCTATTCGAGACACCGACGGGCTCGAAGAAGTCATGGTGCATACCGGCCAGCATTTCGATGCCGATATGTCAGATGTGTTCTTCCGCGAGCTCGACATTCCTGCGCCGAAGCATCGTCTCGACATCAATGGCGGGGGGCATGGCGAGATGACGGGTCGCATGCTGGCGGCAATCGAACCGGTGTTGATGGCCGAGAAGCCGGATTGGATGATGGTCTATGGGGACACCAACTCGACGCTGGCCGGGGCGCTCGCGGCGGCGAAGCTTCATATCCCGATTGCGCATGTCGAGGCGGGTCTGAGGTCGTTCAATCGCCGCATGCCGGAAGAAGTCAACCGCGTCCTCACCGACCATCTCTCGGCTTTGCATCTCTGCCCGACGCGCGCGGCGGTCGAAAATCTCGCCAGGGAAGGGGTGCATCACGGCGTCCGTCACATTGGTGATGTGATGTATGACGCGACCGTTTTTGCCATTCGCCGCGCGGACGCTGGCTCAGACATCGTTTCGAGACTCGGTCTTTCGCCTGGGAATTACGGCGTCGCGACGGTCCATCGCGCCGAGAATACCGATCATGCGGACCGTCTGCGCCGGGTGATCGGCTATCTGCAGGAGCAGGCAAGCAAGTTTCCGATTGTGCTGCCGATCCATCCGCGAACGCGGCGCAAGGGCGAGGAGATGGGGATCAGCTTCGACGGTCTGAAGGTGATCGGTCCGCTCGGCTACATTGACATGGCCGGGCTGCTCAATCGGGCGAGCGCGGTGTTCACGGATTCCGGCGGCCTGCAAAAGGAAGCTTATTTCCACCGAGTGCCGTGCACGACACTGCGCGATGAGACGGAATGGGTGGAGACCGTCACGCACGGTTGGAACCGCCTCTGGCAGGGCTCGGACTTCGTCGCCGAGCGTCGCGAGATCAATGAATATGGTGATGGACGGGCGGCGTTCCGGATTGCCGAGCTCTTGAAGGAGTCGAATGCCGTCGCCGCATGACAGCCGCATGCGCGTTCTGGTCTGCCATGCGAGCTACACCGACCGCCTGTCCTACTATGATGACTGGCTCGATGCGTTCGTCAATGCGCCTCATTTCGCGGTTGTTCCGCTCAATGTTGCCGATCCCGCCTCGCGAACGAAATTAGCCGCCCTTCAGCGTGAGGTCGACGCCATCGTGTTGCTTCATTCGACCAATGGCGACACGACGATCTATCTCGAGCCGCATGTCGAGGTGCTCGCACAGCGCCGGGTGCCGCTGCTCTCGTTCGTTGGCAACGAAGTCAATCTGCCCGGCTCACCGATTGCGGGCAAACGCAGCCTGTTTGCTGCGCTGAAGCCGGAATACATCGCCACCCAGTTGCTGCAGGAAGCCGGAGAATACCTGTTCGCGGACGTGGTCGCGCGAAAGGTGGTTACGATTCCGCACGCACTCAACGCGAGAGTCTTCGCTCCGAGATGCGCCGATAGTGAGCGTCGTTACGACCTTGGCGCTCGGGCAGTTCGCTATCTGCCGCATTTGGGCGACGACGATCGCAACCGGTTGATGCAATGGTTCGCCGATCGGGGACCGGGCTTGGGCCTCAATGTCGAAATATCCGACGAACGGCTCGATCGTGACGGGTGGTCGGGATATCTGAACCAATGCAGGGGAACGGTGTCGACCGAGGCCGGAACGTGGTTTCTGGAGCGCGATGATGCGACCGTCAATGCGATCCGCAACTACGTCTTCTCGAAGACGAAGAAGGGACTTGTCCTCCGAAATGATTCCGTATTGCGCCGGGTCGGTCACAAGATCCCCTGGCGGCTGAAGTCGATTGTTCGCCGCGCGATGAAGAACGGGCCGATCCGTCACGAGTCGCTCGTCAACGAGGAACTGGATCCGCAGGAGATTTTCGAACGGTTTTTCTCGGACCGACCGCGTCCGGCGCATTATGGCAAGTGCATCAGCTCCCGGCATTTCGACGCGGCAGGCACGAAAACCTGTCAGATCATGTTTCGCGGTCGCTTCAATGATATCCTCAAGGCTGACGAACATTATATCGCGCTGGAGCCCGATTTCTCGAACATCGACGATGTGCTGGCAGCCTTTCGCGATCCGGTGCGGCGGCGGGAAATTGCTGACGAGGCGTTCGAATTTGTTCGCACCGGACACACCTACGAGCATCGTATGAAGCAGATCTACAATCTGCTGGCTGGCTCCGGCCGACAGTAACCAACGTGTGCGGCATCTCCGGAATACTCAGAAGAGGGAGCGACAGTACAAGCGCCCTGGCGGAGTGCGTCGGCCGCATGACGATGGCTCTCGCGCATCGCGGACCCGATGCCACGAATGCTTGGGTCGACGAGACGGCGGGAATTGCATTTGGTCATCGTCGTCTTTCGGTGCTGGACCTGTCGGCGGCGGGGGCGCAGCCCATGCACAGCGATTGCGGCCGCTTCACCGTCACGCTCAACGGAGAAATCTATAATCATCTCGAGCTTCGCGCCGAGCTTGAGGCGATGAACGGAGCGTCGAACTGGCGGGGACATTCGGATACGGAGACCTTGCTGCACGCCGTCCGGGCCTGGGGCATCGATCGAGCGTTGCAACGCTTCAACGGCATGTTTGCGTTCGGCATCTGGGACGCACGCGACCAGACGCTGACGCTTTGCCGTGACAGGTTCGGCGAGAAGCCGTTATTCTACGGCTTGGTCGGATCTGACCTGGTTTTTGCTTCCGAGCTGAAGGCATTTTTGTCTCACCCAAACTGGAGTGGCTCGGTTGATATCGACGCGCTGACGGCTTTCATGCGCTACTCCTATGTGCCCGCTCCAGCGACGATCTGGAAAGGCATCAGGAAATTGCTCCAAGGGCATAAGTTGGTGCTCTCGCGTCGGACACTGGCCGGCGACCTTCCTGCGCCGGACGCCTATTGGTCGATGCGCTCCTGCGTCGTCACGGGACAGGAGCGCCGGCTGACGAGCCCTCTGGACGCTACCGACGAACTGGAAAGCGTCTTGTCGTCCGCGATCAAGAGGCAACTGCTCTCCGATGTGCCCGTTGGGGCGTTTCTTTCTGGCGGCATCGACTCTTCGACCATCGTGGCTTTGATGCAGCGACAGTCAGCCAAGGCGGTCAAGACGTTCTCGGTCGGCTTTGACGAGAGCTCCTTCAATGAGGCGGGCCACGCGGCGCGCGTCGCGCGCCACCTCAATACCGATCACACCGAACTGAGGGTCGCGTCCTCGGACGCGCGCGCGGTTGTTCCGAAGCTGGGTCAAATCTACGATGAGCCCTTCGCAGATTCCTCGCAAATACCAACACATCTGGTGTCGATGCTCGCCCGGCAGAGTGTCACGGTGGCTTTGACCGGCGATGCGGGGGACGAGTTGTTCGGCGGATATAATCGTCACGTCTGGGCCCTTTGGCTGCATGACCGCTTCCGCTCGATGCCGTTCTGGACGAGGCGGGCGCTGCGGACAGCCATCAATGCGATCGCACCGGAACCGGCCAACAGCATCGGGCATTGGCTCGGCGGTGCCATTTCGGATGGCAACCGGACGGTTCGGATGGGCGATCGTCTCCTCAAGATTGGACGCATCATCGGAGCGCGCGATCCTGATGAGATGTACCGGGTCTTGAGTTCGATCGACGATGATCCGGCCGGAACGGTCCAAGGCAATGAGCCGGCGAGTTGGCTCTCGGCAGAGATGGCCCACCTGCAGGCAACCGTCCATCCGCTCGATCGGATGACGCTGGCGGATACGTTGAGCTACCTGACCGACGATGTGCTTCAGAAGGTCGATCGTGCCGCCATGTCGGTGAGCCTGGAGACGCGCGTGCCGTTTCTCGACAAGGATGTCGTCGAGTTCAGCACCCGCGTGCCGCCAGACATGAAGGTGCGTGGCCAGGGCAAATGGTTGGTAAGGCAGGTTCTCGACCGCCATGTTCCGCGCGAGCTGATCGATCGTCCAAAAACCGGATTCAGCGTTCCGCTTGGCGACTGGCTGCGTGGGCCGTTGCGGTCGTGGGCGCGAGACTTACTGGCGGCCGAACGGCTCGAGCGGCAGGGTTGGTTCGACTCCGCCCGTGTCGGTCGCGCCTGGACCGAGCATGAAGAGGGGAGGCGCGATAACGGCTCTTGGCT
>Ga0134125_10005669_pt1 | contig 14160 bp, 15 predicted proteins | sample KB31751_FD_96464 | JGI IMG/M metagenome (GOLD analysis project Ga0134125, IMG submission 96464) | Terrestrial soil microbial communities with excess Nitrogen fertilizer from Kellogg Biological Station, Michigan, USA - KB3-175-1 | ecosystem: Environmental > Terrestrial > Soil > Unclassified ... | reverse complement strand
GGTCGAGGCCGCGCGCACCTTCGAGGAGCACGTCGTCACCGACGTGCGCGAGGCCGACGTCGGCTCGATCCTCGGCTTCGGCTTCGCGCCGTTCACCGGCGGCACGCTGTCGTATATCGACATGATGGGCACGAAGGCCTTCGTCGATCTGTGCCGCAAGTTCGAAAAGAAATACGGCGCGCGCTTCGAGCCGGGCAAAATGCTGGTCGAGATGGCGGAGAAGGGCGAGAGCTTCTACGGCCGCTTCGGCCCGCCGAAGGCAAAGGCGGCGTAAGTCCCTCTCCCCGCAAGCGGGGAGGGGTGAAGAAAGCAGCCTATGCCAGCATCCTCCTCCGTCTCTCCCTGGCGCCGCATTCCGCGCGGCGTGTGGACGCTCGGCTTCGTTTCGCTGTTCATGGATCTCTCCTCCGAGATGATCCACGCGCTCTTGCCGCTCTATCTGGTCGGCGCGCTCGGCGCTTCCGCGCTCGTCGTCGGCGTCATCGAGGGCGTCGCCGAGGCGACCGCGTCCATCGTCAAGATCTTCTCCGGCGCGCTGAGCGACTGTCTCGGCCGCCGCAAATGGCTCGCCGCCGCCGGCTACGGCCTCGCCGCGCTCTCGAAGCCGGTGTTTCCGCTGGCGACCGGCATCGTCACCATCATGCTCGCGCGGTTCGTCGACCGCGTCGGCAAGGGCATCCGCGGCGCGCCGCGCGACGCGCTGATCGCCGATCTGACGCCGCCGGGCGCGCGCGGCAGCGCCTTCGGCTTGCGGCAATCGCTCGACACGGTCGGCGCCGTGCTCGGGCCGCTCGCCGCGATCGTGTTCATGGCCTGGCTCGCCGATGACTTCAAAGCGGTGCTCTGGATCGCCGTGATCCCGGCTTTCGTGTCGGCCGCGCTCATCGTCTTCGCCGTGCACGAGCCGGAGCGGCCGGCGAAGGCGCGCGCCGTGAAAGCGCCGTTCTCGCGCGCGGAGCTCTCGCGCCTGCCGGCGGCCTACTGGATGGTCGTCGCCGTCACCGCGGTGTTCACGCTCGCGCGCTTCAGCGAGGCGTTCCTCTTGTTGCGCGCGCAGGCCCGGGACTGCCCCTGACGCTGGTGCCGACGGTGATGGTGGTGATGAATATCGTCTACGCGCTGTCGGCCTGGCCGGCCGGCGTCATGTCGGATGGCATGGGGCGCTACCGCTTGCTCACGATCGGCTTCGCGCTCTTGATCGTCGCCGACGTCGTGCTGGCGCTGAACGGGTCAGTCGCCGTCGTCATGCTCGGCGTCGCGCTGTGGGGCCTGCACATGGGCCTGACGCAAGGCCTCTTGTCGGCGATGGTCGCCGATTGCGCGCCGGAAAATTTGCGCGGCACCGCCTTCGGCGTGTTCAACCTGGTCGGCGGCATCGCGCTGCTGATCGCCAGCATCGTCGCCGGCGCGTTGTGGGAGATCACCGGGCCGGAAGGCACGTTCCTCGCCGGCGCGGCGTTCACGGCGGTTGCGCTGGCCGCGCTGCCGTGGGCGCGGCGGAGGGCGGTCTGACCTGTCGGCCCCGCGAAAGCGGGGACCCATACTCCGTGCACTGTCAACAGGCTGCGGCGTATGGGTCCCGGCTCGCGCTCGCTGCGCTCGCTTGGCCGGACGACAGCGGTTTAGACGACCACCGTCAGCCGCTTCGCGGCGCGGGTGACGCCGGTGTAGAGCCAGCGCTGGCGGCTCTCCTGGAACGCGTAGGACTCGTCGAACAGCACGACGTCGTCCCATTGCGAGCCCTGCGCCTTGTGCACCGTGAGCACGTAGCCGTAGTCGAACTCGTCGTAGGGCTTGCGCCGCTGCCAGTCGAGTTGCTCGATGCCGCCGGTGAAGCACTCCGGCCGCACGGAAACCTTGACGCCGCGCCGCGCCGTCTCGTCGTCCGGCAGCAGATGCATCGTCATGATGCCGCTCTTGGCCGCCTTGGCGCGGCCGCCGCGGTCCTTCACCGTCCACAGGCCGCCGTTGAACAGGCCCTTCTTGCGGTTGTTGCGCAGGCAAACCAGCTTGTCGCCGGCCGACGGCAGGTCGCCCTCGAAGCCGCGCCGTTCCCTCATTCTGTTGTTGTAGGCGCGCCGCGTCGCGTTGCGGCCGACCAGCACCTGGTCGGCGTCGAGCACGCGCTGCGGATCGAGATCGGCCTTGGCGACGACCTCGGTCTCGCCGTAGCGGCCGGGCTCGAGATATTCGCCGGCGCGGATGTCCATCGACAGCCGCACGATCGGATCGTCCTGCGCCTGCCGGTGCACCTCGGTCAGCATCACGTCGGGCTCGGCCTCGGTGAAGAAGCCGCCGCCCTGGATCGGCGGCAGCTGCGCCGGATCGCCGAGCACCAGGAGCGGCACGCCGAACGAGAGGAGGTCCTTGCCGAGCTCGGGATCGACCATCGAGCACTCGTCGATGATGATCAGTTCCGCCTTCGAGGCGGGCGCCTCGTCCCACAAGTCGAAGTTCGGTATCTCGTCGCCGCTCTCGCGCGTGCGGTAGATCAGAGAATGGATCGTCGAGGCGCCGTGACAGCCTTTGCCGCGCATGACGGAGGCCGCCTTGCCGGTGAAGGCGGCGTATTTGACGTCGCCATCGACGCCGTCGGCGATGTGGCGGGCGAGGGTGGTCTTGCCGGTGCCGGCATAGCCGAACAGGCGGAATATCTGGGGCGTCGATCCGCCGCCGGGCTTGGCTTTCAGCCAATCGGCGACAGCTTTCAGCGCATCGTCCTGATGGGGGGTGAACTGCGGCATTGCGGGGCCGATCAATAATGCATGTCGGCCGAAGAGCAAAGAACGAAAATAGAACGCCGTTTCTTATCCCTGCCCTGAAAGGGGAGGGTCGATCGCGCCTGGGGCGATCGGGGTGGGGTTACGTCGAAGGCGCAAACAGCCCCGACCCCGACCGGCTGCGTCGGCCGCCCCTTCCCCTGCAGCGGAGGGTGAAGTGGTTCGCTCACCTGCACAATTTCCAAACACACAAGACCGTCACCGCACAATTCCCACATGCGCCCGCTGCATTGCCCTTTGCACCGCACCATGTTTAAGGTCGCGACCCTTTTTGCCGGAACTCCTGCATGGCGCGCGACCAGATCGACATGACCCCGATCGAGACCCGCGACGAGCTCGTCGCCTGGCTCGAGAAGGGCAGCAAGCCGAAATCGCAGTTCCGCGTCGGCACCGAGCACGAGAAATTCGCCTTCCTGATCGAGGACCACCGGCCCGTGCCCTATGCCGGACGCCGGTCGATCCGCTCGCTGCTCGAGGGCATGCACGACCTGCTCGGCTGGGACCCGATCATGGAGGGCGAGAACATCATCGGGATGTTCGACGTCACCGGCGGCGGCGCCATTTCGCTGGAACCCGGCGGCCAGTTCGAATTGTCCGGTGCGCCGGTCGACAGCGTGCACCAGACGGCGTCGGAGCTGTTCGCGCATTTGGCGCAGGTGCGCGAGGTGGCAAAGCCGCTCGGCATCGGCTTCCTCGGCCTCGGCATGACGCCGAACTGGTCGCGGGCCGATATGCCGGTGATGCCGAAGGGCCGTTACCGCATCATGACGAACTACATGCCGAAGGTCGGCCGCTACGGCCTCGACATGATGTATCGCACCTGCACCGTGCAGGCGAACCTCGACTTCTCCTCCGAAGCCGACATGGTCAGGAAGCTGCGCGTCTCGGTCGCCTTGCAGCCGGTGGCGACCGCTTTGTTCGCCAACTCGCCATTCACCGAGGGCAAGCCGAACGGCTACCTGACGATGCGCTCGCAAATCTGGACCGACACTGACAACCAGCGCGCCGGCATGCTGCCTTGGGCGTTCGAGGACGGCATGGGCTTCGAGCGCTGGGTCGATTACGCGCTCGACGTGCCGATGTATTTCGTCAAGCGTGGCGATGAGTACATCGACGTCGCCGGCAAGTCGTTCCGCGATTTCTTCGCCGGCAAGCTCGATGTGCTGCCGGGGGAACGGCCGACCATCTCCGACTGGGCCAACCATCTCTCGACCATCTTTCCGGAAGTGCGGCTCAAGCGCTATCTCGAGATGCGCGGCGAAGACGCCGGGCCGTGGCGGCGGCTGCCGTCGCTGTCGGCCTATTGGGTCGGGCTGCTGTACGACGACGAGGCGCTCGACGCGTGCTGGCAGATCGTCAAGGACTGGACCGCGGAGGAGCGGCAGAAGCTGCGCAACGAAGTGCCGCAGCGCGGCTTCCGCGCCGAGATCGGCAAGATCAACGTGCTCACTTTGGCGCAGGAGACGTTGCGCCTCGCGCGGCGCGGCTTGCAGAAGCGCCAGCGCCTCGACCGCAACGGCCGCGACGAAACGCGTTACCTGCGGCCTCTGGAAGAGAGCGTCGCGCGCGGCATCACGCCGGCCGAGGAGCTGCTCGAGAAGTATTTCAACGAGTGGAACGGCTCGGTCGATCCGCTGTTCACGGAATATGCGTATTGATTGACTGTCGTCCCGGGCGAGCGCTAGCGAGGCCCGGGACCCATACGCCGCAGCGGATCGAAAGGGCAGGGGTTGTGGGTCCCCGCTTTCGCGGGGACGACAGAGACCTAAGATGGCCAAATCCACGCCCGCCACGCTGGCGCTGCAAAAAGCCGGCGTCGCGTTCATCCTGCACGAATACGACTACGACCCCAACGCCGAGCGCATCGGCATGCAGGCGGCGGAAGCGCTCGGCATCGAGCCGGCGCGGCTGTTGAAGACCTTGATGGCGAAAGCCGGCGACGAGATCGTCTGCGTGCTGGCGCCGTCCGACCGCGAGGTGAACTTGAAGAAGCTGGCAAGCGCGGCGAACGCCAAGAGCGCGGCGATGCTCGGCGCGGCGGAGGCCGAGCGCGTCACTGGCTATCACGTCGGCGGCATCTCGCCGTTCGGGCAGAAAAAGCGCGTGCGGGTCTTCATCGACCAATCGGCGCTGACTTTCCCGAAGGTCGTCTGCAACGGCGGCCGCCGCGGCCTGCAAGTGGAACTCGCTCCGGCGGACCTCATGCGCGTGCTTGCCGCAACGGCGGCGGAGGTTTGTTGACTGTCGTCTCGGGCGAGCGCCAGCGAGGCCCGAGACCCATACGCCGCCGTCTATCGAGACGGCACAGCGTATGGGTCCCCGCTTTCGCGGGGACGACAGTGAGAGCTGTCTTGCGTCGCGCCCTCTTGCTTCCATCGGCGTCTCCCGCCACAAGCGCGCGATGTCCGTGACCAGAAAACCCTCCGGCCGGCCGCGCGGTTTCGCGCCGCTCGACTATCTGCTCTACGCCGTGACGGTGCTGGTGTGGGGCCTGTCGTGGATCGCGCTGCATTACCAGGTCGGCGAGGTGGCGCCGGAAGTGTCGATCGTCTGGCGCTTCGCCATCGCCGCGCCGCTGATGCTCGCCTTCGCCGCCGGGCGCGGCGAGCGGCTCGTCTTCGGACTTGAGGCGAACGTCCTGTTCGCGGCGCTCGGCGCCGCAATCTTTTCGACAAATTACGCGCTGTTCTATTACGCCGGCCTCTATATCGCGTCGGGCCTGTTGTCGATCGTGTTCTCGCTCGCCGCGATCGGTAACGTCGCGCTCGCCAGCCTGATCTTCGGCACGCGCATCGAGGGCCGCGTGCTGATCGGCGCCGCCTTCGGCGCGCTCGGCGTGGCGCTGATGTTCTATCCGGAGCTCGGCGGCCTGAGGCTCGACGGCGGCGTGCTCCTCGGCCTCGTCCTGTCGCTCACCGGCACGGTGTCGTTCTGCGTCGGCAACATGCTCTCGCTTGCCGCGCAGCGCAGAGGGCTGCCGATCTTCGCCACCATCGGCTGGAGCATGCTCTACGGTGTTGCGCTGATGGCGCTGTTCGCGGGTTTGCGCGGCGACCGCTTCACGGTCGAATGGAGCGCCACTTATCTGGGCGGGCTCGTCTACCTTTCGGTGCTCGGCTCGGTGCTGGCCTTCGGCGTCTACTTCACCCTGCTCGGCCGCATCGGCGCGGCGCGCGCCGGATACTCGACCGTGATGTATCCGGTGATCGCGCTGATCGCCTCGACTTTCGCCGAGAACTACCGCTGGAGCGTGCTCGCGGTCGTCGGCCTCGCCGCGGTTCTCGCCGGCAACCTGCTGGTGCTGCGCACGCCGAAGCGCTGACTACTCCGCCGCCTGCGCTTCCGAGAGGTTGTCGAGCGAGGAGATGATGTGCTCGGCCAGCGCGTCGGCCAGCGCCGAGGATTCGTGCGCGTTGCGCACGAGGCCGATGCGGCAGCCGGGCAGTTCGGGGAAGCCGTCGCTGGCGGAGAGCACGCGCATGCCCGGGCGCAGGCCGGACTCCGGCAATACCGAGACGGCAAGCCCCGCGAGCACCGCGGCGGCGACCGCGCCGGCGTTCGAGCTCGAATAGAGCACGCGGAACGGCCGCCCGACCGATTCCATCCGGTCGATGGCGCTGCGCCGCCACGAGCAGGTCGGGCGCCCGAGCGCCAGCGGCACGCGCTCCTCGGTGTGAATGGCGTGGCGGTTCGACGTCACCCACAACAGCCGCTCGCGGCGGAAGGTCTCGGCGGCGCGCTTGGTCTCGCAATTGGTAACGATGGCAAGGTCGATCTCGTTCGAGTCAATGCGTTCCAGCAAGTCGACTGACGGCTCGCAGATGACCGAGAGTTCGACCGCCGGATAGACGCGCGAGAAGCGCGCCATGATCTCCGGCAGATAACGGTCGGCGTAGTCGTCCGGCACGCCGAGGCGCACGCGGCCCGACAGCGCCGCGTCGGAGAAGGCGGCCATCGTCTCCATGTTGAGATTGACGATGCGCCGCGCGTAATCGAGCAGGCGCTGGCCGTCGTCGGTGAGCTTCGAGGCGCGGCCGTCGCGGGCGAAGATCGGCCGCTCGATGCGCTCCTCGAGACGCTTCATCTGCATGGATACTGCCGACTGGGTCTTGTGCACGACCTCGGCGGCGCGGGTGAAGCTGCCGGTCTCGGCAATGGCGATGAAGGTACGAAGTTGGTCGACGTCGAGAAGGGCGGTCATGGGTCAGGATCCTGATCTGCCGGCGCTTTTCGGGCCCGGCGCCACATCATCGGCTCTTATCGATCAGATTAAAAACATTCGTTTCACTAATCAATAGGGGAGGCGCATATCAGCGTCCGCACCCGGTTGGAATCGGGTGGGGCTTTCGGGTGTCTGCGGGACCCGGGGGCTGCGACATAGGGCGGCAAGGACGCCAAAGACCGCAAGGAGAACGACAATGAGCGCGCAATACTCAGTCCTCCCCGTCGCCGGCTCAGCGCTGGTCCGGGTCTTCGCTTCGCTCGTGGCGATGGTGTCGCACTGGCTGAAAGCGATCGCGCGCGCTCGCCGCCACCGTCGCGAGGCGGCCGCCCTGGCCGGGCTCGACCGCCGCATGCTCGCCGATATCGGCATCAGCCGCTCGGATGTCAGCGACGCCTTCTCGGAGCCGTTCTGGGAAGACCCCACGGCGCTGCTTCGTGAACGCGCGCTGGAGCGCCGCTGGGGCCGCGCGCTGATGCGCGAGGAGGCCGAGAAGGGCTTCCGCCGCCCGTCGATCGGCCGCCCGTCGCGGCAGACGGTCTGAATTCACCAAAACGGCCGACCCCTCTCATCGGCCGTTCCGATCCGGGACACATGCGAACATCCCCTCTCGCGTCCGGATCCAGCGCCCGCCGGCCCCTCCGGCGGGCGCTTTCTTTTTACGCTAGTTCCGATGCGCCGCCTGCCGTGACAGCCCGCGGCGGTCCTTGACGACGCCGATCATCACGCCGAGCCGCGAGATCGTGGCGATCACCTTGCCGTCGAGCGCGCGGTCGCAGTTCATGTGCGTCGGCGCGATGAAAAAGTCGGCGCTCGACCAGTCCTCGGTCCATTGCAGGCTCGGATCGTCGTGTGCCTCGTCTTCGAACGAGGCCCGCTCGCCGCACACCGCGACCGTGTAGCGCCGCGCGCCCGCGGCCGCGCTGCCGAGTTTGGCGACGTAGCCTTCGAGGTCGTCGACGGCCTCCGGCATGATGCTGACCCAGTAGTCGGTGGCGAAGCGGCGCTGCGCGCCCTCGAGGCCGCCGATCAGCGGATTGTAATAGAGGTACTGGTAAGGGTGCAGACGCACCAGCAGCACCGCGTTCGACATGATGGCGACGACGACCGCCGCCGCCGCGCCATACGCAATCCAGCGCCGGCTTGCGTCGCGCGGCAGCATCAGCCAGTCGAGGCCGATGCCGGCGAGCACGGCGAACAGCGGCACCACGAACAGGAAATGCCGCATGCCGGTGAAGGCCGGCCCGCGGTCGACCACCTCGCAGGCGACTGGGAACAGCGCCATGAAGACGATGAGGCCGACGTCGGCGCGCCGCCAGGCCCGCGCTTTGTCGTGCCGCGCCAGGCACAACAGCGAGACCAGCGCGCCGGCCAGCACGATCAGCGGCAGCTTGATGACGAGATAGAACGGCACGTACCAGCGCGGCACCTGGTCCATCTCGTAGACATGGCCCGCCAGCAGCGTGTCGATGTGATAGTGGAACTCGCCGAAATCGATCAGCCCGCGCACCGGATTGAGCGGCGACAGCGCCGACCACGGCCACGCGGCGATCATCAGCACGTAGGCGACGGCGAAGGCGGGGGCCACGGCGACGGCCGATTCCGCGAAAAAGGCGAGGCGGTCGCGCGGCGCCTCGCTGGCGCGCCGCATCGCGATCAGGATCGCCAGCCCCGCATAGCCGACCATCAATAGCCCCAGCACGCGGATGCCGAGCGCGGCGCCAAGCAGCACCCCGAACGCCATCACGTGCCGCCGCCGCGGCCGCGGCAGGTCGTGCATCGCGCGCAGCAGGAAATAGGCCGCGCCGGCCATCGCCGCGCCGAAGGGGATGTCTTTGGTGTGGTTGAACATCGAGCCGTACCACGGCCCGCAGGCGGCGAGCGCGAAGGCGGCGATCGCTCCGGCGCGCGCGCCCGCGACCAGCCGGGCGATGGCAAACGCCGCGCCGATGCCGGCGATGCCGGTGAAGGCGCACAGGATGTGGCGCACGTCGTAAGGGTCGAGGAACGGCAGCGCCCGCTCGAACAAGGTCGCGACGACGTCGAACAGCCCGCCATAGAGATAGAGATTGACGTAGTGGAACAGCGACGTGTCGGTGAAGCCGCTGCGGAAATAGGCGATGATCAGCTCGCCGTAATGCTGCTGCACCGGCTCGTCGTTCGACACCGCATAGGCGCCGTAGGTGGCGAAGACGAGTACGACCAGCGCGGCGATGAGGCCCGCCACGGCAAGGTCATAGGGCGACGCCGCCGTCATGCGAACGCGCAGGCGTGCTCCGTAGCCCCGGATCGTTGTGCTCGGCGCCATGTGCGCGAATGAAAGGCGCCACGTCCGTGCCGGCCACGTCGGTCCGGCACGGGCCATCGACGCCCCGGCGCTTCCCCCCTTGTTGTTCGTTGCGCAGGATTTTGGCCTGTCCGGGCGTTTCTGTCATGCTGCACCTGCAAAGCGGCGCGACATGCGGTACCATGCGCGCGGGGACGGCTGAGGAATCGGCGGCGCGAATGCGGTGTCTGATCGGGCTGGCCGTTGTACTCGGGCTCCTGCTGCCGTCATTTTCGGCGCAGGCGCAGACCGGTTTCGACCGCCGCGGCGGCGACTACTCGAAATTCGAGATCAGGAACGGCGATCCGGCCGTCTGCGCCGCGCGCTGCGAGCGCGACAGCCGTTGCCGCGCCTGGAGCTTTTCATATCCTCGAACCGAGACCACGGCGGCGATCTGCTGGCTGAAGAGCAAGGTGACGCCGCGGGTCGAGGCCACGTGCTGCGTTTCGGGCGTGCGCGGCGCCGGCGTCATCGAGCCGCGCGGGCCGGTCGAGTATTCGATCGACCGCACCGGCGGCGACCTGCGCTATTTCGACCTGAAGGAGCCGGACAATGACGGCGCTGCCTGCCGCGCCGCCTGCGACGGCGAGGCGCGCTGCCGCGCCTGGACTTATGTGCGGCCCGGCTACATCAGCGCCGCGCCGAGATGCTATCTCAAGGATAGGATCACGCGGCCGCGCAAGAAGCCGTGCTGCATTTCGGGCGTGGTTCGGTAGGCGGCGTTACCGCTCCGCGGCCGCTCCCGACGTGATGCCCTTGCCGGTGCCCGCCGCGCCGCCTTGCGCCGCGCCTTGTGCCGCTCCCGCCGCCGCGCCGGCTGCCGCGCCCGGCAGCCCGCCGACCACCGCGCCGCCGACCGCGCTTTCCAGCGCACCCGTGGCGGCGCCGTTGGTCGCTCCGGCCGCGCCGGATCTGACGGGATTTGCATTCCTGTCCGGATGCGTCGCGCCTTGAACGCCGCCCGATGCCGCGCCGGTCAAGGCGGAATCGCCGGGCGTCGTTCCGGGCGTGACGGTCTGGGCGAAGGCGGCGGTGGTGCCGATGAAAATGACGGCGCCGGCAAGCAATGCTCTCACGGAACACCTCTTTGAAAAAAGCGATTGTCCGGAAAACGCGCACAGCGGGGAGCCGTTCCGTGCGCGCGGCGCGGCGCGCAACGCATTATCCGATCGGGAACGTCATTGCGTGCCGCCCGACTGCGCTTCCCAGGCTTGCTGTGTGCGCACGAGCTTGTGCACCTCGGGCAGGTAGCCGGCGAGATTGAGCACGGTCTTGTTCACCCGTGTCAGCCATGCGGGAAGGGGCCGGCAGACGTCGATGAGCAGCACGACGCGCATGCCGTCGGTGTCGTTCCAGACCTCGTGCTTGTAGGTGTCGTCGAACACGACGCATTTTCCTTCTTCCCAATGCACCATCGCGTCGCCGACGCGCATGCGCACGTCCGCGTTCGGCTCCGGCACGATCAGACCGAGGTGGCAGCGCACGACGCCCTTGTAGCTGCCGCGATGCGCCTTGATGTGCATGCCGGGCGCCAGCACCGAGAAGAACGCGAGCTGGAGGTCGGGAATGGAGTCGAGCAGCCTGCCGGTCTCGGGGCAGCTCCTGTAGCTGTCGCCGATCCGGTGGCCGAACAGATAGAAGAAATACGTTTTCCAGCCGTCGGCCTTGCTCAGGTTGGTCTGGCGCGGCGACATGTCCTGGATGTTCGGCAACTGTTTCTGCCGGTCGAGCAGGGACACCAACTCGCGCTTGATCGCGTCGCTGTTCTGCTCCAGCCGCTCCACCCACTCGAAGGCCCGCGAGACGATGAGGGATGCGGTGCCGACCGGCGACTGCTCCGCGACCCATCGCTCGATGGCGTGGCCGACCTTCTTCATCGGCATGCGGATCGCGCGCTTCACCTGCTCGCGCACTTTGACGCGCGGCGCCGTGTCAGGCACTGAGCGGGACAACGACATGAACGCCCCCACGCAACAGACCAATTCCACAGGGCGATCATGCTAGCCGGAATTGAAACAACCGTGAATTGGAGAAATTCCGCGTTTTACGCAGCATTTATGCACGAAATGCGCTAGCGCGTTGCCGATTGCAATTCACGGTTCGCGGCAGCAAGTGGCGCCGAATGGCCGCGGCGCCGCGTCAGAGCTCGGCCGCGATGCGGCACTGCACCCCGGAGGCGGCGAAGTCGAGCTTGATGTCGCCGCCGAGGTCGCGAAGCACGAGCTCTTCGAGCAGCCGGCTGCCGAAGCCTTTCCGCTGCGGCGGCGCGACCGGCGGGCCGCCGCTCTCGGCCCAGTCGAGGCGCAGCTTGCGGCTGTCGACGCCCCACCGCACGTTCACGCGGCCATCCGGGCTCGACAGCGCGCCGTATTTCGTCGCGTTGGTCGCGAGCTCGTGCAGCGCCAGCGACAGCGCGAGCGCATGCCTCGGCGACACGTCGATCGGCGCGCCCGACATTTGCAGCCTCGCGCGCGGGAAGGCCTCCAGGGAGCGCGAGACCACGTCGGTCAAATTCGCGCCGGTCCAGGCGCGCGCGACGTCAGCAGGTCGTGCGCCTGCGCCATCGCGCGGATGCGGCGGTCGAGCGCCTCACGGGCCGAGGGCAGGTCGCGCGCGCTGCGCAAGGTCTGCCAGGCGATCGCCTGGATCGTCGCGAGCGTGTTCTTGACGCGATGCTTGAGCTCGTTGTTGAGCAGCCGCTGCAATTCCTCGGCTTCTTTGAGCTGGGTCAGGTCGCGGCTCGCGCCGGTGATCGCGACCGGCTTGCGCTCCGGGCCTTCGCCTTCGAACTCGACGTAGCCCCACGCGCTGAGCCAGCGCCAGCTGCCGTCGCGCTGCTTGACGCGGTATTCGACGTCGTAGTGGCCGTCGCCGTTGGGATCGAGCGCCTTGGCGACGCGCGACCACATCAGCGGCAGGTCGTCGGCGTGGAATTTCTCCTTAACGCCGTCCTCGTCGTGAAGGAAGCGCGCCTGGGTCAGGCCATAGAGACGCTGCGCGTTCTCGTCGTAGACACAGATGTTGTCGGCCATCGTGTAGCGCCACGTGCCCATCTGCGACGCCACCATCGCCAGGTCGAAGGTACGCTTCTGCCGCTCCAGGGCGAGGCGCAACGCCCGCTCGGCCGCCGTCTCCCCGGCCGAAGGCCGGATGGCGGCGCCGTTCAAGGCGCGTCGCGGCCGCGGCGCGCCGGGCACCATCAGGTCGTGGTTGTCCATCACGTCGAGGTGCATGCCGTCGCGCACCTGGCTGGCGCAGTAGCTGCACAGGCACACCATCGGACGGCCGCGAACGGAGGCCTGCACCAACCGCTCGTACTCGACGAAGTCCGCCCATTGCTCCCGCGCCACCCAGGCGCAGTTGCCGCTGGTCCTCAGGCCGGTGTGGCCGTCGGCAAGCGCCGCTTCGCCGCGCCGGAGCAATTGATCGACCAGTTCGCGCGGCTGCGGCCTTCCCTGCGCGGTGTACCATTCGCCCGCATCGGCGATTTCGACCTGCTTGCGTCGCTCGCGCTTGTCGAGATCGGGCACCACCGCCCGCAAGGCGGAACGGGCTTCCTCGGCATTGAAGTCGCGGCCGGTCACCCAGAGGCAGCGCTCGTTGTTATCGAGCCCGGCCTTGATGTACGGCACCAGCACGTCGCGCAGCTCCTCGCCCGACGCGAAGACGTGCGCGAGATGACTGCCGGCTTGGAGGTGAGGAACGGTCGGTAGTCCGGATGGAAACCAGGGCTGCGTGGGCATCGGCGTCTAGTCCCGGTCAAGTCCCCCATTCGAGATGCAATATATGTAGCGTCATTCCGCACGCCACGGAAGGGTCATGCGACGCTGGCTCCCATGCGTTGCAGGCCTGAGCCGCTTACTCAAATTGAGTATTGTACGCCGGCTGACACATGGTGGCCGCGTTCCTTCACTCTACCGCCGTGAAGAACCGTGACAGCCGCAGGCCCGACGGCCAGGTCCAGATCGGCTGGTGCTTCATGCCGAGGTCCCACGAGCCGACGATGGCGTCGACCCGGCCGACCAGGTCGGAGACGGGGAGGAGGCCGACGCCGCCCTCGCGCAGCGGCACGCGGCTGTCGGCGGAGTTGTCGCGGTTGTCGCCCATGACGAACAGGCGGCCGGGCGGCACGGTGATCTCGGCCATGTTGTCGAGCGGCTCGGACGGCGTCAGCTTGAAGATGACGTGGCTGCGGCCGCCGGGCAGCGTCTCGATGTAACGCGCGGCGCGGGTGCGGCCGCCGTCCTCGTTTTCGGACTGGCCGGTGCCGTCGGCCTTCAGGCCGGCCGGCGTGCCGTTGATGATGACGCGGCCGTCGCGCATGGCGATGCGGTCGCCAGGCAGGCCGATGACGCGCTTGACCCAGACCTGCGAGCGGTCGCCCGGCCAGCGGAACACGACGACGTCGCCGCGCTTCGGCAGTTCGCCGAAGACGCGGCCGCTGTTCGGCAAAGTGACGAAGCCGGGCAGCGACGCGGTCGAATAGCCGTAGGGGTATTTGGTCGCGAGCAACTCGTCGCCGATCTGCAGCGTCGGCTCCATCGAGCCGGACGGAACGTAGAACGGCTCGGCGATCGCCGTCTTCGCCGCCATCACGATGGCGATGATGGCGACGATGTCGACGATATTTCTCACCCAGCCGCGCAAGCGTGAGGCGGACTTTGCGGTCTCATCGGTGGTCGCCATCAGGCGGTCCCCCCGACGGTGATCTTGTCCATGCGCAAGCTCGGCTGGCCAACGCCGACCGGCACGCCCTGGCCGTTCTTGCCGCAGGTGCCGATGCCGGGGTCGAGCGCGAAGTCGTTGCCGATCATGGTGATACGATTCAAGTC
>Ga0134125_10005668_pt1 | contig 14161 bp, 12 predicted proteins | sample KB31751_FD_96464 | JGI IMG/M metagenome (GOLD analysis project Ga0134125, IMG submission 96464) | Terrestrial soil microbial communities with excess Nitrogen fertilizer from Kellogg Biological Station, Michigan, USA - KB3-175-1 | ecosystem: Environmental > Terrestrial > Soil > Unclassified ... | reverse complement strand
TAGAGGGAGAGCACCCGGCTCTCCAGGTCCGAGAGCACCCCGGAGACGCCCGAGAGGCAGGAGACGAGGCTCTCCAGCTCTTCGGTGGCGATCACCTGGTTGACCGGGTCGTGGACGGTCGGCCCCGGCAGGATCTCGTCGAGGGTCGTTTCCGAGTCGCCGCCGGCGGCCGGGGTCTGACTGAACGAGACGTACTGGTTCAGGGGCGTGTGCTTGTTGCGGGTCGCGGTCTTCACCGCGGTGATGATCTGACGGGTGATGCAGAGCTCGGCGAAGTTGCGGAAGCTCGACTCGCGATCGGTGCGGTAGTCGCGGATCGCCTTGTAGAGGCCGAGCAGGCCCTCCTGGATCAAATCGTCGCTCTCTCCCCCGAGGAGGAAGTACGAGGAGGCCTTCAGGCGGACGAAACCGCGGTACCTCTTGACGATCGTGTCGTAGGCATCGGTGCGGCCGTCCTTGGCCAGGGCGACCAGATAGTGGTCATCAAGCTCAGCTTGAGGGTTAGCTCGAGCAGACATGCTCGCGGCGCGGCCTGCCACGACCGGCTGAAATTCCTGCTTAGGCGTCGATAGTGCCACAGATCCTTCTCCTTGCTGAAGGGTCGTGGCGCCACTTACCTCCCCCGAGGCGCCCTACTTATCGTGGGCTTCCTCAGACTCAAGCTGAGGTTCACCCTTTATTGAGGCGGCAGTTTACGCACCAGCGGAGTTCTGTCAACCCCAAATAGCGACTTTTTGCAACCGCCGTTGCATTTGCCGCCTACGCCAGGCGTCAGGAACGCTGGCGGACGGACTCGAAGAGGAGTGCCGTGGCGGCTGCCGAGACGTTCAGGGACTCGACCTGGCCGAGGGTCGGCAGGGCGACCAGGCCATCGCAGCTCGAGGCGACGCGGGGCCGCAAGCCCTTCCCCTCCCCGCCGAGGACGAGGACGGTCGGGCCCGTGAGGTCGACGCCCCACGGGGGCTGCTGTCCGTCGGCATCGGCGCCCCAGATCCAGAAGCCGGCCTCCTTCGCCCCGGCCAGCCAATCGGCGAGATTCCGCACGTGGGCGACCTCGAGGTGCTCGACCGCGCCCGCCGACGCCTTGCAGACGACCGGCGTCACCGTCGCCGCCCGCCGCTCCGGGATCACCACGCCTGCCGCGCCGGCCGACTCGGCGGAGCGACAGACGGCGCCGAGGTTGCGCGGGTCCTGGACCTGGTCGAGCGCCACGATCAGCGCGTCGGGCTTACGCAGCATCGCCTGCGCGTCGCCGTAGGGATAAGGATCCACCTCCGCGACCACCCCTTGGTGGTCAGGCGACCCACAAAGCCGCTCCAGCTCCGCCGGAGAGGTCTCCGGTGCCCTCCAGACCCTGTGCACCCGCCGTCTCCCCCGTTCCGCCTCATGGACCGGCTGGACGCCGTAGATGATCTGCGAGGCCATCAGGACTTCGGCACAAGCCGCGGACCGTCGGCGGAGTCGCGCACCTCGTAGCCCATCCGCGCGAGCTCATCGCGGATCTCGTCGGCCCTGACGAAGTCCTTCTCCGCCCGCGCGGCCTCGCGGTCTTCCATCAGCCTGGACGCGAGCTCGTCGGCCTCGCCCTCCTCGGACCCGCTGAGACTGCCAAGCCCGACGAGCTCGAGCATCTGATGAACCGCAGCGGCGGCGCCCGGCACGTCCTCGCGATTCGCTTCCGCCACCAACTCGAATACCTCCGCCATCGCTCGCGGGGTATTGAAGTCATCCGCCAATGCCTCGCGAAAGGCCTCGAGCCGCTCCGTGGCTGGTGAGGCGACCTCTGGGGAAGACTCGCCGGAACCTCCCCGCTGTTGTTCCGCCGAGGCTTCCCCAGAGGTCGCCCCCTGCTGCCCCCTGAAGAAATTCCGAAGCCTTTCCACCCGCGCCTGCGCTTCTTCCATCTGCAGCTCCCCGAACGCCAACGGCTGCCGGTAATGCCCCGACACCAGGTAGGCCACCACCGCCTCCCGCCCGTACCGGTCGAGCGCCTCGCTCAACCGGAAGATGTTGCCCTCCGATTTCGACATCTTCTCGGTGCCGACGTCGACCATCCCGTTGTGCATCCAGACGTGGGCGAAGGGGCGCCCCGCCGACTCCGACTGGGCGATCTCGTTCTCATGGTGGGGGAAGACCAGGTCCGAGCCGCCGCCGTGGACGGCGAAGGAGGCCCCCAGCTCACGCTCGGCCATCACCGAGCACTCGATGTGCCAGGCAGGCCGTCCGGGGCCCCAGGGCGACTCCCAGCTGGTGTCCTCGCCCTCCTTGGTCGCCTTCCAGAGGGCGAAGTCGAGGCGCTCCTCCTTGAGGCCGGCGGAGCCCGCCTCCTCGCCCTGGTCCATGTCCTCGGGCCGGCGATTGGAGAGCTTGCCGTAGCCGGGGAAGCTGCGGACGCGGAAGTAGACGTCGCCGCCCGACTCGTAGGCATGCCCGCCCTCGATCAGGTCGGCGATCAGCTCGATGATCCCGTCGACGGTCTCGGTCGCCTTCGGCTCCGCGTCGGGGCGGCCGACCCCGAGCCGATCGGTGTCTTCGACGTAGGCGGCGGTCATCTCCTCGGCGAAGGCCGCCGAGCCCTCCCCGGCGCGCGCGGCCGCGGCATAGATCTTGTCGTTGATGTCGGTGACGTTGATCACCAGGCGCGCCTTGTAGCCCTCGGAGCGCAGAAAGCGGGCGAACAGCGAGAAGATGACGAAGGGGCGCGCGTTGCCGATGTGGATGCGGCTGTAGACGGTCGGGCCGCAGGCGTAGATGCCGACCTCGTGGTCGGGGTCGATCGTCTGCAGCGCCCCGCTCAGCGTGTCCCTGATCCGCACCTCGCGCATGCGGGCGAGGTTATCCGGCCGGGCGCCGCGGGCGCCAGTTCGTGCGCGGCTAGTAGGTGCGGTAGCCCGCGGGGGCCTGCGGTTTCTGGCCCGTGTTTCGCAGCCAGGTCGGGCCGTCGTCCTCGGCGACCGCCTGGACCTCGCGCCGCGCTTTGCTGACGCTGGCGCGAATCTCCTCCTCGGTGGCGGCACGGGCGCGTTCCTCGCGGCGTTCCGCCTGCTGCTTGATCCGCTCGGACTCGGCCTGCAGCTGATCCTCGGCGCGGGCGCGGGCGACGTCCTCGGCCTCGCGCTCGACCTTCTCGACCAGCCGACGAACGCTCTCCTCAGCTTCGCGGCGGACCTCCTCGGTCCCTTCCATGACCCGCTTCTCGATCTCGGTCTCCAGCTGGATCGCGGTCTGGTGGGCGGCCTCGGCGCCGGCCTCCGCTTCGGCTGCCCGCTGCTCGGCTTCGGCGACGCGCTTGTCGGCGTCGGCCTGGATCCGGTTGCGCGCCTCCTCGACCCGCCGGTCGATCTCGGTGCGCACGCTCGCTTTCGTCACCTCGACCTCGCGCTGCGCCTGCGCCTCGACGGCGTCGACCCGCGATTCGGCCGCCTCGACCCGGGACTCGGCGTCCTTGGTCGCCTCGGAGGCCTTGGCGAGGGTCCGCTCGCGCTCCGCCTGCGAGGTCCGACGCAGCTCCTCGAAAGACTTCTCCGCCCGGTCGCGGCCCGCCTCGGCGGCGGCCAACTTCGACTCGGCGGCCGCCTGGGCCTCTCTGGCGGCTTCGATCTGCTTGCGCGCCTGAGCGCTCATCTCGCGCAGCGTCTTCATCGCGCGCTCTTTGAGCTCCGCCCGGACCTTCTCCGCGGAGCCCTCCGCGGCGGCCACCCGCGCCTCCGAGACCTTGACCCACTCCAGGGCCTGGGCGGCGACGGCGTGCATATCGCGGTTCGCCTCGCGGACCGCTTTCAGCTGCCTCGCCGGTTCACTCATGCGCGTGAAGCCTACTGGGCGTCCCGGCCGCTCGTCTGACGGTCGCCCAGCACCCGCTTCAGCACCTTGCCGGTGGCGTTGCGCGGCAGCTCGTCCATGAACTCGACTTCGCGCGGGGTCTTGTAGGAGGCGAGGTTCGCCTTCACGTGGGCGCCCAGGTCGGCTTCGCTGAGCGTGACTCCCTGCTCGAGCACGACGAAGGCCGCCAGGCGCTGGCCGAACTCGGCATCCTCGACCCCGATCACCGCCACCTCGGCGATCCCGTCGAGGTCGGCGAGGCAGTCCTCCACCTCGCGCGGGAAGACGTTCTCGCCACCGGAGACGATCATCTCGTCGTCGCGGCCGTCGACGAAGAGGCGCCCCTCCTCGTCGATGTGGCCGACGTCACCGCTGGAGAGGAGGCCGTCGATCGCTTCTTTGTTGCCGCCGCCGGTGTAGCCCTCCATCCGCATCTCGTTGCCGACGAAGATCCGCCCGACCTCGCCGCGCGGCACCTCCTTGCCCTGGTCGTCGAGGAGCTTGACCACCGTCCCCCGCGGTGGTCGCCCGGCGGTGCCGGGGGCGGCGCGCAGGTCGGCCGGGGTGGCGATCGTCGCGTAGGCGACCTCGGTCGAGCCGTAGAGGTTGTAGATCGAGTCGCCGAAGCGGTCCATCCACAGGGTCGCCAGCTCGCCCGGCAATGCCGACCCCGAGAGCGAGACGACCCGCAGTGAGGGCAGCTTGTAACGGTCGAGGACCTCGCTCGGCAGCCCGAGGATGCGCTGGACCATCACCGGCACGGCGCCGAGCACGTCGGCGCGGGTGCGTTCGATCGCCGCCAGCGTCCCCTCCGGGTCGAAGCGCCGCCGCAGCACCATGGTCGAGGCGGTCGGCAGGCTGACGACGAAGTGGAAGAAGCCCCAGGAATGGAAGAGCGGCGCCGCGATCATGATCGTCGAGCCGCGCCGGTAGGGGATCATGTCGAGCACCGCGGCGAGCGCCATCAGCCCGTCCGGGCTCGTCCGCTGGGCCCCCTTCGGCGTCCCGGTGGTGCCCGAGGTGAGGATCACGAAGCGCGGCTTGTCGGGCGGCGGCTGGTGATCGGAGTCGTCGCCGTCGGCCATCAGCTGCTCCAGCGTCGTCGCCCCCGCGGGCGGGGCGCCGTCATGCCAGGCGACGATCCGCCGCACCCCCGGCTCGACCCCGGACAGAAGGTCCTCGAACTCCTCGTCGTAGACCAGGGCCTTCGGCCCCTCCCGCTTCATCACGTCGACCAGCTGCGGGCCGGAGAACATCGTGTTCAGGTAGAGCGCCGAGGCGCCGAGCTTGGCGCTCGCCAGGGTCGCCTCGAGGAAGCCGCGGTGGTTGCGGGCCATGATCCCGACCCCGTCGCCCGGGCCGATCCCCATCGCGGCGAAGGCGTGGGCGAGCGCGTTGGAGCGCTTGTGCAGGCGTTCCCAGGTGAGCGAGCCGCGTTCGTCGAGGATCGCGATCTCGTGCGGGTGCTCGATCGCCGCGGTGGCGACGCCGGTCGCCGGCGAAGCACCCCAGCGCAGGAACGTGCTCGCCACGCGGATCGCCTTGTCAGGGCGCATCGGCGCGATCACGCCGGCCTCGCGCAGCACCCTCCCCTCGAAGAGAAGGTCTGAGACGGCCCCCCGCACGTCGGTGTCACCCATGCCTGCCATCGATCCGTGAAGCCTATTGGCCGGGCGGCCGGCGTGTGGGGTCAGTCGTCCTCGACCTCGGCGACGGCGATGCAGGCGATGCCCTCACCGCGGCCGATCCAGCCCATCCCCTCGTTGGTGGTCGCCTTGACCGTGATCCGGCCCGAGGTCGCCTCGCCGAGGATCTGCTCCATCTGCGGCTTGTAGGGGCCGAGCTTCGGCTCCTCGCAGATCAGCGTCGCGTCGACGTTGATCACCCGGCCGGCGATCGTCCCGATCGCGGTCCGCAGCAGGTCGATCGAGTCGGCACCACGCCAGCGCTCTTCATCGGGCGGGAAGAGCGTGCCGATGTCACCGCCGCCGGCGGCGCCGAGGATCGCGTCGATCACCGCGTGGGTGAGGACATCGGCGTCGGAGTGGCCCTCCAGCCCCAACGGGTGGTCGACCTCGACCCCGCCGAGGACCAGCTTCCGCCCCTCGGCGAAGCGGTGCGAGTCGTAGCCGATGCCGACCAAGCCAGGGCCTCAGCGGACCCGCGCGCCGAGCGGCTCAAGCCGGCGCCGGCGCCCCTCGAAGACGGCGATCTCCTCGACCCCGAGCTGGTCGAGGAGCGCGACGCCCTGCTCGTAGCCAAAGCCGACCTGCTCCGGCAGGTGGGCATCGGAGGAGAGTGCGAATGGGATACCGGCCTGGGCGATCAGCTCGGCGAAGGCGGGTGCCGGGTAGAGCTCGCCGACCGGCTTGCGCAGCCCCGCGGTCGAGAGCTCGACCGCCGAGCCACCCTCGAGGATCGCCTCGACCGCGGGCTCGTAGAAGCGACGCAGGTCGCCCTCCGGCAGCGGTCGGCGGTCGCGGCCCCAGACCTTGACCAGGTCCGGGTGGGCGAGGATGTCGAAGAGGCCGGAACGGGCGCAGCGGCCGAAGGCCTCGAAGTACCGGGTCCAGATCTCCTCGGCGTCGGCGTCGCCGCCCCATACGTCGAAGCCGTCATGGTCGACCGCCGCATCGCCCTCGCCGACGAAGTGGACCGAGCCGACCACGTAGTCGAAGTCACGCGCCTCCAGCAGCTCCGCCGTGCGGGCCTCGGCGCCGGGGATGAAGTCGCACTCGATGCCCAGGCGCAGCGAGGTCCCGCGGACGAACTCGCAGTAGGCGTCGAGGTCGTCGTTGGCGTTTTCCAACCACAGCGGGTGGCGCCAGAGGTCGAGGGCCTGACGGAAGCGGTAGACGTGCTCGGAGACGCCCAGCTCCTCGATCCCGGCGGCCATCGCGGCCTCGCGGTAGCGCTCCACGTTCGCGGTCGTGAAGTAGCGCTCGAATGTCGTCCCGGCCTCGTCGGGCCGCAGGTGAAGGTGGTAGTCGGTCAGCACGGGAGACGAAGCCTAAACTTCGAGGCCAATGGGCCGTCAGCTGCTCATCCTGGCCGCCGGGTTCTTCCTCGGCGTCTTCGCCGCCCTGGCCCTGGGAGCGGTGAATCTCGGCACCGCCTTGGGCGTCGGTCAGGTCACCTTCGGGGCGACGCTGGTCTACGTGCTGCTCAGCAGCAAGAGCGATCGCGCCTAGCGCTCGGCGAGCAGCAACTCGGCGACGCGCAGGTCGAGCGGCGTCGTCACCTTGATGTTGGGAGCTCCGGGGTCGTGGAGCAGGACCGTCCCGCCCGCGGCCTCGATCAGCATGGCCTCGTCGGTCGCGGCGTCTCGTACCTTCGCATCGACCTCGAGCGCGGCGCGAAGCGGCGCCACACGGAAGACCTGAGGCGTCTGCGCCCCCCACAATTCATTGCGATCCAAGGTGGCCTCCACAGCGCGCGTCGGGTTTTGGGTGCTCTCCACCCGAAACTCCGCACGGACCTTCTTGACCGTGTCGGTGACGGGTGCGGCAGCGATGACCGCGTCGGCCTCTGGATCTGCGGCGAGCACCGCAATCAGGTCCTCGATCAACTTCGGAGTCAACAAGGGGCGCGCGGCATCGTGGATCGCCACGAGCTCGGTCGTCACCTCGGCCAAGGCGCCGGCGACGCTCTCGGCGCGGGTCGAGCCGCCGTCGACGGTCCGGACCCGGTCCAGACCGTCGAGGCCGTGCTCGTGCCCTTCCGGGACCGCCACCACGACCCCCGCCACCGCCTCACAGGCGGCGCAGGCGTCCAGGGACCAGGCGATCATCGGCCGCCCACCGAGCGGCACGAACGCCTTCGGGCCGCCGGCCCCGAGGCGCTCCCCGGAGCCGGCGGCCGCGATGACTGCGGTCACCTCAGGTTTGGTGTCCTCAGGCAGAGGCGGTGGCGGCGAAACGATCCTCCAACAGCCCGTCGAGGTATTCCTCGGCGCCTTCCTCGTCTTTGTCGAGGGCGTACATGAACTCCGAGGCGAGGATCTTCTTCGCCCGGGTGTACATCTGCTTCTCACCGGTGGAGAGGCCCTTCTCCATCTCGCGGAGGGCGAGGTTGCGGACGACCTCGGCCAGCTCGAACACATCGCCGGTCTTGATCTTCTCGCGGTTGTACTTGAAGCGCCTGTTCCAGTTTTTCGGCATCTCGGAAACGTCGTCGGTGAGGACTGCCGTGACTTTTTTGATTTCTTCCTCGTCGATCACGCGGCGCAGCCCAGCCTTGCCGGCGTTTTCGGTCGGAACCATGACGGTCAGCTCGTTGTGCAGGATTTTGATCGTGAGGTACTCACGCTCGCTGCCCATCAGCTCCCGCGTTTCTTTGGTCATCACCAAGCCGGCGCCGTGGTGCGGGTAGACGACCTTGTCGCCGATCTCGAAGTCACAGACGTACTCGATGTCCTCCTCGAAGACCTCTTCCACGGTGGCCTCATCTAGCTCGGAAATAGGTGGCTCCTTTCGTCACGCGACAGCGCTTATCGCCGTCAACTCTGTAAGTACCGGTCAACCAGATCGACCTCCTGGAGCCTGCGCAGGCCCTCGCGGATGTCCTTGGCCCGGCTGGGCCCGACTCCGTCGACGGCGGCGAGGTCGGCATCGGGGGCCGCAAGGACCTCCTCCAACCCGCCCAGCTCGTGGGTGATCTTCTGGACGACAAGTTTGGGGATCCGCGGGACCCGGCCGAGCACCCGGTAGCCGCGCGGCGAGACCGGCAGGTCGGTGGTGTTGGCCTTGCGGTCGTAGCCGAGCAGCTCGGCGAGGCGGCCGAAGTCGAGCACGTCCTGGTGCGGCAGGCGGCTCAGTGCCTGCAGCATCGAGGCCAGCCCCTCCTCGGAGTCCTCGACCGCGTAGTCGCGGAGCAGCGCGGTCTTGTCGGCGGCGACGCCGACCATCGACTCCTCCAGCTGCATCTCGATCAGCCGGCCCTCGGTGCCGAGCTCGACGATGTAGCGCTCGACCTCGACCGCCATCCGCGTCACCAACTCGGCCCGCTGCAGTGCCGCGAGCGCGTCGTGGAGCACCGTCCGGCCCTCGAACTCGAGCACGGTCAGCCGCGCCGAGATCTCATCGAGCCGCTGGCGGTACTTCTCCAGCGTCGCCAGGCCCTGGTTGGCCTTGGCCAGCACCGCCGGGATGTCCTGGAGGATGTACTTGGCGCCCTCGACGTAGAGCGAGACGACCTCGCGCCGCTGCGAGACGGCGATCACCAACGCGTCGGTCTGTTTGCAGACGCGCTCGGCGGTGCGGTGGCGGGTGCCGGTCTCGGAGCTGAGGATCGTCGGATCGGGCATCAGCTGGACGTTCGCCCAGGCGATTTTGGTCGCCTCCGCGTTGAGCACGATCGCCCCGTCCATCTTCGCCACCTGGTAGAGCATCGCGGGCGTGTAATCGATGTCCAGGCGGATTCCGCCGGACAGCAGGTGACTGATCTCGTCAAGCTCGCCGACGACGATCAGACCCCCGGTGCGGGCGTGGACGATGTTGTCGATCCCCTCGCGGAGCGCCCCGCCGGGTGCGACAACATCAAGTGCTCTGATCAGCCGGGGATCCTGACGTTCAGAAAGCTCATGAAGTGCATCCCCTGACAATGAAGCCATCCAGCTAATTATGGCAAAAACGGCTCTGGAATGCGGTTCAGAGGTGAAAGCGGCGGTGGTGCGCGTGATGGTGCAGCTGGGCGGGGGCCGGACGGCCCGCCACCGCCGGGTCGGGGCCCTCTTCCTCGGGGCCGCGGACGAAGCCCCAGGTCAGCACCGCGCCTACCGCCGTAAGCCCCACGGGAAGCCAAGTAGAGCCGGCCAGCGAGCCGGCGAAGGAGTGCCCGGAGCCGACCAGAGCGTGGAAGATCGCCCCGGTCCCGGCCAGGGCGACGGCCCCGGCGAGCACCCTCAGCATCGAGAGGACGCCGGAGGCGATGCCGACCTTCTCGCCCGGCATCGCCGCCATCGCCGCCGTCGACATCGGCGCATAGACGAGGCCGAGGGAGATCCCGAACAGCAGGTAGCCGACCAGGAGGACGCCGTAGGGGGTGTCGGAGCCGATCTGGGTGAGGACGATCAACCCGGCGGTGCCGACCGCCATCCCGAAGGTCATCAGGGCACGCGGCCCGAACTTGGCGATCAGCCGGCCGGAGAAGGGCGAGATGAGGACCATCGGCACCGTGATCGGCAGCACCTCGATCCCGCAGACCAGCGGCGAGTGGCCGCGCACGTCCTGCAGGTACTGGGGCTGGAAATAGATCACCGCCCAGTAGGCGCCGACCAGGCAGAAGGCGGCGGCGCTGGCACCGAAGTAAGGGCCGTTGCGGAAGAGGTCGAACTCGACGATCGGCGCCCGGACCCGGTGCTCGACCAGCCAGAAGACGGCCAGCGAGACGAGCCCGACCAGCGCCAGAGCGACCACCAGCGGGGTCGACCAGGCTTCCGACTGGACCAGCGCGAGGACGACCAGGGTGAGGCCGACGCTGAGCGCCGCGAGGCCCGACCAGTCGACCTTGTGGCTCGCGCCGGGGTCGGTCGACTCGGGCGCCGCGCGGGCGACGATCAGCATCCCGATCGCGACCACGGGCAGGTTGAGCAGGAAGATCACCCGCCAGTCGACCTCGACCAGCACGCCACCGACCAACGGCCCGACCGCCAGCGCGGAGGCGGAGACGCCCGCCCAGATCCCCAGCGCCTTCGGCACCTCGGCTTCGGGGAAGACGTTGCAGACGAGGGCGAGCGAGAGGGCCAGCACCGGCGCCGCCCCGGCGCCTTGGAGGACGCGGCCGGCGATCAACATGTCCGGATCCCCCGCCGACCCGGAGAGGACCGAGCCGAGGCCGAAGACGAGCATCCCGATCAGGAAGAGCCGGCGGCGACCGAACATGTCGCCGAGCCTGCCCGCGGTGACGACCAGGACCGAGATCGTCAGCAGGTAGCTGTTCATCATCCACTGCAGCTGCTCGGCGCTCGCGTCGACGTCGCCACGGATCGCGGGCAGCGCCAGCGAGACCACGGTCGAATCGAGCATCAGCAGGAAAAGGCCGAAGCAGGCGCCGACCAGCGTCCACCACTTGCCCGTCATGGCCGCCACCCTACGCGGAAGTGCGGACCGCGGGCGGGGGCTCGTCGCTAGGCGACCGCGACGAGGTCGCGCTCGGGGTCGATCCCCCAGCGTCCACCGACCTCGGCCAGCTCCGGGCTGAGCGGCCAGCGGTCGGGCTGCTCCTCGCCCTCGAAGTCGGGGGCGGCGCCCTTCAGCACCATGCTGCCGGTGTTGTCGCCGATCGCCCGGATCGCCGCGACGTCGTCCTCGCCGAGTCGTAGCTCGGCCGGGACGGCGGCCAACTCGGCGCGCTCGGACTCGATCGTCCGCGGCTCCGGACCGACCTCCTGGATCAGGGTCGGGGCGACGCACTCGACCGCCGGGTGGGCGAGGTTCCACTGGCAGGCGAGGCCCATCGGGGTCAGCCCGGCGCGCTCGGCGAAGGGTCGCAGCCGGTCCAGCTTCTCGAGGCCCGCCTCGATCCAGCCGGCGGGGCGGAAGGTGCGGTGGTCGGTCCGCCCCAGCTCCATGCCGGGGCGCAGGTCGTCCCAGAAGAGGCCGCCGTAGTCGACCACCCGGGTGATCACCCTGACGTCATGGCGGGCGGCCGCGTCGAGCACCAGCTCACCCGGCCAGGGCTCGAGCGGGTTGAGGATGATCATCGCCCAGTCGAGCCGCTCGCCGAAGCGCTCGAGGCAGGCGATCAGGTCGAGGGTGAAGCCGTTGGCGGGGCCGGGCGCGACGCCGATCTGCGCCGTCAGGCCGGCGTCCTGGAGCGCCACCATCCCGTCCCAGACCGCCTCCGAGGAGTAGCCGATGCGGTCGGGATTGTGGAGCAGCAGCAGGTCGAGCCGGGACTCGCCGAGCCGCTCCAGCTGCGCCTCGGTCGCCATCCGCAGATAGGAGGCGAAGTCGTCGGGGCCGCGCAGGCCCGGGTCGGTGAAGCGCGGGAAGCCCTTCGGACCGTTGCGCTCGCCCTCGTAGAAATCATGGCCGACCGCCCCGACCAGCGAGTAGGCGTCGCGGTCGACGCCCTCGAGCGCCCGGCCGAGCACCTTGTCGGCCTCGCCGGTGCCGTAGGCATCGGCGGTGAGGACGGTGTCGATTCCCTCCCCCGGGCGCAGCAAGGCGGCGAGGCGATCCTCGTCGATGGCCTCGCCGAAATGAAGGAACCGGCCGCCGCTCCAGGTGCCGATCGCGCTGCGGCCGGGTTCCCTCATCTTTTGCTGCCTACGCCTTGGTCAGGACTCGGGGGTGTCGGCGTCCGGCACGGTCTCCGTACCGTGGACCCCGTCGCCCTCGCCTTTGGCCCCGACGCCGACCTTCGGCCGGTCGCCCTCCTCGAGCGGCGACTTGCTGCTCGGCGGGATGATCTCCAGCCGCAGCGGCTGGTCGTCCTCGTCGCCGGAGGCGTCGCGGGTGACCATCACGGTCGAACCGGGGGTCATCGGGCCGGCCCGCAGGACTTCGTCGGCGAGCGGATCCTCGATGTAGCGCTGGATCGCCCGACGCAGCGGGCGGGCGCCCATCGACGGGTCCCAGCCTTTGTCGACCAGCAGGTCCTTGGCCTCGTCGGTCAGCTCCAGCTGGAGTTCGTGCTCGGCGACCTGGACGCGGACCCGGTTGATCATCAGATCGATGATCTCCTTGACCTCCTCCTTCGCCAGCTTGTGGAACACGATGACCTCGTCGATCCGGTTGAGGAACTCAGGCCGGAACACTTTTTTGAGGTCGCCCATGATCCGGTGCTTCATGTCGTCGTAGGACATGCCGGTCTCGTCGGAGACGGTGAAGCCGATCGAGGTGTTCTTCGAGATCTCGGCGGCGCCGATGTTCGAGGTCATGATCACGATCGCGTTGCGGAAGTCGACCGTGCGGCCCTGGGCATCGGTGAGGCGCCCGTCCTCGAGGATCTGCAACAGGATGTTGAAGACGTCGGGGTGGGCCTTCTCGATCTCGTCCAGGAGCAACACCGAGTACGGCTTGCGGCGCACGGCCTCGGTCAGCTGGCCGCCCTCGTCGTAGCCGATGTAGCCCGGAGGCGAGCCGACCAGGCGGCTGACCGCGTGCTTCTCCATGTACTCGGACATGTCGATCCGGATCATCGCCTCCTCGTCGCCGAACAAGAAGTCGGCGAGCGTGCGGGCGAGCTCGGTCTTGCCGACCCCGGAGGGGCCGAGGAAGATGAACGAGCCGGCCGGACGCTTCGGGTCCTTGATCCCGGCGCGAGAGCGGCGGATCGCTTTCGAGACCGCGGTGATCGCGACCTCCTGGCCGATCACGCGCTTGTGGAGTTCCTCCTCCATGCGGATCAGCTTCTTGGTCTCGGCCTCGGTCAGTTTGAAGACCGGGATCCCGGTCCACATCGAGACGATGTCGGCGATCTCCTCCTCGCCGACGACCGGCCGTTCGCCGTTCTCACCCTCGGCCCACTCGTCTTCGAGCTGGCGCTTGCGGGTGGTCAGCTGACGCTCCTGATCGCGCAGGTTGGCGGCTTTTTCGAACTCCTGGGCCTCGATCGCGGCCTCCTTGTCGCGCCGCGTCGCCTCGATTTCCTCCTCGAGATCGCGGTAGACCGGCGGCGTCGACATCGACTTGATGCGCAGCCGCGAGCCCGCCTCGTCGATCAGGTCGATCGCCTTGTCGGGGAGGAAGCGGTCGGAGATGTAGCGGTCGGCCAGTTCGGCGGCCGCTTCCAACGCTTCGTCGTTGATCGTGACCTTGTGGTGCTGTTCGTAGCGCTCGCGCAGCCCTTCGAGGATGCGGACCGTGTCCTCCGGCGAGGGCTGGTCGACCCGGATCTGGGCGAAGCGGCGCTCCAGCGCCGAGTCGCGCTCGAGGTACTTGCGGTACTCGTCGAGCGTGGTCGCGCCGATCGTCTGCAGCTCGCCACGGGCCAGGGCCGGCTTCAGGATCGAGGCGGCGTCGATCGCCCCCTCGGCGGCGCCGGCGCCGACCAGGTTGTGGAGCTCGTCGATGAAGAGGATGATGTCGCCGCGCTGGGTGATCTCTTTCATCACCTTCTTGAGGCGCTCCTCGAACTCACCGCGGTACTTCGAGCCGGCGACCAGGGCGGCGAGGTCGAGCGTGTAGATCTGTTTGTTCTTCAGCAGCTCCGGAACCTCGCCCGAGTTGATCTTCGCGGCGAGGCCCTCGACGACGGCGGTCTTGCCGACGCCCGGCTCACCCAGCAGCACCGGGTTGTTCTTGGTGCGGCGGGAGAGGATCTGCATGATCCGCTCGATCTCGGTTTCGCGACCGATCACCGGGTCGAGCTTGCCCTCCTCGGCGAGGCGGGT
>Ga0134125_10005666_pt1 | contig 14162 bp, 8 predicted proteins | sample KB31751_FD_96464 | JGI IMG/M metagenome (GOLD analysis project Ga0134125, IMG submission 96464) | Terrestrial soil microbial communities with excess Nitrogen fertilizer from Kellogg Biological Station, Michigan, USA - KB3-175-1 | ecosystem: Environmental > Terrestrial > Soil > Unclassified ... | reverse complement strand
GATGTTCCACACCCGCCAGGGGTTGACGATCTCGCGCCGGTTCATGTCCTCGTAGTAGACGCGGATGCCGAGCCGCGCCTGCCCGGCCAGGAAGTAGCTGGCGTTCATCACGCCCGCCGAGGTCCCGTAGACGTGGTCGAACAGATCGGTCAGCCCGAGGTGCTCGAGCGCGACGACGCCCCCCGCCGAGCAGACGCCGCGCAGCGCGCCCCCCTCGACGACCAGCGCCAGCTTGCGCCCGTCGGGCGAGCGGTCGCCGGCCTGGAAACGCGCGGCGCGCGCGCGGATGACCTCCACCGCCGCTTGGGGGTTCACGCCGCGCACGTCGCTCATCGACGCCAGACTAGCGCATCGATCGCGTGGAGCGCGGGACCTTTGAGGGTCCCGATCTAGTTGGGGACCGGCATGCTGAACGAGACGGCGTAGTTCGGGTTGGCCATGTTCGTGGTGTGGCCCGTGAACGGGTCGGAGTCGCGCAGCTGCCCCCAGCGGACCGCCTTCGAGTGGTTGGAGAGCTGCTTGCCCTGATTGACCAGCGCGTAGCCCACGGTCAGGCCGGTCGTGGGCAGCGCCGCGCTCGCCGTGATCTGGACCGAGTCGCCCGAGATCGCGACCGAGCTGATGGTGACATACCCGCTCGAGGTGGCGGAGGTGTAGAGCTCGAACCCCTTGCCGTTCTTGAACGCGGCGATGCTGGGCGCGTCGAACGTGGTGTCCCAGGTGAGCGGCGCCACCGGCACGTGGAACTGCACGGTGACCACGGTGCTGCTGGTGCGGGTGACGCTGATGGGCATCAGCGGCTGCCAGTCCTTCCCCAGCACGGCGCGCTGGTAGTAGACCTGCGCGGTCTTCTCGCCGAGCAGCTCGTAGCCGGTGACGTTGAGGTGGATGCCGTCGCCGTCCGAGTGCGCCGGGTACTGGTACTTGGGGCCGGTGCAGACGAAGTCGCCCGGGTGCTGCACCGCCAGCTGCCACTCGAAGTCGTTGGCGGTGGGGCGCAGGTCGCTGCTCTTGGTGCAGGCGGGGGCGCCCGGGCAGCCGTGCTGCTGCGACATGTACATCGGGATCTTGTAGCTCTGCCCGGTGATCCCCGGGAGGTCGGCGTTGTAGTCGGAGAGCAGCTGCACGATCGAGTCGCCGTAGCCGGTGTTGTTGCAGTCGGTCTCGCCGTGGGTCAGCACGATGACCCCGACGCCGTAGCTCTTGCCGGCCGCCTTGGCCAGCCGGGTGATGGCGCCCGCCTCGAACAGCGACGCCGCGTAGGCCCGACCGATCGTCCCCGTGTTGGGGGTCTGCTTCACCAGCGCGGGGATCCCTTGTCCGCTCTCGCCGACGATGGTGTGCACCGTGATGTAGTCGGCCGCCGCCGCGGCCGCCTTGACGAACCGGGTGATCTCGTTGGCCATCGCGGCGTGGGGCGTCTCCCCGTAGATGTTGTCCGGGTAGGAGCTCGGGTAGGACGTTTCCAGCGCGCGCACCGGCTCGACCAGCGGGACCATCGAGAGGCCGCTGATGGTCGGGTCCCAGGGGTTGACGCCGCTGAGGACGCTGCCGTCGGGGCCGGTGTCGGGCACCACCGCGCTGCCGAGCGAGAGCATCAGGTTGTCGTAGGGCTGCGTCGTCAGGTTGGCCGGCGTCGTGCCGACCGAGAGGCTCTGGCCGGTGCCGATCACGCCGACCCAGTCGAAGGGCGGCGCGGTGCCGGCCGCGCCGCCGTCGATCGGGCTGCCGCCGCCGGTGCCGCCCTTGGCGCCACCCGTCCCGCTGCTTCCGCCCTTGCCGGCCGCGCCGCCGGTTCCGGTCGCGCCGCCGGTCGCCGTCGCGCCGGCCGCGCCGCCGCTCCCGCTGGCGCCGCCCGTTCCGGTCGTTCCGGTCGCTCCACCCTTGGCGCTCCCGCTCCCGCCGTTCCCCGTGCTCCCGCCCGACCCGCCGGTACCCGAGCTCGAGCCGGTGCTCCCGCAGCCGGCGAACGCCAGGCAGCCGCCGATGAGAAGTGCGTGACGGATCGATGGACGCTTCATGGCCTGGTCTCCCGGGGCGAAATGAACCCGACTTCAGCGTCTCCCACAATTCAGGCGGCAACTCTTCGCATTCGTGGACACCCAGTTGTCATTTGTGGGCGCGCCATGCCGCCTAACGGGGATCACGTGGACCTCTGGAAGACCGCTACGCGCGGCGGCGCTCGTCTTCCAGCGCGGCGACCAGCTCGGCGGCGGGAAGGAAGCGGGCCAGCGGAGCGCCCTGGCCGGCCCACTGCGCGCTGAAGCCAGTCTCGCCGGCGGCGCGGGCGGCCGTGGCCAGCGCCTTGCCGGCCGCGTAGGCGAGCGGGTAGTCGGGGAGGGTCCCCTCGTCGACGGCCGCCGCCAGCTCGGTGAACCGGTTCTGCAGACAGCGCGCCGGCCGGCCCGAGATGAGGCGGGTCATCACCGTGTGCGCCGCGGCGGGGCTGGCCAGCGCCGCGCGGTAGGCGGCGTCGGCGCTCGACTCCGGGCACCCGACGAACGCGGTCCCGAGCTGGGCCGCCCCGGCGCCCAGCGCCAGCGCCGCCGCGATCCCGGCGCCGTCCATGATCCCGCCGGCGGCGATGACGGGGACCTGGCACCGCGCGGCCAGGAGACGGGTGAGCGCCAGCGTCCCCAGCCGATCGTCGGGCGCGTCGGGATCGCTCACGCCGCGGTGGCCGCCCGCCTCGTAGCCCTGCGCCACGATGGCGTCGGCGCCGGCCGCCTCGAGCGCGCGCGCCTCATCGAGGTTGGTGGCGCTCGCCAGGAGGCGCACGCCGGCGGCGCGAAGGGCGTCTGCCGCCGCGCGCGGCGGCGGCCCGAAGTGGAAGCTGACCACCGGCGGCCGCTCCTCGAGCAGCAGCGCCAGCATCGTCTCGTCGCCGACGAAGGTCCGGTAGACCTCCGCGAGGCGCGCGGGCGGCTCGGCGCCGAACGAGCGAAAGCGCGGCGCCAGCGTCTCCAGCCAGCGCGCCTCGCGCGCCGGATCGCGGCGCGGCGGCCGGTGGCAGAACAGGTTCAGGTTGAACGGGCGCCCGGTCAGCGCCCGCGTCTCGCGGATCAGGCGGCGGGTCGCTTCGACGTCGGCGGAGCCGACCGCGATCGAGCCGAGCCCGCCCGCGTTCGACACCGCCGCCGCCAGCGCCGGCGTGGAGACGCCCGCCATCGGCGCCTGCACGATCGGCAGCCGGATTCCCAGAAGGTCGGCGAGGCCACGCATGCGGATCAGCGTAGCAGGCCGACCGCGCCCGCCCAGAAGCCGTTCCACCTCGCCGGCGATCGCGCCGACCGTCAGCGGCCGGCGGAGAAAGCCAGCCGAGGGGCGCGCCCGCTACCGGTATGGTGGTTCGCCGACGGCGCCGCGGGAAGCGCGACGGTAAGATGCCGCATGGCGTTCCCTCCCCAGCCCCGCCCTTTTCATGGACGCGCCGCCGAGCTGCACACGCTGGTGGCGGCCTGCCGCACGGGGCTGCATCCGCGACTCGCGCTGGTGGGCCCGGGCGGCAGCGGCAAGTCGACGCTGGCCGCGGCGCTCGGTCACCGGGTGCGGCGCGATTTTCCCGGCGGGCTCGAGTGGGTGCGCGTCGGCGCCTGGGATCACCGGACGCTGATCGACATGCTCGCCATCCGGCTCGGCGTGCCGCTGGGCCGGCTCGACGAGCGCCGCGAGCGGCTGCAGGCGATCCGCCGCAAGCTGCGGGCGCGCGGGCGCACGCTGATCGTCCTCGACAACCACGAGGACGATCGCGAGATGGCGCGCTTCCTCAACGCCCTCGGCCGCGACCCGGTCTTCTGGGTGCTGACGGCGCGCCGCTGCCTGCTGGCGGGGGTGTCGGTCTTCCCGGTCGTCTCGCCGCTGGTCACCGTCGGGCGCAATCCGTTTCCGGCGGTCGCCGAGCTGACCGCGCTCTTGCGCTGGAATCCGCTGGCGCTCGACATCAGCGACGCGCTCGTCCGCAGCGGGGCGATCGGGGCGCGCGCGCTCGGCGACTGGCTCTTGCGGCACGGCGTCGATCGCGTCGAGGCGATCTCCCACGAAGACGATCTCCCCGAGCTGCGCTTGCTCGTCCGCTGGGTCTGGCCGCGGCTCGATCCGAGCGGGCGGCGCCTCTTGACGGTCCTCGCGCACCTGCAGGGCGATCACGCCGACGCCCGATCGCTGGCGGCGCTGGCCAACGTCCGGGGGCGCGCGGGCCTGCCGCGCTTGCGCCGCTGGCACCTGGTGCAGGAGCCGCTCCCGGGGCGCTTCACGGTCCACGCCACGCTCCGGCACGCCGTCGTCGCGCGGACCCGCTTCGACCAGCAGCGCGCCGTCGCCTACTTCCTGAAGCTGCTGGAACGCGAACCGTCGCGCCTCGACCTCGAGCAGACGCACCTGTTCGCCGCGCTCGATTACGCGCACACGAGGGGGGACTTCTCCGTCGGACGGCGCCTGGTCCAGCTGCTCGAGAACCTCGGGCTCGGCTGAGGCCCTCCCGACCGGCCGCGCCGTCAGCGCGCTATCATGGGGGTCGCAAGTTCGGTGGTGATCTGCCGATAACCCTTCGACCGGCGACCCAGCGTGAGTGACCAAGAGCGGAATGCCACGCACCGGCTGCGGATCGCGGTGCTGCTCGACCAGCTGAACGCCTTCAGCGGCGGCTACGAGGCCCAGCTGCGCGACGCGATCGCGGCCAAGTGCCGCCAGGCCGGGCATCACCTGCTGTTCGTCTACGGCGGCCCCGCCGAGGCGCCGCGGCTGCCGGACGCCGCCGACAACGCCATCTACGAGCTGCTTCGCCCCGATTCGATCGACGGCATCGTCGTCGTCTCCAGCCTGCTCTCGACCTACTGCGGCCCGGCCGGCGTGGCCCGGCTGGCCGGCAGGCTCGCGCCCGCCACGATGTGCAGCATCGGGATCGCGCTGCCCGACGTCCCCAGCCTGGTGCTGGACAACCGGCCCGGCATGGAGGCGGTGGTCGAGCACCTGGTCCGCGATCACGGCCGCCGCCGGATCGCTTTTCTGGCGGGGACGCCGGAGAACCCCGAGGGGCGGGTGCGGTTCGAGGCGTACGAGAGGGTGCTCGAGCGCTGCGGGATCGCCCGCGATCCGGCCCTCGTCGTCCCCGGTTACTTCCGCCCCAACTCGGCCAAGGTGGCGATGGAGGAGCTGCTCGCGCGCGGCGGCGACCTCGACGCCGTCGTGGCGGCGAACGACGAGATGGCGACCGGCGCCATCGACGTTCTGCGCAAGCACGGCCTGCGCGTGCCGCAAGACGTCCCCGTGACCGGGTTCGACGATCTGATGCTGGCGCGGCTGGGGAACCCGCCGCTGACGACCGTCGCGCAGCCGTTCGAGGAGGTCGCCGACTGGGCGATCCGCGCCATCGAGGCGCAGAAGAGGGGCCGCGCGGTCGCCGCCTGCACCGAGGTCGCGGCGCGGTTCGTGCGCCGGCAATCGTGCGGGTGCGGGTACGAGGCCTACCTCCGGGATTCGCAGCCGCCGCCGCTTTCACCGGCCGCCGATCGGGGAGCGCTGGTCGATCGCCTCGAGACGCTCTCGCCCGTGCTGGCCGCGCTCCTCGGCACCGGCTTCGTGAGCGGCGCCGAGGCCGCCCAGCGGCTCCTCGACGGACTGCGGGCGGAGATCGCCGGCGAGCGCGAGGCCTTCGCCGACGCCATCGTCGGCTTGCTCGACAAGGCCGGCACGGACAGCGAGCGGCCGCGCATGCTGCTCGGCGCGATCGGCTATTTGCGCGACGAGCTGCGCGGTTGGTCCAACCTCCCGGTCGAGCGCGTCCTGTTCGACGGGCTCAACCTGGTGGCGCTCTCCAACACCACCAGCCAGATGCAGCACCGGTTGCTGCTCGACGAGAACTACCTGCGCCTCCTGGGCGTGGGCGAGCAGGCGTCGATCGCCTTCGACCTGGCGTCGCTGCGGGACGCGCTGGTCAAGGGGCTCCCCAACGCGGGCGTCCGCACCGCCTACTTGGCCTGCGTGACGGGCGCCGGTGGGGAGCTGTTGCGGCCGGTGATGGCTCTGCGCGACGGCGTGCTGCAGGACGGCGGCAGTGGTGACTACCCGGCCAGCGAGCTGCTCCCGCCGGGGGCGCTGACCGACGAGACGCGAGAGAGCTTCCTGGTCCTCCCGCTGGCGTTCGAGAACCAACTGCTGGGCGTGATCGCCTTCAGCTACTCCGACGGGATCAACGCCTACGCCGCCTTCCGCAACGAGATCGCCGCCGCGCTCAAGAGCATCCGCCTCCGGGAGGAGCTGGTGCAGACCAGCATGCTGCACGAGCGGAGCGTGCAGGAGCGACTGGCCGCCACCAAGCGCATGGAGGCGCTCAGCGTGCTGGCCGGCGGCGTGGCGCACGACCTGAACAACGCCCTGGGGCCGCTGGTGGCCCTGCCCGACGTCATGCTGGCCCAGCTCGGCGAGGCGCCGGCCAGCCCCGAGTCGGTGCGGGACCTGCGCGCCGACATCGAATCGATCAAGGTCGCCTCGCTGCGCGCCGCGCAGACGATCAAGGACCTCTTGGCGCTCGGCCGGCAAGGGCGGATGGCGAAGGAGAACGTCGACGTCAACCGGGTAATCAAGTCGTGCTGGGCCAACAGCACGCTGCGGTTCGTGGAGGAGGGCAACGCGCGCATCAAGGTGATCACCGCGCTCTCCCCGACGGCGCTGGTGGTGCGCGGATCGGAGCCGCAGCTGGCGCGGGCCGTCGACAATCTGATCCGCAACGCCGTCCAGGCCATCGGCGCGGACGGTGAGGTGGTGGTCAAGAGCGCCAAGGTCGCCCTGCGCGAGGCGCGCGCCGGCTACGAGACCGTTCCGCCCGGCGAGTACGCGACGGTCTCCGTCTCCGACGACGGCTGCGGCATCGAGCCGCACGAGCTCGGTCAGGTGTTCGAGCCCTTCTTCACCAAGAAGCGCGCCCAGGAGAGCTCGGGGTCCGGCCTGGGGCTGGCCATCGTCCACGGCGTGGTCAAGGAACACGACGGTTTCATCGACGTCGCCAGCACGCCGGGCGTGGGGACCACCATCTCGCTCTACTTTCCGCTCGTCGACGGCGCGGAGCGCAGCGAGCGGTCGCTGGTGCCGCCGCGGGGGACGGCCCGCATCCTCATCGTCGACGACGAGCCGATTCAACTGCGCACCGGACGCCGCGTGCTGGTCCGCCTCGGCTACCAGGTCGAGACGCTGGAGAGCGGCCTCGCCGCCTACGAGCGCTTCAGCCGCGCCGCCGCCTCGGGGCAGAGCCCGTTCGATCTGGTGCTCATGGACATGCTGCTCGGCGAGTCGCTCGACGGGTTGCAGATCATCGAGCAGATCCAGCGCCTGTTCCCCGCCCAGAAGGTCATCGTGGTGAGCGGCCACGCGCCCACCGAGCGCGCCGAGCGCGCGGTCAAGAAGGGCCTGCCCTGGCTGGCCAAGCCCTACGGGATGGAGACTCTCGCCGAGACGGTGCAGCGGGTCTTGAGAGAGGACGGCGGAGCCGAGTAGGCGCGAGGCCGCGCGCCCGAGGCCGCCGCTCAGTGCGGCCCGGCGCCCGACTGGACCTCAGATTGGACGCCGGACGCGGCGTCGAGCGTGTAGGTGTACGAGGGTTTGGTGAACGGGGTGCCGCCGCCGCCGGTCGACTGGGAGCCCGAGGTGCCGCTGTAGAGGTTGCCGTTGGCGGTGATGTAGGAGGTGCCCTGGTCGGCCGTGCTGTTGAACTGCTGCGGGCTGGCGACGCCGACGAAGGCGTTGTTCTCGACCAGGATCTGCGCGTCCATCCCGGCGCGAACGCAGTAATCGTCTCCGGTCGAGGTGTAGAGGCTGTTGAAGATGTGGTTCTTGCCGTAGCGGACGCGCGGCTGCCGCTCGACGACCTTGTCCGCCCACCAGTCGTGGTGCCAGGTGACGTTCAGCTTGCCCACGTCGCCCGAGGAGTTGTCCGAGCCGCCGACGAGATCGCTGTAGCGGTGACCGGCGCCCCCCGTCGAGTCGCTGCCGCTGTTGTCGGTGCGCGAGGTGTAGTGGAACTTGGTCCACGACACGGTCACGAAGTCGGCGCCCAGCGTGATGTCGAGGTTGCCGTCGGTGCCGTCCGAGATGTCGTCGTGGTCGAACCAGATGTGGTGCCCCTGCTCGACCGTCACGGCATCATTTCCCGACGAACAGCCGACCGACGAGTCGTAGTCGGGATCGAGCGCGCAGTTCCCCACCGCGTAACCCACGATCTTGACGTTGCGGATGATGACGTTGTTCGAGCCGACGACGTCGACGTGCCCGTGAATCTCCGCCCCGCAGATCCCGACGATGGTCTTGTTCGACCCGATCTTGATCTTGCCGTTCGGGAGCACGCCGCTCACGTAGATGACGGCCGCGTTGCTCCCGCCGGCGGCCGAGTTGAGCGCCGACACCGAGGTCACCGTCTGCGGCGTCGCGCTGCCACCGCCCGTCGTGGTGGTGACGCCGTTCCCCGACACCGACGCCCAGCCGACCAGCGCGCTCGCCGCCGGGGGCGTCGAGCAGCTCGACCCGCCAGTGCCGGTCGCGCCGCCGGTTCCCGTGGCGCCGCCGGTCGCCTTCGCGCTGCCGGTCCCCGTAGCACCGCCGGTTCCGGTCGTGCCGCCGGTCGCCTTCGCGCCGCCGGTCCCCGTGGCACCGCCGGTCCCCGTGGCGCCACCGGTTCCGGTGGCGCCGCCGATCGCCTTCGCGCCGCCGGTTCCCGTGGCACCGCCGGTGCTCGCGCCTGAACCGCCCGATCCGGTCGTGCCCCCCTCGGCCGCGCTGCCACCCGACCCGGCGGTCGTTCCCCCGGTCCCCGACCCCGAATCAACGCCTGATTCCGCGCAGGCGAGCAGGAAAACCAGCGCGCCGAGCCCCGCCACGCGCGCGAGGGTTGCTGAAACTGAGGAAAGAGAAGCGGCCGAATGACGCATCAGGCTGGACCTCCGATGTGAGACCTGCGTCGCTTATGCGGGTTCGACCCTGCATGGATCACAAAATCGACCGAGAGGACGCCGTCGCGAGCTGTTCGGGCTGGTTGAGCTCCCCGTGATGCCGGCGAAATACCAGGGCTTTCCGTATCGCAGCCTTGCGCAACAGGAGCAGGGGCGCAACGTTGTGACGAGGGGAGGGCGAGGCGATGCGGGTGGGGATAGCGTTGACGCTCTTGTGCGCTGGAGCCGGGTGTGCCGTCGGGCGGCGGGCGGTTGCGGACACCGCCGAACAACCACCGGGAGGAGCGGTCAGCGGAACCGCGGTGCCAGGAGGACGCGACGGATCGGCTCCCGAGCCGCGCGTGCTAGCCACGGCCAACGACGTCGACGCGCTATTTTCGCTCTTTGTAGCGGGCACGACGGTCTACTACACGGGCGGTCGCGCGGTCCCGGTGCCGGCCGATGCCGCTCCAGGCAGTGATGTCAGTGGAATTGTTCGATCGATCTCTCGCGACGGACAGAGTCCGGCCGGCCTCTGGTCCGGCCAAGGCTACGCCCTTGCGATCGCCGTCACGGGTGACTCGGCGTACTTTCTGACCGACGACTATGGGAGTGAGGGTCGCGCGGGGCAGTTGCATCGACTTTCCCTAACGGATGGGAGCGCCTCCGTCGTCCGGGGGTGGAGCGCGCAGGGCAGCTCTGTAGGAATTGCGGGTCAAGGGACCTTCGTTGCCTGGAGTTACACTTCCGGTTCGGGGGGGGAGGTTCTCTCGACCACCGGTGCGGACACCACGCTCGTGTCCGACTCGACCGATCCGGCGCGCGGCCAAATAGCCGTCAGCTCGGCCGGCCAAGTCTTTTGGTTGTCTACGCCGAAGTCGCTCTTCTCCGCCTCGCCAGCTGGCGCGTTACAGTCCTGGACCCTTGGTGCAGATGTCCGCGCCCTCGCGCTCAACGACAAGGGCGATCGCGTGTTCGTCGCGACGGCGGGGGGACTGGTGGCCATCACGCCGGCGACGGGCGCACAGGAAGTCCTCCTTCCACAGGTTGGATACGTCACCTCGCTCAAGTACTGGAGCGGTTGCCTCTACTGGAGCTCCAGCCCGGACTGGAGCTCGCACTTCCAGGGGTCCGTCTACGCGATGTCCGAACATGGCGGCCCGGTCGCGACCCTGGCGAGCGCCCAGGGCTATCCCCAGTCGCTATTCGTGGACGCCGTCGGCGCGTACTGGGTCAACCGCGATGCACGGCAGATCGCGGTCGTCCCGACGTCCGCGGCATCCACGGCCTGTCAACTGCCCTGAATCCACGAGCAACTGTACTGGCACCAAGCGGATGCCTCGGCGACGCAATACTGGTCCCAATGATCGGTGCAACAGTAAGGGTCGGAGTCGCACACGGTGTCGCTGCAAACATCGCACCCTTTCTGGAGTGGAGGGCCCGAATCGTCATCATGGTCGGTGACCTGCCCCGTCGTCGAGTCGTAGGAACCCCAGACGCGCGTGCAAACGTCGTGGAGGCACGTATTCTCGGGGGCGCAGTTTACCCCTGGGTAGGACGCCGGGTCTTGGCCCGGAAAGGTGCTCGCCATCGTGGTGGCGGTGTAGTCGGCGCCGTAGACAGTCTGTGAAGGGGCGCCGCCGCCCCAGGTATTTCCATCTTGGGTCCAGTCCGTGACGTACGAGAACTCGGCGTTGTACCCAGCCGACTTGCTGAAGATGGTGCCCATGTCCCCGGCTGAGAGGGGCGGATTGCCAACTCTCAGATGGGCCAGAGTGATGAACTGGCGCGGGTTGTATTGATTGATCCAGGTGTTGTTCGCGAAAACTTGGTCCGTATACCCACCCTGCGTGAGGAACACGTCGGCGTAATTCTCGGCCGTGACGTAACGAATCCAATCCGGCGGCGGAACGTTCATATTCGCTACGCGCGCATTGAGGCAGTCGATCGTGCGCTGCCGAAAAGGGGGGAGATTGACGTCGCCCAAGTTGAAGACGACCATCACGGGCGATCCGCCGTACACGACATTCTTCTGTGCCCATTCAGCCAGGAATTCCTGAATCGGCAGATCCTGTTCCGCGGCCGTGCGGTCCATCTGGTCGAAGAAGTATCCATTGGCCCCGTAATCGTCCCAGGCGTCCTCGTCCGAAAGAAGGGCGTCAATGCCCCGGCCATAGTGGTCCGCGATGTATCCGATGATCTTGGTTGTACTCGACCGCGATTTTATGTCGTTGATCCGGTTGACCCAATCCATGTCGGTCGGTGCGCGGTCAACGACCGGAGGTGGTCCGTTGTTGGGTCCATTGAGTACGATGACCTGCGGCATGTGGGCGTAAAGGGCGTTCCAGTTCGTATCGTCGGTGGGCCCGAAATACGCGGGCACGAACAATTGCTGGGTCTGGTCGACGATCGCCGACTTCGTGCTTGTCGTTCCCTCTGGTTGGCCGACGCACGCGTTGCCTAGACCTGCGATCGTCAAGAGCAGTGCGAACCGCGCAAAGGGGATCGCGTTGGCAGGCTGCACAACTGTCGTTCGCCTCGGACGTTTGGACATTGGTAACCTCCCGGCCACACCGGCCATCCGTTGCAGTTCAACCGGGAAGTGACGATGGGTTCGCTCGTTGTAAGCGCAAGCCCGATTGTGCGTGGAAAACGAAAATGACGCCGGTCCCTTAAGGGGGACGGCCCATGATTCGCGAGGCCAGCCGCGAGCGGCTGTCACGGACGTTGATCCGAATACGTTCGGAGGACGTTTAACGGGCCTTCTTGGACCTCGGGCAGCCGCGAAACGCCCGTCGCTGATCGTTCATGACGAACGCCTAAAAGTGACCTCGCGCTCGTTCAAATCGTCCGCGCCCTCGTCGCCATTCAAGGCGAACGCTGCGCGCACGCGATCTCAGTCGTGCGTGCGGTTCGCGGGCGGGCCCGCGCTTACTTGCCGACGAACGTCGTGACCGACGGGCCGCCCAGCGAGGCGGTGAACGAGCCGCCGCTCACCGTGACCGCCGTCTTGGCAACGAGGCTGTTGTTTGCGTCGGTCAGGTACGGCGTCAGCGAGGCCGGCGCGGTCCCACCCGAAATGGTGATGGGGACGCTGACCGTCGACGTGCTGCTGTTGATCGCCACGATGGCTACGGTCCCGTCCGTGCCCTTGTAGGCCGAGAGCTCGACGCCCGAGGGGACGTTCCCGGTGACGTCCACCCGCGTGTAGCCCGGCCGGACGAACTTGCTGAAGTTGCCGATCGTGTAGTGGCGCTTGGTGTCGGTTCCGTTCTGGAGGACGATGCCCTCGTTGTCGTTGGTGCCGCCGCTCATCGGCTGGTACCACCACCAAAGCCACGCCGACGCATTCCCGGTCACCAGCGCCGAGTGAACCCACTCCGCCACCGCAACGCCGTCGGTGATGTCGCTGCTCGCCCCCTGTTCCGGCCACCACTTCACGCCGGCCATCTCCGTCTGCCAGACCTCTTTGTTGGGCTTGCCGCCGTTGACGTCGCTCGGCCACGCCGTCGCGACCTGGGAGTCGTACTCGTGGGTGCCGATGATGTCGAAGTCCGCCCAGGCAGCCGTGTCCTTGGCCAGATAGTGGCCGTAGTCGTACCCCATCCCCAAGCTGCACTTGGAGGCGCAGCTGTTGGTGTTCTTGTCCGGGAAGCAGCCGCAACCCAGCGGATCCGAGCTCTCATGGCCACCGGGGTCCGGCCCGGCCGAGATGTTGGTCCAGAGGTGATTCCACTCCGACGTCTCGGGCGCGATGACCTTCACGCCCATCGCCTGGAGCTTCGGTCCTGCCATCTTGAGGAAGTTCACCATCTCGGTGGCGGTGTAGACCATCGTGTCGTAGTTGCCGTTGCAGGGATCGCTCGTGCCGCAGGAGGCAAACTCGGGCTCGTTCGCGATCGACATGGCGTAAAGGCCGTTGTTCTTCGCGAAGGAGGCGATGGTCGTCGAGAACGAGTCGTAACAGCTGGTGAGCAGGTGCCCGCCGCCCGTGATGCTGCCGTTGTCCTTGCAATTGGCGGGCGCGGTCCAGACCGATCCGATGATCTTGGTGGCGCCGTGGCTCTTCGCTGTCGAGATGTTGCTCGCCTCGGTGCTGTTGTAGAAGGCGCCGGTCGGGCTCATGCCGGTACGCAGAATGGTCATGCCGATCCCGGCGCTGGCGTCGAACATCGCCTTCGCCTGCGCGTCCGTGAGCGGGTTCCAGTTGTCGTTGATGCCGAAGCCTTCGATCATCTGCTCGGTCATGCCGAGCTGAACCGTCACGGCGCCGGTCGAGGAGGTGCCGCCAGTGCCGCTGCCGGAGCCGCCGTTGCCGGTCGCGCCGCCGGTGCCGCTGCCGGAGCCGCCGGTGCCGGTCGCGCCGCCGGTGCCGCTGCCGGAGCCGCCGGCGCCGGTCGCGCCGCCGGTGCCGCTACCCGCGCCGCCGGTGCCGGTCGCGCCGCCGGTGCCGCTACCCGAGCCGCCGGTGCCGGTCGCGCCGCCGGTTGCGTTGCCGGAGCCGCCGTTGCCGGTCGACCCGCCCGTGTGGCTGGCGCCGCCGGTGCCGGTCGATCCCCCGGAGCTGCTGGATCCGCCGTGGCCGCTCCCGTTGGTGCCGCCGGAGCTGCTGGAGCCGCCGTTGCCGGTCGAGCCGCCGGTCCCCGACGAACCGCTCGACCCGCAACCGGCCAAAATCAGAGCCAGCCCAAACCCGGTAACCGAAAGACGCGCTGTCTTCATGGACATGACCATTCCCCGTAAGCCTGAAAGTGATCTCGAACGCTCGAGACCGCCTTCCGGCCGACGGCACGCGCCATCGCCGGGAGGTGCGGTCCGGGGACTCTGCCCCAGCACGCGCGCGTGCGTCTTCGCATATTTAGCGGCGATTCTCATAACTGGCGCTCGCCCGCGGCCCGCAAGGGTCTATGCTCGAGGCGGCGTGAGAATCGAGGCGTCGGCGGCCGGGATCGTCCTCTGCGTCGTGCTTGCGTCGCCGGTGTCGGGGGGCGGCGGGGTCCGGCGACCGGTGGTCGATCTCCAGACCGCCCTGGCCATCACCGTGGACGGCGACTTCGTCCTCGGCGGAACGAACCTCGCGCGCTTCGCGCCCAACGGTAATCGCCGCTGGCTCATTTCGCTCGAGAGCGGCGAGTATGAGCACCGGGTCCAGTTCCTCGGCGCCGCCGCGTCGGGCGACATCATGGCCGGCGGGACGTTCAACGGCGACCTGGCGATCGGATCGACCCGGCTGCACAGCAGCGGTCG
>Ga0134125_10005665_pt1 | contig 14163 bp, 10 predicted proteins | sample KB31751_FD_96464 | JGI IMG/M metagenome (GOLD analysis project Ga0134125, IMG submission 96464) | Terrestrial soil microbial communities with excess Nitrogen fertilizer from Kellogg Biological Station, Michigan, USA - KB3-175-1 | ecosystem: Environmental > Terrestrial > Soil > Unclassified ... | reverse complement strand
GGTGGGTGGTCGGGTGGGAGGTCTCGAAGCAGCCGCCCTGGTCGATCGCCACGTCGACCATCACCGCCCCCGGTTTCATCAGCTTCAGCTGGTCGCGGGTGATCACGTACGGAGCCCGCGCCCCGTGGACCAGCACCGCGCCGATGATCAGGTCGGCCCGCGGCAGCATCTCCTCGACCGCCAGCGTGGTCGAGTAGACGGTCGAGCAGCGCCCGTTGAAGATCACGTCGAGTTCGCGCAGCCGGTCGATCGAGCGGTCGAAGACGAAGACGTCGGCCTCCATCCCGATCGCGATGAACGCCGCGTTCATGCCGACCACGCCGCCGCCGATCACCATCACGTTGGCCGCCGCCACGCCGGGGACGCCGGCGAGCAGGATCCCCCGGCCGCCCTCCGGTTTCTGCAGCATGTAGGCGCCCGCCTGGGTCGCGATCTTCCCCGCCACCTCGCTCATCGGCGCCAGCAGCGGCAACCTTCCGCCGGCGTCCTCGACCGTCTCGTAGGCGACCGCTGTCACCCCTGAAGCGGCGAGCCCACGGGTCTGGTCGGGGTCGGGGGCCAGGTGCAGATAGGTGAAGAGCAGCTGGTCGGGACGGAGCATGGCGATCTCCTCCGCCTGCAGCTCCTTGACGTGGAGGATCATCTCCGCCTCGCCGAAGACCGCGGCCGCGTCGGGGACGATCCGCGCCCCCTGCAGCGAGTAGCGCTCGTCGGAGATCGCGCTGCCCTCGCCGGCGCCGGACTGGATCACGACCTCGTGCCCGTGCTCGACCATTTCGCGCACCCCGGCCGGGGTGATCGCGACGCGGTACTCGTCGGCCTTGATCTCGGTGGGGACGCCAACCTTCATCAGCTCACCAACTCCCTTGCTCGCAGGGCCAGCCAGAACTCGATCCGATCGTGGGCGCGCGAGAGGTCGCGCCCGGTCAGCTCTTCGATCTTGCGCATCCGGTAGCGCAGGGTGTGGCGGTGGCAGTAGACCTGGCGCGCGGCGCGCTCCCACTGCCCGTTCTGCTCGATGAACGCCTCCAGCGAGCGCAAGAGCTCGCCGCCGTACTCCTCGTCGCCTTCCTCGATCGGCCCGAGCACGCTGTCGCAGTAGAGGGAGAGCGCGTCGTCGTCCTGGATCGAGAGCAGCAGGGTGAAGGCGCCAAGGTCCCGCCAGGAGGCGACCTCCGGGGCGGAGCCGTTGGCGAACGCCGTCGCTTCGAGGGCGCAGCGCGCCTCGTGGAAGGAGTGACGGAGGGACTCCGGCGCCGCCGTGCGGCTGGCCGCGGCGCGGACCGGGCCGCCCGCGGCGAGCAGCGCCTGGCGCGCCTTCGCGGCGACCACGAGCGGGTCGAGGTCGGAGGCGTCGACGACCGCGCAGAGCAGCTCGCGGCCGCCGATCTCATGCGGCGCGACGACCGCCGGGGCGCCCTCGGCGGCGAGCGTCGCTTCCAGGGTCGCCGCCGCGCGGGCCGGGTCGTCGAGGGTGAAGACGAGCACCGCGGTTTCCTCGCCGATCCCGAACGGCTCGAGCCGGCGGCGCAGCTCGACCGGGTCGGTCAGCCCGCCGAGCGCCCCGGCGAGCACGTCGCCGGCCAGCCGGCGCTCGGTCTCGCGGGCGACGCGCCGGCGCATCAGCTCGAGCGCCACGATCGCCACCGCCTGCTGCAGGATCAGCCGCTCGAAGTCCCCGAGGCCGCCCGAGTCGCGGACGATCACCACCCAGGCCTGCGGCGGCCCGCCGCCCGGCGAGACCACCGGGTGGGCCAGCGCCCGTCCCGCCAGCGAGGGGTGCGAGGGCACGAACGGATGGCCATCGCCCGCGTGCCCGGCGACCTCGCGACGGATGCCGCCGACCGCCTCGGCGGAGAGCTGGCGGCGGAAGCCGCGCCCGGCCAGCCGCTCGCCGCGGCCGTCGAGGATCGCCACCGTCCCGCCCACCGCCGAGGCGACGGTGGCGGCGATTTCCTCCAGCCCGCGCTCCTCCAGCACCAGGCGCTCGAGCCGGCGCTGGATCGCCAGCCCCCGTTGCAGCACCTCGTACTGCTCGTTGACCAGGCGGGTGAACGCCTTCTCGGTGATCGCGATGAACGGGGTCGAGTAGGGGACCTCGAAAAGCGGAAACGAGCGCTTCTCGGCCTCGTCCACCAGAGCGTCGGGCAATCGCCCATGGCTGAAGCCGGTGCCGAAACCGAGCCCCGCGAGGTTGCGCTCGGCGAGGTCGGCGACGAAGGCGCGCTGCTTCTCCTCGGTGTCGAGAGGGATGCCGGTGGTGAGCATCAACTCCCCACCCGACAGCCACGGCGTCGGGTCCTGCAGCTCGGAGATGTGGACCCACCGAACCGGCGCCGCGGCCCCTTTGGACCCGGTCGCCAGTTCGAGGTCGAGCTCATCGAGGAGGCTCTGGACCGTGAGCACACATCCCCCTTGCCGTGCCTACGCCACCAGGGTGTCCCAGGCGTCCGAGAGCACGCCGCGCAGGATGTCGTGGATTTCTTCGAACTGCTCGGTGTCGCAGATCAGCGGCGGTGCCAACTGGATCACCGGGTCGCCGCGGTCGTCGGCGCGGCAGATCAGCCCACGTTTGTAGAGCTCGGCGGAGAGGAAGCCGCGCAGCAGCTTCTCGGACTCCTCCTCGTTGAAGCTCTCTTTGGTCTCCTTGTCTTTGACCATCTCGATCGCCTGGAAGAAGCCGGCGCCGCGCACGTCGCCGACGATCGGCAGGTCGTGCAGGCTCTCCAGCATCCCGCGGAACTCGCCCTCCTTGGCGAGCACGTGGCCGCAGAGGTCCTCGCGCTCGTAGACGTCGAGGTTGGCCATCGCGATCGCCGCCGCCACCGGGTGGCCGGCGAAGGTGAAGCCGTGGGCGAACGAGGCATTGCCCTCGCTGAACGGCTCGAAGACCCGGTCGGAGGCGATCACCGCGCCCATCGGCGCGTAGGCCGAGGTGAGCGCCTTGGCGGTGGTGATCAGGTCGGGCTGGTAGCCGAAGCGTTCGCAGCCGAAGTAGTGGCCGAGCCGGCCCCAGGCGCAGATCACCTCGTCGGAGATCAGCAGCACGTCGTAGGTGTCGCAGATCTCACGGACCCGCTGGAAGTAGCCGTCGGGCGGGACGAAGCAGCCGCCCGCGTTCTGGACCGGCTCGACGATCACCGCGGCGACCGTCTCCGGCCCCTCGAAGAGGATCCGCTCCTCGATCGCGTCGGCGACCCAGAGTGGGTCGCGGTCCTCGGGGAAGCGGTAGATATTGGTGTTCGGCACGTGGCAGGCGCCGGAGACGAGCGGTTCGAACTGGTTGCGCAGCTCGGTGATCCCGGTCGCCGAGAGGGCCCCCAGCGTGGTGCCGTGGTAGGCCACCTCGCGGGCGATGAATTTGTGCTTCTGGCCTTTGCCGTGGGCGCGGTGGAAGTTGCGGGCGAGCTTCAGCGCCGACTCGACCGCCTCCGATCCACCGTCGGTGAAGAAGACCCGGTTGAGTTCGCCCGGCGCCAACCCGGCGATCCGGGTCGCCAGTTCGATCGCCTTCGGATGGGCGTAGCTCCACAGCGTGTAGAAGTCGAGCTCTTCGATCTGACGCGCCGCGGCCTCGCCGTACTCGGTGCGGCCGTGGCCGGCGTTGACGCAGAAGAGCGCCGAGAGCCCGTCCAGGTAGCGGTTGCCGTGCTCGTCGAAGACGTAGGCACCCTCCGCCCGCGTGATCAGCGGGATCTCGTGATCCGGGCCGTAGGAGCCCATCCGCGAGAAGTGCATCCAGAGATGCCGACGCGCCAGTTGTTGAAGTTCCGAATCGACTACCTGCGGTGCGGTGGCCATTACCGCTCTCCTCTCACACGCTTGCGACGTTATGGACAAAGCTAGAGCCCGCCAGGCACGTCCGCAAGTTGCTTCAGGGTCAAGCGCCCCGCCTACGTTTATACACCAGGTATAAGGCGTAGCTGTCCTTTTAGGACATTCGCCACTTGCTACGCGATCCAGGTGGGCGTACCGTCGCGGCATGGAGAGTGCGGCAGTTCCGGCTCCCGCGGTACCCCTTGCACCGTCGGGAAGTGGGGTCGAAGACAAGGGCCTGAAGAAAAACGCGCTCGGCTTCGTGTCGGGCGCGGTGACGCTCGACCGCCAACGAGCTTTTGCAGCTGACCGACAGACCGGTGCTCGTGGTGCCGGCGAAGGAGGAATGACCGGATGACCGGACCCGACCCGAGCACCACCGTCGTCGAGAGTGAGGCCGCGGTCGCCGAGGCGCCGAGCGTCGTCCTCCGCGACGTGACCAAACGCTTCGACACCTTCACCGCGGTCGACCACATCTCGCTGGAGCTGGGACGGGGCGAATTCTTCACCCTGCTCGGGCCCAGCGGCTGCGGCAAGACGACGACGCTGCGGATGATCGCCGGCTTCGAGCAGCCGACCGAGGGCGAAGTCCTGATCGAGGGTGAAAACGTCGCCGGCACCCCGGCCCACAAGCGGCCGACCAACACGGTCTTCCAGAGCTACGCGCTCTTCCCCCACATGAGCGTCGAGAAGAACGTCGCCTTCGGCCTGAAGCGCAAAGGGGTCGGCAAGGACGAGATCGCCGAGCGGGTGAACGCCGAGCTGCAGCGGGTGGGGCTGGCGCGGGAGGCGAACCGCCGGCCCTCGCAGCTCTCCGGCGGCATGCAGCAGCGGGTGGCGCTGGCGCGGGCGCTGGTCAACCTGCCGAAGGTGCTGCTGCTCGACGAGCCGCTCGGGGCGCTCGACCTGAAGCTGCGCAAGGGACTGCAGATCGAGCTGAAGCAGATCCAGCGTGAGGTCGGCATCACCTTCGTCTACGTCACCCACGACCAGGAGGAGGCGCTGACGATGAGCGACCGGATCGCGGTGATGAATCGCGGCCGGGTCGAACAGGTCGCCACTCCCGAGGAGGTCTACGACCGGCCGACGACCAGCTTCGTCGCGGGCTTCATCGGGGTGTCGAACCTGATGCCTGCCTCGGTCTCCGGGCCGGGCCGCGTGAAACTCGACTCCGGCCCCGAGGTCCCCGCCGACACCGGCACGCTCGCGGCCGGCGAAGGCTGCGCCGCGGTGGTGCGGCCGGAGAAGCTGCGGGTCGACCTGGCCGGCGGTGCGCCCCCCGCCCTCGATTCGCCCGCGGTCGAAGGCGTGGTCGAGAGCTCGGTGTACCTAGGAACCGCGACCCAGATCGTCGTCGGCGTCGGCGAGGGAGTGCGGATGACGGTCCTCGTCCCCAACGCCGACGAGTCACTGCGCCAGTCGCTGCCGGGGGGCGGCGCCCGCGTCGTACTCAGCTGGGAGCCCCAGCACATGCATGTGGTGATCGACAAGGACGAGGAGGACGATGATGAGGGCGACGGCGATGAGTAGGGCACTCGGGCGGCGGCCCCTGGTCCGGATCGGCCTGGCGCTGATGGCGCTGGCGGCGACGATCCTGCTGGCGGCCTGCGGGAGCGGCATCGAAGAGCCGCCCGCCGCCGCCGCGGGAGCGGGATCCGGCAACGAGGTGAAGGTCGAAGGCAAACCTTCCGGGGACGTGACGATCTCGAACTGGCCGCTCTACATCGACAAAAACACGGTCGGGGACTTCGAAAAGGAAACCGGCGTCTCGGTCGCCTACAAGGAAGACGTCAACTCGAACGAAGAATTCTTCGCCAAGATGCAGCCGCTGCTGGCGAACGGCCAGTCCGGCGGTCGCAGCCTGATGATCGTCACCGACTGGATGGCGAAAAAAATGCACGAACTCGGCTACCTGCAGGAATTCGAACCGGCGGCGATCCCGAACTTCGAGAAAAACCTGGCCGACAACCTGCGCGGCGCCAGCTACGACCCCGGTCGCGACTTCGCCGCCCCGTGGCAGTCGGGGATGACGGGGGTCATCGTCAACAAAGACGACGCACCCGAAATCCACTCGGTCTGCGACCTCTTCGACCCGAAATACAAGGGCAAAGTCGACATGCTGAACGAACTTCGCGACACCGTGCCGCTGGTGATGAAGTGCGAAGGCGTCGACGTCGAACACGCCACCGAAGCCGACTGGCTGAAAGCGATCGAAAAAATCAAGGGCGCCGCCGAATCGGGGCAGATCCGGCGCTTCACCGGCAACGACTACTCGACCGACCTGACCAACGGCAACGTGGTCGCGGCGATCGGCTGGTCCGGTGACGCGGTGCAGCTGCAGGCCGACAACCCGAACATCGAATGGCGGATGCCGGAAGAAGGGTGCATCCTCTGGTCGGACAACATGGTGATCCCGGTCGGGGCGCCGAACCCGACCGCGGCCGAGGCGTGGATCAACTACGTCTACGACCCGGTCCACCAGGCGCAGATCGAGGCCTACGTGAACTACGTCAGCCCGGTCGAAGGGACCAAAGAAGTCCTGCTCAAAGAAGAACCGGAAGTCGCCAACAACAAACTGATCTTCCCGCCGGCCTCATTCACCAAGAAGTGCTCGATCCAGCCTTCGCCGAGCCCGACCGAAGAACAGAACATCAACCGGGCCTTCAACGCGGTGCTGAACGGCTGAGCGGATGGGAGAAACGCTGAAACGAAGAGCAGCCGCCTACGGCCTGCTGCTGCCGGGGACGGCCTGGCTGGTCGTCTTCTTCCTGATCCCGCTCTACTTCCTCGGGCGGCTCTCGCTCAACGTCAACCTCGGCACCTACTACCCGTTCGACTGGCACTGGCAGAACTACTCGGACGCGCTCGGCCTCTACGACACCCAGTTCTTCCGCAGCTTCGAGTACTCGATCGCGGCGACCTTGATCTGCCTCGTGCTCGCCTACCCGCTGGCCTACGCGATCGCCTTCAAGGCAGGGAAATGGCGGCACGCGATGCTGCTCGCGGTGGTGGCGCCGTTCTTCACCACCTACCTGATCCGGACGATCTCCTGGGTCACGATCCTCTCCGACGAAAGCCCGGTCGTGGACGTGCTCAAGTTCCTCCAGATCGCCCCCGACGGTCGCGTCCTCGCCACCGCCCCCGCCGTCATCGCCGGGCTGGTCTACAACTACCTGCCCTTCATGGTGCTGCCGATCTACGCCAGCCTCGAGCGGCTCGACACGCGGTTGATGGAGGCGGCGAAAGACCTCTACGCCAACACCGCCACCACCTTCCTGAAAGTGACGCTGCCGCTCTCGGCGCCGGGAGTGGTGGCGGGCACGCTGCTCACCTTCATCCCCGCCACCGGCGACTACGTCAACGCCCAGTTCCTCGGCGGCTCCAACAACCAGATGATCGGCAACGTGATCCAGTCGCTCTACCTGAAGCAGAGTGACTACCCGGCGGCGGCGGCGCTGTCGTTCGTGCTTATGGCGATCATCCTGATCATCGTCCTGATCTACATCCGCTTCGCCGGCTCGGAGGCTCTGATGGGCGAGGAGGGGGCAGCGGCATGAGCTCCCGAGCCTCCGCCCCGACCCGCTTCTGGGGATGGCTGCGCGAGCACGCGGTGATGATCGTCGGCCTCCTCGTGATCGCCTACATGCTGGTGCCGATCGTGGTGATCTTCGTCTTCTCCTTCAACGATCCCGCCGGGCGCTACAACTTCACCTGGGTCGGCTTCACGCTCGAGCACTGGAAGAACGTCTTCGGCATCCCGGAATTGAACGAAGCCCTCTGGGTCTCGATCAAACTGGCCCTGCTGGCGACGCTGATCTCGACCGTGATCGGGACGATGATGGCGCTCGCGCTGGTCCGTCACCAGTTCTTCGGCCGGCGGGCGGCGAACTTCCTGATCGTGATCCCGATGGCGACCCCGGAGATCGTGATGGGCTCCTCGCTGCTCTCCTTCTTCCTCATCCTCGGCACCCCGGCGCTCGGCTTCCAGACGCTGCTGATCGCCCACGTCATGTTCTGCATCAGCTTCGTCGTCGTGGTGGTGCGCTCGCGGCTGATCGGGTTCGACCGCAGGCTCGAGGAGGCGGCCAGGGACCTGGGCGCCAACTCCTTCGAAACGTTCCGCCTGGTGACCCTGCCGCTGATCCTGCCGGGGGTGTTCGGCGGGGCGATGCTCGCCTTCGCCCTCTCGATCGACGACTTCGTCATCTCCAACTTCAACGCGGGGACGGAGGTGACGTTCCCGCTCTACATCTTCGGCGCCTTCCAGCGCGGCGTGCCGGTGGAGGTGAACTGCATCGCGATGATCCTCTTCGGGGTCACCGTGGTGGCGATGGTGTTCACCACCTTGCAGCAGCGGCGGGCGGAAAAGATGGCGAGCATCCGGCCCGAGCAGGAGGAGCTGCCGCCGGGGGCGGTGACCGAGATCGCGGCTACTTAGTCAGGGGGGCGGGGGATGGCCCTCCCGGTCCGCCCGTCCGCGTGGCCGCGGGAAAGGGCTCGGATTCGACCAGTGCTCCCAAAGGCTCCCGGGAGGGCCATCCCCCGCCCTACGACAGGCAGTTGGGGCTCGCCGCTACCGGCCGATGTGGAAGCCGAGAAGCTTCGGGACCTTTGAGATAGCTGAAGAGATGGGGCCGGGGCGGCGACCTTGCATCTCGGCTTCCTCTTTCCTCGCGATGGCGAGGCGGATCGATTCGCCACCGATCCAGTGGAACGGCTCGGGCGGGACGCGGGGCACCTTCGCGTCGACGAAGGCCAGGCGGGTCGGGTCGTCGGAGCGGTCCAAGGCGAGTGAGGCGAGGGTGAGGCCGACCATGTTGGTCGGGCCGACCCCGTTGCCGGTGTAGCCGGCCGCGACCCAGGCGCGCGAGCGGGGCAGCGAGGTGACCTCCGGCAGATGGGTCGGCGAGGCGTCGATCGGGCCGCCCCAGGCGTGGGTGATGCGGCGGCCGGCGAGGTCGGGGAAGTAGTCGACGAGGTGGCCACCGAGGTCGGCGACCACCTCCGGATCGACCTCGGCACGGCCGTGCAGGTGGGCGCCCATCATGATCCGGCCGCCGCCCCAGCCGAAGGCGATGCGGCCGTCCGGGGTGGTGCGGAAGTAGTGGACCAGGGCACGGCCGTCGGTGATCGCCTCGCCGCCGGTCCAGCCGAGCTTCTCGATCACGTCGGGGACCGGCTCGGTGAGCACGATGTGGGAGGAGGCGACGGTGAGCCGGCTGCGCAGCGGACCGCCCTGCGCCTTGGCGGCGGGGCCGATCGCCAGCACACCGCGGGGCGCGCGGACCCGTGACCCGGTGGCGGTGGTCGCCTCGACCCCGTCGGGCGTCTCGCGGAAGCGGCGCACCGGCGAGGACTCATGGATTTCGACGCCCTCCTCGATCAGCCGGCGGCGCAGGCCGAGCGCGAGGCGCGCGGGCTGGACCGTCGCGGTGACCGGTTCGATCGCCCCGGCGCGGAAGGCGGGCGAGGCGCAGCGGTCCTGAACCTCGGCGGCGGAGACCGGGCGGAGCTTGCCGGCGACGCCGAGCGCGCGGCAGGCCTCGATCGCGTCGGCGTCGATGCCGTCGTGGACGGGGCTGGTCGAGACCTGCAGGTAGCCGCCCTGGCGGTACCAGGCGTCGACACCCTCCTCGACGCAGAAGCTGCCGATCCGCAATGCTGCCTCCTCGGCGGCGAGCGCCACGGCGCGCGCCGGCGCGTCGCCCCAGCGCGCCCGCATCGAGGCCAGCGAGGTCCACATCGCCTCGCAGAAGCCGCCGTTGCGGCCGCTCGGCCCGCGGCCGCAGACCGGTTCCGACTCGAGCAGGACGATGCGCGCCTCGGGGGCCAGCCGGTGCGCGTGCCAGGCGGTCCACATCCCGGTGTAGCCACCGCCGACGATCAGCAGGTCGGCGTCGAGATCATCGTCCAGCGGTGGCCGGGGGGTGACGTCTCCCGCCTCCTCGATCCAGTAGCCGAGACGAGTGTGTTCCATCTACGTGCAGTCTGCCTAAGGCGACATGTCGCCGTGTTTAGACTCGCCTGATGGCTGACTCCAGACAGTCCGACACCCCATACGTCGACGCTCTGCTCGAGTACTCGGCCCGCAACCCCGGTCGCTTCCAGGTGCCGGGCCACAAGGGCGGCATCGGCGCCGACCCGGCGATGGTCGCCCTGGTCGGGATGACCGGGCTGATCAACGACATCCCCTCGGTCACCGAGGGCGTCGACATCGGTCCCGAACCGACCCCCTTCCAGCAGGCGCAGCTGCTTGCCGCCGAGGCCTGGGGGGCGAGCCGCAGCTGGTTCCTGATGAACGGCGCCTCGCAGGGGAACCACGCGACCTGCATGGCGCTCGGCCACATGGGCGAGCGCGTCGTCGTCCAGCGCAACGTCCACAGCTCGGTGATCGACGGGCTGGTGCTGAACGGGATGCGGCCGACGTTCGTCGCGCCGGAGCTCGACCCGGAGCTCGGCATCGCCCACGGGCTCACCCCCGAGAGCCTCGCGGCGGCGCTCGACGCGACCCCCGGCGCGGTCGCCGCGATGGTCGTCTCCCCCACCTACTTCGGCGCCTGCGCCGACGTCGCGGCGCTTGCCGAGGTCGCCCACTCGCGCGACCTGCCGCTGATCGTCGACGAGGCCTGGGGCGCCCACCTCCACTTCCATCCCGACCTGCCGCCGGATGCCCTGTCCTGCGGCGCCGACCTGGTCACCTCCTCGACCCACAAGATCGTCGGCAGCCTCACCCAGGCGGCGATGCTGCACCTCGGCCACGGCGACCGGATCGATCCGGCGGTGGTCGACCGCTGCGTCAGCCTGGTCGAAACGACGAGCCCCAGCGGCCTCCTCACCGGGTCGCTCGACGCGGCGCGCCGGCAGGCGGCGGTGCACGGGGTGGAGCTGCTCGACGAGACGCTGGCGGCGATCACCCGCACCCGCGAGGCGATCGTCCAGATCCCCGGCCTCGCGGTGCTCGACGAGTCGATGGTCGGCCGCCCCGGGATCGCCGGCCTCGACCCGCTGCGCCTCTCGGTCGATGTGCGCGGCACCGGCTCGACCGGCTACCGACTGGCGAAAAAGATCTTCTACGCGCACGGGATCGACCTCGAGCTCTATTCGGAGAACGTGGTCGTCGCGATCTTCGGGCTGGGCGAGCCGGCCGAGGCGACCGGCGAGCGACTGGTTAGCGCGATGCGCGCCGCGGTCGGCGAACTGGAAGCCGAACCGGGGCCGCCGCAGGAGAAACTCGCCCCGCCGCCGCCCTGGGGCGAGCTGGTGATGACCCCGCGCGAGGCCTACCTCGGACCGCAGGAGGTGATCCCGTTCGAGGCCGCCGCCGGACGGGTCGCCGCCGAGGGGCTCGCCGCCTACCCGCCGGGCATCCCCAACGTCCTCCCCGGCGAGCGGCTCACCGCCGAGACCCTCTCCTACATCCGCGAGTCGATCGCCCACGGCGGGTACGTCCGCGGTGGATCGGATCGCGAGCTGAAGACGCTGCGGGTCGCCCTCGAGCGCTGAGCGCTGCGCGGTTCGAAACTTCGGTCATCCCGAAGAAACGAACCACGCAGTAGGCTCGCCGAGATGGCCTCCTACGACCCGATCAAGGACCTGCCGCTCGAGGTCGAGGAGTGCGCCTTCGAAGGGCTCGAATTCGCGATCGGCGAGTTCGAACGGCTGACCACGGTGGTGAAGCTGCGGGGCGGCGGCGAGGAGGGGATCGGCGAAGACGTCGTCTACGACGCCGTCGACCACATCGGCCAGCAGAGCCACGGACCCCCCGCCGGCCTCGCCCACTCCGGCAGCTTCGACGAGTTCTCGAAACAGCTCGACGGCATCGACCTCTTCCCGGCCGGGGCGCCCGAGCGCGCCGAGGTCTCGCGCGACTATCGCCGCTGGGCGTTCGAGTCGGCGGCGCTCGACCTGGCGCTGCGCCAGGCTGGTACCAACCTGGCAGCGGCGCTCGGCCGCGAGCCGCGCCCGCTCAACTTTGTCTCCTCGCTGCGGCTGGCGGGCTTCTCGCCGGAGGAAAAGTCCTCGATCGCACCGGTCGAGGAACGGCTCGCGGTCTACCCGACCCTGCGCTTCAAGCTCGACCCGTTCAACGATTGGGACGACGAGCTGATCGCGGCGCTGGTCGCCACCGGCGCGGTCGACTCGCTCGACCTGAAGGGCTTCTACAAAGGCACCCCGGTCGACGTGATCACCGACCCGGAGCTCTACGCGAAGCTGATCGAGGCCTTCCCCGACGCCTGGCTCGAGGACCCCGACGTGACCGACGAGACGCGGCCGCTGCTCGACCCGGTGCACGAGCGGGTCACCTGGGACGCGCCGATCCACTCGATCGCCGACATCGAGGCGATGCCCTGGTCACCACCGAAGACGGTCAACGTGAAGCCGTCGCGCTTCGGCCCGATCTCCAACCTCTTCGCCGCCTACGACTACTGCGAGGAGCGCGGCATCGGCGCCTACGGCGGCGGCCAGACCGAGCTCGGACCGGGCCGCGGGCAGATCCAGTACCTCGCCTCGATCTTCCACCCGGACACGCCGAACGACACCGCGCCGAGCGGCTACAACGACCCGAAACAGGCGACCGCTCCGGGGCTGCCCTCGAGCCCGCTGGAGCCTCGGATCTGCGCGCTCGGCTTCCGCTGGGGTTAGGCCCACCGAACCATCACGTAGGGCAGCCGAATCTGAGCTTTCGGTTACGTTCACCAAAGTTCGTCTCAGCAGCAACACAAAAGGAGCCACACGATGGCCGAGAAGTCCTTCGCCGCCGCCCTCAACGAGCAGATCTCCAATGAGTTCGCCGCCTCCCAGCAGTACGTCGCGGCGGCCGTCTACTACGACGCGGAAACGCTGCCCCGCCTCGCCGCCTTCTTCTACCGGCAGGCGCTCGAGGAGCGCGAGCACGCGATGATCATGATCCGCTATCTGCTCGATGTCGGCGAGGAGGTCCAGATCCCCGACATCAAGTCGCATCCGACCACCTACGCCGACGGCTCCGAGCCGGTGAAGATGGCCCTTGCCCAGGAGAAACGGGTCAGCGACGAGATCTTCTCCCTCTTCGAACTCGCCCGCGAGCTGAAGGACTACCGCGCCGAGCAGTTCCTGCAGTGGTTCGTCAAGGAGCAGGTCGAGGAGGTCGCGCTGATGGGCGACCTGCTGAACGTGGTCGAGCGCTCGCGCGACAACCTGCTGCTGGCCGAGGACTTCATCGCCCGCGAGAAAATGGGCGAGGAGGGCGCCGACCCGACCGCTCCCCCCGCAGCCGATGAGGCGAGCTAGACCCGTCCTGCTCGCGGTCCTGGCGCTCGCCCTCCTGGCGGGCGCCCCGGCCGCGGTCGCCGGGAAGCCGGTCGGCATCGCCGAAAGCTTCCCGACGAAATGCAACGTCAACATCGTCGCCGGGGCCCCGGGCGGCGGCGCCTGGTTCGCCTGCACCGATTACCACCTCGGCAGGCACGGCTCCTTCCACTCCCGCGCCAAGGCGGGCCTGGTCACCGCGGCGGGCCAGGTGAGCGAATTCTCCGGCCCGACGCCGCTCGAATCCGCTCCGGGCAACGCGCCGGGCGCCGTCGCCGCCGACGGCAGCTTCTGGTTCCCGGTCGAAAAGTCCTTCCAGGCCATCTCCGACTACGTCAAGACCGTGGTCCCGCCGTCTCTCGCCCGGGTGGCGCCGACCGGCGGGATGACGCTCTTCCCGGTGCCCGGCCCGGTCACCGAACTCACGGCCATGCCCGACGGGTCGCTCCGGTTCAAGGCCACTGCCGTCACGGCGCCGGCGGTCTGGGAGATCTCGCCGACGGGCGCGATCACGCAGACCGCCGATGACCCGGCATCACCGATCGGCGAAACGGCCGCCTTCCCGGTCAAGCCGCCCGTCCAGCCCGGCGCCATCTACGGCACCAGCGTGATCGGCGCCGACGGAAACCTCTGGTTCGGCATCCAGTCGGGCGCCGCGATCGGCCGCCTCACGCCGACCGGCGAACTGACCGAGTTCCGCGAATGCCTCCGCTACGGCCAACCCTGGTTCGGCCCCGAAACGCTGGTCCGCGGCGTCGAAGGGAACATCTGGTTCACCAGCCTCGCCGAACGCTCGCTGCCGAACATCGTCGACCCGGCCTCGATCGGGATGGTCACCCCGACCGGCGCGATCACCCAGATCTACGCCGGCGTCAGGGTCGAACCGAAAGCGATCGCCGCCGACCCCGAAGGCGGCGTCTGGTTCGCCGGGGGACTCGAAGAAGTCCAGCGGATCAAGCCGCCGCAGGGTCCCGTCAACACCGTCCACATCGGCAAGCCTTCCGATGTCCGTCGCAACGGCTCCGCCTTGCTCACGGTCAAGGTGCCGAGCGCCGGCCG
>Ga0134125_10005663_pt1 | contig 14163 bp, 17 predicted proteins | sample KB31751_FD_96464 | JGI IMG/M metagenome (GOLD analysis project Ga0134125, IMG submission 96464) | Terrestrial soil microbial communities with excess Nitrogen fertilizer from Kellogg Biological Station, Michigan, USA - KB3-175-1 | ecosystem: Environmental > Terrestrial > Soil > Unclassified ... | reverse complement strand
TCGCCCAAAATCCACGGGCAGGTCGGGCCGAACAGCTTCCACGGAATTTGCATGTCGAGCTGTTTCAGGATCGAATTGACCGGCAGCTTCATGCCAACACGGTCGAATATCGCGGCGCCAACGTGACCGAAGAGGCGCGGGATCGTCCCGATCAAACTGTTCGAGGCATCGAAATACGCCCACGACATCGTGACCTTGGCGTAATCGAACAGCCCAGCCCTCGCGGCTTGGCGCAAGGGAACGCCGTTGACCGTGGGTTCGTTGTTGGGATCGACCCCGACCGTCACGTTGAAGGTCGAGACCTCCAATCCGATTTTGATGCTCCACTTGTCGCGGGTGATGTTCACACCAGAGGACGAGTAGGTATTTCCGCCGGTCGTGACCGGGAGGTCCCACGTGCTCCAATGAAGCGTCGTTCCGTTGATCAACTCGACGTCGTAGAGATCGGCGCGCTTGTATTGACCCGACTTCAGCAGAGCGAGCAGCGGCCCCGACACCGAGATCAATTCAACACCTGCTGCAACTCAAGCGAATCGACGCTCGTCAGCGTCGACATGAATTCCGAGAATGAGCAGGTGTCGGCGTTGAACCGGACGGGCCAGTAGAAGTAAAAGTCCGCCGTGACGGCGAGGCCGTTGCCGGGCGCATGCCCAGCGCCGAAAGTGACAATCCCCGGCGTGGAACTTCCCCACGCGCCCACGGAATAATTCGATCCCGATTGCAGAACCCCGTTCACATAGACGTTGACCGTCTGGCCGAGGTTTGGCGCGAGGATTTGCTCGGCAAAGCCGCCGAAGGTGCGGTAGAGCTGGAACGTCAGCGTGGACCCGTCGCCGGTTCCAATCGCCTGCCCCGTAACCTGATTGTCCGGGGTGAAGGTGTCCTCGAAGAGGAAGCTGTCGAACTGGCCCTGACGCGCGTTGAAAAAGCCGAAGAGTTGTTGAAGTTCGGTATATGCGCTACCGCCGACCGTCCCCTGACGCAGCACGTCCCATTTCAGCTTCCACTTTTTGAGCGGATAGGGACGGAGCGCGACGCGCGTTTCCTGTCCCGCGAGCGCCTTCCGCACGATGGTCGAAAATTCCGGCGTGACCTCGACCGGCCATGCGAGACCCGGAAGCGATGGGAGAACAGCCGTGCTCATTCATCACCGCCTCTATCGCGCGGACGGATGGAAGTTGCGGAGAGCCTTGCGGCCGGCCTTCGAGATCGTGTCGACGAAGTGCGGATCGTTCACCAGACGGGAGAGGTCGCGGCCGTCGAGAAGCTGCGGCGCGAAATGGAGATGGAAATGAGACTCACCAGCACCGGAACTGTCGCCGCCCACGGCCGACCGGAAGGCGCTCGCGAAGGGCGCGGGGAGAACCATCTCGCCGGGATCGAGCATCGCCGGCATCATGCCGGAGACGTTCCAGGCGCCGACCTCGAACCGCGGGAGCATGTTGCGGAAGGCGCCGGCGACAGAGGCCGGGACGACCATCTCGCCCTTGTGGATATAGGCGGGCATGTCCTGCGGGATTTCCCACGACCCGGTGTCGAACGCCGCCAGGAGGAAATCGGCCGCGCCCGCCGCGGCACCGCCATCGCCGCCCGCGCCAGCCAGTCCGAACAGACTGCCGAGGCTGCCGAGAATGCCACCGCCGCCGCTGGCGCTGCTCGACGCCGCAGCCGATTGAAGAGCGAAGGCCGCTTGCGTCAATTGTTCGGCCGAGAAATTTAGCGCGGTGCCGGCTTGCAGCATCGCGGCATTCGCGGTGTTTTGGCTGCCGCTGTTGAATAGCTGGCCAATGAGCCCGCCGAGGCCGCCCGCCTGCGCGCCGAACGGGTTGCCGATGGCGCCAGCGAGCTGCGGGAAATTCGCCGAGGTCGCAAGCTGAAAAGCCGCCCAGTGAAGCGCCAGCTCGGCGATTTCGCTGATCAGCTTCGAGACCAGTTGCGCGAACGCTCGTTGGACCTCTTGCGACCAGTTGCGCGATCGGTCGAGCATCGCCGATAGGGTTGTATCGAAGAACTGGCTGAACGGCTCGAAAACCTGCCGCAATTCCTGTTGCAGCTTCCGGTCCTGGGCGAGCATTTCGTCGTTGCCGCGATCGTTGATCGCGACCTGGGCATCGGTCGAATGCTGTTTCAGCGCGACGATCTGATCTTCGATCCGCTGCCGTTCCTGAAGCGACAGGTTGTCGTTTTGGAGCAGCGCATTGAGACGGCGAAGTTCCTCGGTATAGACCGCTTGCGTCAGGATGCTTTCGATCCTGATCTGGTCCTGGACGCTGACCGCGCGCTCCTTGTAGAGCGACTGGAAATGCTTGATCGCCGACGCGAGCTGGCGATTGAGCTGGCTGATATAGTCCTCGGTGTGCTTCGCCTCGATCGCCGCTTCCTGCTCGCGCTCGACGCGGATTTCCTCAAGGCGCTGCTTGTCCGCCTCGATGAAGGCGGCGGATTGCTGGCCGTAGGCGGAGCGGGCGAACGATACTTCCGCCATGATCGCCGCCATGCGCTGCGTGGTGCCGGCCCGGGTCGCCGCGACCTGCGCCTGTAGCTGGCGCATATGGTCTTGTGCTTCCTCGCTGCGAAGCGAAGCGACAGCAAGATTATAGTCCCGCTCGACCTGTTTGCGCTGCTCGGCGTTCAATCGCTGATCGCCGAGCATTTTCTGCCAGACCTGGACGGTTTGGACCTGACGGGCCACTTCGCCCTTGAGCGTGTCGGCGTTGATCTGCGCGATTTGATTGTGCGCGTCCTCGATCAACTGCTCGCCGGTCGCCTTGGCGGCGGAGAGCCGCGCCCGTCCCGCCGACAGTTCGACCCGCGCCAGGTCTTTCCCCGCCAAATCGCCAACCGCGGCCCGGCGCTGCCAGAACTCGGCTTCCATCGCCAATATCTCGGCGTTGGTCGCCCCGGCCTGCTCCATTTCGAGCTTTTTCTGCTGGATCGACAATTCCACCTGGTCGAGGGGCTGCCCGACCGGCTTCGCAGTAACTTGAGTCGACGCCGCCTTCAGGGCCGCCGCCATGTCCTCGGCGGCCTTCTTGATGCGGCCGGCGTCGATCTTGCCGAGAGCACTACCGAGCTGATCGGCCGCGCCGGCGGCGCCCATCTCAGCGCCCATCAGCGCATTGAGTTCGGTCACGGCTTCGGCTTGAGCCTTCGTCGAGGCGCCCGTAACCTTCTCGACCCGCTCGGTGCGTTCCGCCAGGGTTTCCAGCATGACGGTGAGCGCGCCAACCACGTCACCCCGTTGCGCGGCGGCGTCGAATTGCTGAATCGCCTGCCGGCTGGCGTTCATGGTTTCGAGGAATTTGAGACCGTTCGCCAGCGGATCGCCGAACGCCTCGGCCAGCTTCTTCGCCGCTTCCGGGGCCTTGTCGCCGGTGGCCGCGATGTAGGGCGTCAGTTGGTCGATCATCTCCTGGATCAGGGGCGCGGTGGCGTTCTTCATGGTGAGGAACGCGCGGACGACTTCGGTCGAATCGTCCCGGCTCAAATCCGCGACCTTGGAGAGCTGGTCGGTGTATTTCTGGAGCTGCGTTCCCGACACGTCGACGTTCTGGAACAGCGCGGCGGCGGACAGGGTGCGGAGGGCCTCGGCGCTCTCCATCGCCCGGTAGGCGAGATAACCAAGACCGCCGATCAGGCCCGCGATGCCGCCCATCGCGACCAGGGTGGCCGGGCCGATCCCAAACACCCGACTCGCCAGAATGGCGATGGTGCCGGGCGCCATCCGTGTGCGGCCCGACGAGATTTCGTCGAACAGGGCGCGGAATTCCCTCGTGGCCGTCGAGATCGAGCCGTGCATCTGCCCCGCGGCCGCACCGGCCTCTCGGGAAGCGCCCCCGAATTCGCCCAAGGCAGAACGAAGCGTGTTGACCTCGGACTTGGCCGCCGCCGCTCGGATGGCCGATTGCTCAAGGCTCGTGAGCAGGCCGCCCCGAACGTCGTCCCCAGCGGCGCGCGCCTGTTGGGCAAGCTGGCGGGTCTCGGAATTGAAGGCGGCGAGTTCCGCCTTTGCCAACGCCAGTTTGGCGTTGAGGTCGGTGACGTCGGCGGTGATCTTGACGGAGAGACTATCAGCCATTAAATGCTCCGCCGATGAAACACGCGATGGTTGCGGTCTTGGCCTTGGGCCTTTGCGCCTGTTCCGCGCCGGCCTTCAACGCGATGACCCCGGAACAAGCGCGCGCGACGCCGACTGACGATCTGTGCCAGACCTATGGCGCGCTCGCCCTGGTGATCGGTCAGGGTCCGGTGAGCCGGGCGGTCATCCGGCAGGAATTGACGCGCCGCGGCGCCATGACGGATGCGGACTGGACGATGGTAGACACCAACGGCGTCGGCCTCGGTTCCAGCAAATGCGCGGTCCTCGCCGAGTACGGCAGGCCGCTGATGGTCAGCGAAAACACCTATAGCGAAGCGATGGCGTTTGCCGGCGGCGTCTCGGCCGCCTTCAAGAACGACCGGACCGTCGTTTTCACGTCGCCTCCGAAATAGGCTTTTTCCGCTTCTTCATCACGACGCCGGGTTGGGAAGCCAGCATGCCGAGCGGCAGCGATTCCTCTTTTGCCTTGGGCTGGTTCGGCTTGAAGCCGATGGCCCCGGCAACCAGAACTCTGACCGGCGGAAAGCGATTCCAGTGTTCGACCAATCGTCGATAGCGGGGCAGCGTCATCTCGTCGATCTCGGAAGGCCCATACCCGCAGTCCGTGGCCAGGCGTCCTTCCGCATCGTCAAGAAATTCGCGAAGGGTTATTCGCTCCCCGCCGGTGCTTCCCCCGGTTTTTGGTCTCCCTCGAGATAACCCGACGCCTTCAGGATGGCCCTCATGGCCATACCGACCTGGGGCTTCGTCACCTCAAGATCGAGCACCTGCTCGCGCGTCATGGGCGGTTCGCACCGCGACAGCGCCGCGGCAATGATATCGACCTGGGCGTCGAATTCGACTGACACCGCGCCTGCCTTGGTCGAGGCATCGATCGCCGCCTCGATCTCGCGGAGTTGGCGGAAAGTGAGCGGCCGCACGATAAAATCGCGGCCGCCCAGCTTGATCGTGATCGATTCCGCCATGCGTTAGGACGCTTCCTGCCAGTCCCACTCCATGACGTTGCCGGCGGCATTTTGCTGGACCGAAAAATCGAGTTCGGGAATGACGAAATCTTCCAGCTTGGTGCCGAACGACAGCTTGGTCGCCACGCACTGGTAGAGCGTGACGCTGCACTCGTTGCCGTTGGTCGGGTCCTTGCCGTAGAGCCGGCATTGGAAGGTCGGCTGGGCGCCGAGCAAGGGATTCGCCACCACCAGTTTCTCGCCCGATCCCGAGACCGTGTAGGTATAGGAGATCAGCACGTTGGCGCTGGCATCGCCCGAGGCGAATGTGTAGACGCCGGCCGAAACGCTGTATTGTCCGGCCGCCGGAGCCGAGGCGACCTTGGTGAACGGCAGCCCGGTCGCGGCATAGACCACGCCGTAATCGGTGTCGAATGTCGCCGATTGCGCGACGGTGATGGTGTAGGTCGAGGAACCGGGAACGGAGCCAGCCTCGCCGTAGATCGTCGCCTTCCGGCCGCTCGCGATGTTCTGGCCGTAGAAGATGCTCGAAAACACGAGGCCCGAGATGCGCGCCAGCTTGGCCTTGCCGGTGAACTTGGCCGTTCCTCTCGCGACCGCGAGCGCGAACGAATTCTGGCCGTAGAGCTCCTTCGACGTGAAGCTCTGGTCGAGCGTGACCTCTTGCACCATTCCAAAGTTGAGCGGCGTGCCGTTGGCGATATCCGACCGGAAACCAAGCAGCACACCCGAGCCGAATTGATACATGGTGGGCGTCCTTTCGAGATGGAGTGCGGCGTCTCACGACGGCGCTGGTGCCGTTGCCCAGGCGGCGTTTGGGCAGAAGGTCAGGCGAGGCGCTGTTTCAGATCGGCCTTCGCGGCCATCAGATAATTCCAGTCGGTTGCGTCGCGGACGATGCTGGCGCCGCCGGCGAAATGATCGCGGAACCACGCTTCGATGATCGCGTCGGTGTCCTTCGCCGGTTTGACGGCGGGAGCCGTGTCTTTTTCCATGATGTCCCTCAGATCAGAATTTTCAGCGGGATGATGGCCTTGGCCTTCTTGTCCAAATCGCCGGGATCGCGCTCGATTCTGCCTTCGATCCAGCAGCGATTGACCAAGCCGCCCAGGGTTTGCTTGTTGCCCAAGGCCAGATCGGCCCCGGTCGGCACGAACTGCGCCTCGATGGCGTTGATCAGCGTGTTGAGGCCGGTATCCGGTGTCGCGTTCGGGTCCTGGCCGGCGTCGGAGTAAATCCAAATCTCCAACGCCATGACGATCTTGGGCGGGAGGGCCTGCGCGCTACGCGGCTCATATTCATCGTCGGTGTGGCGGACGAAAACGGCGGGCAGCTCCTTGACTGCGCCCCAAAGCATCAACCGGCGGCCGCTGGTCTGAAACTCGGCGGCGTTGTTGCAGAGATCGAGCACCGCGTTGCAGATCGCTTCGTAGTTCGGAGCGCTCATGTCTCTGCCTGCGCCTCAGCGATTGCGGCCTGCAACTCGGCTTCGATTTCAGGCCGCATCGCCTCAAGGCTGCCGCGCAGAAACCGCCGCTCGGCGATGTTCGGCGTTCTGGTATAGGCACCGACCATCACCATTCTCGGCGCCACGGCCCGGCGCCAGAAATGGTTGAGGCTCATTTCATGAGCGCGGACTTTGGTCGGGTTGTGCGCGCCATATTCGAGAGCCGCCGCCTTGCCAAAATCGGACGTGATCCGCACGCGGCCGGAAATGTAATTGTCGCCCTCGCGGAAGACCTCGACGGTATCGCCGATCAGCTTTCCGGTTCGATCCGGCTCGGCCCCGATCACTCTGGCATAAAGCCGCTCGGTCAGTTCCTGGATTGCCGCTTCGAGCCGCGCCCTCAGTCTTTGCGGAAACTGTTCGAACCGAAGGCCCGCAACGCGGTCGCCCTCGATTGCATATTGAATGTCCATCAGGTCGTGGGGACGCGATAATTGTCGAGGATGCCGCAAACATCGTCGGGGAAAAGCCCCGTCTGGCCGCTTGCCGTGCCCACCCAATATTGCTGCTGGCCGACACCGGGATCGCCCTCGGCCTTCAGCATCGGATCGCGGCCCTTGGAGCGATAGCGCGCCGTCAGCAATTTGAGCGCCGCCTGCTCAATATCCGCCGGCATTGTCGGATCGGTGTCGTTCGGCAACGCCCACCCGGCCTGATATTGGATCGTGATCAGGGACGCAAACCAGTTTCGCGGATTGCCGTTTTCGTCGAGGCGGTAAATCTCGCTCGTCGAGGCGTTGACCTCGTAGTCGGTGCCCTCGACCAAGGGGGTTTGATCGACGCCGTCGATGGTTTCGACAATCGAGGCGATCGCGACCAGCGGAAAGCGATTGAGCACCAGGGGATCGAGACCCCGCCCATCGCGACGGAGACGAAACACGTCCTTGTAGGTCGCGAGCCCGAACACGCGGTTGCAGTAATTCGAGATGGCCTGGGAGATTTGGCTGATCGCCATCCCAAACCAGGTGTCTTCGGAATTTCCGCTGATCGACAACTCGGCCTTGACGTTTTCGAGCGTCGTCAGGTCGCTTGACGTCGGCGGCGTCACCACCGTCGTGATCGCGTAGCGCACCCCGGCCATCGGAGGTTAGCCCCGAGCGGTCTTGGCGGCGCGGCGCTTTTCCTCGACCGGCTTGATGCGCTCGACAAAGCGGCGCTGCACCAGCACGTCGCGCAGCATCCCCGGCGGATAGATCACCTGGCCCACGACCTTGTCCTCGTAGGCCGTGATCACGCGCACGCCATAGTCTTTGTCTGCGGCCATCATTTCCACACCTCGTCGGGAACGCCCTTTTGCTGGAAGTCGGTCATCGACTGGAAGGTGACCGTCATATTTTCGTCGGGCCACCGCACCATCAGTTCGGCGTGGCCGATGGCGACGCGATTCGCGAGATAGAGCGAATTTCCCGCGTTCTCCCACTTGCGCCAGAACTCGATATCCTCGTCGACGTGGCCTTCGTTCCAATCGCCTGCGGGGGATGGGGTGGAATGAAACCAGGGCTTCGGGAGCGCCCGGAGCTTTTCCGTGCGGATCAGCGTCAAGCCGAAATGCGCGGTCGGCACCTTCAGGAGATCGCCGTCGAATTCTGAGCGCTGAACCTGCGCTGCGTTCTTTCCATCGGCGTCGTGAACCGTGAACAGCGCCGTCGAGAGGTGGCGTGAGGATTGGATCGGCGCCAGAGCGTCCACCTCGGGATGGAGCATCATCAATTGCATCAGGTGGGCAAGATGCTTCGGCAGGAAGATCGAATCGTAGTCGACCGTCAGGATAGCGTCGGCGTCGTCTTCGGTGAGGATGCGCTCGAAGACCTTGGTGAGCGACTGACCCCAAAACGCCCCGCCGTGCTTGCGGAATTTGACCTGGCACGGGATCACCGCTTCCATCGCGCAGAACATGTTGTCCATGAAGCCGAGGCGCGGGACGCTCATCGCGCCGGACACCTTGATCTCGGGCATGAAGGGCTTGTAGCCCTCGAGGTTGAGCGAGATCGGATAGGCGGCGCAGTCGTCGATTTCCGAAACCCAAGGCCGCACGATGACAAGGCCGGCCGCGGCGAATAGATGCCTCAACCGGTCCCGGTCGAAGATCGACTTGTGAAAGTCGTTCCGGTCGATCTGACTTCCCATCAGGAAGTGTTCGTGCGGGTGGTCCTGACCCGAGAGGTAGTTTTCCGCGATGGTCTTGAAATCGGGCACCGCGATTCGGAGCCGGCCGCCCTTCTTCAGCGCCCGGACCCAATCCTTGATGACCGCTTCAAGCTGCCCGTGCGGAAAATGTTCGAGGCAATGGCTCGCCCTGATCTCGTCGACACTTTCATCAGCGTAGGGCAGCGGGAAGATTTCCGAGCCGTGGTCGTGGCCCATCGGCTTAAAGCCCTCGGGCGAGACCTTGCCGGCGCCGAGATCGAGCTTCACCGTCATGCGCGCCACCGATACCCGCACGCCGCCATATTCTCGATGCGGTCGAAGGCGGGGTCGATTGCCACGAATTTCTGGCGGATGCGCCGCATATGCTGGCGCACCGCGATTCGCACGTCGCCGTTGTCGCCGGCGACAAATCCGGTCGGTCGGATATGGCCGTAAATCTCGTGGTAGGTGAGAAATTCCCCACGCCGTCGGTTGAGCGCGTCGACGATGTGGAATTGCATCATCGTCAGGCCAATGTCGGAGCCGCGCCATATTGCGCGGTAATTCTCAAGGCGTAGCCCTGGCCGCCACGTCATGCGCGGCTGGTCGAGCGATTGCATCGCTTCCATGTGTCCTCTCTGTCGGGAGAGCAGCGGGCGAGGGCCGACACCCTCGCCCGCCTATCGGCCGATCACGTCCGGCTGTCGGGCCGGATCGGGAATTAGCCTTCGACCAGCGAGAGCACGCCGGCCTTCGCCGCCGTCACGGGCAGTTGCTCGTTGCGGAAGCCGTTGGCCGAAACATAGAAGGTCTGCGTGGTCGTCGGGGTGGCCACGACGTTGAGGTAGCGCTTGCGCGGACGGCAATCGACGCGGAACTTGTACGCGTTGGCGCCGCTGGTCTTGCCGATGCCGACCACGAAGTCGACACTGGTCGACAAAGCGGAGCCGCCGCGGAAACCGACGACATCGACGAAGCTCGTGACGACGGTGGTGTCGCTTTCCTGGATTTTCAGCGTCGACGGCGAGCCGGCCTGCGTCGAGGCCGACTGCGTGGTCGCCGAAATGTCGATCTCGACAAAGTCGAGGCCGAGCGTGTCGATGTTGGCCGAGGTCACGGTCTGGCCGTTGGTGCCAGAGACCAGGCCGGTATTGGCGTCGAGCAAAAGTTTACCGTTGGGCAGCATGATGATTCTCCTTCCGGCAGCGCCGGGCCCAAAGAGGGTGAAGACCTGAGAGACGCGCGTGTTTGCCGCGCGTCTCTCGTTGGCTGATGGGATTACGACGCCGGAGCGACCAAGCTCACGAGCGGGCCGGCGGTGGTGTTGTCGCCCATGTCGTGAACGTTGATGTCGAACCGCTCGGTGCCCATGATCCCGATCTGATCGGAATCGGCGAACCGCTCGTCGAGCCGGCGGATGGTGACGCCGCGGCGCTCGCCCATCGCAGCCGCGAGGGTCAGATCGCCGAAGAACAGCATCGCCTTGTTGGCGAGGGTGGTCGTCACCAGCGGCAGTTTCTGCGAGATGACGATCGGGAAGCCGAGGTAGCGGTAGACGATCGACCCGTCCAAGGTGTCGATGCGGTTGCCGCCGGCGGTCGCGATCAGGCGCTCGAAACAGGTCGCGAAGCCGGTCTGCGAAACGTAGAATTTCGCATTGGGCAAAGCGTACTGCGGAAGGAGGCCCATCAGGCCGGTGAGGTCGGTCTGGTCGAGGGTCGCGAAGGTGACGTGGCCAGACGCCGCGACGTACTTGCCGGAATTGTGGTTGCCGTCCACCGCAAGGGTGGTCAGGCCACGCATGCCGCCATAGGTCGAGGTGCCGTCGCCGTTGAAGCCGCAATCGTCTTCCTTCGACGAGAAGGCGTAGGCGACTTCGTTCACCACGAAGTCCGCGATGTTGACCACCGCGTCCTCGGCGATTTCGGTCGACAGCTTGGTCAACGTCGCCAGCTTCTTCGCCGTGAGGTTGACGTTGTCGAACGCCACGTTCGATTCCGTCAGCGCCTGATTTTCGCCGACGAAATAGGCGGTGAGACCGCCGGTGCGGCGCGGCCAGTTCAGCGTGTCGCGCGACATCGGCACCACACGGCATTCCTTGCGGAACACGCCATAGGTTTCGCGGAGGACGATGATCGCCGCCAGCATTTCTTCCGGCACCAGGACGCCGCCAGAGCTGTTCACGCCCTCGCCTTGCGCCTTTTCCAGAATGACGCCCTGTTCCTTGCACCACTCCATCGCGGAGTCGTTGCCGAACATCGTCGCCTTGATGAACTGGCCGGTGCGGTAGGCCTTGTCCTCGGCGTCGGGGCCGGTGAAGGCCTTGAGCTTCGAATAGAATTTCTTCGGCTGCGCCGGCAGCTTGTCGGCGTTCGGCTGGCCCTTCGTCGGGACCGCGAGAGAAGCCTGCAACGCACGCGATTTCTCGATCGCGGCGATGCGGGTGTTGAGGCCCTTGACGGTTTGTTCGGCGGCTTCGACGGCTTTTTCGTCGAACTTGTCGGCCGGCGCCTCGGCCAGAACCTGCAATTTATCGGCGGCGATAGCGCGCTCCGCCTTCAGCGCGGCGAGATTGTCCATGAAAAGGCTCCATCTGAGGGAGAGCGACGCCGTCCGGCGTTGCGTGGTCGCCTTGCCCAAGGGCGGATTGGGCAGCACCAGGAACCGCCCGAAGGCGGTCCCTCTACCGGCTTGCGCCGGAATTTCAGATCGTCAGATCGTTCGCTTGCGCGGCGCGCGCGGCGTCGAGCGTTTGCTTCGCCCGATCGCGTACCGAGCGGAACTCGTGCGGGTCGTCGACGCCGCCATTTTCATTGTCCGCCGGGTCGGGTTGGTCGTCGTCATCCGGCTCGTCATCGGCATTGGAGTCGAGGACGCTCTTGATGTGCTCCATCGCCTTGTTCAGGTGATCGGCGTTCTGTTGCGAGACGCGCCGGCCAGCTTTCAGGCGCTTGGCCTTGTCCTTCGGGGCGTGGATGGCGCACTCGGCCGGGTCCTTCATGCCGCATTCCATGTCTTCGGAGCGGCCGCAATTGCCGACCGGCACGACCGCTTCATCGCCGATTTCGTCCATCGCCTTGCCGTCCTTCATCCGGGATTCGTAGTGGTCGATGACGGCCTTGGCCTCGTCCTTGGCCGACTGGGAGGCGTCGGTCGCCGGCAGGCGCGAGGCCGCGGCGCGGATGCCGCCCTTGACGGCCTTCAGAACGCCGTCAACGACATGCGCGAAGGGTTCCTTGTAGGAACCGCGCAATTTCGGGGCAGAAGCGTCATAGATCAGGAACCCAGGACGTGCCTTCGCCGGATCGAAATTTTCGCCGCCGGCATGTTCGAAGATCGACGCTTCAGCCGCGGCGCCATCCCAGGAATCGCTGTCGTCGATCGGGAGATCGCGGGCGGCGCCGCATTTCCAGTCCTCGGCCTTGCTGAGATATTTCTGCCGGACCGTCCGCGGCGTTTTTGCCTGGCGGAAGGTTTCCTCGAGCAGCGCGCGCGGCACCCACACGGAACCTTTGGGCGCGTCGAGCAGCTTTTCCGCCCATTCGAGAATGGGCTTGGTGTCGATGCCCTTGGACCGCGCTTCCAGGAGTGCATTGGCGTTGCACGGCACCGGGCAGACCGAGATTTCCAACAGTTCCTGCCGCTTGAAATCGATGCCGTAGGGGCGGTCCTTGTCGTTGACGAAGGTCCATTCGAGCGGCATGAACCCAACGGAGACGGCTTTGATGAAGCCGCCCTTAACCATGCGGAAGATCGAGTCCGCGAAGCTCGAAACCTCGGGCGGCATGAACTCGATATCGCCGTAGAGCTTCCCGCCGGCGGGACCGATGTTTTTCGCGCGGCCGATCGGCGGGCTGAAGGAATCGTGCGCCCACAGGGCCACCGGGTTCTTCAGGAAATTGTCGGTTTCCCAGCCATCGGCGTCGATCGTGTCGCCGGCGCGGTCCACCGATCCATCGGAGAAGACGAACCGGAGCGTCCTGGCATCACCTGCGACGTCCTGGGGATCGCTGGTGGCGAGGCACATCACGGCGCCTTCGGGCCGGGCGTTGCCCTTGGCCGAAGCGCGGAAATCGTCGATGGTCAGGAGTTTCGTCATGGAAATCTCCGAATTAGCTTTCGGGGCTTCCGGGCGTCTCGGCGCCGCCCGGCGCATCCGGGGCAGCGGGATCGCCGCGGCCGCCCTCTGCCGGCAGGCCGGTGGCGTCGCTGCCGGGACCGGATTCCGTTCCAGCCGCAGGGACAAACCCGATGGGCGCGACATTGACCGGCTGGTAGAGCACGTCCCCACCCTCGACATCCGGCAGCCCTTCGGCCCGGCGCGCTTCGTTCGGCGTGTAGATCATTCGGACGACGCCCGTGCCCAAGGCATTGAGCCGGGTTTGCATCGAAGCCCGGAGGAAGCGGGAGACGTCGAACTCGATGAAGACGCCTTCCTCGGCCAAGCCGAATTGCTGCGAGACCTTGTTTTCGATCCGCTCGAGGTAGCTCGAGACGGTGTTGTTCATGTAGTCCTGGTCCAACTGTTCAAGCTGGGCGCCGGCCATCCGTTCCGTGACGCCAACTTTGTGCGGCGGCATCCGAAACAGCCGGCAAATCTCCAGGACCTGGAAATTTCGGCTCGCCAGGAACTCGGCGTCCTGCGCCGTCATTCCCAAGGGCTGCCATTTCAAGCCCTGCTCGAGGACCGCCGTCTCGCCGGCGTTTCGCAAGCCGCTGTAGCGCTCTTTCCAGTTCCGCCGCAGCCGCTCGATCACCTGATCGTTGAGCTTCTGGTCGGTCTGGAGAACCCCGCCCAGATTGGTGTTGTTGCCGGAGAGCCGGGCCGAGAGTTCCTGTTGCGAGATAGCCAGCGCGATCGATTCCCGAGCCAACCCGATCCGCGATATGCCCCACAGGCTGTTGTCCATCGCCAGCCAGCGGAGGTGCAGCATGTCTTCCGCGGGGATCATCAGCGGCAGGCTTTTCAGCACCGCGATATCGTGAGGCCCACGACGGGCGGTCATGTAGAAAATCGAGCCGTCCGGCGCTTCGTAGATCCAGACGCGATCCGGGTTCACCGGGATCAACCCAATTGGACGACCCCTGCCGTCGCGGATGATCGGCGCGTATGCGTTCCCCCTCAGAAGGAGTGAGCACATCATCTGCTCGAAGAATTCGAACTTGCTCTGATAGTCGTTCGGCCGCTGGAGCAAGGTCTCGATCGGGTGATCGAGAATGATTTTCTTGCCGCCGTTGTCCTGGCGCCGGTAAACGTGCACCGGCAGTTTTGCCACGTCCTCCGAGAGGATCGACACGCAGCTCATCACGGTCGACACTTGCATCGCCGTGACCTGATTCACCGACAGGCCGCCGGCGCTCCGGTTCGGCCAGCCAAATTCGGCGAACCAATCCTCGATCGTCCCGGCTTTTTGCTCGCGCGCGCCGAAGATGCGGGACCAAAGGCTCATGCGGGACCTCGCTAG